>OBLW0100004931.1_pt1 | contig 10071 bp, 7 predicted proteins | sample 1520161 | NCBI WGS metagenome assembly OBLW01 (sample SAMEA3539309, study PRJEB22396) | soil metagenome | biome: tundra; feature: field; material: soil | place: USA | collected 2010-05 | depth 0.15 m | reverse complement strand
ACCCCAGGCGGGGCCGGACGCTGCAGTCCTTCGAGCGGTACGAAGGGCAGGCTGAACGCATTCTGCAGCGACGGCACATGCGGGAAGAGAAACCCTGGCACGTGCGCCCAATCGCCGAGGACGATCGTGGTGCCGGTGCCGCCCAGGTGCGCGAGGGCGTCGTACGCGTGCAGCATCACCTCCATCGGGGTCACGCCGGCGGTCTCCGCCTTGCGGTCTTCGGCGTGGGCGTGGGCCAGGCGGATCGCCACCTCGGCGTCGGCCTTGGCGTCGATGATCTTCTTCGCGGCGTCGTTCTCGGCCTGAAGGCGCTCGATTTCGCCCTGGGCCTTGGTCACCTTGCGCTCGGTCTCGATGGCCGCGAGATCCTGATTGGCCTTGAAGCACGCGGTGTCCGCCTCCTTCTCGAGTTCCATCTTCTGCGTCTCGGCGTCTTTCTCGAGTTCGAGCTTCTTCTGCGCCGACTGCACCATGACAAGCTGCTTCTTTCTCTCCGCCTCCCAGGCAATGGCGGCCTGGGCGCGCACGGCTTCCTGCTCGCCGGCGATCTTCTGCCGGATCTTGTCGGCGATCTCCGGCGCGTAGTTCACCGTCTCGAGGGTCACGCTCGAGATCTCGACGTGCCGCCCTGCGGTACGCCGGCGCACCTCGGCCTCGACTTCGTCTTCGATGGCCTCGTTGCGCGCCTGGAGCTCGGTATACGAATGGCGAGCGAAGACGCCGCGGCAAGCGCTCTTGAATTCGGGCGCGATGACCTCGTCGTAGTAATTGGCCCCGATCTCGGTGTCGAGCGGGGTAGAGCTCCGAGACGATTGGCCGGTAGATGACGCTGAGCTTCAGGTCGAGATCGAGGCCCTCGGCGCTCTTCGTCTGGATCGACTCGGTGTGCGTCGAGAACGTGACGTCGAAGTCGTCGATCCGGTTCGACGTGCACGCGATGAAGCAGAACCCGAGACGATAGGTTCCCGGGGGGAGGATCTCGTGCCGCAATCCGCCCGCGTTTGGCGCGAAGTAGAGGCCGCGGTGGCCGGGTTCGATGGTCGTGGCGCTGCAGCCGGCGTTCGCCAGCGCCGCCGCGACGAGCGCGGCGTACGTCGTTCTCCTGGACATGGCGTGTACTCCTTCTTGGGTCGTGCCTCATGCGATCACGCGATATCGGGATCGCGCACCGCGGCGCGGTCACTTGCTCTGGGACGGAGGCGGATCGAGGGGCACGGCGTCGAGCCATCCGGCGAGGTCGCGTCCGATGGGGGCGACGCACCGGTAGACGACAGGCGCGCCGCGGTCGGCCGCGAAGACGAGCCCCCCTTCGCGGCAAGCGAGCTGCGTTTGTCCCAGGTAATCGTTGCCCTTGCGTGTACGCAGGGTGGCGCGCGCGTCGAGACCCACGACCAGGCGGCCGCCCCCGTCGAGCTGCGCGTCGGCGCCCGTGAGCTCGACGAGCACCGCCCATCCGCCATCGCGCGTCAGCGCGTGGTCTCGATGCGCCTCACTCCACGACGACGTCGCGGTCGCGACGGCCGCCCCGAGAGCGGCCTCGACCTCGGCGTATGCGACGTTCGAACCGCGCACGGGCAGCGGATCCGGCACCGCGGTGCTGCGACTCACGACTTCGAGGGGAGTCGACGGGGAAGGCGTGGTCACGGCCGGAGCGCCGGCGGTGTGAATCAAAGGAAGGATGGCCGGAGTCTCGCTGCACGCGGCGAGGGTCGCCGATGCGATGGCGACGGCGAGCCGCATGACCGCCACCAAAGCAAGCCCCGAACCAGCTTCGCGCCGGCCGTCGATATCCGGATAAACCGCCGCTTCGCTCGCGCATTGCGCTTCGAAGTAGCCTTTTGACGAACCAACTCTGCGCGCGATGCCGCGGGATTGGGGGGCGCGACGTCCCAGCTGCGTCGAGGGGCCGGCCGAGCAGGCGGCGCCAGGCTCAGCCCTGCGGTGGGCCAGGTGACATCGTCGGTCACCATCGGCCCGGGGAAGGTTCGCGAGCTACGCGGACAGTCCCGAAGTGCTGGCACCTAGAGCGCCGCTCGGCGTGTGGTCAGGTCGTGTGGTACCATCCTGTGAGTGCGGATCTCGTGCCTTGCCGGGGCGACATCCTTGGTGCCGATCATCGCGATTCAGGCGCTCAGCGCCTGCGGCGGCGGAAGTGGAGCCGCTTCGGGCGACGGCGGTACGGAGAGCGGCGGCTCGGACGCCGGGACACACATCCGACGTCGGCACCACGTCGGACGCGGGCGCTCGGACGTCGTTCTGCTCGACCTTGTCACCGCCACCCACCCTCTGCTCTGACTTTGACGAAGGTTCAAGTTCGCTGGCTCCGGGGCCGAGCGCGCTCGGTTGCACGAGTCGCTGCGGCGGAGCATCGCGCAAGCCAAGGCCGGTCAGCTACTCCTTTCGGACCAGCATTGCCTGGTCGCAGCTGGAAGACCTTTCTCAAGGCCCACTCGGGGGCCATCCCGCCCTCGGCGCGGCGAATCCTTCGCGGGCATTCCGATAATCGGTGGGGCGTTTGTGACCGGCCCATTCGATTAGAGTTGCTCGTTCGTTCTCCAAGATGTCGCCGAAACGTTGCGCCCTCTAAGAACCAGATCGCCTACACGGCTAAGCTCATGCGCTCACAACGAATACGAAATGCCGCCATTGCCGCTTTTTTGACGTCAACCCTCGGAGCCTCCGCCGCCCATGCTGCTGGGTTTCCGCCCGGGACCCTAATCCTGTCTCGGAGCCAATACCAAGGAACCGCGAGCACCGTCGTCGTAGGGCAGGCCCTGCCGGGCGCGGTTTCGCCTGACGCCGGCGTCCCTGCCCCCACCGCCGTCGCGGACGGGACCCTCCCCAACGTCTGGAACAACGAGGTTCCAGACCCCAGTTTTGGCGTGACATCGCCGATTTTTCTCGACGACCTCTCGCCGACGGGCGTCACGCTTGGCACGGTGCCCGTGCCACCGGCACAGATGGTCACGAGCTTCTCGTCCAAATCGGAGCTCGGGCTCAATCTCTCGACCGATAGCAAGTTCGTGACTTTCATTGGTTACGTCGCCACGGTCAATACACTCGACGTCTCCAACTCCAACACGCCGAACCACAACGACCCGACAAACCCTGTCGCCCTGTCATTTCAGCGAGCCGTCGGCCAGGTCGACCTCCAAGGCAACTTTCAGGTTACTCCCGTCAATACGTACAGCGGAAACAACGGACGTGCCGCAATCTACGACGCTACCAACAATCAGTACATCTTGGTCGGTAACGCAGGCAACGGCGGCAGCCCGGAGCCCGTTGGCATAGTAAACAATACCGGCGTGCAACTTGCGCCAATCGGCAGCGCGGCTCTGCCAGAGACGACCGTAGTCGGAGTTCAGCAGGGCGTTGCCGGCGCTGCAAACGGATTCCAGTTCGGCTACTCAGTCGTGCAGAACGGGTTCGCGGCGGACAAGTCCGGGAAAGACGACAACTTCCGAGGCCTCGCGATCTTTGGCAATACGCTCTACGTCACGAAAGGGAGCGGCAGCAACGGAGTCAACACCGTATACCAGGTGGGAACGGCTGGAACGCTGCCCACCACGACGGATGCGTCAACCACGGCCATCAGTATCCTGCCGGGTTTCCCGGCCACGCTCGCAAGAAGCGCCGGGGCCATCTTCCCGTTCGCAATCTGGTTTGCGAACGCGACCACGTTGTACATGGCCGACGAAGGCGACGGCAAGGTCGCCGATGCCGCGACGGACGTGAATGCCGGGTTGCAGAAATGGGTTCTCCAGTCCGGGACGTGGACCAACGTGTATACGCTGCAAAACGGACTGAACCTCGGCACGCAATACAGTGTCTCCGGCCTGCCCTCCTCCCTCAACCCCGCCACGGACGGCCTGCGCACGCTCAGCGGTAACGTCAACACGGACGGCACCGTCACGTTGTACGCAGTCACCTCCACGGTCAGCGCGTCGGGCGACCAAGGCGCCGACTCGAACAGGCTCGTGACGATCACTGACAATCTGTCTTTCATGACGGCCGCTGCCGCGAGCGGCGAGTCGTTCACGACGCTCCAGACCGCTCCGTTTGGTCAGGTGTTCCGGGGCGTTCAGCGCGTCCCGGGGACCTTCACCCCGCCCCCAGTGCCGGCGATCCCCCGCGGCGGCACGGCGTGCTTGGGGCTGGCGCTCCTGGCACTCGGCGCCGCAGCGATCCGCGTGAAGAAGCACGGCTTTCCGACCATCGCCTAGCCTAGCCTAGCCTAGTACCCCGCCCGGCAATCGCGCTCGCTTCTGCGGGCGCGGTTGCTGGCGGCTGCGCGCGCTCGCGCGACGGACCGCATTCGTTGGAACCGATGGCGGAGTCGATCGGCGCCGTGCGAGTCGAGCAGCTCGCGCCAGAGGCGCTGGACCCGTGAGGGCCCATGGACGAAGGGAGCTTGGAGATGGCGAACCGAAGTCCTCGCGTAGCCGATGGTCTGAGCGCGAGGGCTCTGGTTGGATACATCAAGGAAGTGGGTGGCGAACTCGTCGCAGGTACACGCAGGTTTCAGACAGTACTGATCGTCTGCGAGGTAGAGGCGCCGCTCGTGGACGACGGTGAGATCGAAGTCGTAGGGGAAGAGGACACCTCACCGGCGAGAGCCGGTTGCTGGATCTCAGAACTTCCATCGCCGAGTTGCTTGACGTGGTGGATCGTGAAGCCGATGTCGGTGCACGGGCACTGTGGGTTGGTGCAGATCGCAGGGATGACGGCATAGCCGGCGACGCCATCCGCCTCGGGAGGATCCCAGAGGATGAGCGGTTCGCCGCTGTCGATGCGTCGCGTTCTGGTGATCCTTGCGCCATTCATCAACGGCAACGGTGGCGCAGCCGGGGCTCGAAATCAACGCGCGCGCCCGGGGGGTGCGTCGCTCGGCGTTGGCGCTCACGCTGGCCGAGAGTCCGAACAGTCGACGGAGCCGAGCGAGGGTGGTGCCGCGCTCACGCACGAGCTTCGAGAGCTCGACGAGGGTGTGCACGAGGCCCTGCAGGCAGGCGTCGTCGTCGGCGGAAAGCGCCGCGCGTGCGCGTTCGAGCACTGCGCCGACGACGGTCATGCTTCGGTGCTCAGGGGCTGGCCACGGTTCTTGTCGTCGCAACGGTCTTCGCCTGGAAGCATGTCGCCCAGCGGATGAGTCATGAAGGGGACGCGGAGATAGTGACCGGGCTGTTAGCGTTAGGAACGATCGCGGTCCTCACGATCCTGGGTGCGTCTGAGGGGGCTAGGGCGGCGACTACCTCGACGACGAGGAGGGTGCCGAGCTGCATCGCGCGTTGGAGGAGTCCGTCGCCGAAGCCGACGCAGGGCAGCTCATCGACGCCGATGACGTGCTCGCCGAGCTTCGAGCTGCACGGTAAAGGTCCGGTTCACTCCCCTGGGCCGACGCGCGGCCCTCGCCATGACGAAGTGGTGGAGGGCGAATCGGCCCTTGGCTCCTGACCTCTTCGAGCGCGAACTGGAGGCGGCCAAGCGGCAGCTCGAACACCATCCCGAGCTACCGCCGGTCTACGAAACGGTCCGAGGCCGTGTCATGCGTCGCGTGCTGATGCCCAAGACCGAGCGGCACGTTTACTACTCGGTCGACGAGGCCATCCAGAGCGTCGTCGTCCACGTCATTTGGGGCGCCCGCAAGGGGCGAGGGCCGAAGCTCTAGCCCGCCGGCGCCGGCGACATCGAAGGGGCGAGCCCGAAGCCGGCTCGGCCCTTTTCTCGTCCATGGGCTAGGGCGGCGAGCGGTAGGCGAAGCCGAACGCTCGACGACGAGCACCGCGCAGACCAATCGCGCGTCTAACAGCCTGGCGCGCGCGATATGCCGAGCTTGAGGCGCGCGACCTCTTGCAGCTCTTCGGCGAGGTCGAGGGTTCCCGCAGAGGCGCGCCGGGCGGCTTCGCGATCCCCGTCGGAGATCGCGAACTTGGCGAGCAGCGTTCGCCCCAGCTCGTGATGGTGTTGTTCGTCGGGCTGGATGACGTCGCGGTAGAGCGCGGCGGTGGTCTCGTCGCCGCGTGCCACGCAGAAGCGAATGAACTCGTCGTTGCGCACGACCGCGAGAGCCTCGCGCGTGAACTGGCCGGCGGCGACGCGCTCGACCGTCGACTCGAGGCCGCCGAGGTACTGAAGGAGCGGCGAGCGCGGGCCGGGATCGTAGGTGCTCGTGTCGACCCCGAGCTCGGCGAGGCGCTTCTCGATGAGTCGGAAGTGCTTGGCCTCGTCGCCGGCCTGGCGCGCGAGCGCGAGCTTCACGTCGACTGCGCGCGTCGTCGCGATCCAGCCGGCCGCGCACTCGGTGGCTTCGAGCTCGTTCTTCAGCGCCAGGAACAAGAGGCGCGCGACGGTCAGATCGGCCGCGGGCTCTCGCGCCGCGGCGATCGCGATGCGGTCGAGCGCGCTCGCGTTCTGGGCGTCGAGCTCGGCCAGGAATGCATCGGGGCTCATGGCGTGGGACCTCTCGAGTCGCTCACGACGACGTCAAGCAGTCGTGAGGGAAAGTCTGCGTCGTAGAAATCACGCCGCAATCGAGAACTTCGATCATCTGCGTGCACGACGAGACCGTGGACTCACTGTGGGTCGACGTCGTCGTGCATCCCGTGCCCGAGCAGCACAGCGGCCGGAGGTTACCGATGCATTCTGCGAGCGCGACGGCGATGTTGCAGCGCGTCCCCTGCTGGCAGTATGCGGAGTCGACGTCGTCGCACTGCTCGCCGAGCGTTCTCGGTGTCGCAGATGTCGTCCCGCCGTCGGTCACCGTCGGTCCGAACGTGCACGCCGCGAGGCTCCAGGAGAGTGCGGCGCACACGATCGCTACCGCAAACTTCACGCCTTGGCCTGGGCGTTCGCCGTCTTCATGATCTTGAGACGCTCTTCGGAGAGTTCGCGGTGCAGATCGAGCACCCTCGGAAGGCTCGGCCCGAGTGTCTTGAAGAACTCGCTGATCGATGTGAGCTCGGTCGTCCACTCTTCGAGGTCGACGTGCGTCGCCTGGTCGACCTGCTCGTGCGGGATGTCGAGGCCCGAGAGATCGAGATCGCCTGCCTTGGGGACCCAGCCGAAGGGCGTCTCCTGGCCCCCGACGCGGAGGCGCGCGCGGTCGACGATCCACTTGAGGACGCGCATGTTCTCGCCGTAACCCGGCCAGAGGAACTTGCCGTCTTCGCCCTTGCGGAACCAGTTCACGAGGAACATCTTCGGCGGGTTCACCATCTTGGCCTGCATGGAGAGCCAGTGACCGAAGTACGTGCCCATGTTGTACCCGCAGAAGGGCAGCATCGCGAAGGGGTCCCGACGGACGACGCCGACCTTGCCCGTGGCGGCCGCGGTGGTCTCGCTGCCGAGGGTCGCGCCGAAGAAGATGCCGTTCATCCAGTTGAACGCCTGCATGACGAGCGGGATCGTCGTCGCCCGGCGGCCGCCGAAGACGATGGCGCTGATGGGAACGCCCTCGGGATCGTCGGTGAACTTGCTGAGCGCCGGGTTGTTGGTGGACGGCGACGTGAAGCGAGAGTTCGGGTGCGCGGCTTTATCGGGGGAGCCTTTCTTCCACGGCTTGCCCGTCCAGTCGGTCAGCTCGTCGGGGACCTCGCCATCCATGCCCTCCCACCAGACGTTGCCGTCTTTCGTGGTCGCGACGTTGGTGAAGATCGTGTCGTGCGACACGGTCGCCATGGCGTTCGGGTTGGTGGTCGCGTTGGTGCCCGGGGCGACGCCGAAGTAGCCGTTCTCCGGGTTCACCGCGTAGAGGCGGCCGTCGGCGCTGACGCGCATCCAGGCGATGTCGTCGCCCACGGTCCAGATCTTCCAGCCCTTGAAGCGCTTGGGCGGGATCATCATCGCGAAGTTCGTCTTGCCGCAGGCGCTCGGGAACGCCGCCGCGACGTAGGTCATCTCGCCCTCGGGCGACTCGACGCCGAGGATCAGCATGTGCTCGGCGAGCCAGCCTTCGCGAAGGCCGAGGTAGCTCCCGACGCGAAGCGCCAGACACTTCTTTCCGAGGAGGACGTTGCCGCCGTACCCGCTGCCGACGCTCCAGATGGTGTTGTCTTGCGGGAAGTGGCAGATGAAGCGGCGCTCGGGGTTCACGTCGAGCATCGAGTGAAGGCCGCGGTTGAAGTCGTTCGAGGCGCCGAGCATGTTGAGCGCCGGGCGCCCCATGCGGGTCATGATCCGCATGTTGAGCACGACGTACGGGCTGTCGGTGAGCTCGAGCCCGACCTTCGAGTGGACCGAGCCGACCGGCCCCATGACGTACGGAATGACGTACATCGTGCGGCCCTTCATGGAGCCGTCGAACAGGACCGTGAGCTTCTTGTAAGCGTCGGCGGGCGCCATCCAGTTGTTGGTCGGGCCGGCCTCATCTTGGGTGGGCGTGCAGATGAACGTGAGCTGCTCGACGCGCGCGACGTCGTTCGGGTTGCTCCGGTGGATGAAGCAGTTGGGGAGCTTGGTCGAGCTCAGCGGCGTGAGGATGCCCTTCGCCACGGTCTCCTCGGTCAGCCGATGCTTCTCCTCATCCGAGCCGTCGCACCACACGACGTGGTCCGGCTTGGTGAGGCGGGCCATCTCATCGACCCAATCGAGAAGGTGCTGGTTCTTGGTCAATGGCTTTCCCGCGGCATCAGTCGGCGTCTGCATCGTGTTCGGCTCCTTCGGGCTCACGAGAGCAATAATCTACCGTTGCCTCTACCTCCATTCACACGTACGTGCACCTACTGGCCCGCCGCAAGCGTGCAAAATTAACATAGGCCTTCAGGCGACGCGCCTCGGATGCGCTCTGACAGCACCTGCCCACCGGGCCCACCGGGCCACCCGCACGGCGTCACGAAACGGCGCGCGCTGGTAGAGTGAAGGGCGATTCATGAAGGTCTCGGTGCATTCGCAGTGGCATTGGCTTTGGCTTGATGGGCGGACGCGAGCGGCCGCGGCAGCACCAATAGCCGCCCTCGGCGCCGAAGCGGCCATGCTCGGCGCCGTGGCTCCGCTTGCTCTCGTGGCTCCACTTGCTCCGGTTGCTCTCGCTATTCTCGTTGCGCTCGCCGGCGCGGGATGCGCGTCGGCCGCGTCGGCCCCGGCCGTTCACGCCGCCCCGGTGGCCGCGGCACCGCCCCCGAAAGACGACGGCAAACCCGCCCAGGGGGGGCAGGGCGGCCACGAGCATGCCGCGGCCCTCGAGCAGCTCAAGGCTGCCGGCTTCGACTGGCGTAGCGACCGGCAGAACAGCCTTCGCGTGCTCTTGCCGGACGCGCCCACGTGGCTCCGGGTGAAGTTCTGGGGAGTCAAGAGCCTGGTCGGATTTCGCTACGGCAAGGATCACCACGCGATTGTCGGCGGCTTCGTCGTGCACGTGCCCGACGAGAACGCCCCGGGCGCGTGCGGCAAGGCCTTCGAAGCGTGGGCTCAACCGTATGTGGACGCCTTCGAGGTCGAGATCGAGCACGACGCCCCGCAGGCCATTTCCTGGAACGGCAAGATCGTGGACATCGACTCCCTCGTCGCCACCACGGCCACCCTCGGAGAGCACGACCAGTACGTCGCCTCGTACGCCACCTATCCCGCGTGGCCGGGCGCCTGTCTCGTCCTGGGCATCGCGATCCCCGCCCGCGACGAGCTCGAACGCGCCAAGGCCGTACGCGATCGCTTCGCCGCCGAGGTCCTCCCCAAGGTCCGCATTACCAGCAAGACGGAGCCCAAGGAGATGTACTGAGCGCCGCTCTGCGCCTCTGCGGTGAATCTCCCTCTAGCGAGCGCGCCGCGAGTTAGTCGAGACTAGGGAAAAACCCGCGTTTCATCCGCCGGCGGCGCCCCAACACCCATGGGTAACTCCACTTCCGCAGGCCTCCCGCGGCGACCACGGTAACTAGACTAGTTCTCGTCCCAGATGGCTAACTGCGTACCTTCATTGATAAATTTCGCAGGGGGCGATGGAAATAAAAAGGTCGGAGTCCTTGTTTCCTCGGCGAATCGCCAAACGCGCCCGAAAAACCGAGGACTCCGATGCGACGAAAAGTCGCTCTTCGTCGAAGGTGGGGGTAGCGGATCGAGCCACGCCAAGGCCGGAGCCCG
>OBLW0100004930.1_pt1 | contig 10072 bp, 6 predicted proteins | sample 1520161 | NCBI WGS metagenome assembly OBLW01 (sample SAMEA3539309, study PRJEB22396) | soil metagenome | biome: tundra; feature: field; material: soil | place: USA | collected 2010-05 | depth 0.15 m | reverse complement strand
TTTCGGTGCTGGGGCTGCACGGATTCTACGTCGGCTGTATTGTGCGGACTTTTTTTGATTATGGCGGAGCCAGCACGCGCCGGTGGTTGCGGATGTTCTCCTACACGCGATCGGTCGTGCTAAGCGCACTTGCCGTTCTTGCAGGCGCGGCGCTGGCTGCGCCGCTTGTCTATCAGTATCTGCGTTCCGGATTTCGGTTTTCTGGTAATGTCTTTCCTGCTAATTACATGGCCGTGACGGGGATGCTGTTTGTGATCGGCGGATGCATGAACTTTACTTTTACACTCGCACTCCACGCCGCCGCGGCAAATGTCAAGCGCAGATAGAACCGGAGTAGCGAGGACTGCTCTGACCAAGTGCTTACTGCCGCCTGATTCTACAGTTTAACGACTCCGCAATAGGCGCCCGCAAGTTCTAGAATTGGTTCAGCTTGGCTCGCAAAGAATTCCTGCACCGCTTTGCGAACTCCATCCGCCCATAGGTAGTCGTGAATCAAGAATATTCCTCCTGAGTTGACCCGGGGATAGAAGAACTCCAGAGAATCGCGCGTGGGTTCGTAAAGGTCCACATCCAGATGCACGAACGAAAATCGCTTATCCACGATCGGTCCGCTGGTTTCCGGAAACAGCCCCTTATAGATGTGGACATCCGGGAAAGGCGCGAGGTAGGTTCGTACTGCCTCGAAAGAAGCTGCGTATTGGCCTCCGGCAAAGCGAGAATCCAGCGAATCGGTGCTCGGCAACCCTTCGAAGGTGTCGAATAAGTTCAGCGTCCGGCTTCCCCGGACCTCACACATCAGACGGGCTGAACCTCCGCGGTACACGCCGACTTCAGCGATGTCACCGGGGATCTTGATCGTCGCGCGAGCGCAGGAAAGCACCTGATAGGCCTCGTCCCGCAATAGCAGCATATCGGTTTCGGAGATGACCCGCTGGATCAATCTGTAGTCTTCCGTGCGGTAAGTGTTCTCGGCTGCCGGAACGGCTGTCATGTTGCGCTGAGCAAGGAGCCAGTTAATTGCGCGCCAGGTGGCACGCCGCGGCACCGAAAGAAGCGGGGAGGTGCTCAACCATTGAGAAACATTTTTGTTGGGCATGGAAACTTCCGGAGCCAGAGAACGGAGCCGATCTCCATCTTAGCATTCCAGAAACGACCGCCCAGAGCGCAAAGACATGCTAGGCTGGAAGGACGTCACGAGAACTTCGCCATGACACCAGAACAGGGCACTTTGAAGCGGTACCTCCTTATTGGCGGCGCCGGATTCATCGGCAGCCACTTCACCGATCGCTTGCTGGCCGCCCCGATGGTAGAAGCCGTGACCCTCTATGACAATTTTTCTTCCGGACGCGAGTGGCACTACCAGGAACATTGTCGTGATTCTCGTTTCAAAGTCGTGCGCGCAGATGTAAAGGATGTGGATCAGCTCACCGCAGCCATGCGCGGACACGACACCGTGATCCATCTCGCTTCCAATCCCGACATCGCGCGCGCCGCTACCGAGCCCGACGTCGACTTCCGCGAGGGCACCTATCTCACCAACAACGTAGTTGAGGCCATGCGCCGATCGGGAACCACAACCATCCTGTACGCTTCGGGCAGCGGGGTGTACGGCGACCTGGGAGAGAAGGAAGCGGACGAAGATTATGGTCCGCTGATTCCAATCTCAACCTATGGGGCCAGTAAACTGGCGGGCGAAGTCCTGATAAGCTCCTACTGCCACATGTTCGATTTCACCGGCCGCGTCTTCCGCTTCGGAAATGTGGTCGGACCACGGCAGACCCACGGCGTAGGCTTCGACTTCCTGCGTCAATTGCTGAAGAATCCGCGTAAGCTGCACATTTTGGGCGACGGTACCCAGAGCAAATCGTACATCCACGTCCGCGAGGTGGTGGAGGCCGTGCTACTGGCTGCGCAACGTTCCCCAAGACGATTCGCCGTCTATAATGTGGCCACGGGCGACTACATCACAGTGAAGGAGATCGCGCATTTGGCGGCAGAGTGCGCCGGTCTGGATCCGCGGCAAGTGGAGTTCGAGTACACCGGCGGGAATCGCGGCTGGAAGGGTGACGTGCCTATCGTGAGGCTCAACACCGACCGCATTCGCGGCCTCGGCTGGACCTGCCGCTCAGGCTCACATGAGGCCTTGCGCGATTCGATGTTGGCCATGCTACCCGACTTAAAGACGGGACGGCTCTAGGATATGATTTCAGAGATGCGTCATCAGCCGCGAAAGCTGCTCTATCGGGCGCGGGACCCTGAATTTGTAGCTGACTCAGCCATTCGGGCCATGACTTACCTGTGGGACTTTGTTTCGCCCTTTGAATTTTCGGTGCTTTTTCGCCAGGTACAACCCTACACAATGTGCAGTAACGCGCGACTCCGAGGTCTTTATCGGGCGGTCCGGTACGTCGCGGAAAAGCGAGTCGGGGGAGATTTGGTCGAGTGCGGAAGCGCAAGAGGCGGCAGCGCTGCCTTAATGGCACTGACTTCCCGGCACTTGGGGGAACGCCGCAAGATTTGGCTGTTCGACACCTTCGAAGGCTTGCCCGCACCCACCTCTGACGATCCTGATTATGAAGTTGCGAGCCTCTTCACCGGAGATTGTGTGGGCACTCTTAACGAGGTTCGAACACTATTCGAACGTCTGCATGTCGCAGCAGACGCACGATTCGTCAAAGGACTATTTCAAGAGACGCTCCACAAAAGTCATATTCCTGCGATCGCAGTCCTGCACATTGATGGAGACTGGTACGAGAGCGTGAAGGTTTGCCTCGACGAACTGTATGACAAGGTCGCGCCAGGAGGAGTAATCCAGTTCGATGACTACGGATACTGGGAGGGCGCACGAAGAGCGGTCGACGAGTTTCTTAAACGGCGGGAAATAAATCTGCCTTTACTGCGATTGGACTACTCGGGGCGATTCCTGATCAAGCCGACCGATTCCTCGGTCCACAATCACGTCCGGCTGGACTGAAGCCCAGTCCAACGGCATAGTCCGCAAGCGAAGCTGGCTGATCGCCGCTTAGAGGTCTGGAGGAGATATGATGGCGTCCAAGCGCGACGATTGGGATCGCCACTGGGATGAGTACAGCCAAGCTGCCCAACAGAACCCTGCCCAGGAGTACCGCCGAAGGGTGGTTTTCTCCCTTCTAGGGCTGCGCGGCGCGGGTGCCGGCGTTCGCATGCTCGACGTGGGCAGTGGACAGGGAGACATGGCTGCGGCGATTCGGGCAGCGTTGCCCAAGGCTGAAATAGTGGGACTTGAATTGAGCCAATCAGGCGTGGAAATCTCCCGGCACAAGGTCCCGGATGCACGATTCGTGCAATGCAATCTGCTCGAGGAGGCTACCCCGCCCGGAGACCTGCGTGGTTGGGCTACGCACGCGGTGTGTTCAGAGGTCATCGAACATGTGGACAATCCGCTTCAGTTGCTGCAAAGCGCTCGCGAGTACATGAGTCCTGGGTGCAAACTGGTGGTCACGGCTCCCGGGGGTCCGATGTCCGCTTTCGACAAACACATAGGACATCGCAAACACTTCCGTCCGTCCGAAATTGAACTGCTATTTCGCGGGGCAGGGTACGTCCCAGAGCGAGTCACTGGAGCAGGTTTCCCGTTCTTCAATCTCTACCGATGCATCATTGTGCTCCGTGGGCAAAAGCTGATCGAAGACGTGAGCGCAAAACAGAACCCCTCGACACCCCAGTCAGCCCGGGTAGCAATGGCCGTGTTTCACCAATTGTTTCGCCTGAACCTTGACTCTTCCCCATGGGGATGGCAAATGGTTGGAAAGGCTCAAGTACCCGAATGTGCAGTCTAACGAATGCGTGACATGCTGAAGAAATTAACCGAAGCTCGCAAAACCGCGATTCTAATGTTCGTGGGCTTGTCCGCCTGCTATCTGTCCTTGTCTCCGGGTTCCATGGTGGGCCAAGGCTATGTTGGCGACGAGGAGATGCCGTCCGGCCTGCGAATGCTGGCGGTCGTAAATGCCTGGCTGAAAGGGCGGCCGATTCCCCCGATGCTGTGGTCGCGTCACGGGCCAGTTCCAGTGCTGCTCGACCTTCCCTTCCTCAAGCTCGGCAAGATGTTCGGGTCTCCGGACTTCGTGCTCTCCTTTCAGCCAGTCCTGCTGACGGCGGCTCTGCTAACCATCCTTTATCTTTGGCTGCGCAAGCTATGCTCGCCAGGCATGAGCCTATTCCTGACGCTGACTGGCGCGTTCGGCACCATGCTTTGGCCCTATGCCTACATCAGCCTGGAAACGCAGCAGTCCTTTCTTGTGCTTCTGGCTGGATATTTGGCGCTGGCTGACGGGAAGCTGCGAACTTGGCCGCGACTGCTGCTGTTCGCGGCGGTCTGCGGCCTTGCCATGACCGTGAAGTCCACGGGAATCGTTTTATGGCCGGCGATTGCTTACTTGCTCTATGTTCAGTTTCGGGGAAAGTGGCGCTTGCGGCGTGCGCAGGTACTCGCCGTCGTCCTGGTGATCGGAGCAATTTGGGCGTTCGGGGCCTGGGGGAGAAATTTCTACTGGGTACCCAAAGGCGGCGGCGCTCACAGTTTGCGAGTCTGGTTGGCCGATTCTGCGTTCCAGGTTTTTGCGAACGCGATTGGGGTTTTCGGCTCGCCCACCAAGGGTCTGTTCGTTTACGCTCCAGTACTGCTGCTCAGCCTTTACGCGGTTCCGCGAGCGTTTCGCGGACATCGTCATATCGCGATTTTCGCTCTCCTCGTAACCGGGGGCACTCTGGCACTAATTTGCTTGCTCATTACTCCCGCCGATGACGTTTGGGGCTCGCGCTATATGCATGTGGCGATCGCACCCCTGCTGTTGTGCATCGGCGCGGCATGGCCTTCCTTCAAATGGCGAAGGGACGCAGGGCTGGTGGCCCTGGCGGCGATTGGCGTGGCTATCTCGTTCTTAGGCGCATTCTATTACTATGGCTTGCAGGATTTTGCGGCCCGGGAAACCAATCAAAACACAATGGAATGGGTGACGGGCGATCCTGATTGGAACCAGGTAGTGTTCAACGCGCGTCTGTTCAGGATATGGTTGGAAGGCGGAACCGCACCGGTCGTGTGGACACCTAAGCACTTTTGGATATGGACTCCTCCGCCAGACGCACCGGCATGGAAGAGTGTGGACTTGCGGAAATATTGCCAGCCGCAATCGTTTATGGTGCATCACTGGCGTGCTCCGAAAAGCGGGATCGTTTTGGTGGCCTTCCTGATGTACCTGGGCTCGCTCGTGGTGGGAGTCCTGTTGCTCACCTGGGTGGTATTGAGGACTATAAAACATCAACAAGTGGCAGATGCCGGTGAACTTGCAGTCACGGTCAATGAAGCCCGCGCTTCGTAACCGCCGATTCGCAGAGCAGAGTGCTACACCTCGGCGTCGAGGCGCACGGAGGCAAGAAAATGATGTCTAAAGCAGTTAGTGGAGGGGTTAGCTCTTATGAGAGCCCGTCAACCGTGCGGCGGATTGAGCGCACGGTCAATGATCGGTCACTATGTGACTTTTACCATACGGTAGAGTTGCCCGATGGTTCTCTCACGAATGCGCAGTGGGACCTGCGCGGCGGGGTCGAGCAATATCTAGGGGAGGTTCGTTTTTCTGCAAAGAGTGTCCTTGAGATTGGCCCCGCGAGCGGTTTCCTGTCCTTTCATATGGAGAACAAGGGAGCCAAGGTTACCTGCATCGAGCCGCCAATTGAGACATTTTGGGACTTGGTCCCGCGTGCGGGGGTGGATCTTGAGTCCTTAAAGAGTCGATTTGGGTCACACATTGAACGGATCCGTAATTCTTTTTGGTATCTTCATTCCCTAAAGCACTCTGCAGTGGAGCTCTACGAGGCAAACCCTTATGACATACCGGACGAGCTGGGAGAATTCGATATTGGACTGCTTGCTTCCATCCTGTTACATTGCAGTTCCCCGGTCCGCATGATTGAGTCGGTGAGCCGGAGAGTAAAAGACACGATAATCATTTGCGACGCGTACTCTGAATACCTGGGTAATGCGCCGATTTGTAGGCTGGTTCCCGCGAAGGATAATAGTACCATTGATACTTGGTGGCAATTCACTCCGGAATTCTTCGTCAATTATCTAGGAGTTCTCGGTTTCGGTACTGCGAGAGTGGCTAGACACCGTCAGTTATTTGCTCTGACCAATACTTGGCATGAGATGTTTACCGTGGTAGCCAGCCGATCTTAGGTAGATTCCGCACACGACGGCCAAGGAACTTCTTGGGAAGCTGCTTGCCCTGCCTCAATCTGTGACTTCAACCAATCGTTAACAGTTAATGCTGCAACCTTGTCCACTGTGGTCCTCCCTTAAGGCTGAGGTTGGTGATTACCGAAGCGACCGCCTTGCCAAAAACCTCGTCGCTCAGGTCGTTGATGACGCGCAGCAGCGCATTCGAGCGAAGCCGTGTCCAAAGATTTGGGTCCTGATACAAACGGCAGCACTCTCCCGCAAAAGCGATGGCATTGCCTGCCATGAGACATTCGTCGCCATGCAGCCATCCGAGTTGCTCGCCAATCAGGTTAGATACTACAAGAGGCACACCAAAAGAGGCCGCCTCGTGCGCTTTGTAAGGAATTCCCGCTGCATATCGGGTGGGCGCCACAAATACGCGCGCTTCGTTATAGAGCGAGGTCAAGTCGTCCTGCCGGCCAAGAATGCGGACCCCGTCGGCCTTGCAATCGCTCAAAGCAGCGTCGGCTCCGTACCCGGCGATGATCAACTTGGCGTCCGTCGCCTGGCGAACAACCGGCCAGATTGAACCGCAGAAATAACGCATGGAGTCGGCATTTGGACTGTCCGTACCGTGCATAGCTCCGACGAACAGGAACGTGCGCCGCTCCTCGAATGCAGCGGCGGTCGGGTTAGCGCATACCTGATGGCCGATTATCGATACATGGCGCACTCCCCCGGACACCATAGTCTCGCGATCGCGCTCCGATACGACCACGACGGCGTCAGCCGCCTTCGCCAAAGCCAACTCTCGGTCCAGCCATGCTGTCTTAAGCGTGGATGAAATCTCGTTGCCGAGTATCTCCGCTTGACGCCAATCACGTTCCGCAAAAATTGCTTCCGCGTCGTAAATTACCCGGGCCCTGCTGGAAACGCCTTTCTCCGCCCTGCCCTTCAGGAAGGCGGCCATGTTGTGAGGGCGGCTTACCCACACGATGTCACTGCTAGGCACGTACTCTCGAAACAGCCGTTCGCGTTGCGACACCCCATCCAACAACTCAACATCTCGTGGAATGTCGCCGTACTCGTTTTCCCGCAGACGAGATGTAAACGAGGCGCATGTGACGCGATGGCCCTGCTTCACAAGATGGCACAGTATGTCATTGCTCCGAGGAAAGCCCGAACCCAAGTGGCGATGGGGTATTCGATCCTCTATATATAGAATCTTGAGTGCGTGGGAACTTGCCGAGATGCGAGCGCGTTGTATGTTGGCTGTTGAATAGGGCAAATGCTTGCGAAGCCGGTCATTCCATTTTTCTCGGAATTTCTGCTGATTGATTGCCATTGCAGGCTTGGCTGCTTCGTTCCCATCCGACGAAGCCGATTCGTAATGCCGAATAACGGCTTTAGGCTCGTATAGGACGCTATAGCCAGCTTCCCAAGCCTGCATGCAATAATCGGAGTCTTCATAATACGCCGGACCGAACATCCGGCTAAAGCCACCCAACTGACGGAAAAGAGACCGCCTCGTAACCAGGAATGCTCCGGAACAGTAATCTACCGGACGCCGAAACTCATATGGCGGCAGGTTAGGATCATCTCCTCGCCCATATCCTAAGGCGCTTCCATCTGACCAGATCATACTTCCGGCCTCTTGCAGGTCGCCATTTGCCAGGAGAATCTTACCGCCAACAACTCCGACCTCAGAATTTTCGCGAAAGCTTGCCAGAGCTGACGAAAGCGCATGGGGTTGCAATAAGGCATCATTATTTAAGAAGCAAAGATATTCACCCCGCGCCTGCTCCGCTCCTTGCAAACAGGCATCGCCAAACCCAAGGTTAGCTTTGTTATTAATGATGGCTGCTCCATCGACTCGCTCTAATAACCTATTAGTCTCATCGCTCGAGCAGTTATTTACAATCACGACTTCATACGAGACGTCAGCATTGTCGAGTATGAAATCGAGGCACAGCAGCGAAAGGTGGGCTTTGTTATAAAAAACCAGAATAATGGAAACAGCCGGGCGTTCAGTTGCTGGAAATACTACTCGGTCGTCGCTGTGCAGAAGTTGCTGAAGCCGGTTATGACCTAGGTTGTCCCACGCCTTCTGGGCCTCAGCCAAACTTTGTTTGAGATTTGCAGCTTCGCCAGCAGGAGATGGCATGCGCCCTTCGGTAGCTCCAAAGCGCAGATAGTGGACCAAGGGGTTGAAACCAGCCGCTCGCACATCAGGATTCTGTTCAAGATACCACTGACTGCTAAAAGTCCGACTGGGATCTCGCCCTTCCAAGGCCCCTTGCTTAAGATAGTGGGCAATTGGGTCAGCACCGTGTGTTGCGACCTCGGGATTCTGCGACAAATACCACTCAACGTCAAAAAGACCGGACTGCGCAATCAGTTCTGAGTCCAGCTTCATTTGACGCGCTTCAAGGCGGGAGTGTGGCCGGAGTTTCGCAACAGCGCGCAGCGGAGCGGTCAATCGCCACGCTCGTGACTGGAGAACACTGTTCAATTGCTCGGTGCGCTTGGCCAACTCCACGCTTAACAAGCTGGCACGTGGCTTCAGTTGATCTAGCTCGGCCACTCTTTCGCCTAACATGGCTCTGAGGTTGGCGACATCCAATTCGCGGTCTGCAACCGTCTGTTTTAGGCTGGAGATCTCGCTTAGAAAAGGTCGCATTCCGCGAGACGTTCTTCCCGTGGTCAGCGGTTCGCAGGGATAACCAGTGACGAGTTTCTGGAAGTCTGCTTCCTGCCCAAGCCAGGCTTCCAGGTCAGCCTCCGAAACTGCGAGGTCAAAGCTGGCACAGAGTGCCTCGACTAGCTGCAGAATCGATGGCACGAAACTGCCCGCTGACATCCCGGAAGGCATCGACCATAGAACGCCTCGCGTTACCACCCACCCTAAACTAATGTCGTTTTTGCTCTGCCACTCATCATCAATGGGCACGAGCTCGCCATCAATATTTAGAAGGTTGAAGGGGGTGCAGTCCAGAAACTCACCAGCAAGCACGTATGACGATAGTTTCGGCTCTTCCTCCGAGGCAGCAGCTACTTGCGCCGGCGACACACGAGCATGCTGCAACAGAAATTCCATCCATGGCCGCAGCGCTTGAACGATGGATTCCACATCTCCGCCACCAGCTCGCGCTCGCAGCAGGTTCCACAACAATTGCCGGCCGGGCCGGTAGACGGACCCGGACACGTGGTGCGTGATGGTCAGGCTCTCATCTACCGTATGACTACCTCTGGCCGACGATGCCAGAGGTTCCTTCAACACCTGTATTCCAGACCCATCCCGCACAAAGGTCGTTTGGGTGCAAAATTCAGGCGCGCGATTTACCGACCATGCAAACGCAAGTTCCGTAGCCCTTGCTGGCGGTTCATTGTCCGGGGTTGCGACTATAAGAAATGAATTGCTCAGGTCGGCAAGCAGGCCATTGGTATGCAACACGGAGAAAGAGAGCGCTTCGTCGAAACCGCGGTAGGGCGAACCCGTATAGTCGCGAGCATGGCAGCGAGCCAGTAAATCGATAGCGTCAAACCCAGGGTCCGTCAAGGCGTTCTCAGAAAGAACCACGGAGGGTAGCTTATAGTCTGGAAAAGGATAATAGAAGCGAACCTGGGACAGTCCAGCCGCAGATAGAAGTACGATCAATTCTCGCCTTCCGAAGGTGCGAGCGGTTCTAGCCCCGTAGAGATCTTGCATTCCGAAAAACGGGATCCCAACGTGGTCTTCGCCACAGCCGTTGAAATACTTCAAGCCCACTTTATTCTCGATAGCGATAACCACCCGGCCGCCTGGCGCAAGAAAACGGGTTACCGCCTGCAGATAGTGCTCAAACGGCTTCTCTCTGCTTGAGAACAAGGCCGCGT
>OBLW0100004929.1_pt1 | contig 10072 bp, 9 predicted proteins | sample 1520161 | NCBI WGS metagenome assembly OBLW01 (sample SAMEA3539309, study PRJEB22396) | soil metagenome | biome: tundra; feature: field; material: soil | place: USA | collected 2010-05 | depth 0.15 m | reverse complement strand
ACGGTGAACTGGTCCAAGTGGAGTGGCGCGACGCTGCACTCATGGTCGTCATGCCAACGGATCCGATGTTCAAAGTGACCCTGCTCAAGGGCGCAACACCGGACACGTTCATCGTGGCCCCAGGCATACGACCGTCGGGCGAAACGGTCACATTCGAGCGACACGCCAATGGTCGTGTCGTTTCGATGTTCCTCGCAGTTGGGACTTTTCTTCGGCTCGATACCATCGACTAACGCAGAGTTGCTATTTCGCGGAGGTGACCACGCCGTGGGGCAGTCCCAGCGACAACGCATCTCCGACACCAGATGGGCATGACTGGCGACTGACGCTACTTGGTCACTCGACGAAGGGTGCTCGCCCCAACGACGAGCGCGGCGAATATGTACGCGAGCATGATGGCGAATTGGCCCAGGTAGTACAGGTCCGACTGCAGCGGGGTTATGGCGTGCACGGCGGCCGTCATCGGCAGCACGTCGGCGACGCCGCGGAGCACGGAAGGTAACTGACTGACGGGAATCACGAGGCCGCACAGAAGTAGTTGGGGCAGAATGAACGCCGGCATGAACTGGACGGCCTGGAACTCCGTGTGGGCCACGGCGCTCAGCGCTATTCCGAAGGCGGTGCCGAGCAGACCGGCGCAGAGCGCCACGAGACTGATGCGCCACGGCACGCCCTGATGGGCCAGTCCGTACCAGGTATAGGAGAGGACGGAGACGAGCACGCTCTGGACGAGAGCGAGGGCCCCAAAGGCGATCGCGTAGCCCGCGACGAAATCCGCTTTTGTCAGGGGCAGGGTGAAGAGACGCTCGAGCGTTCCGACAGTTCTTTCTCGCAGCGTGATGACGGACGTGACGAGGAACATGACGATGAGGGGAAATACGCCGAGCAGCTTCGGGCCAACCGAGTCGAAGGCACCGGGCCGGTTGACCAGGGACCACGCCAGGAGACCCACCAACGCCGTTGGGACGAGCAACAAGAGTGCGAGCGTCCGCGGATCATGAAGCAACTGTTCGAAAATGCGCTTCGAAGTGAGCAGCGTCCGACGTAGATTCATCAATCGCCTTCGATCAGGCGCTCGAACGCTTCGTCATAACCGGTTGCATTGGAAGCGGCCAACAACGAGGCCGGTGTGCCATCGAACAGGAGTGTCCCGTCGCGCAAGAGAAGCAACCTCGCGCAGCGAGCGGCTTCATCCATCACGTGGCTCGACACGATGACGGTGGCACCGGTCTTGGCGAGGTCTGCGAACGTGCGCCATAGGTCACGTCGCAGTATCGGGTCCAGTCCAACCGTCGGTTCATCCAGGATGAGGACGGGCGGAGATCCGAGGAGGGCGACGCCAAGCGACACTCGGGCTCGCTCGCCGCCGGACAACGATGAGACGAGCCGATGCGAGAAGGAGGTGAGAGCGACGACCTCCACTACGCGCGCGACCTCGGTAAGAGGCTGAACCAGTACGCCGGCAAAGTAGCGGATGTTCTCTTCGACGGTGAGGTCGAGATAGACGGCCGAACTCTGGGCCATGTATCCGAGTCGTCCGCGCAACGACGGTGACCCCGCAGAAGACTCCAAGATCCGCGCCGAACCGCCGGTGATCGCCTGGACGCCGAGGAGGGAACGCATCAGAGTGCTCTTGCCGCTCCCGCTTGGCCCGAGTAGGCCGATGAGCTCGCCGGGAGTTGCACGAAAAGAAATCGACTTTAGGATTTCGTTGCCGTTCCGTACGACACGGAGGTTCGACACTTCGAGGGTCGATCGGTCAGAACTGTCCATCTGGTGTGACCCTACTGGTGCCCCGAGATACGAACGTGTTGAGGGTGGTAGCGACGCGCGTGAAACTCGGCTGGTTGCCGTTGGCGCTTTGGGGGCGCCAGTGGTGGGCGAGGGGGGACTTGAACCCCCACATCCTTTCGAATACAGGCACCTGAAGCCTGCGCGTCTGCCAATTTCGCCACTCGCCCGAGACCTTGCAACATTAGTCGACTCACCTGAACCGTCTTGCGCCGACGATTAAGTCGAGCCACCGATACACGAGACCGTTCAGCGTGCGAATCACTGACCAACCCCGGGCGGCGTTACCACCACCCTTTCCACTACCTACGCCAACGGTGACAACTCTCGTGTTGGCTGCGTGGTTCTGCTCTGGTAACGGTCCCCGCGTCCCCGCCTGGGCGGTTCGGTCTCACGGTCCCTCGAGTCAGCGTTTAACGTCTCGGGTTGGTGCCCCGCGACGGCTGATGCTTCATTAGTGAGAAGGCGAATTCCTTCGTCACGGATGTTGCGCGCGGCGTTCACGTCCCGGTCGAGACTTATACCGCAGGTGCTGCACTCGAAGACGCGATCACTGAGTGCGAGCTTGGCTTTCGTCTCGCCACAGTGAGAGCACTTCTTCGAAGAGGGGTAGAACCGATCAACCACGACGACGCGGTGTCCGCGGTCTTGCGTCTTATAGGTGAGCTGGCGTCGTAACTCGTAGAAACTGGCGTCAAGGATCGAACGTGACAACGCCTTCGCGGTGTTTTTCTTCGGTCTCTTTACCATGCTCGCGGGGTTTAGGTCTTCGAGCGCGACGATCTCGAAACTTCCGGCCAATGTCGTCGAGAGCCGGTGCAAGTTGAGGCCTCTCGTCCGCGTGATTCGTCCGTGAAGACGTTGGTGGCGCAGGCGGAGCTTCGCATAGTTATTCGAACCCTTCACAGAGCGCGACAGTTGACGATCAAGCTTGACGAGGCGATCGAGCTCGGCCTCGAGGTGCCGCGGATTCTTGACGTGGCCGTGTTCGTCACTGACACCAGCAATCGGCACCGTCAAAGTGGCAAGGTGTTTCACGCCAAGATCGACGCCCACCAGTAGGCCGCGCAGTCGTATGCCGCTTGGGGTCGGTATGACCAACTGGCGCACCGAAAACGAGGCCTTCCAACGTCCGCCGGTAAACGAGATCGTCATCGCCTGGATTGTCCACTCTCCGGATGTGACTTTTTTCTTGAGTCGACGCAGCGACTCGGTCGTGTGCAGCCATTGGAGCTGTTTGCGCCGCCGCGTGATTCGGGGGTCGGTCGCGAAGCGAGGAAGAATGAGCCGAACGTGCCGGGAATCCTCGGAGAGCCAACTACCGGGCTCCTTCAATTCGATGAACGTGAACGACTGCTTCGAGTGGCGATTCTTGAACCTTGGGAACCCCACTGTGCCGCCGCGGCGCACACTATTCTTGGACTCGTAGTAGTTCTTCAGTGCGATCGAGGCATTGGTGACCCCACTGCGAAAGGCGTGCTGCGTGACGTCGTGATGCCATGGGGCGACTTCGTCTTTCACGGAGTTCCAAAGTGGGGTCATCGACCACGTCGACCAGGAAAGTGACTTCGTGAGGTCGGCCCCGTCGATTCCCGCCCGGCATTCCTCGGCCCGCGTGTCCAGATTCGCCTTAGCCATGGCCACAGTCCAGTTGTAGGCGAAGCGCGCGGCTCCGCAGTAGCTGCGAAGTAGCTGCTCTTGGGCCGGCGTTGGATCGAGCGGTACCAGCACGGCTCGCATTCGGTAGGACTGGTCCACGTGATGGACGGTACAAGCAAGGTGTAACGCGACTGCGTCGTACGCAGACACCTTCGCTACAGTTGAGATTGGTATGGTCCTTAAGAGCGTAGAAAATCGTCTTGAGCGGATCTTTGAAAAGACGTTCTCACGTACTTTCAAGAGCACGCTGCAGCCGATTGAGATTGGCACGCGCATCGTTCGCGAAGTGGACCTCACGCGCCGACTCTCGAGCCACGGACCCATCTCGCCGAATCAGATCCGAGTCTGGCTCGGACCGGTCGACGCGGCGCGATTTGACGGGTTCCAAAAGGCGCTCGTCAGCGAACTCGAAGAGACGGTTCGTCAGCACGCCGTGAGCGAGGGCTTCAGCTTCGTGGGCCCGGTGAAGGTCGAGGTCTTCATCGACGACGACATCAAGCCTGGGAACCTTGAAGTGAAGACCGAGTTCCTCGGTGGCGAGAGTCAGCCTCGACTGATTTTGAGTGACGGGCGGTCCTTCAACGTGGGCGAACGTCCCCTGGTCATCGGGCGAAGTCCCGACGTCGAGGTCGTCATAAACGACTCCAACGTGTCGCGACAACACGCCGAAGTGTGGCGCACGAGCGAAGGAGTCGCGGTGCGCGACCTCCAATCGACCAACGGGACGTACGTGAACGGTCACCGGATCACCGCCGTGTCGCTGTCACCGCGCGACGACGTCACGATCAGCACGATTCACTTTCGGATCGAGCTCGCTTGAGTTTTGTGGCCGGGACGTCGAATTACGCGGCGATCGTTCGGCCGCTCCAAGTGCTCGTCATGGTGGTCGCCGTGCTCTTCTTCTTGCGGATCACTCGCGTCGCCGCGATACAGGCGCGGCCAATCGATTACGAGAAGCGCCCGCGCCGCCGACGTACGGGGATCCTCGCGCTCAAGTTCGTTGAACCGACCGATCGCGAAGGCGAGCGCATTGACGTCGACGTGGCGGTGACGATCGGCCGCAGTGCCGACTGCGATCTCGCTCTGTCCGATACGTATCTCTCGTCGCGCCACGCGCGTCTCACGAACGACGAGGGCGACCTCTCCATCGAGGATCTCGGATCGACCAACGGCACGTACGTAAATCAAGAGCTCGTCGACGGGCGCGTTCACCTCGAACGAGGTGACATCGTGCAAGTGGGAGGCGTTCTGTTCGAGGTGGTTCGTTGACGCATTGGCGTCACGCCGAGGCGACCGACACTGGACTGGTACGTCAATCGAATCAGGACGCGGTCTACGTCGACGACTCGTTGGCGATCGTCGCCGATGGAATGGGCGGCCACGCGGCCGGTGAAGTCGCCTCCGAGATGACGATCGAGATGCTCCATGCCGGATTCGTCGAGAACCGGACTGTGGAGGGTCTCTACAACGCCATCAACGCCGCCAACATCACCGTGCTCAATGACGCGCGCGACAACCCCAATCATTTCGGCATGGGAACGACGGTAATCGCGCTCGGCCTTACGGTCGACGATGAGGGCGTTACGTCGCCGACACTCTGTCACGTCGGTGACTCGCGGGCCTATCAACTTCGCGACGGCGCGCTTCGACAGTTGACCGACGATCACAGCGTCGCCGAAGAGTGGGTGCGTATGGGTCGGCTCACGCCGGAAGAGGCGGCGGTGCATCCTCGGCGTCATCAACTCACTCGAGGTGTCGGCGTCGAAGAAGCGATCGCGGTCGACGTGATGTCGGTGCACGCGCTCGCCGGTGATCGGCTCTTGCTCTGCAGTGACGGACTCTCGAATGAACTCGACAGTGACACTCTGGCGCGACTTTCGAGCGCACCGTTCACACTCGAAGAGGCGGTGCTCCAGTTGGTGGAAGCGGCCAAGGAGGCCGGTGGTCGCGACAACATCACGGCCGTGCTCTTGGAGTTCGACGAGGTCTCGGAAGCTTCGACGCCGATCAAGCGCACTATTTCTTCGATCACGCCGCCCGACGCTCGGGCGACCACGCCGACCACGCCGAAACGTCGTAAGCGTCACCGACTGACGTGGCGCACTCCGGCCGCGCTTCTTCTCTTCGCGGGTGTCTTCGTAGGCGCGTACTTCGTTGTCCACTGGTACGCCTATTCGACCTACTATTTGGGCAATGACGCTGGCACCGTGGCGGTCTTCCAGGGCCAGCCGAGCGGCATCCTCTGGTTCAAACCGATCAAGGTCTTCGACACGAACTATCACGTCAGCGATCTGCGCTCCACGGACCGGATCCAGTTGAACCAGACGATCGCCGAGCCGACGGAAGCCGCAGCGCTCAATTATGCGACGTACCTTTGTACTCAGGCAACGAGTTGTGGCGCGTCGACGACCACGACGACGTCCACGACGACCACAACGTTGAAGAAGGGTTGATCGGTGTCGCGACGTCTCCGCATCCTGGCCACGATCCTCCTCGTGCTCTTCGCCGTGATCGTCGCGCAGTCGGCGAACATCCAGTTCTTCCGAGCGCCATCGCTGAACGCGAGTCCGAACAATCCTCGCAATCTGAATCCGTCGGGCAACTTCCCGCGCGGCGAGATTCTGGCGGCCAACGGGACGGTGCTCGCGTACTCCGAGAAACAGAACAGCTCGTACTACCCGTACCGTCGCGTCTATCCCGATGGCTCGCTCACGTCGGGCGTCGTCGGCTTCTCGTCGCCTTATTACGGCGTATGGGGGACCGAAGAGGAGTACAACAGCTACCTGGCCGCCCATCCGCAGCCGCCGCAGAGCTTTGAGCAACTGCTCGCGCCGACGAGCGCCGCCGACTCGGTCACCCTGACGATCGTTCCCGCGCTCCAGCAGGTCGCGCGTACCGCGATGAAGGGAATCGATGGCGCCGCCGTGGCGATCGACCCCAAGACCGGGGCGGTGCTCGTCATGTACTCCAATCCCAATTACAACCCCGTGCCGCTGACCTCACCGATCTCCGACGTCGCCAAGGCCGCGTGGGACCTCGATCTCAAGCGCGACAGCAACGGCTTCCAGCCGCTGGGCTTGGTGGCGACCCAGCAGACGTTCCCGCCCGGATCGACGTTCAAGGTCATCACGACCGCGGCGGCGGCCGTTAGCAAACCGGCCGACATGACCAAAACCTTCATACCCAATCGCCGTGGTGGGCGGTGCACCACACTTCCGAACACGATTCTGCAGCTCTGCAACAGTGGTCTCGTCCCGTGCGGGGGTGACGTCGCGCAGATGCTGCCGCCTTCGTGCGACCCCGGGTATGCGCTGCTCGGCATCGACCTCGGTGCCGACTACATGTTCAAGGCGGCTACGTCCTTCGGCTTCGACTCGGTGCCGCCGCTGGACCTGCCGGGCACGGTGTCGAGTTACTTTCCGACGGCGGCATCCTTCGCGAATAACATCCCAGGCCTGGGGTACTCATCCATTGGCCAACAGAACGTCCGAGCCAGCGCCCTGCAGGACGCCTTGGTCGCCGCGGGAGTGGGCAACGGCGGCGTCATAATGACCCCGCACCTCATGAGTTTCATCACGGCACCGGACGGCAAGATCCTTAAGCGATTTAAGGATTCAGTGTGGAAGACGCCGTTAAGCGCCGCCCAGGCCGCGGAGATCGTCCCGTTGATGGAAAACGTCGTGAAGGCTGGTACGGCATCAGGTGTCGGCTTCCCGGCCGCGTTCGACGTCGCGGCGAAGACCGGTACCGCACAGACCGGCAACGTGAAAAAGAACACCGACGACTGGTTGATCGCCTTCGCACCGGCGACCGATCCGACGATCGCCATCGCGGTCGTGGTGCCCTTCCAACCGACGGCCAACTTCGGTGCGACCGTCGCCGGTCCGATCGTGAAATGTCTCGTCGAGGGTTTCTTCGCGATGGAAGCGGGAAAGAATCCTTCGGTCGCGGCGACAGGGTGCGAACCGAAATGAAAATTTCCTCGAATCGCGAGAGCGTAGGCTAGGCGCCATATGGAGCCTGTAGATGACCCTCGACTGTATTCAGGTCGCTATCAGGTAACGCACCTCATCGCGCGCGGTGGCATGGCCATCGTGTACCGAGCCCAGGACGTGCTGCTTAACCGCCCCGTGGCCATCAAGACGTTGTATCCCGAATTGAGCGCCGACCCGTCGTTCGTCGAAGGCTTCCGCCGTGAGGCCCAAGCAGCCGCGAACCTCTCGCACCCGAACATCGTGCCGGTCTTCGACTGGGGCGAGGACAACGGCACCTACTTCATCGTCATGGAGCTAGTTGACGGAACGTCACTGGCCGACATGTTGCGCGGCGGTCGAACGCTGACCGCGTCGCACTCGGCGAGTCTCATGGCGCAAGTTGCGGCCGCTCTCGGGTACGCGCATCGCAACGGCGTTGTTCACCGTGACGTGAAACCGGGCAACATCTTGATCGCGAGTGACGGTCAGGTGAAGGTGACGGACTTCGGCATCGCCCAGGCCATGTCGGTTGAGGACCAACTCGCCGAAGAGGGTTCGGTCATGGGAACCGCGACGTACTTCTCGCCCGAACAAGCCGAGGGCGCGCCCGTCGACGGGCGAAGCGACATCTACTCACTCGGCGTCGTCCTCTACGAGATGCTCGCTGGGCGACCGCCGTTCATCGGTGACACGCCCGTCGCGGTCTCCAGTCAACACGTGCACGGCACGGTGCCGCCGCCGTCGGAGTTCAATTCCACGATCCCCGCTGACCTCCAAGCCATCGTGATGGAGGCGCTCGCGAAGTCCCCTGATCGGCGCTACCAGTCGGCCGAGGACCTTCGCTCGGACCTCATGCGCTTCAGCGAAGGTCAGCCCGTTCGCGCGGCGCAACGCGACGTCGCCTTCTTCGGCGCCGACGCCACTCGCGCAGTGGCCAAGGTCGCTCCGGGTGAACGAACCCAAGCCGTGCCGATCATGACCGGCCCGCGCACGGACGTTCGCCGACGACGCTCGGGAAGCGCGGGCGTCATCGTCGTCGTGGTGTTGCTGTTACTCGCGGTCGGCGGTCTCGCGTACTTTCTCGCGCAGAAGAGCACGCCAACCGTGGTGATGCCCAATCTCGTGGGCCAGACCGAGACCGCGGCGTTGTCGAAGATGGCGAATGAAGGAATCCCCCTCAAGAAAGTCGTCCAAACGCATTCGAGCGTGGCGGTGGGCAAAGTCATTTCCACCGATCCCAAGGCCGGAACGAACTTGAAAAAGGGACAGCACGTGATTCTGACGTTGAGCCTGGGGGTTCAAGCCGCGCCGATCACGATACCGAACGTCAAGAATATGCCCTTGGCGAGTGCGACCAGTGAGCTCACAAATAGTCCGTATCGCTTGACCGTCAACGTGAAGACCCTCACGACGGCGCCACCGGGAGTGAGCACCGCGAATCCGAATGTCGTGTTGTCCCAGATCCCGGCGGCCGGCACCAAGGGACATCAAGGCGACACGATCACGATCTTCGTGCTCTCACCGAATGCCCAATTCCAGGTTCCGCCGCTCGCGGGCGACACGCCCAACCAAGCCTCGGCCGTACTCGGGGAGTCCAGCCTCAACTTGGGACCCACCACGGTGAAGGCCTGCTCCAACACCGAGGGGATTGGATTGGTCATAAGCTCCAATCCCGCGTCTGGCGCCCTGGTCAACGCCGGCGACCAAATCACGCTCACTACTTCCACGGGGTACTGCAAGGTACAGGTGCCCAGCGTGATCAACGAGACACAGGACCAGGCGACCGCGACGTTGAAGGGTGCACACCTCCAGGTATCGGTCAGCCCGACGGATCCGTCCCTGTGTTCGCCGAGTCAAGTGAATACGGTGTCGGACCAGAGTCTCGCCCCCAGCAGTTACGTGACCTATAACTCGACCATCACGATTTCGGTCTGCGAAGCCTCCACCGAGACCACGACCACGACCACGACCCCGAGTACGACAACGACGTAACGGTCAGGTTCACTAGCATTGAGCCCCATGGCGAAATCGACATCGAAACCAGGTAGCCGAAAGAGCGTTGGTCGTTACGTCGCGCCCGAGGCTCGTGGCAAGATCACCGCGCGGCGTCCGGTCGGCGAGGACCACAGTCCCCGTTGGTACGGATGGCTGATCGTCGCGGCGCTCGCTGTCGGCATGCTCGTCATCGTCTTGAACTACCTGGCGGTCTTGCCCGGCTCGGTGTCGTCGTGGTACCTCATCAGCGGACTCGTCGTGATGTTCGCGGGGTTTTACCTCGCGACGAGATACAAGTAACGCGCTCGGGCTCTAGCCCAGGCGCTCGATGATCGTCGCGTTGGCCAGTCCGCCACCCTCACACATCGTGAGGAGTCCGTAGCGGCCACCGGTGCGCTCGAGCTCGTTCAACAAGGTGGCGCACAGCTTCGCGCCCGAGGCACCGAGCGGGTGACCCAGCGCGATCGCTCCGCCGTTCACGTTGACCTTGGCCATGTCGACATTGAGTTCCTTCTGCCAGGCCAGCACGACCGACGCGAAGGCCTCGTTGATCTCGATCAGGTCGATGTCGTCCATCGTCAATCCGGCTCGCTCGAGCACCTTCTTGGTCGCCGGGATCGGACCGGTGAGCATCGTGACGGGGTCGACGCCGG
>OBLW0100004928.1_pt1 | contig 10073 bp, 8 predicted proteins | sample 1520161 | NCBI WGS metagenome assembly OBLW01 (sample SAMEA3539309, study PRJEB22396) | soil metagenome | biome: tundra; feature: field; material: soil | place: USA | collected 2010-05 | depth 0.15 m | reverse complement strand
GATGCCTAAGTGACTGGAGTTCAGACGTGTGCTCTTCCGATCTAGCGGCGCCGATACGCAGGCGAACAAAGCGGAGATGAGGATGCGGAATCTCATGGTCAGAATTGGAATAGCAATTTCCCGCGGTATTCTCTCCAGGCGGGGTCATAGAAATGGCCGAAGTTCGAGCTGGCCATGTCGTTCTGCACGTCGCGCGGGTTATCGTGATTGAACATATTGAAAACGGAACCGCCGGCGACCAAATTGATCCGTTTCCCGCGGGCGTGCAGCGTAATAGGCCGGGTAACCTGCAGGTCGCAGGAAGAGAACCAGGGGTACCGCCGGTCATTGCGTGGACCAATGTACTGGCGATACTCGTTTTCGACCGAGTAAGGAAAGCCGGTGTGCAGGTCGTATACCGGCAGAATGGTCAGTTTCCACGGGCCAACAACCTTGGGCCAGATCAGAAAGCGATTCGGTGCGTCGAAGAGCAAGCGCGCGCGGTCATCAGGCTGAATCACCGCCTGGGGATAATTCCCAATGAATTGGAATGGGTCGTTCAGATCGCCGTAAGCCCGCGAACGCACATACGACGCATTCACAGTCGCGCGAGGAATCTGGTAGCGCCCGGTAACCTGGAACTCGCGGTACGAATCACTGCCCCCGTTCGATAACGAGATCACGCCGGTTCTCGTCCCCGTGACTGGAGACACCATGAAATCCCTGGCGGTGTTGCGTTCTTCGTAGCCCGCGCGGGCGGTGAATCTGCTGGTCACCTGTCGTTCCAGTTCAACGTTCCACGATGTACTTCGCGGATTCTGCAACCCGCCGACAATGCGGTTGACAAAGGTGGTTGAGCTTGAAATCTGTCCGGTGGAGTCGTACAGCGACACACTTCGCTCCGGCAGATTTGGAAACGTCGGAAGCATCAGGGGTACGCGATCGTAGAAGATTCCAGCTCCTCCACTGAGCAGGGTCTTGCCGTCACCTGTAAGTGTCAGGAGCATGCTGCCGCGCGGTGCGACGTGCGCGGTACCTGTAACGGTATCGCTATCCAACCGCATGCCTAAGCCGAATGAAAGCCTGCTGAAGGGCGCCCACTGATCGAAGACATATGCCGCGGTCTCGTTCTGGCCGACGTTGAAGGAACCAGCGGGCGTGAACATGATCCGTTCAATCGTCGTTCCCGAGGCTCCGATCAATTCGACCGGAAGAAACGTCTCCAACCCGCTGAGTGAAGAGTGGGAGTACTCTGCTCCGGTCCTGATTCGATGAGTGCCAACGAACTGGCGAGGCGCAAACTGATAGCTACTCTCTGCGTCGTATCGGTCCGTGCGCCGGCTTTGCCGATTGAAGAATCCACCCGCCGTTGTGTCGATCATCAACTCGTATGCGTCGTTGCTCTGTGGGTCGACATCGACGTCGTACGTTTTGTAGCTGAACTGGGAGATCAGAACGCTGTCGTCTCCGGTCATATACCGGTGCTGCCCGTATACCTGGTATCCACGTTGGTGGAAATCCGTTGTGGACGGCTGGGGCGTAAAGGTATTCAGCCCCATGTAGTCCAGTTTCTGCGGATAGATCGTTACCGATACAGTGGCTGTCTGTTTGGCGCCGCCAATGAAATCGAATTGCGTATACGAGTTGAACCCTTCCAGCTTGGTATCCCGCTGCAACGGGGGCAGACTGTTTACTGGAGTCCGTATGAATCTGTATTCGAAAGACTGAGTGAATGCGGCCTGGTCTTTGAGAATCGGGCCGGTGAAAGTCATGCGCGGAGTGGCTGCGCCAAGGCCCGCGATGGTACCGGCGCGATCGCGCCAGCGGGGGACGATGTTCTGAATCGTGAAGTGATACTTATCGTAATCGCCTGTTTTTGTCTCGACGGTGGAGAGGGCTCCGGTAAGCTTCCCATATTGAGGGTCGTACGGATTTGAAATGACCTTGACCGAGGAGACCACATCAATCGGCAGGTTGATAGCTGGAGTGCCGGAGGCTGGATCGGTCACGTTGGCGCTATTCACCAGGGCCCCACTCTGGCTATTGCGAGCGCCCTTCATATTGATACGACCGTCCGGACCACGAACCACACCTGGAACCAGCGGAAGCAAGCTTTCAAATCGCTGGTTTGCGTTGGGTGCATCGGCGATGGTTTCTTCGGAGATGGTCGCGGAGGATGTTGAAACTTCTGCTTCGTTCTGGTTTCCCGTCACCGTCACTGAGGTTGTGACCGTGACGAGTTTCATTTCCAGAGGAACCTTCAAATCGGCTCCGGACGTCACAGCAACTGTCTGCTCTGCGCGCATACCGGGAAAGTTGGCTTCAATTGTGTATTCGCCGGGCGCCACTTCGGAGAAACTGTACTTTCCGTCTGCATCGGTCTCGGTTTCGAGAGTGGAGGGACCCTTCAAGACGACCTTTGCGCCTGGCAGTAACGAAGGCCCCCCTGAGTCCACAACCAAAACAGTGCCATCAACAGTCCCTGGCTTCACAGCGCTTTGGCCGTGCGCAAAAAATGGAGAGAGTACCCACATGGCAATCAGGGCCGCAAGCAGGAAGATGCCGTTGGGTTTAATCTTCCCCCTTGCGCTTGGGCGCTCATCTTCCGGATAAACAAATCGCATGAACACGTCTCGTCCTTGTCTGGCACGGCCTTCGTTGCCACTTGGGTAATAGCAAGAAGGTTGCCAAATGTTGACTGAGCGCAATCACTTAAGAATCAACGGGAGGTTCGAGCGGATCGACATGTGAGTCGAAAGTGTCGATGACGAACGAAACAGCTTCGTCATATATGACTGAGGCAGAAGAAAGCGGGCCCATCGGGGAACAGTGGTTGCGGCTGTGCAGCGCTGACCAATCGGAAAGGATCAGCGGATCAACGCTCGTCTCCGTGGCAATCTTGCAGGATCAAAAGCTTCCTACGAGCAAACGGGAATGTGTCCTTCCGGTGCGATGAATGAAGACTTTTTATCAGAGAGGTTGTAGTTACTCGGCAAGACTCCAGGATCGCAGCTGATCTCCTTGACCGTTACAATCCGGGATTTATATGGATCGGGCATTGATCAATGAAAAGAACAGCGACCTTGGAGGTAGTCTCACCGTTTCCTGCCGGCCGGCGCGCCGTTCGTTTCAGAACATCATCGGACGGAGGCTCGAAGAGTTCTCCTTGCCAGTTCCGTGGCATCCTCACTGACAGACTGCGGCAATTGCGGTTGCCCGATCTCATAGGGTCCGTAATCGATGGTCATTACGGCCTTTCCGCCGATGCGAACCTTTGTCTCGCTTTGATTCTGTTGCGGGAGCCAGAAGCCGTCAATTCTCGAATTTGTCTGGTGAATCAGTGTCTGCGATATCCAGAATGAAGGATTCTTCGCAGGCTGCACTTCCATTCTGGATACAGCGTCATCGGCCGCATCAACCCAAATCTTCCCTCGATAGAGATACGGGCTGCCTGAGACTGGCTCGGCCTGTAAAACATAGGACGAGCGCCCATTGAGGGTCTCGCTTCCAAGCAACTTGAACCTGTAATTCGCCTGAGACAACGCGTGGGCGCCACGATCCTGTGACGCGTCTTTCTCGCTGTCCAACGCGCGCTTGAGAACTTTCTCGCACAGAGTGTGCGAACCGCTCTGGGATACGATCCGGAAGTTCTTCCCGGAAGCGGCATCATACTCGAGCTCAACGTCCATCACGGCGCTGATGTGCTTCAAGAAGCCCTGATACTCGACCTTGTAATGACGCGATGCGTGGTAGCGGTCCAGAGTCTTTGCCTGCGTCTGATCGTGGCGCTCAATGGCCTGCACGACCTCGGCAATATCAGGTGAACCCGGCGAGGGAGCGGGAGTGCCCGTTTGTGAGAAGGACAGAGGGACGAGGAATAAGAGAGCCCCCGATAGGATCGAGAGTTTGTGTAGTTCTGTCCAGTAATGCAATTTCAAAGTTGGACTCCTTCCTGCTTTGCAGAAGAAATCGGGTTGGCACCCGTCGTTGGCCACTCGGGCAGGATTTGGAAATCGCGCCAGTTCGGCATTGCGGAGAGTTCTCCCCGCGTAACCGCCGGGCGTGGTTGAGTGACCAGTAGATTTCCTTTAAGCTGCTCCCGATAGTGCTTCAAAAAGTAATGCATGGTTTCGACGCGGATCCGAATCGACGATATGGGGCGATTCTCATCGAGATCGCGGAACGAGAAGTGGGGCTTGCCCGACGCGGCAATGATGCGTTCGATCAGGCGGCTGATGAAGGCATCATGCCCGCACTTGAAGTTCGACAGCTCCACAGAGATGAGATTCAGGTGGCGAGCCACGAATTTCGCGGCCCAGATTTTATGGTTGGAGTTCGCGGAAGAGGTGTTCTTCCAGACATCCGAGATGTCGAGTGGAGAACGGATGAGACCGGCCTTGATGTCAGGACCGAAGAGGCGGTCGAGAAGGTCCGCGTCGAGCGGCAGCAGGCCTTGCGAAAAGATGGGATAGCCAAGCCGATGAAGCTCTTCAAAAATGCCCTGATTCAAACCCGGATCGTGGTGATACGGGCGGCCCAGCATGACCAGGCCGATTTGCCCAGTATGCTCCAAGTTGTCCAGCGTCTGACGGGTCTGGCTTCGGAACTCGGCTTCGAAATTGGAATGGGCGGCAAATGCGGCGTCGACGGCACGCGCGTTTTCTTCCCAATCCAGGTGCAGCAGGTCCTTCCAGCATTTGAACATTTGGTACTTGAAGAGGTCGCGGTCGCTCAGATCCAGGACAGGGTTCAGATACTGCACGCCCGCCTTCTGGAACCAATTCACTTTGCGGTAGAACGCAGCTTTTACGGCTTCCGGTGTTGCCGCGCCGCACGGGCACGCATTCGAACCTACACAATGTTCGAGAGGGGACGTGAGCACATCGAACATCAGGAAGAAGATTGCGTTGAGCGGGTCCTTCTGGCAATGCTGGAGCAGTTCGTAAATGTGGGCGAGAGCCACTTTGGAAGGAAAGCAGGGATCGATTGCGGAGAAGCCGGCTGCCTGCTGGTATCTTTCCGGAGTCGAATAGTGAGAGTAGTGGAGGTTTCGCGCGGGAATGCCGAGGTTGACAAAGTACGCAGAAAACAGCGGAGCGTAGGCATACAGATTGAGAACCCTTGGGATTCCGATACGGATTTGTGCACGAAGGTGCGTCTTCGATTTGGCCCTGCTTGAGAGCGAGGTCCCAGGAGCGCATTGCACTGGCAGCCATAGCTTCTCTGCCGCCGCTTGAACGTAGTTGGGCGAGCTTTGACGCAGCTCGTACCAGGCTTTGCCGATCTTCCTCAATTCGTCGGAGTTCTCTGTTTCTCCACGCTCGCAGTTGGCGATGATGACACGCTTAGATTCGCATGCACTGCGTGCATCGGTGCTCAGTTCCACAAAGGTCCGGTTGGTGCAGAAATGGCAGCGCGTCGATTCGTCGCGGCTAATGGAGTAGTTGAGCCGATCGAGGAACTCGAATCCCGGAAAGCTGGATGCTTTTTGCGAGCGTCTATTCTCCACCGCTTCCAGCGCGGCCCCGATGGCACCAGCCTCGCAGCAATTCGGATGAATCGCGACCTCCGGAATTTCCGCTCCGTGGTAATGTGCGCGGATGAAATCCACCTCCGCTTTAACCACGGAGAGATTCTTCTGCGTTCCGCCTTGCAGGACAATTCGGCTTCCGAGGGATGCGACGTTGGAGACACCGGCCACGTAAAGGAACACGTTCTTGGGAAGCAATGTTGCCAGGCCGGCGAGGATCTCCTCCGGCCGCCAGCCCTGGCGTTGGAAATTGACAATGTCCGACTGGAGAAAAACGGCGCATCAGTAGCTGAACTGCGGGATGCGCCGCGCCTGAAATGCAGCTTGAGCCCGGAATCCTGAAGGCGGCGCAGATACCGGAGCAGATTACCCACCGTGAAATAGACCGGATTGCACAGGCCGCTCGCGCAATACTCCTGCGCGATCTCGTGCGCAGCGCGATCGGTTTCAGGCAGGCGCTGACATAGATATCCTGCCCCAGAGAGCAGACCTTCGGTCAAACGCTCATGCTTCCACGTAAGACCGCCGAAGAGAATGGTCACAGAGACACGCTCTTGCGCCGTAAAGGGAAGTTCCTGAGGCCGCAGCGGCGAAGAGATACCCGGCTCCTTCGCAGTCTTTCTCATATCGGCGTTGCTGCTGTCTCCCATTGCTGTTCGGTTTTGAGATATAGCAATGAAGATGCCAAATCGGAGATGGACCATCCTTTTTGTTTTCAGCGTCAGTCTCCAGGAATGAATCAGCGTGTCGAAACCGTCGTCGTCAGTTTCGAATTCTCCTCGACACTTTCGCTGGGCCGGTGGGTGGAACGATGACCTTGCTATGTGCGTCGGCCGCTCTCTGCGACTCACTGCCTCTATTGAAATCTCGATGAAACGGATTTGCCTGGCGACGTAAGTCATTGCATTCGGCACTGATTGGGTCAGGAAGAGGGGAAGGCGTGCACCTGCTCGGCACTTCGACTATTGCTGAATACATGAGCCGGAGGACGATGGCTTTGCGGTTTGGCATTCTTATTGCTTGAGTCCGGACGGCGCACTGCTCTGCAGCCGACTGATTCCGACGAGCCAGCGAGATTGAAAGCTACTCGGCACTGCAACGCCAGATCGGTTGGGAGTCGAAGAGAGTGCAGGATGAACAGGTGACCGTAACTGCGATAGCCGATTCGATCGGCTGCAGGAGGCACACCAAGATGGAACAGTTGGAGATTTAGCAATGAATACGGAGATGATTTTCGCAGGCACCCAGCTCGTTGGCATGGTGCTATCCTTCACGCTCCTTCTTAGAGCCAGGCGGCTCTCAGTTGAGCTGTGGTCAACCCGACTTTCATACCAGCGCTCCTACACCAAGAGCAACGTAGAGCAATTAGCTGAAATTAGCCGAATATTCAGAATGTAAGAAAGGCAGACCTGGGCAATGGCAAGCACTGCGGCGCAGGTGGCATTCAACAGCGGATGGAGCGTACGCACTCCCCATCTTGAGTCGAGCAACTCCGGCTTCAAGTCTTGGGCAACGAGTATCTCCCAGGAAACGCTGTCGGCAAAGGCACTGCGGGAGCTCGAATCGATCACCTCCATTGTGGACTACGATCCCGGCAGTATCTTGTTCCTGGAACAACAGCCACTCAGCCATGTATTCGTCGTCTTGGCCGGAGACGTGCGACTGTCGCTGCTGGACATCGGAGGCAAAAGGCTAACCATTCATATTGCAAAGGATGGTTCCGTTCTCGGCATGTCCGAAGCATTCTCCGGAAACCTCTCTGAGTGGTCGGCAGATACCCTCTATCCGTCCAGGATCGCCTCGATCACACGCGGCGACTTTCTCCGTTTTGCGCAACGGTATCCAGAGGTGTATCGCCTTGCGGCATTCGAGCTCATGACAACTCTCAGGCACGCATGTGCAACCCTGCGTATCGTGGGACTGACATCATGTGTTCGCAAAAGATTGGCCGAGCAATTATTAATGTGGGGAGAGCAAGGCAACAAAACTGGAGACCAAACACAGTTTTGCATGGCTCTCACTCATGCTCAGATCGCGGAGTTTATCGGTGCAGTGCGTGAGACAGTCACGCGTGCGCTGACGGCCTTCAAACAGCGCGGATTGGTGGAGGTCCGGGGCTGCATGCTGAAGATCCCAAGTACGACAGCCCTCAGGAAGTACGCGGAACGCGGTTAGTCAACTTGGCCTCCGTGGCGTTCAACGATCTGAGTATCTATCTTTACCGGTGCACTCATCGCCGCAAATCTTTCTCAATACGATTAGGCGCGCATCGCAGGTGAAGCTAAGTTGGTGGTCGACACGACCGATGTTACCCGCGGAATCGAGTGCCGAATATGTTCCGGTGCTGAAACTTCATTGCTCGAGTTTCTCGATTTCGTCCGGCCAATTCAACGAACACGCCAGCTGAAATTGATGAGGCACTGCATTCGTTAGCTACCATTGCGCCCCCGTCGTCAGCACCTCAGATCCTCGGATCGGCCCGCGCAGGCCGTCGACAAGCCTTCGAATTGACGTCGACAGTTTCGACAGGGTCAGCGCTTGGCGGTGATCCCCTTCTGAAAACAAGGAGGTTAACGCCGTCAGAGATTTGGCATTGCCCTTGCATTCCTCCATGGCGTGAGGAAAGCAATGATGTTTTGGAAATGCCTGCTCTTGACTTGTCTAACCACGATGGTACTGAAGGCAGTGGCGCAGGCAGCTCCCGACGCGGAGCTCGGGAGCATCGGCGGAACGGTACTTGACATAAATGGCGGCCTCGTACCCGGAGCCCTCGTCACGCTCGAATGCCCGTCCCCTTGCGAGAACCAGACGGCGACAGCAAACGAAAACGCTGCTTTTGATTTCCGCAATCTCAAGTTCGGAGTTCCCTACCGGGTTCGCATATCCGCTAACAATTTCGAGAACTGGACCTCTTCAGCCATTATCCTCACGCCGGATCACTCCGTTTTCTTTCTAACGGGAATCAAGCTCAGTATTGGTGACCCAACAGAATCGGTTACGGTCTATGCTTCCACGACCCAGATCGCCGTCGAACAGGTGCATGTCGAAGAGCAACAGCGGGTTCTCGGATTCATTCCAAATTTCTATGTCGTGTACGACTCACAGAACGCTGTACCGCTCACCACGAAGCTGAAGTTTCAACTCGCAATGAAAGTTTCCGTCGATCCGATTAGCGTGGCGGGAATCGCATTCATGGCCGGCGTCAGACAAACCGCGCACACTCCCGACTATGGGCTGGGCGCCCAAGGATACGGGCAGCGCGTGGGCGCGGAGGCCGCGAACGGATTCAGCGACATTCTGATCGGCGGCGCGATCCTTCCGTCTCTTCTGCACCAGGATCCGCGCTACTTCTATCAGGGCACAGGAACGACAAGATCGCGTCTGGGGCATGCCTTGGCTAGTCCGTTCGTTTGTAAAGGCGACAACGGTCGGTGGCAGCCGAATTACTCAAGCCTGGGAGGCGACCTGGCATCGAGCGCTCTCATGGAGACTTACTATCCGCAATCGAATCGGGGAGCAGGAATGGTTTTTGGGCAATTCGCCATTAGTACCGCTGAGCGCGAATTGAGCGGAGTGGTGCAGGAATTTGTCCTTCGCAAACTGACTCCTCACGCCCAGAAGGCCCAGTAGCTGCACCCGTTGGGAACGGTTTTGGGAAAGGGGATCACGATGAATAGGAACTCACGGAGAGGTTCTGAGCTTGAAATGAGATGGCATTCCATCATTGCGGCGACCCACCCGAGAGTTCAGTGCCCGCGACTGGTGATGACATGGATCTCCACGGCTTCGCTGCACTCGCGAATGAGCGATTGAGGACTCGAAGATGAATTGCGATAATGCATATCCGGCCACGGATAGCTGCAAGACAAAGTTTGCACCAAGTGACATCAGGCGCCGGGCGCCTGCGAACGAGGTGGCCATGTTTTATCTTCTCGCCTTTCTGCTCACCGCAGATCGCGACAAGGCAGAGCGCTGTTTTGCAGCGGGCCTTGAACTGGCCGCCCAAGACGAAGCGGCTCTCCGGGATTGGGCACATTCCTGGGCTCGACGCGTCGTCATTGACAATGCACTTCGACTCATCGCGCCACACCCACACAAAGGAAGGCGGGGCACTGACTTCAGAAGGCCCGGGTGACGTTACCGCAAATAACGTCGGCTTCCTAATGGGCAATGCTCCTTGCATTCATCCATCCAACAACAGTTACAGGAGGATCATTCATGCGATTCCAAACATTCACACGCAAGCAAATCGACGGTGATCGGACCGAGTTGCTTCAATTCGGACCGGAGCATTACAGAAAGGCTGGTATCCCTTACGCGCCATTCGGCGGCATGCCGGTCCTAGAAGCTTACGAAATCGTAAACGACTTGAACCGGAATCAGGCTGAACATCAATTCGTCTACTATCTGGCGGCATAGCTCAATGGGCAAGGTCGCTGGTAAGCGCGCTTTCGATGAAAGTTGGCTTCGTGCGGCGGAGGATGGCAGTCTACCAGGGGTTGCATCGCGGGATCCCCGCTTCTCGGCGATTCTTGAGCTTCCAGACTTTGAACGCTTTGTGTAT
>OBLW0100004927.1_pt1 | contig 10074 bp, 4 predicted proteins | sample 1520161 | NCBI WGS metagenome assembly OBLW01 (sample SAMEA3539309, study PRJEB22396) | soil metagenome | biome: tundra; feature: field; material: soil | place: USA | collected 2010-05 | depth 0.15 m | reverse complement strand
CCAATCAATCGCCCGGGCCGTCTCCGTCGCACTGAAACCCTGCGCACATTAGTCCGCGAGACCCGGCTCACGCCCGAATCCTTTATCTACCCACTGTTCATCTGTCCCGGATCCGGCATCCGCAAAGAAGTCCGCTCCATGCCCGGCGTCTTCAATCTCTCCGTCGACGAGGCTGTCAAAGAAGTTCGCGAAGCCCGCTCCCTCGGAGTCCTCTCCGTGATCCTCTTCGGCCTGCCCGAAAAAAAAGATGAAGTCGCTACCGGAGCCTGGTCCCACGACGGCATCGTTCAAAAAGCCGCCCGCGCCATCAAGAGTGAAGTCAACGATGTAGTCGTAATGGGCGACGTCTGCCTCTGCGAATACATGTCACACGGGCACTGCGGAATCGTAAAAGATCACAGCAAAGCCGAGCCTCAATCGCTGGGCGCCGCAGCCGCCGCTCCACCAGTCACTGCGGACTTCGAAATCCTGAACGACGCGAGCCTCGAGCTCCTCGCCCGCACCTCCGTCTCACTGGCCCAGGCAGGCGTCGACGTAATCGCCCCCTCCGATATGATGGACGGCCGCGTTGGCGCGATTCGCACCGCTCTCGACCAGTCTGGCTTCGAAAACATTCCCATTCTTTCTTACGCAGCCAAGTTCTCTTCCGGTTACTACGGCCCCTTCCGCGAAGCCGCCGACTCCGCCCCCCAATTCGGCGATCGCCGCTCCTATCAAATGGACCCTGGCAACATTCGCGAGGCCATGCGCGAAATCGAACTCGACATCGAAGAAGGCGCTGACATGATCATGGTCAAGCCTGCCATGCCCTACCTCGACGTCATCGCCGCCGCTCGCGATCGCTACGACCTGCCGCTCGCCGCCTACCAGGTCTCCGGCGAGTACTCCATGATCGAAGCCGCTGCCCGCAACAATTGGATCGATCGCGAGCGCGTCATCATGGAGTCGCTCCTCTGCATCCGTCGCGCTGGAGCCAGCATGATCTTGACCTACTACGCCAAAGAGGCCGCAAGACTGTTGGCGTAAGTTGTGACTCGGCCTCACGTTTGTGCGCCTCCGAGCAAAAAGGGCGGCAACAACAGGCACGCAAAGACGCCCGTAAGCACCTGCATACAAACAACTAACTGGAGTGGCCGAACGTCACAAACTTTTCATAATAAGTATTTCAATACTGATGTAAAATCCGCGCTACTCGGAGTGGATACCTTGGCGCGCTGCTCAAGTTTTTCGTCGACAGAATTAGTCAGCATTTGCGCAGACTCGAAAGATGAGCGCGCATGGCTCGAGTTCATTCAGCGTTTCCAGACTGTCATCGCGTCCGCCGTCCTCAGGACCGCCCGCATGTGGTGCGAACCAACTCGCGCCCACCTCGACGATCTCATCCAGGATACTTACTTGAAGCTCTGCGAAAACGACAATCGCCTGCTTCGCTCCTTCCAGCCGCACCAGGAAGATTCCATTTACGGATTCCTGAAAGTAGTTGCCGCCAACGTCGTTCACGATCATTTCAAGGCCGCACAAGCCGCCAAACGCGGAGCAAATCAGACCGAAGCCATCATCGAAGCTCTGCACAACATCCCGGCCCTCGCGCTAGACGAGGGTTTCAGCACCGTTTCTCGCCGCCTTCAACTGGAGCAGATCGACAAGGTACTCTGCCTCGTCACCGCCGGCAAAGATCAGGATAAAAAGCGCGCGATCTTCTGGTTACGCCACCGCCAAGGCTTAAGCGCCAAAGAAATCGCACAAATTCCCAGAATGGAACTTACCACCGAGGGCGTCGAAAGCGTCCTCCTTCGCCTCGCCACGCTGATTCGCACTCATTTCGACGACTCCAGCCCCCACCGCGAGGTGAAGGTTCTCCCCCGAAAAAATCGTTCTAAGAATAAGAGACAGGGGACTTGACGTTGCAAAACAATTCCAATTCCACCTCCAATACCGATAACGTGGAGTTGACTCCAGCGCAGCCCAGCGCCGAAACGACCTGTCCAAGCCCCGAGATCTGGCGTCAAATCGCTGCCGGCCCCACTGCGCCAGACACAACCCTGATTTACATCAAACATGCCAGCCAGTGCGACCTCTGCGGACCACTGCTCCGCAGCGCCGTCTCCGAATTCACCATTCTCGATCAGAAGTTGACCGAAGAAGAGCGCCGCCACATCGCGCTCCTCGCCAGCGCAACCGTCGAATGGCAGCGGCAACTTGCGCACCGCATCACCGCAAACCCGCATCCCGCGCCCCACACAGCCTGGTGGCACAGATTTCACCCGCACACTTTTCGCTCGGACGCGTTTCGCCCGAACAAGTTTCTCTCCACCCCGCGCCTGGCACTCGCCGGAGCTTCTCTCCTTACCATCGCCCTCGTGTCCTTCATCGCCCTCCACCGTCACGAGCTCTATCAAACTTTATTTCAGCGCGACCAGCCCGCCTTCGCCACCAAACTTCTCGCCCGCGCCTACACCGAGAAGCGCACCTTGGAGTTCCGCATCGCTGGAGCCGCCTACGCTCCCATGCGCGCCACTCGCGGACCCGACCGCTCTTTCACCGACCGCCCCACTTCGCTCTCGAAAGCTGAAGCCCTCATCGCCACTCAGCTCGAATCCCATCCCCACGACTCCGCCTGGCTTCAAGCCGCGGCCCAGGCCGATTTGCTCGATGGAAAATTCGACTCCGCCGTTGAAACTCTGCGCCGCGCCATTGAAATCACTCCCGACTCGCCGCCACTCCTCATCGATCTAGCCACTGCTTACTCGCAGCGCGCTCTGCAGGAAAACAAGCCCACCGACTTCGGCATCGCCTACGAACATCTGAGCCACGCTCTGCGCCTCAGTCCCGACGATCCCATCGCGCTCTTCAACCGTGCGCTGCTCGCCGAACGTCTCCAACTTTTTCATCAGGCCATCGATGATTGGGAGCACTGCCAGCGCGTCGACCCCGACCCGCAATGGATAGAAGCCGCCCGCATCCGCGCCCAAGATCTGCGCAACAAGTTGAACGACCATCACAGCCACGCGACGCCGCTGCTCTCGGCCAACGAAATCGCCACCACCCTCGCCAACGCCCATCCGCCTCCCGAAGTCGACCCGCGCATCGAAGAGTATTTGCAGGAGGCCGTCCGCTCCTGGCTCCCCCAGGCCTTTCCCCTTCCCGGAGTAACTGCCAACCACAACGCCTCACAAGCACTTTTTTTTTTAGCCGACCTCGCTAACCGTAAACACAACGACCGCTGGCTCTCCGATCTTCTCCAGGGATCATCCGCCCCAAATTTTCCCCAAGCCGCAGCGGCGCTCTCGCATACTGTGCAGTCCTTCGAAGCAGGACAATATGATGAAGCTCGCCAGCAGGCAGCACTCACCGAAAAACTTTTCCGTTCCGCTGGCAATGAAGCCGCCACGCTGCGAGCACTGTTTGAACAAAGCTACGCTGAGCAGATGACTCGTCATAGCGAAGACTGCCGCGACCACGCAACCGCCGCATTAAGTAAATCCGAAAAATATTCTTACCCGTGGTTGCAGGGTCAATTAGAGCTCGAGAAGGGCGTATGTGCCGGGATCATGAATGACGTCGGTAGCTATGAAACGACCTCACAGAATGCTCTGCATCAAGCCGAAAGGAATCGCTACCACATCCTGTACCTTCGAGCTTTGTTTCTTTCCGCTGACGCGAAGTTAGCTGCTGGTGATCGCTCCACCGCCTGGACCCTAACCCTTTCCGGCTTGCAACGATATTGGGCGGGCCAATATCCAGAGATTCGAGGCTTCAGCCTCTATACCAACATGGGCTTTGACGCCGAGGGCCAAACGCAGTTTAATTTGGAAGTTGCCTCGTGGCGGGAGGCAGCCTCGATCCTTGGACCAGACGCCAGCGTTTTGCGGAAGCTTGTCGCGTACCAATCACTAGCTCGTGCTGCTGAGGCTGCCCATCAACCTGGTTTAGCCGCTGAACAGTATGCCGAGGTAACGCGCCTTTTCGCGCTGAGACCCCACACTGGAGCGGACACAGACTATCCCATCGAACTCCAGATCCGTGGCGCCCGATTGGATTCGAACAGCGGGCAGCCGGAGAAAGCACTCACCCGGCTCCTTTCTCTGCAGGACCAGATTCGCGTGCTCACAGATGACTATGTCGCCCAAATGTTCTATGCGACTCTCGGCGAAGTTCAGCTTGGCAGGCATCGCTACAATGATGCAGAGCAAACTCTACGATCTGCTCTTGCCCTCGCCGAAAAATCACGTTTATCGGTCAAATCAGAGTCTGCGCTGATGGCATGGAAAAGCGATTCCGCGCCAGTATTTCTCGCTCTCACCGAAGCAAAGTTGCTGCAAGGGAACTCGCAGGAGGCGTTGGATACTTACGAGTCGTATTTGGGAGCTTCGCGTCGAGGAGCGGTAACAGAATTTTCAACGCGATCTTCTGCGCCACTCCTCGCTCGCGAAACTAAAATCGTCTATGCATCTTTGCCCGATGGATTAGCGATTTGGGTTTGCGATGACCATGGCGTGCACTCGGACTGGTTCGCACAGTCGACAACAAGTCTGCAGGAACTTGCCGCCCGCTTTCTTGACTCAACTTCCGATCCCAAATCCGAGGTCAACTCATTGCGCCGCGACGGTCGCAGCCTTTACTCCACGCTCATCTCGCCGATCGCAAAACGCTTACCCCCGGGACAACCGATCACCATCGAGGCCGACGGCTGGCTTGCCAGCGTGCCCTTCGAAGCCCTCGTCGATTCCACTAATCACTATTTGATCGAACGCTGGCCCGTCTTGCATTCCGTCGGCCCTGACATCGAAGCACAAGACCAGAAGGGTGAGGATGCTCGCCCACTCGTATCCGCAATGCCATTGCTCGCAGTCGGAAGCACCGCATCTTCCAAAACAGAAGATCTCATTCCATTAACGGGTGTCGACGAAGAAGCGGACGCCGTAGCCACCGGATTCCAATCCCCACGCGTGCTCAAAGACAGCGAAGCCACCCTGCGCACTGTGAAGCAGGAGTTGCCCTCGGCTGCCGTTTTCCATTTCGCCGGACACTCGCTCAGCACCCCCGACCGCTCGGGATTGCTTCTGCAGAGCACTAGCCGAAAGAACCAAACTCCATCCCTTCTGGACGCCGCCTCCGTGCGCAAGCTCGACCTCCGAAACCTGCGCCTAGCCGTTCTCTCTGCCTGCGACACGGAATCTGGCGCTGGAACCTCCGACGGATTCAACAGCATCACCGAAGCTTTTCTCCGTGCGGGCGTTCCGCACGTAGTCGCTAGCCGCTGGGCTGTAGTAGAAACCAAAGCCTTCATCACCGACTTCTACCGCAACGCCTTAGCCGGCGAGCCCGTCTCCGAATCGACCAGGCGCGCTTCGCTGAACATGCTGAAAGATCCCGCCACCGCGCACCCCTATTACTGGTCAGCCTTCGCCGCCTACGGCCAACCCTAACCCACCGCCCGTGTGGGGCGGACACTCTTGTCCGCCGCAGTTGACCTGGTTTTTGAATTTGGTTTTTGTTTTTGTTTTGCCTTTCTTCCCTCAATTTTCCTTTGCTTTAATCCCGCTTTCCCTTTAAATTGGTCCTGCTTTTCTCTTCCCCTTTGCTCATTGGCAACTTATTCACCGGACGCAACGTCCGCCAGCACCACCGGGCCCAGTTTCAAGACCGAACCCTGCGGGTGCCCCATTTCTGCGCGTCTTTTGCGCAGAAGTGGGTCGCAATAGTCTCATCAATCCAGGTGTTTTGACAGAGCTCTAACCGGAGGCTTCTAACCCAAAACGAAAGTCCAACCAATTCCACAGGAGACCCAATGAAATCGCTAACGCTTCTGGCCAGCGCGGCACTCCTCTTCCTGGTTGCCTGCCAACAAGCCCAAACTCCGCCTCCCGCAGCCCAAACTCAAAACGCCGTCGCCCCAACCAAAGAAGTCCACGTCGTCTTCGAAGGCCCCTGGGTCATCGTCCCCGACCCCAAAGATGCAAACAGCGTTCTATTGCTTGCCCCGAAAACCGCCGCCCACCGCAATCTCTATATCTCCGCATCCAACAATTCCTCATTGGAAGCGGGAACCTACGACCTCACCCTTCCGCCACGATCCGGCTCCGCTGCCGGAAACTTCGACGAAAGCATTCTCCGCGCCAAAATTGACCCAGCCAATGTGCAACACGTGCTGGACGACAAATCCGCGAAGCGGTACGCCATCCGGCTCCCCAAGCCTGACGCCTACGTCCCCGCCAGCCGCCACCGCAGCCGTGTCAGCGCCACCTACCCTCCCGAACCCACAACCGAAAAAGAATATGCCACCGGCGTTTCCCTGCGTTACACAGTCGGCAGCATGAACGGATTTTCTTTGGCCGGGACACCAGATACCGGAAACTTTGATACATTGCCGCTTCGGGTTGAAACTCCAACCATTCGCTTCGTCATCGATCCCGCGCACGACTTGGATCCATCGGACAAGTGCCTCACCCACGCGCGCCAAACCTTCCACGAAGCGGCCACCATGCTGGCTGTAAATCTATTTGTGGATTTTCCCGAAAGCCCCGCCACCTGCCACGATAACGACCCGCAAAAATCTCGCGCTACGAAAGCAGGAAATAATCGAGCATCAGAATTCGATCGCTTACTTGCGTTTTTACAACCGCCTTCCGCGGGCACGAAAGAAGCGAGCGTAGCTCCAGCCGGCGCAGGCCGTCTGGCGATGCTCACCTTGCACGGCGCAAAGGTGGTGCTCGAACGAATGACCGCTTTTTACTTCTTCGGGCGCCCGAATGGTGTTTGCATGGCACCCGTTATCGCCGCCGACGGCAGCTAGCGCCAGCTCGTCGTCGCGGGTGAGCCCCTTCTCGCGCCCTCCGAGAAGGGGCGATCTGCGGTGCTATTTCTGTAGAGACGGGGCTCGCCCCGTCTTTACCGCCGATTGTGGCTCATTGAACGGACCAGCTTTTTTCGTCACAAACGCACCGTGTTCCCGATCACAGACGCTATCCACCGCTTCTGCCATAATCGGGACTCCAATTGGGATGAATCAAACCCGAATATCATCCAAAAACGACGAATTAGCGCTAACCCGTTTGTTTTGAATACTATGATATAAAACCTTTAGAATCAAAGACCGAATCAAGAAATCCCCGCTAACTTGTATATTCTTAAAGACCCAGGGGGGAGGGGGGTGGGGGTACTAACTGATTAACAAACAAAAATCGACGACTTGAAGACTACAATAGTTTCGTGAACCCTCCGGATCACGACCCCAGCCACGAACACCATCATCACGCCGCTTACGCCACAGAAGCCACCGGATTGCTGGTAATGGCAATCCTGCTCCTCGCCCTAATCCTCATCCGCTATTGGGGAGACATTCCTTGGAATGCACGGTAAGACTACAAGGTAAGAGTGCAAGGTAAGAGCTCTCGCTAAGCTCTCACGTTAAACTTGCCCAACATGGCATTTCAAAAAGCCGCTCGCGATCCGCTCCTAGTCGTAGTTCTCGGACCGACAGCCAGCGGAAAAACCGCTCTAGCTCTCGAAATCGCGCGCCGCTTTTACGGTGAAATCGTCAACTGCGATTCCGTCGCCATGTACCGCGAATTCGAAATAGGAACAGCAAAGCCCAGCAAAAAAGAGCGCGCAGAAATCCCACATCACCTGATCGATTGCGTAGATCCGCTCGAAGACGTCAGCGCCGGAGAATACGCAAGACAAGCAAGAACAATTCTGCAAGAATTTATTTCGCGGGATATGTCTTCGCGAGATATGTCTGCGCACGCGACTGCAAGCGCCCAACGCCATCTTCCCATCATCAGCGGAGGAACCGGACTCTACCTTCGCGCCTTGCTGGAAGGCCTGTTTCCCGGACCAAAACGTTCGGACGAACTCCGCAGCAAGCTACGCGAGCGCGCAGCCAAACGCGGACCCGATTATCTCCATCGCATCCTGCAAAGGCTCGACGCTTCGGCCGCAAACCGCATTCACGCCAACGACCTCGCGAAACTGATTCGAGCCATCGAAGTCTGCATCGCCGCGCGCGAACCCATGACCGAAATGTGGCAACGCGGACGCGAACCACTCCAAGGCTTCCGCATTCTGCGTCTAGGCCTGAATCCCGATCGCGAATCGTTGTACGCACGAATCAACGACCGAGCGAAGAAGATGTTTGACCAAGGTCTGATCGCAGAGACCGAAACCCTTCGCGCCAAATATGGAGACCATGCGCGACCGCTTGCTTCTTTGGGTTACAAGCAAGCCATGCAATTCCTCCGCGGAGAATTGACCCGAGAGCAAGCCATCGCAGCCGCGCAGCAAGCCCATCGCAACTACGCCAAGCGCCAACTTACCTGGTTTCGCCGCGAGCCCAACGTCCATTGGCTCACAGGCTTCGGCGATAACCAAGCGATCCACCTAGAAGCGATTGCCAAAGTCGAGTCCGAACTGCAGATTTGAGCTATTAAGACACTCGTCGCGATCACCTCATATTTGCTATCGTCAACAGGATGCTCCGACGCGTCCTGCTGATAACCCTCCTTCTGGTCACAGCCCTAGCCTTCGCCAAAAATGGAGACAAGAGTAAAGCTAGAACTAAAGACTTTCAGCAGCCCGTTCCCATCCACCTCGATAAAGCAGGCAAGAAATGGGCCGACAAGACCCTGCGCAAGATGTCGCCCGAAGAGAAAGTAGGACAGCTCTTCGCCGTCCGAGTCAACGCCCAGTTCCTGAACGAAGCCGATCCCATCTTCCTCCTGATGCGCGACACGATCCAGAAATACCATCTCGGAGCGCTAGCCATGAGCGTTCCCGTTGATGGATCAGTCCTGCTCAGGAGTCAGCCTTACGTTGCTGCCGACCTGATGAATCGCCTGCAGAAGGCGTCCAAGCAACCGCTGATCGTCGCCGCCGACTTCGAGCGCGGAGTCTCGATGCGCCTCAACAGCACAACCGTCTTCCCGCACGCAATGGCTTTCGGAGCCACAGGCAAGCCCGAGAATGCCGAAGCCTTCGGCCGCATCTCCGCGCTCGAAGCGCGAGCCATCGGAGTCCAGTGGAACTTCTTCCCCGACGCAGACGTCAATTCCAATCCCGCGAACCCGATCATCAATACGCGCTCCTTCGGCGAAGACCCAACTCAAGTGGGAGACTTCGTAGCAGCCTATATTCGCGGCGCTCACACCGCCGGAATGCTCACGACAGCCAAGCACTTTCCCGGACACGGAGACACCGCAACCGACTCCCATCTAGGACTCGCCCAAGTCACTGGTGATCGCGCGCGCATGAACGCAGTCGAACTCCCTCCATTCCGACGAGCCATCGAGTCAGGAGTTGACGCCGTAATGGTCGCGCACGTAACCGTTCCCAACCTCGATCCCGCGCCGAACCAGGTTGCTACGACATCCAAGCCGATCGTCACAGGCCTTCTGCAGGAAGACATGGGATTCAAAGGCATCATCGTGACCGACGCGCTCGATATGGCAGCCTTGACCCATCTCTACGCCAGCGACATAGGACGAGCCGCAGTAGAATCCTTCAAGGCCGGAAACGACGTCCTAATCATGCCAGCCGATCTCGATGCCAGTTACCGCTCCATGCTCGAAGCCGTGAAAAGTGGAGAGGTCACCCGCGAGAGGCTGGACCAGTCAGTCCGTAAGATCCTCGAGCTGAAGGCTTCTCTAGGCCTGCACAAGGCAAGGTTGGTAGACGTGGAACAGCTCTCAGCCCAGATCGCCAAGCCCGAGAACGTAGCCATCGGCCAACGGATCGCTGATGAAGCCATCACGCTAGTCCGCAGCAACGGCAAAGTCTTGCCGCTGCAAGCCTATGCAAAACCACTACCGCCATCTTCCGAACTCGCCTGGGGAACTAAGCCTCACGCTCTTCCGTATCAATCTCTGCCGGAAGTAAGCAATCGTCTGGTCGTATTGATCCTGTCCGACGATTTGCGCACCGATTCTGGACGTATGCTGGAACGCCAAATCCTAGCCCGAGTTCCGAACGCCCGAGTGATCTACGCAGATCCGCGCTCCGCCGCAGGCATGAGGCAACCCGTGACCGAAGCCGTGGAAGCCGCCGACTACGTCATCGTCGCAACTTACGTGATTC
>OBLW0100004926.1_pt1 | contig 10074 bp, 8 predicted proteins | sample 1520161 | NCBI WGS metagenome assembly OBLW01 (sample SAMEA3539309, study PRJEB22396) | soil metagenome | biome: tundra; feature: field; material: soil | place: USA | collected 2010-05 | depth 0.15 m | reverse complement strand
AAGGGCCACTACCCCTTCATCATCTGCACAGCACCGCATCCGAGAGATCTCCTACGGCGACTCCCTTCAACGTTCGTGGCACACTTACAGAACGGCTACGCTGCCGCTGAGCTACACCCGCGGGGAGATCTGCGGCGTGACCGCCGACTCGCCAGACCGAGGCCAGCAGGCTGGACTGCCGCATTCGAGGGCCGCTAAGCCACGCAGTGCCAGAAGCGAGACGGTCTACGCATCATAGGGCTGCTCGTCGGAAGACGGTCTCGTCTCCCGGAACGCTTCGCCATCCAGTGCACGAGCCACCGGTCGATGCGTCGGGTAGCGGCTTGGGTCAGCAGCTCGCCGTTGTGTCCACCGGCGGCGGCTGATACGGAGGCAGCGGCTGGCCGTTGACGTGGGCATCGATGGCCTCGAGCACTGCCTCCGTGTGGCGTCGCACAGTTTCAGCTAAGGTCTGTACAGTTCCCGCCAGTGCAGATTGGCTCGGCACCGCTCCGTGTACTCCTGCACTCGCTGAGAGTTCCCTAGCCAACAATGTGTGGTAGCTGATGCGGCGCCGGAGCTCATCATCAATAAGGCCAATACTCTGAACAGCGGCTGATAGAGAGAAGGCGTTGAAAGCCGCCACCAGTGCATTGACGTCCTCGTGTCGGGCGCTCCAGGTCTCGACGGCCCCCTGCAGGCTGGCGATATCTCCGGCGATAGCCAGGGCCGCCTGATGGGAATGATCGGTTCGGGAAGCCTCGCGGTCGCGTTGCCACTGCGCATTGCCCGCGTGCAGCGCGAACCAGCCGCCCGTAAGCCCGCCCAAGACGGAGCCGCCTACGCCTATTGCTGCCGCGAACAGCCAGTCGAGTCCTGCCGCCGTGGCCTGCGGACGGTGTACGACAGGGGCGAGAGCGCGTCCGCAGATAGCCAGCAGCCCGATAAGTTCGCATTTCATGTTGGCCCCAGTCTGGATGATGCCGGGGACGGCGGGCTAGAGGCAAGCGCAAGAAGAGCGGCGGAAGCAAGACCTGGCTCTTACGCAAGCCGGCTGACGGATGTGCGGCGGCCAGCAGGCATGGTCGACCAGCCCTTGTCATGCAAGGCCCGGCGCTCGTGCATGTGTCGGCCGCCGTGCCCGGCCCGTTCCTGGATGTTGGCAGTCGCACTGGACGCCACAGGAAGATGCCTGTACTGGCCCCAGCCGGGTCACGGCGGGGCACCTGCGGAAATCCAAACCGGATCGAGATAAGCATACCAGGTAGGATGCCCTCACCGACCCCGCGGTATAGGTTATAGATAAAGCCGCTTTCCCGAGGACAGTGAGGTAACCAGGGTGATACGCCCCGAGCCCAGTGCGCCAAATGATCTTGCGAATTTGCAGGACCACTTGCGGCAATTTGTACGCGAGAGGGATTGGGAACAGTTCCACACTCCCAGAAACCTGATCCTTGCTCTTGTTGGCGAGGTCGGCGAGCTCGCTGAACTATTCCAGTGGCTAAGTGACGAACAGGTAGCTGCAGCCGTGCATGATCCGAACCTAGCCACGCGCATTAGAGAGGAACTTGCAGACGTTTTTTCGTACGTCCTTCGTCTCTCTGATATCCTTGGCATCAGCCTTGGGGAAGCACTTATTGCGAAGATTCGACTAAACGCCGAGCGATATCCTGTTGAGCGTGTCCGTGGCAGTGCGATCAAGTACACTCATCTTGACGGCTAGCTAGGTGTTAGCCGCAGCCGCAATCGATCAGCCGCCACCTGTCTCCTTGTATCAGCTCCTCTCAGATATGCCATCGACGCCGACAACGACCGCATCTAAATGAAGCACCTCTATGAGGTTGGTCGGGCAGTCGCTTGTGGATTGAGCTGGTTCTTCGCTATGTCGGCACCCGTATGCATAAACTTCTCAGCTCGGGTGCTCAACCGACACCTTCAGTTCTGGTCCAACTTGTACACGGGTTCGGGAAGCAGGTCGACAGGATCGTCAGTTCTCGGTCAGCGCTGACCATCCCGCAACCGCATGCCGATGTATACCGGTCCGAGCGCGCCGACGGTGGAAATTCTCTAAGACTCACTCGTCCGTCGTTACCGGGCTGTTACGCTGTTCAGCGTGCGGTAGTCTTACGGGGATGGACGGATCGGATGGCGAAAATGTCAGCTACGGTACTCTCATTGTCGCTGGAGCCCCGATAGGGAGCCCGGATGACGCATCACCCAGGCTATGCATGGCGCTGGAGCGGGCAGACGTTATCGCGGCTGAGGACACTCGCCGGCTGCGGCGTTTGGCCACGAGACTGGATGTCAGGTTGTCTGCAACTGTCGTCTCGTACTACGACGCAGTTGAACAGCGACGCGTCCAAGGGTTGCTCGACCATCTGCGACGTGGGCAGGACGTACTACTGATAACCGACGCTGGAATGCCTGTAATCAGTGATCCGGGCTACCGACTGGTTGCCGCCGCCTCCCATCAAGGCATCCGGGTCACAGTACTCCCCGGTCCTTCTGCAGTTATTGCTGCCCTCGCCGTATCAGGGCTCCCCTGTGAGCGCTTCTGCTTTGAAGGATTTCCGCCCCGTCGCGCGCAAGAGCGGGCCAAGCGTCTCGCAGACCTGGCCTTCGAACCGCGCACTCTAGTGTTCTTCGAGTCTCCTCGCCGCCTTGCCGACACCCTTTCAGCTCTTGTCGAAGCCATGGGGCCACGGCGCCGCGCGGTGGTATGTCGTGAGCTGACAAAAACGCATGAAGAGGTGCGACGTGGAACTCTGGAAGAACTTGCCCAATGGGCTTCACAGACCGTTCTGGGAGAGATCACTCTCGTCGTCGAGGGCTCGCGGGGCGATCGAGCTCAAGACAGACCCTCCAAGGCGACTGCCTCCCCAAGTGCAGACGATGCAGCCGTCGAGGTCCTAGCGCGAGAAGCGGCCGGCAGCACACGCAAACACGCAATCACATCAGTGGCTCGGGACTTCCATCTGCCTCGCCGAGCCGTATACGGCGCAGTCCAGAATGCTCTGCACCGCCTACGAGACGGCACCGGGCCCGCTGACTGATCCTGCTTCCCCACTGCTACCCTCCAGGCTTCCCGTTGAAGCCAGGAGCGCCCTTACCTCGGCTCCATCCGAAGCGCCAAGTTCGTCAAAAATAGATAGAGCCTCGAGCAACACGCCCCTCGCCCGACCCAGTTCCTTCGAAACAAGGAGAACTCTTCCATAATTGGTCAATGCCTTTGCAATCCACAATTGATCTCCCAGCTCGCGGAATGTCTTAATACAATATTCAAAATGAGCTAGGGCCTCGGCCGATCTGTGGTGGCTAAGCTCGACCGAGCCGAGCCCACATCTACTATATGCCTGCCATCTACGGTCACCCAGTGCGGTAAACACACCAATTCCCTTACGGTAGCAATCGGCGGCTTCACTGTACTTTTTCAAATGTAGGTAAACGTCTCCAAGGTTAACTATCGCAGCAGCTTCCGCATGTCGATAATTCAGTCTGTTAAATATGTTCGCACACTTCTGCAAGGCGCTAACTGCCTCATCGTACTCTGCGTTGTCCGTGTATACCTGTCCAAGGCTTCTGAGGGTGTAACCAACCCATCCTTCGTCTGGAAGGTCCGTAAAAATGTCCAACGCGTCGTGAAGGCTCGATCTGGCCAGGTCGATCTTGCCAACGTACCGGTAAAATATTCCAAAACTACGGAGGCAGTAAGCCTCCTGCCTCCGGTCCTTAAATTCACGGAAGATCTCAATTGCCTTTTCGAAGTACGGCAGAGTCCTCAACCACTGACCTTGATACCACCCTACGATACCAAGGCCATACAGCCCATAACCGCGGCCAAGTTTATCACCAAGGCCATCAAAGACTTCTAGCGCCTTGACAAATGCGGAGGTCGCATCCGCCCATTGCCCCTGATACTTCAGAACGATTCCCAACGCGATCAGCGCGTACCCCTCTGCGGTATCATTCCCGGCCTTGCAGCCACTATCGAGGGCCAGCCGACAGCACAACTCCCAGTCCGTCCAATGAGATCTTAGCTCACAGAAATACCAAATGCGGTCGGTTATAACCCACACAAGTGGCCACATCTCATGCTTGTGTGCCTGCTTAATCGCGGCCACCAGTGATGGGAGCTCGACGGTGAACCAGTTGAATGAGTCTTGCGTCAGCCCCTGCAAGTACGACACCTTAGCGTTGACCCACGGATCCGCATCTGGCTGAGCAACCATATGAACGCGCTGAACGGCGATTGAACGATCGGCGTGATCGGCTAGGAGCATATAAGAACCATGCAATCGGGTCAGAGCATTCCTGACCTGCTCCGATGTCTCATCAGCCGAAAGGCACTCTTGCGCGAACGCCCGCGTGAGGTCATGCAGCCTGTGTCGGACCTCACCCAGTTCGTCCTCCCGTACAAAATCTAGCAAATTAGCATCAGCCAGCTGCTCGACAATATTCCTACCTTCTATTACGTCGGCTCCAAGCAATGCCGCGACTGTCCAACTTGGAAAATCTTGCGCCCCCATAAGAGCTATTAGTCGCAAGGCTCGCCTCTGCTCCGCTGTACATGCGCGGTAACTCAGTGCTAGGCTGGGTCGCACTTCTAGATCTCCCGCTCGCAGCTCGCTCAAGCGCTGGCGTTCATCGCTGAGTATCTGGACGAGTGCAGATACTCGCAAATGGGTTCTTCCAGCCAGGCGCGCACCAACGATACGCACAGCCAACGGGAGATAGCCGCAAAGTCGCACAAGAGAATCTGCACTTTCAGGTTCCGCCGTCACCCTCTCGTGGCCGGCGATGTTCGTCAGAAGATTCACCGCCTCGTCGGGGTCGAGTACGTCGAGCGAAAACTGATGAGCGGCCTCCAGTCCGTTCAACCTATGCCGACTCGTGATGAGTGCAGTGCATTTTGGGTTACCAGGCAACAGTGGTCTGATCTGTGCCTCACTTGACGCATTATCGAGAACTACGAGCACCTTCTTGTCAGCTAGCTGAGCTCTGTACATCGACACTCTGTCTTCAAGAGACCTTGGAACGGTGACTCCCTCACCACCGAGCGCCCTTATGAAGCTGTCAAGAACATCGGCTGCGTCTAGCTTTTGCTCGTCGTATCCTCTAAGGTTTACGTATAGCTGCCCATCGCTGAATTTATCTGCCAGCTGATGACTGACTCGAACGGCTAGGGCCGTCTTGCCGACCCCCGCCTTTCCAGCGATGGCCGAAATGACCACAGCCGTCCCACTCTCATTTGTGCTATTTTTGTCCAGCAGGTGCTTGAGCTTTTCGAGCTCCCCTGCGCGGCCAGTGAAATCTTCGATGTCCGGTGGCAATTGAGCGGGCCGCGGCGCCTGGATGATCTCGGCTGGGAAATCGCCATGAGGGGGGACAACAAAATGAATCTTGTGTGGTGCGGGCACATTAGTTGAAGTAATGCGCTCGTCCTTCCTGTGGCTCAATGCCAGCCCCCATTCCTAGCACAGATGAAAGTTAGGGCTCCGGTTAGAATCATCGTTACTGCGTTCTAACAGCACTCGGCAGCAATTTGCAGGAACCGCGGCGTAAGGCCGGTCGCGCCGAGGCCATCGCACCCGCAGCGTCGGGCCAGCCTGTCAGCATCCACAGGGTCGCCGTCATGCTTCCACAAGCTGCCCCGTTCGATGAAGTGGCCCGCTTCGATGGTTCGGTCATTCGCTCCACCAGGCCCACCCCTCTTACACTCATAATGCCTTAGTGCTGGGCCTGCAACCACTTCCTTGCCTTGACCGTCTAGCAGGTGGTGCCGCGCGAGCTCCACCATCTCCCCAGTAAACACTCACCGTTTGTGCTCAGTGAGATCGCTCGCTGTGTGAGTCGAGTGAGTGCGTGCCAGGACGGGCGGTCGCGCGGCGAGAGGGGGGGCGTGGCGCTACGCAGCACGTCCATGACCTGGTGGTCATGCTGGCGAGCGCTGCGATGTAGCTACGATCTGTCTCTCGGTTCTGGGTGACTTCTTGGTTGCTGAGCCGCCAGGGACTCCTTCTGCTAGGTCTTGGCGGTCCGCACGCCGCGCTCGGAGATGTCGGTGGGGCCAGATTCTGGTGTCGTGAAGAGAACCGGGCACGTTAGCCCGCCAGTCACGGTCGAACACCAGCAGTCTGGCCGGAATGCTGGACAGTGGTGTGTTTGGTGGCACGGGGAGGAACATCAGAGCACCCGGCCAGCACGGGCATGACGGAACTCCTGCAACAGGTGGGGTCCCAGATGCGGCCGGATCTCGAGCTTGGCGACGGCGCGGGCGACGTGCCAGGCGTGGATCAGGCCGCTCGGCGCCCGCTGCGCCCGCACGCGACCAGATGGGGCGTCCGGGGTAGCATTCGGGCTGCGCCTAATGGTCCCTGACGAAATGAGCCCGATACGCCTGGTGTCGACGATGTGCTCCCAGCCGCGCAAAAATAGGTCGCATATCGGTCTGAGATCGCTACGCTGATGATCGCGGGCGGGCACCCGAACTGGCCGAACTACTCGAAGGCGCGTGCCCCCGCATTCTGCTAGAAGCAATGCAACGTTCTAACGACACTAACTTGGTAAGATCTATCTGTCCTTTACTCCGCAGCCGACACCCGTCTCACGCTCAGCAGAGTCCAGCAAGATCCTCGTTGCTGCTTCAAGATCGGGAGCGGCGATGACGCCTTCCTTGGTGCTTAGCTCTCGTCGTTCGTATTCCCAGACGTAGGCATCAATCCAAATAGCCCTCATCCCGATCCTCAGCGCGGGGTTGACATCCGATGCCAAGCTGTTTCCCACCGACCATGCAGAGCTTGGAGGCACCCCTATCGCTCTAAGGGCTTCTCGGAAGTCTGATTCAGTCTTTTCTCGCACGATAGACACATGATCAAATGCGTTCACGAGTCCAGCTTCGGCGATCCGTTTCCGCTGAACCCACTCTTCTCCTTTGGTAAGAAGCACTGTGTGAAATTGGTGCTCCAAGATACTGCAAATGTCATTCACGCCATGAGCTGGGCTGGCCTCCCGCCAAAACACCTCTGTTGCAGCGGTTCTTATAGCTGTCTCAACGGAGGCTTCAGTCTGCCGACCTGATTCCCAAACCAGGCGTTGGTAAGCTTCCACACACGATGTCGGGAACCGCTCAGCGCTGAACCCCAGCCGGACCACATTTTCTAGGTCAATGCTCCGTTCAAGTTGTTCCCAACCGGCCGCGTCCAGGCCCGTCTCTTTGATGATCTTGCAGCACTCATCACGGGCTTCGTCGTAGAGATGCTCTATGAACCAGAGGGTGTCGTCGCCGTCAAACACGACCGCCAAGGGTTTCATTCCGCCAAGCGTAGCGGCGCTGTCAATCGGGAAGCTGCTGAATCGCCGAAGGACGACTGTCGCCCTCGAAACGACTGACCAGGTGAACGCCTGCCCTGGCAACGATCGCCCGAACTCTCGGCCGAAGCAGCCCTGTCTCCGGTTCGCCAGACAACCACGACTTACATCTGACATGGGCTAGCGACGCGCCCAAGGCAGCCGGACTCCCGGGCTCGGTAGGCGACAGGACTGGACGCCTGCAATACTGTCAGCTGCCAGATGAGCCGTAGGAAGATAAGCCCGCTGGAGTGTCTGAGGATAGCCGACGAAGACTAAACGGACTGTGGAAGGCCAGACCGGAGAACTCGATAGGCTGGCTGACCGGCGTTCCCTGACTGTCTGCTAGGCGAAATATACCGCTGCAGGGCGGCTACTGTCGTCGGCGCGGCGATGATCGTGATGATCCTCTTCGGAATGCGCGAAGACAGTTCTGATGAGGAAGCGGACCAAGACCAAGGTGATCAAGCTTCGGTGGCAGCGCACTCAAATCGCATCCATCCGCTTGCCTAACGCTCCTTGCGCCGTGCGGCGAATGCTTCGAGAAGTGGCCACAGCTGATCGTCTCGCCCCCATACGGGGTCGATGAGGGCAACCTGCCAAGCGCCGCCCAAAACATCAACTGCGACAGGGCTGCAGGCTCGGCCGTAGCCGTCCGCGATCTCGAGCCGGGACTTAGCGCCGCCGGTTGCAGTGTTGGCCTCACCGTTCTCCAGGGTGACCGTAACGCTGGTGCCCCAATCTTCGTCGCCAGCGCGGCCGGCGGTGATCATTAGGTCCGCGCCGACTACCGCAGCACAGAGTGTGGCAAAGGTGCCATCGTTCGCATAGCCGGAGATTGCGGCGCGCTGCGCCCAACCGCCCTCATCTCCTGGCATCCCAGGTTGGGAGAACTCCGTAACGAACCCGGCGCGGTTGACAGTAGCGAGGACGGGGATCAGATGAATGGTTTCCTCGTCAGGGCCAAAGCCAGGCAGGATGCCGGGAAAGGACCTGATCTTGCCCTCAAGCCACTGAGCGGTCAGCTCTCCAAGATCAGCAAGCGTGCACGCTGCGCGCCAGCGTTCAGCGTCGGCAGAACTCATTCCGCCATCGGCTGCGTCAAGCTCCGGGTCCGCCATCTCATTGTCCTCCGCGTCCCTGGCCGATGGTATCCGCCACCCTCCATGGGCCCGCGACCACTCGCTATCTACGCTCTTCCTGTCGGGCAGGCTCTCCAGGCCACCGGGATCCTCGCCCTTGATCGACGCTAACACCTGGTGCTACGCCAACGCTCGTGCCACGCCGACGTATGCCGAATGCCTACCAACTCTCCGGGTTCGGGGCTGATAGAGCGTGTCAGGGCTAGTTTCGCTATCCGCTAACAAGACGGCCACTGATGGCCTGGAATGGCTGGCTTGTTCCGGACCCCGCCGTTGTGGGTTTCTCACGGCCGTGGAGCGACGTTCATGGACGTCGACGGCAACCGCTACCTCGACTTCAACATCTGCGACATGTCGGCAGTGCTCGGCTATTCGCATCCCCGCTGACCCAGGTGATCGGTGAGCAAGCCGCGCGGTGTGCAGATGTTCCTGCCCGCCGAGTCTGCACTGACGCTATGTGAGCAGCTGAGGCTGCGTTCGGGCTCCCGAAGTGGCAGTTCACGCTTTCGGCGTCGAGCGCCAACGCCGAGGCGCTCCGGATCGCCCGCGTGGCACCGGTCGCCAGGGTGTCTTGCTCTTCGGCGGCATGTATCACGGGCACCTCGATGAGACCCTGTGGACCGCCCAGGGCGTCGGCCTGGTGCCCGAGTCGCTGGGTGTGGCGGTCGCGCCTCTTGACCTCGCGGTGGCCGATTTCAACGACCTCGATGCGGTAGAGCGGGTGCTGAGGCTGGGACGGACAGCAGCTGTCCTGACCGAAGGTGTGCTGACCAACTGCGGCACCGTCGGGCGAGGCCGGCTGTAGCCAAGGCAGCTCTTGGTCGTGCGTGAACGACACCGTCGTCTCGTCCACCAGCGGGTACGGGTCCACGGTGCGGGAGATCATGGTGAGCACGAGATCACCAAGCAGGTGAGGAGGAAATTCCTCGGCATAGAAGCGCTCAAGTGCCAGGCGCCCGGCGGCCCCAGCCATCGCCGCAATGAGAGCGTCTCACCTGGCACCTGGACCGACTCTGACCGACGTCGATCCTGCACCAGTCTCAAAGTAGGCCGCGATGTGCTGGACCGGCGGCTCGGCCGCCAGGTGCGCAAGAGACTTTCAGGTCACGCCGTACGAGCGACGCATCCCGGTGCATGTCCCGCACCGCTCCAGCTCCGGCATGAACTGCGCGATCGCTGTGGTCACATGCTCGGAAACTGCCCGCTGATCTGCAGGAACCAGCGTGCACCGCAAAGCCAGCGGTGCCGAAGCCGCTGCCGGAGCCTGCGCATGTTCCAGGCGAACGCCCACGAACCAGCAGGCCAGCGCAGAGAGCGATCCGGGATCTCGCGGATGACCGCCCAGAGCGGCTCCGGCTCAACCACTGCTCAACCACGCCGGGCAAGACCAGAGCTGCTCAGCTCTCCACGGCGATGAGGCCACAACGTCCTGACCTGGCCAAACACGGCACCACCCGAGTTCACCGGAGCGGCCGCGCAGATTCCTGCCGAGTCTCGTCAGCCAGCGGTGAATGATCTCGCCGCATAGCACTTGAGCTGCGGTTATATGTAGTGGCAGGTGTTGGGTTCGAACCAACGTAGACACCCCATGGCGTTTGTTTGTCAA
>OBLW0100004925.1_pt1 | contig 10075 bp, 9 predicted proteins | sample 1520161 | NCBI WGS metagenome assembly OBLW01 (sample SAMEA3539309, study PRJEB22396) | soil metagenome | biome: tundra; feature: field; material: soil | place: USA | collected 2010-05 | depth 0.15 m | reverse complement strand
GGATCGCAACACGGAATATTTCTTCTACCAAACCCTTGTCGGAACCTGGCCCATCTCAGTCGAGCGATTGACCGCCTACATGGAGAAGGCAGCGCGCGAGGCAAAACAGCATACAAGCTGGACCCAGCAGAACAAGGAGTTTGAAGATGCATTGAAGAGTTTCATCGAGCGTTCCTTGGCCTCGGAAGAGTTCATCACGGGAGTCGAAACCTTCGTCGGTCTCATCCTGACGCCGGGAAGGATCAACAGTCTCGCGCAAACGCTATTGAAATTTACTGCACCCGGCGTACCCGATACTTATCAGGGAAGCGAACTATGGGATCTGCGGTTGGTCGATCCCGACAATCGCGGCCCAGTCGATTACGAAGCCCGGGCATCGATGCTCGCAGAGTTGAAGTCTGGACTTGCCGTCGAAGAAATCATGAAGAGAATCGAAATCGGACTTCCCAAACTATGGCTCGTTCATTGCGCTCTAAAACAGCGTCAGGAAAAGCCCGAATGCTTCGGCAAATGCGCGGAGTACGCACCCCTCGAAGTCTCCGGTCCAAAATCGGAGCATCTCATTGCCTATACCCGTGGCCGGAATGTAATCGCGTGCGCTCCCCGTTGGAGTGCTACGCTGGGCGGCCGCTGGGGCTCCACGTCAGTCAATCTTCCCGAGGGACGTTGGAAGAACGTCCTCACCAGCGAAGAATTGAACGGAGGTTCGATGCGGATCGAGACGCTTCTCAAGCGTTTTCCCGTGGCGCTCCTCTCCAAGCAAGCGGAGTGAAAGATGCATTGCTTTGATCTCTGGGCGCCGTTCGCCAAGTCTGTCGCTGTGTCTGCAAACGGTAAAAGCTTTCCGATGACGCGTGTCGGGGACCGCGGACGTTGGCAGGCAGAAGTCGCGGATGCCGGCCCCGGAACCGAATACGGCTACCTCATCGACGAAGACCCGACGCCTTATCCCGACCCGCGTTCGCAACAGCAGCCCTCAGGCGTGCACGGTCTTTCGCGAATCTACGACCAGCACGCGTTCTCATGGTCAGACGCAAAGTTCCAGGCGCCACCATTGGCCTCGGCTATCATCTACGAATTACACGTGGGCACCTTCACCACGCAAGGCACACTTGATTCCGCAATCGCAAAGCTGGATCACCTCGTCGATCTCGGCATCACCCACGTCGAACTGATGCCAGTCGCGTCGTTCTCCGGCGAGTTCGGTTGGGGCTACGATGGCGTTGCTCTCTTCTCGGTACACGAGCACTACGGCGGCCCTGACGCGTTGAAGCGATTTGTGAATGCCGCACACGAGAAAGGACTCGCTGTTCTTCTCGATGTCGTGTACAACCACTTCGGTCCAGTGGGAAACTACACAGGCAAATTTGGTCCTTATCTGACCGACACCCACAAAACTCCATGGGGTGGCGCAGTGAATCTCGAGGGCGCCGACTCCTTCGAAGTCAGGCGCTTTTTCTGCGACAACGCGCTGATGTGGATGCGCGATTATCACATCGACGGATTGCGCCTGGACGCGGTCCATGCCTTCGTGGATCGCTCGGCAATTCATTTCCTCGAGCAACTTTCAGCTGAAGTGGAATCTCTCGGCGCTGCACTCGGCCGTCGGCTGGTGCTGATCGCCGAAAGCGATCTGAACGACCCACGCATCGTCACCCCGCGCGAAGCCAGCGGATCGGGACCCGGCGGATTGGGAATGGATGCACAGTGGAGCGACGATTTTCACCACGCGCTCTTCACCGTTCTTAATCGTGAACCCGAGGCCGGATACTATTCAGACTTCGGCACACTCTGCCATCTGGCCAAGGCGATTGAACAAACCTTCGTCTACGACGGCATCTATTCAAAATACCGCCGCCGCACGCACGGGCGATCCGCAACAAACTTGTCGCAGCACCGCTTCCTCGGTTACATCCAGAACCACGACCAGATCGGCAATCGCGCCACAGGAGACCGCATCCACCAAATCGCCGGTCTCGATCGCGCGAAGATCGCTTCCGCAATCGTCCTGACCAGCCCATTTGTGCCGATGCTCTTTCAGGGCGAAGAATGGGCCGCGACTTCTCCTTTTCAATACTTCGCCAACCATGACGACCCGGAGATGGCCCGCGCCGTTTCTGAAGGGCGAAGGCACGAATTCGAAGCCTTTGGTTGGAAGCCCGAATCGATTCCGGATCCGGAGAGTCGCGACACATTCGATCGCTCAAAGCTGAATTGGAACGAGCTCCCGCAAGGTGAGCACGCCGAAATGCTCGCGTGGCATCGCGACCTGATTCGGTTGCGCCGCAGCGAGGCCTGCTTGAACGACGGCGAGCCAAGCCACACACGGGTTACCTGCAACCAGCAGGAACAATGGCTCCGGATGGATCGCGGCTCGATCGCCGTGATCTGCAATCTGAGTCAATCCATTCGCTTGTTCCCGCTACCCGCTTCGAGTCAACTTCTCCTCGCGTCCAGTGGTGCAGTCCAATTGAAAGACGCCGCAGTTACCCTGCCATCCGACACGGTCGCAATCCTCAGAACGAGCCGAATCGAAGATTCAGGCGAGACCAGTTTTCCCAAATCGAATTAAACCTGTCAGCGTCGCTCGCCTACTTGATCTCAACCTCATCGATCTGGAATTGGAACTTCCCCGGCGGTTGCGCATCGATGAAGCCGAGTCCCGTCAAATCGCTGCCATCGGTATCGAAAGCAGAGAAGGGAAATGAATACTGCTTCCACTCCGGTCCTGCCTTGAACCCGAACTACGTATTCCGTGCCATGACGGTTCAATCCAGTCCGAGGCCACGATCAAAGCGCACCAAAACCGCGTTAGACGTTACTCGTTCCAAAATTCCCTCACTCCGCGGCGGCACGACTCGCTCGAGCCTGAGAAAATGGAGGGATAGCCCTTTTCGGGCAAAGCCATTGAGGGAAAGCCTTCGTTGCGTCGAGTCGCGTTAATCTACAATCCGCAATCCGGCCAACATTCAGCGCAACGCGATAAATCGCTTCGACGCGCTCTTGAATTGCTCCGCGAAGCGGGCATCGATGCCGAAGCATTGGAGACCGATGCCCCTGGAAGCGCTAAAACGCTGGCCAAGGCCGCCATGCGCAACGGGTACGATTCGATCCTCGCCTGTGGCGGCGACGGCACCGTCCACGAAGTGCTGCAATGCCTCGTCGGAACAGACGTGGCCCTTGGCGTTGTGCCGCTGGGCACAGCGAACGCCCTCGCGCAGGATCTTGGTCTGGGCACTTCGCCGGTCAACGCCGTGCGCAAACTTCTCATAGCCACACCGACAAAAATCCCCGTAGGCCGTATCTTCTATCACGACAAGAATGGCGCCGAGTGTTCCTCCTACTTCACTGTTGCTGCCGGCATCGGTGCCGATGCTCTGCTCATGGCCAGCCTCGATGCAGGGCTCAAACGCCGTTTCGGCTACGCCCTCTACATGGTCGAGGCCACGCGCATCTGGGCTACCAATCCGTTCCCACTCTTCAGCGCAGCCTTCTCACTCAACGGTACCGGCGAGACTCACAAGGCAGACGTCTCGCAGCTGCTCGCGGTACGCGTACGCTCCTTTGGCGGAGCGCTCGGGATGCTGGCTCCGGGCGCCACCTTGCGCAAGGACACGCTGAAACTCATCACATTCAATACGCGGAATCGCTTTCACTATCTTCGATTTCTTTTAGCTGTCGTCGCGGGCCGTCACACCTTTTCAAAGCATGTAGGTTTGATCGAAGCAACCGCGGTCGACTGCCACGCCCGCAACGGTTCCAAGACCCAAATCTATGTTGAAGCCGATGGCGAGGTGCTCGGTGCGTTGCCGGCCCGCATGGAAATCGCGCCCCAGATGCTCACGCTGCTAATTCCTCCGGACGCTCAACCCTAGCGAGAGTCCACTCAACTTCACTCAAAAGCCTGTCATCCTGAGCGACCCTGAACGAAGTGAAATGGAGTCGAAAGCCTGCCCTGAGCGGAGTCGAAGGGACCTGCTTCTGGGATGCCGATGGCCGAGACTCAACTTCGATTTGATCCCCCATCCCCTCGTCTGCGATCATCGCTCCGTTCTTAAATGAGGCTCTTCGGATGAGCAGGAAAGTTTTTCTCGGTATCGCGTTGGCAATTTTCTCCGCAAACCTCATTGCCCGGCAGCCTGCAGGTCAACCTGCACCAGGCCACGTCATGCTGCCGCTCTGGCCCGGTACCGCTCCGGGCACGCCTGCCAATTTGCCGCCCGAGGTCGACACGACGACGCCTCAGCAACCGCTCATCGCAGGCCGGCCCATCATCCGCCTCGGCAACGTCGCCAAGCCCACCCTCACCGTCTACTCTCCCAAAGCCAACAACAGTGGAGCCGCAGTGTTGGTCTTTCCTGGAGGCGGCTATCAGATTCTCGCCATGGATCTCGAAGGCACCGAAGTCTGCGACTGGCTCAACTCCATCGGCGTGACCTGCGTGCTCGTCAAATATCGCGTGCCCAACACCGGCCCCTACCCAAAATCTTCCGCCGCTTTGCAAGATGCACAACGCGCTCTCGGAATAGTGCGCGAGCACGCGACCGAATGGCAGATCGATCCGAAACGCATCGGCGTTCTCGGCTTCTCCGCCGGAGCGCATCTCGCGGCAGCGCTCAGCACGCACTACGACCAGCGCCTCTACGATCCGGTCGACGCTGCCGACAAACTCAGCTGCCGCCCCGATTTCGCAGTCATTGTTTATCCCGGCTATCTTGCCATCGCCGATCAAGGCATGGCGCCCAACCCCGACATCCATCCCACCGCCGACACTCCCACCACCTTCATCGTGCAGGCCGAAGACGACACGGTCCACGTTGAAAACGCCATCGTCTACTTCACAGCTCTCAAAAATGCCAAGGTGGCTGCCGAACTGCACATTTACGCACAAGGCGGACATGGTTACGGCCTGCGTCGCACCGCGCTGCCAGTCACTACTTGGCCGCAGTCTGTCGAGACGTGGCTCCATACCATCCACGTGCTCCCGAGCCCGTAGGCTCTAGAATGACTGAATGCACGTCGCCGTTCTCACCGTCTCCGATCGCTGCTCACAAGGCATGGCAATGGACACCTCGGGCCCTGCTCTCGTCGCGTTCCTTCGGCGCACTTGGCCTGATGTCGAGATCGAGACCGCGCTGATCCCCGACGAGATTGTTGAGATCGGCGACCGCCTCATCCAGTGGTGCAGCCAACGCGCCACCTTGATTCTCACCACCGGTGGTACCGGCCTCGGTCCGCGCGATTGGACCCCGGAAGCTACCCGGCGCGTCATCGATCGCGAGGCTCCCGGAATCGCTGAAGCGATGCGCGCACAAGGTGCCGAGAACAATCCGATGGCGTGGCTCTCTCGCGGCGTCGCAGGCCTCAGAGGAAGCACCCTCATCGTCAACCTGCCCGGCAGTCCCCGTGGCGCCGTGGAAAGCCTCACCGTGATCCTGCCGCTCATCCGTCACGGCCTGGAAACGATCGCAGGCGCCGAAGCCCACCCTTAAACAGAAATCGCTCATCCAATTCCGGCGGCGATGCCGCGTCCCTCTCCATTGCACCCAGAAGACAGCAAACGCTTTCCACAAAAACGATTTAGGGATCGTGCCAGTTCGCCCAAGTCGAGCATTTACTCACCCCAAAACCTAGGCAAGAGTGAGACTTCCCCGCGTACCGGCGTTCGAATTCACGGCATCCGTTTCTGAGAAACATGAGAAAAGGGGTGTAGAATCGCTGCATCGTGAGCTCTCCAACAGACAATCCCGGCGAACGCCGCCGCCCTGCCACGGTCAGCATCAGGGACGTTGCGCAGCGGGCTGGTGTCTCTATTGCGACCGTCTCGCGCGCCGTGAATCACATCTCGACCGTTAACCCGGAACTCGCCCAGCGCGTCTGGAAGGCCATCGAAGAAGTCGGATACCTGCCCAACACACAGGCCCGCGCCCTGGTCTCCGGCAGAAGCCGCATGTTGGGCCTCATCGTCTCTGAAATCACCAACCCCTTTTTCCCCGAGCTCGTGCAGGAATTCGAGAATCTTGCCGTACCACAGGGCTACGAAGTTCTTATCGGTTCCACCAACTACGATCCCGCCCGCACCGAGAGCCTCATGCGCCGTCTCCTCCAGCGCAACGTGGATGGTGTTGCTGTCATGACCTTCGGCGTCGAAGAAGAGCTCGTGAAGAAACTCGTGGAGCGCGAATTTCCGCTGGTGTTTGTGGATGCCGCACCCGACCTTCCCAACATTCACATTCTCAAGGTGGACTACGCCGAAGGCATTCGCCAGGGAGTGCAGCACCTCGCCGCCCTCGGTCACCGCCGCGTCGCTTTCATCAGCGGGCCCTTGTCGCAGCGTTCTCCTAAGGCCAGGCGCGATGCGTTCATTAAGTCGATGGCCGAGCTCGGTCTGAAAGCTCCCCTTGAGCATTTGGTTGAAGGCAGTCACACCATGGAGGGCGGCATCACCGCGATGGAGCGCCTCATCGCACTACCTGAATTGCCAACAGCCGTCATGTGCTCCAACGACATGACCGCCATCGGTGCGCTTCACGCTCTCTATCGCACAACCCACCGAGTTCCTGAAGATATTTCGGTCATCGGATTCGATGACATTCATCTCGCGCAGTTCATGCTGCCGCCGCTCACCACGGTTCAAATGTCCTGCAGGGATTTGGCCGCCGCCGCCGTCGAAGGTCTCCGTGCCGGCATCGAGTCCGATCATCCCAAGCACGGAAAACGGGAATGGCATATCCCTACGCGCCTCGTCGTGCGTCAGTCATCGGCATTTCCGCGCGGCAGCCTGCCTGCTCTCGTTTCAGGCACCCATCCCACGCGCACCGAAACTTAATTCAGAAAGCTAAATCAGCCGGGTGACGCGCTTCCAGCAGCCTTCCAATCCCAGCGCAATCGCGTGAATTCTCTACGTCCTGGTTGTTGGGGCTGGTCATAAATGGCGCCAAAATGAAAATTCGACCGTTATTCTCCCGGAGGGAGGACACGAAAATAGCCCAGGGTGTAGCGAAGCGAAACCCTGGGGCAGAATTCTTCCGGCGTGCCCGCGTCCCGGAGGGCCGCGCCGACGATCGAGACGATCTCATATTCATACGATTTCCCGCTTCCGCCCCAACTGCTGCACCCAATCCGCCTTGTAACTTGGAACGCACTCTTCGTGTCTAATGGTTAGTACCAACGCGAGGTCGCAACATGCTCATCGGCAAACCGCCCGAGATCCCCTCATCGGCGATCACATCCAAAGACAAATATCTGAATCGTCGCCGATTTCTCCGCGGAGCCCTCTCGACTGCGGTAGTTGCTGGTGCATCCGGAGCTGCCATCGAACGGGTTGCCGAAGTTCTCTCGCCGCGCACCAACGTCCACGCCGACACCAAACTCGACACCATCAAGAGCCCGCTCTCGACCACCGGCGAACCGTTGACCAGCCTTGAAGACATAACGCACTACAACAACTACTACGAGTTCGGCGTCGACAAGGGCGATCCCGCCAAAAACGCAGGTGTCCTGCCCACGCGCCCCTGGACCGTCAAGGTCGACGGCCTCGTGACACAGCCGAAAGTCTTCGACATCGAAACCTTGCTCAAACTCCGCCCACTCGAAGAGCGCGTCTATCGTCATCGCTGTGTTGAAGCATGGAGCATGGTCATCCCCTGGGTTGGCTACTCGCTCTCCGAATTCATCAAAGCCTGCGATCCGCTCAGCAAAGCCAAATACGTCCAGTTCCTCTCCTACTACAACCACAAGGTGGAGAAATGGGCATCCGAATCCACCATCTATTGGCCCTACTCCGAAGGCTTGCGCATGGATGAAGCCATGAATCCGCTCGCGCTCCTCACCTTCGGGCTCTACGGCGAAGTGTTGCCCAATCAGGACGGCGCGCCCATCCGCATTGTTTTGCCTTGGAAATATGGATTCAAATCCGCCAAGTCCATCGTCGAAGTGCGCTTCCTCGAAAAGCAGCCGCCCACAACCTGGAATGACATGGCCGCCAATGAGTACGGCTTCTATTCCAACGTCAATCCCAACGTCGACCATCCTCGCTGGAGCCAGAAGACAGAGCGCCGCATCGGCTTGCCCTTCTACGCACAGCGGCGCAATACCCTCATGTTCAACGGCTATGGCGAACAGGTCGCGTCGCTCTACAACGGTATGGACCTGAAGCGGTACTACTGAAGCTAAACCGGAGCTAGCGGTGTCCGCGCTGCTAGCCGCGCTAGTAACTCGCTAACTCCGCCAACACCGCTAACGCCGCTAACACCGCTAACAGCGCTAACTCCGCTGACGCCGCTAACTATGAACCGCACGACCATCGTCACTCTCAAAACGCTCACCTGGTTCGCCTGTCTCTGGCCTTTGGCCTTGCTCGTCTACGGAGCCGTCATCAATAATCTGGGCGCTGATCCCACCGCAAAGATCACCTTCACCACCGGCTACACCACGCTTATGCTGCTCATCCTCTCACTGGCCGTCACACCAGTGCGCAGCCTGTCCCCTCGCCTCAGCTGGCTCATTCGCTTTCGCCGCCTGCTCGGCCTCTTCGCATTCTTCTACGGCACGCTCCACCTGCTCACGTATGTGGCGCTCTATGCGGGCTTCGACGTCCACGCCATGATCGCTGACATCGAAAAGCGCCGTTTCATCACCATGGGCGTCACGGCGTGGCTGCTTCTCGTGCCCCTCGCCGCCACTTCCACTAACTGGTCGATTCGCAAACTAGGCGGCAAACGCTGGAATCGCTTGCATACGCTGGTCTATCTCGCCGCCATCTGCGGAATCATTCACTATTGGTGGCAGGTCAAACCTGGCGTGTTGAGTCCGCTGCGCCTCACGATCGTTCTCGCAGTCCTGCTTCTAGCGCGCCCGATTCTCGCTTACATCCAGCGCCGCAAGAATCCCGTTACAGCGTGACCGGTTCCAGGACGACCTCATCCTCGCCAAAATCAAACATCCGCTGCGCCACCGGACTCCAGTTCTTCCGGTGCAGCGGCGTAGGCCCCAGTCGCGCCAGCGCCTCCAGATGTTCCCGCGAACAATAGCCTTTGTGGCTCGCCAATCCGTATCCCGGATACTGCCGGTCGAATTCCACCAGCAGCCCATCCCGATACACCTTGGCCAGCACGCTTGCCGCGGCAATCGAATAGCTGGTCCCGTCACCCTGGATCACGGACTGCTGCGGACAAGGCCACTCGATCGTATCCACACCATCAATCAGCAGGTAATCAGGAACAACCGAGAGCTGCTCCACAGCCAACCGCATCGCCAGCAGGGAAGCCCTGCGAATATTGATCCGATCGATCGTCTCCGCATCCACTGCCGCAATTGCCCACGCCACCGCCTTTGCGCGAATCTCAACATCCAGTTCGACCCGCTTTCTCTCCGGCAGCTTCTTTGAGTCCGTGAGTCCACGAAACCGTGTGCCGCACTCCAGAATGACGGCGGCGGCTACCACAGGCCCGAACATCGGCCCACGTCCAACCTCATCCAGCCCCGCAATACGCAGCGCGCCACACTTCTGCGCAGCCTTCTCCAGCCTCCAACCGCATTTCGGATTTTTCGCACTTGGGTTTCTCCGAACGCGAACTGGAGCCGGGGCCATGGTCCAAGTATAAAAAGCAAAACCCCCAGCCGTATTGGCCAGGGGTTCTGCAAAACTGGACTTAAATCCGAAAACTAGGCCTTCGGCGCCCGCTCCACTTCCTTCAAGCGAGCTGCCTTGCCGCGCAGTCCGCGAATGTAAAAGAGCTTCGCGCGCCGCACCTTGTAGCTGCGAATCTTCTCCACTTTGTCCACCACTTTGGAGTTGAAGGGGAAGATGCGCTCCACACCTTGGCCAAAACTCATTTTGCGCACGGTGAAGGTGCCCTGCGGGCCGTTGTTGATGGCGATGACCAGGCCCTCAAAGGCCTGCAGCCGCTCCTTGTCGCCTTCCTTGATCTTCACTTGGACGCGAACTTGGTCGCCAGGGACAAATACCGGCAAATCGGTGCGCTTCAGCTTGTCGGCCAGGCGCTGCATAACTGGATGAATTGACATGGGTTTCTTCCTGCGTTGAACTCAGAGATTCAATTTTAACAGAGAA
>OBLW0100004924.1_pt1 | contig 10076 bp, 11 predicted proteins | sample 1520161 | NCBI WGS metagenome assembly OBLW01 (sample SAMEA3539309, study PRJEB22396) | soil metagenome | biome: tundra; feature: field; material: soil | place: USA | collected 2010-05 | depth 0.15 m | reverse complement strand
CCCTGCGCATGTTCGATGAGGGCAGGCGCCGCAAGAAACGGGGTCAGGATGTCGTAATCGGCGCCATTCAACGGAAGGGCGCGGACGATATCGCCCACTTGATCAAGGAGTTCGAAATCATTCCGGCCTTGCGTATCGGCGACGCCGACAGCATTGATGTCTACGCGGTCCTTCGGCGCGCACCGCAGGTTTGCCTGGTGGACGAATTGGCGAGGGACAACCCGCCGGGAAGCAAGTACGAGCATCGATGGCAGGAGGTGGAAGCGATCCGCGCGCATGGCGTTAACGTGGTGGGCGCGATCAACCTGCAGCACATCTGCGAACAGCAGGACGCCGTCGAACGCATTACCGGCCGCCGCTCGGCCAATTCGGTTCCGCAAAGTTTTATTCAATCGGCCGACGAAATTGTCATCGTGGATGTCCCGGCCGAACACCTGACGCAGCATGGCGGCCCGGGCAATCTGGATCCGGCCCAGCTTTCCGAACTCCGGGAGCTGGCCTTGCTGCTTGCCGCGCAGGTGGTTGAGCACCAGTTGCAGCACTATATGGATGCGCACGGCATCATGCAAAGCTGGGGCACGCAGGAACGCATTCTGGCTTGCATCACACCCCGCAGCAGTGCGCGGCAGATGCTCGAAAGCGGCGCGCGCGCGGCCCAGAGATTTCACGGACAGCTGCTGGCCGTCTATGTGGAGCAGGGCGATCTCACCCGGGAGGCCCAGGAAGCGGTCGACGAAAATCTTGACTTCGCGCGCAAACTTGGCGCCGAGGTGCATGTCGTCGAAGGCAAGGCGGATCCCATCGCCGAGATCATCCGCTTCGCGCGCGAGCAGCGCATCACACAAGTTTTCGTCGGCCATTCGCAGCAAAGCTCCTGGAAGTTCTGGTCTCAGAACCCTGTCGATAAACTGATCAGGGAGGCCGAAGGGATGGACGTGCGAATATTTCCCAACGCGGGCGCTCAGCCCGCCTGATGACAGCCCAGTCAACGCCATCAGCCCACAAGGGTAAACTCAAGATCTATCTGGGCTACGCTGCCGGCGTCGGCAAGACCTACCAGATGCTGACGGAGGCGCAGGAACTCAAGATGCAGGGGGTCGATGTCGTCATCGGTTACTTCGAACCCCATGGCCGCGCCGAAACGATCGCGCAGACCGCGGGCCTCGAGTTAGTGCCGCGCCGGGTCTTCGAGCATCGCGGTTCGACGTTCGAAGACATGGACACTGCCGCGGTGATCGCGAGGCATCCGCAAGTAGCCGCGGTCGACGAATTCGCTCACACGAATGTGCCCGGCGCCGAGCGGCCCAAGCGCTGGGAGGACGTGATGGCGATCCTCGACGCGGGCATCGACGTCCTGACCAGTCTCAACATCCAGCACATCGAGAGCCTCAACGACCAGGTGTGGCATGTCACCGGAATTCGCGTCCGCGAAACCGTTCCCGATTGGGTGGTGCAGGAAGCCGATGAGGTGGTGATGGTGGACGTCACGCCGCGGGCGCTGCTTCATCGCCTGGAGCGCGGCGTCGTCTATTCGCACGAGAAGGCGCAGCAGGCGCTCGAAAACTTCTTCACTGAATCGAACCTCACGGCGCTGCGGGAACTGGCGCTCCGGCAGACCGCGCACCAGTTGGAGGAGCGGCGCGAGGAATTGCGCGTACCGCAGCCCGTGCTCGAATCCCAGCGGCAGGAAAGCATCCTGATCTGGCTCACGCTCAATCCGTCAACGGCAATGTTGATCCGCCGGGGCCGGCGCGTGGCCGACTATCTCGACTCCTCATGTACGGCCCTGTTCGTCGCGGGCGAACTCTCCCCCGAGGATCGGGCCACGGTCGAAAGGTTGATGAACGTCTGCAGAAATCTACGCATCAAACCGGAAACCATCGAGAGCCCGGAACCCGCCAAAGCCGTGGCCGCATGGGCACGCGAGCACGGCATCACGCAGATTTTCGTCACGCGCGATGCTCCCGAAGCCCAGAAGCTGGTGCATCTCGCACGGGATATGCAGGTGACGATCGTCGCCGAACGAGTCCGTCACCCTACTTGATGAGACCGGCTGCGCCCCACTCCTTTAGCGCTGTGGATCGGCCCTGTCCATAAGGCGCGCCCAATTCGCGCACGTGGAACTCAACGCCCTTCTTGTCGACATCAACGACCGCATAGCCGAAGAACCAGCCATCTTCATATTTTCCGGACGCGCGAAGATGGCCGCCGGCGCTCATCATGGAAATGTAATCGACGCCTTCCAGTTCCGCATGGAGCATTTCATGCACGTGCCCCGATATCACGAATCGGGCGCCGTATTTCCTGGCGATCTGGTGCAGCCGAAAATTCGGGTCGCCGACAATGGCATTCAGAATCCACGACGGCCGGTGAAAAACGATGAACTTCAGAGGCTGTTCGTCATGCTGCTTGAGATCTTCTTCGAGAAACGCCAACTCGGCCGCGGAGAGTTGATCGGACCGGCTGTTGTCCAAAATCGTGAAATGCGCCTGGCTGTAGTCGAAGCTGTAATGTGGCGCGTGCCCGGAATATTTTCGGAAGAGTTCCTCCGATCGCCGGGACCAGATGTCATGGTTTCCCGGCGCGAGATAGAGCGTGAAGGGTGCCGTTTCAATGCGCTGCCACTCCGCTTCGGCCGTCTCGTCATGCAGGCCCTGTATCGTGTCCCCTACGCCGACGGCAAATGCCGGATGTTCGGCCGCCGCATCCTTCAGGACACGATCAAACACGCCAGGTTCCGCCTCTCCCGTCCGATCGCCAAGAACGACGAAGCGGAAGGAATCCGGTCCCTGCGCTGCCGCCGCCAGCAGCAGGATGGTGAGAGCAGCGGCCGAGGCGCAGGCCAAAGGCCTACTCCACAAAATCCGGCCGACTGTGGAGTAGGCGATTTCGCCTGCGCCTTTCATCCGGTGTTCGCAACCTTCTCGGCGAAGCGCGCCACTTCGATGATCGCCCTCTGATGAGTACCCTCGCCAATTATCTTTTCGCCGAGCCGGGCCTCCACTCGAAACTCCGCGCGGCGACCATTCACGGCCATTAATTCCACGAGGATCGTAATCTTCGACCCCATAGGCGCGGCGGCGCGATGCCATACATCCACGTGCGTGCCCACTGTGTCATGGCCCGGATCGACCATGGAGAGAATCAGATTCCGGCATGTGCGTTCCATGAACAGAATCATTTGCGGAGTGGAAAGAACGCGCGCACCTTCGTTGCCCAAAAATCGAATCGCGCTGTCGTTACCGACTTCGACAACTTCTTCGCGCCTGGCGCCGATCTGGTATTCAGCCATCGTTTATGTACCGATTCTAGCTTTGGCCATCCTGTTGCTTGATAAACCAGGAGACGGATCGTTTAAAGGAGAGAAATATGTCAGGAAAAAATACCGCTGTTTTCGGCATTTATCATACACGGGAAGCCGCGGAAGAGGCTGTAGACGCTCTCCGGCGCGCTCACTTCAGAAACACCGATATCTCCGCGCTCTTCCCGGATAATACAGGTACGAAGGATTTCGCAGTCGAAAAGGGCACTAAGGCACCCGAAGGAGCGACTACGGGCGCTGCTTCCGGAGCCGTCGCGGGCGGCGTGCTCGGATGGCTGGCGGGCATTGGACTTCTCGCCATTCCAGGTATTGGACCGTTCATCGCAGCCGGTCCGATCATGGCCGCGCTGGCGGGAGCCGGCGCCCTGGGCACGGTCGGCGGCATTGTCGGAGCACTTGTCGGCATGGGAATACCCGAATACAAAGCGAAACGTTATGAAGGCCGCGTCAAGAACGGAGGCATTCTGCTGTCCGTTCACTGCGACGCTCACGACTGGGTGAAACGCGCCGAGGAAATTCTGAAGCAGACCGGCGCCGAAGACATCGCCTCCACCAGCGAAGCCCATGCGGACTTTGCAGTGTCGGACAAACCGATGCTTCGCACGCGCAGCCCGATCACCGAAGAACCTGTGATAACTGCCGAAAATGGAACCGTGGATGCCCATATCGCGCGGCTCCACGAGGACGCCGAACACCCGCTCCTGTCAAAATAAGACCGGATGGATATTGGCAGGTTGAAGGTTGACGGCGCCACTAAATTCAAGCTGAGCCGATGCGCGCCGGACGATACGCAGGGAGTCTCGAAAGATCATGCCGCGAAGGCGATGCCGGCTCACGTCGAGAGGCTCGCCGCGCTGCACGATCTGCTGTATGCCGAACATAAACGCTCGCTTCTGATCGTCCTGCAGGGAATGGATGCCGCCGGGAAGGACGGTACCATCAAACACGTCATGTCCGGCGTCAACCCGCAGGGTTGCAGCGTAACGTCTTTCAAACAGCCGGGCACACAGGATCTCGATCACGATTTTCTGTGGCGCATCCATGCCGCCGTGCCGCCTAAAGGCAGCATCGGAATTTTCAACCGTTCTCAGTACGAAGACGTGCTGATCTCGCGCGTGCATGCGCTGGTGCCTCCCGCCATCTGGAAGAAACGATACCGGGAGATCAACGATTTCGAAAAGATGCTGAGTGAGAACAACGTCTGCATCCTGAAATTTTTCCTGCACATGAGCAGCAAGGAGCAGCGCAGGCGTTTCGACGAGCGCCTTGCCGACCCCAGCAAGAACTGGAAGGCTTCCCCGGCGGATTTCAAGGAACGCGAATACTGGCATCAATATCAGTCCGCGTATCAGGACGTCATCGAACAGTGCAGCACCAGGGAGGCCCCCTGGTACGTCATCCCGTCCGATCACAGATGGTTTCGCAACTTTGCGGTGGGGGAGATCGTGGTCCGCACGCTGGAGTCTTTTAAAATGCACTACCCCAAGGGCGATAATAGTTCAGGATGAGCCTCGATATCACGCGCAGAGAACGGGAAGGCGTTATTTTGCTGGATCTCAAGGGCCGCATCACCATCGGCGACGAAGCGTCCGCTTTTCGCGAGGCTTTCGAGAAGGTCGCGGTCCAGCCGGAGCCGCGGCTGATTTTGAATATGCTGGACGTCGATTACGTCGACAGCACCGGTTTGGGCGCAATGGTTATGTGCTCCATGCGTCTCAAAAACTCGAACGGCGTGGCTAAGCTCGTGAATGTGAACCGGCGCAATATCGAGCTGATGGTCATGACCAAAATCGACAGCATCTTCGAGGTTTTCACCGACGAAACCGATGCGGTCAACAGCTTCTTTCCGGGCCGGGAGATCAAGCCCTTTGACATCCTTTCGTTCGTCCGGCAACTGGGCGAGGAAACCTGATTCCCGCTGGGAGCTGACCCGGTCGCCAGCGGCTTCGGTCGACTTGCCCCCGGATAAAGATCGTAACTTGAGGGACATGCGGCTACCAGCCGCGTTTGTTCGGGGGCAAAGAGACGCGGCTGGTAGCCGTATGTCCGGGTCTCTCGCTTGGCCTATGCGCTGCGAGTGGCCAATCCGTTAACATATAGAAGATGGCAAATCTCATCGGTGAAGTATTCGGCGCAGCGGCGGCTGTAGCCAAAGGCATGGGAGTCACGATGAAGGAGATGATGTCTCCGACCGTGACGGAGAATTACCCGGACGAGCCACCGAAACTGCAGGAGCGCTTTCGCGGCGTCCACGTGCTGCAGCGCGACGAGAACGGCTTGGAAAAGTGCGTGGCCTGTTTCCTCTGCGCTGCCGCGTGCCCATCCAACTGCATTTACATCGAGGCGGCCGAGAACACCGAGAAGGTGCGCATCAGCGGGGGCGAGCGTTACGCCCACGTTTACAACATCGATTACAACCGGTGCATTTTCTGCGGCTATTGCGTCGAAGCGTGTCCCACAGACGCCATCACGCACGGGCACGGCTTCGAGGTCGCCAGCTATAACACCTCGACGCTGGTTTACACCAAAGACGACATGCTGGCGCCCATTCCGGCGGGGGCGAAACCACCGGTGATTCAGGAAACAGCTGGAGCTTCGGGGCACTAGCCTGCATCTATATGGACCAGCACGGAGTCTGCCGGACGCCCATGTTTGCCGTCAGCGCTTATGTTTGCCGTCATTAGGGAACAATTCGATACCATATTCCGCGAGGACCCGGCGGCAAAAAGCAGGCTGGAGATTGTACTTTGCTATCCGGGGTTTCACGCGATACTGTTGCACCGCATGGCGCACCGTTTATACGAGGCGAACATTCCGCTTCTGCCGCGTTTCATCTCGCAGGTATCCCGATTTCTGACGGGCATTGAAATACATCCGGGCGCGACCATCGGCCGCCGTTTTTTCATCGACCACGGCATGGGCGTGGTGATCGGCGAAACCACCGAGATCGGCGACGATGTGCTTCTCTATCAGGGGGTGACGCTGGGAGGCACGGGCAATGAACACGGCAAGCGCCATCCCACGATCGGCAACAACGTTGTCATTGGAACGGGCGCGAAAGTCCTCGGCAGCATCCGGATCGGCAATAACGTGAAGATCGGCGCCGGTTCCGTTGTCGTGCATCCGGTTCCGGACTACTCGACCGTCGTTGGTGTACCGGGGCGCATCGTGCGCATGCGCTCGATTCCCGGCGGGGTGCTGGAGCATGGCCAGTTACCCGATCCCGAAGGTCAGGAGATCGAGGACCTCAAGGAGCGGGTGGCGGAACTGGAAGAAATCGTGAAAGCGATGCAGAAAAGCACCGTTGACAAGATCGCCGGCGTTACAAATCGCTAGAAGCGCCGGTGACAAGATCACCAGCGGTACAGGGCTTTGCGTTATCTGAGGTAGGTGCGCAATGCGTCGACCAGATCGTCGGCGGCGCGAGCCTGCTCTTCCGTCTGGTGCTTTTCATCCATCAGGTGAAAGCGAATGTGCCCTTCAATGACCTCGGCCATCAGCGCGTCCATGGCGCCGCGGCACGCGGAAATATTGTGAAGCACGGCGGAACATTCCGCTTCGTCGTTCAACTCGCGTTCGATCGCTTCCACCTGGCCGCGGATGCGCCTGACGCGGTTTAATAACTTTCGTTTTTCGTCGACTGTATGTGCCATATTTCGCCTTTACAATAATACCCCGCCGGGTATAGGCTGGTCTTGGGTCTCCCGCAGTTCTCCAAACGGAAATTTTTCATGTCGATCCGGTTAACAACGATAACGCTGCTTGTGTGTCTTGGCGCTCCTTTCGCGCGCGCGCAGGACAGCGTTCCCGTTGCCGTCGACCTCGAGCGCTGGAATCTTATGTACCAGGCCACTTCCATCGGCCAATATCATGGTTCGTTCCCCGCCCTCTACAGCGGCCCATTGAGCTTGTCCAAGACGCCCGAGCGCGACGTATCGCTGACTACGACGTTGTTTTTCGGATTTCGGATTACAGACAACACGCAATTCTATTTTGATCCGGAGATCGCAGGCGGAAAGGGATTCAGCAATGTGGACGGCCTGGCAAACGCGTCCAACGGCGAGTTGCCCAGAGTCGCCAGCGCCACCCCGAAACCGTACCTTGCGCGTCTCTATGTGACGCACGATTTCGGCTTTGGCAATGAGAAAGAATCCGTTGAGGGCGATGAGAACCAACTCGCCGGGTCACGCCCCATGACGCGGTATACCGTCGTCGTGGGCCGGTTTACGCTCACCGATTTCTTCGACAACAACAAGTACACGCACGATCCGCGCACGCAGTTCATGGGCTGGGGGGTCATGTTTAACGGCGCATGGGACTATCCGGCCGACACTCGCGGATACACCTGGGGCTGGGTCCACGAATTTCATACGCGCCGCTGGTCTTTGCGTTATGGCAGTGCCGCCGAGCCGAGGGTCGCAAACGGCTTGCGATTCGATCGCCGCCTGTTCCGGGATCGGGGAGACGTCTTCGAAGGTGAAATCAATTACAGCCCCCACTCCCATGCGGGTACGCTGCGCCTGCTGAGCTACGTGAACCACACCAATTCCGGCAGTTACGGGAAGGCGCTGCAACTCGCCGCAGCTACAAACACGGCGCCCGACATTAATAAAGTTCTCCAGGTCGGAACGCTGAAATACGGTTTCGGCATCAGTGTGGACCAGGAGATCGTGAAAAACGTGGGCGTCTTCTCGCGCCTCGGCTGGAATGACGGCAAGACCGAGGACTTCGCCTTCACCGCGATCGACCGCCTCGCTACCGGCGGAGTTTCCGTCTCAGGCGCGGTGTGGAGGCGCGCCGAAGACACCGTTGCCAGCGAGTTCACGGCCAGCGGCCTGTCGGCCGTCCATGCGCTCTACCTCGAACGCGGCGGCCTCGACTTTCTCATTGGTGACGGGCGGCTGAACTACATGCCAGAATACATCTGGGAAAGCTATTACAACGCGCATGTCATAAAGGGTTTTTTCGCAACGCTGGACGCCCAATATATCGTGAACCCCGCTTATAACCACGATCGCGGACCGCTCTGGGCATATTCGCTGCGCCTGCACCTGGAGTTCGGCAAAAAATGAGAAAGGTCGACACACTACGGCGGGCTCCTGAAAAACGCCCGCCCGCGAAACGCTCTTCACGGCCCGCGTTCTCCTCGTGGAACGTGATGCGGTTTCGCCTGCTCGCGCTGTTCGCGATCATCGGCCCCGGCTTCATCACGGCGAATGTCGATAACGACCCTGGCGGAATCCTCGTCTATTCGCAAGCGGGCGCAAAGTACGGCTACACGCTGCTGTGGACGCTCATCCCGACCACGATCGCGCTCATCGTGGTGCAGGAAATGGCCGCGCGCATGGGGGCCATCACGGGCAAGGGCTTATCGGACCTGATCCGCGAAGAGTTCGGTCTGCGCATGACGTTCTTCACCATGATCGTGCTCGGCGTGGCCGATCTCGGTAACATCGCGTCTGAGTTTGCCGGGCTCGCTTCGGGCATGGGTATCTTCGGCGTCAGCAAGTACATCGCGGTTCCCATTGGCGCGGCGCTGGTGTGGACGGCTATCGTGCGCGGATCGTACAAACCGGTCGAACGCGTCCTGTTGATTTTCTCGATGGTCTATTTCGCATATCCGGTTTCCGCATTCTTCGCGCATCCGGACTGGAAAGCCGCGCTAATCAATACAGTAGTCCCGCAATTCAATTCCGACCCTGGTTATCTGGTGATGATCGTGGCTCTCATCGGCACCACCATTACGCCATGGATGCAGTTTTATCTGCAGGCGTCGATCGTCGAGAAAGGCGTTTCGAAGCGCGACTACGGGTTGAGCCGCATCGACGTGATCTTCGGATGTATTGTCACCGACGTGATCGCATTCTTCATCGTCGTAGCCTGCGCGGCGACGATCTTCCACTCCCAGCACCGCGAGATTACCGATGTGGCGGAAGCGGCTAAAGCGCTGGCCCCCTTTGCCGGAAAATTTGCCGCCATCCTGTTTGCCGTGGGCCTGATCAATGCGTCGCTGATGTCCGCGGCGATTCTCCCGCTGGCCACGGCTTACAACATTTGCGAAGGCCTTGGCTTCGAATCGGGCGTGGATCGCCGCTTCGGCGACGCCAAGATCTTCTATGGACTCTACACCGGTCTGATCGTCTGCGGCGCGGCGTTCGTATTGATTCCCGGCCTGCCTTTGTTCAAAGTATTTCTGTACTCGCAGGTGGCGAACGGTATCCTGCTGCCGTTCGTGCTGGGATTCATGCTGATCCTCGTCAACCGCGAGCGTCTGATGGGTGAGTACAAGAATGGCCCCTGGGGGAACTCCATTGCGATCGCGACCAGCGTCGTGATGGTGCTGTTGACGATTGCGCTGATCTATAACAGCGTTTTCAACTGATCTCCCTCAACCGTACAGAATGGTAGTACGGCATGAAGCAGTCCGCATCACCAACACCGCTGATTGTAATGACCATCGGGCATTCCACCCGCCCAGCCAGGGAGCTCATACACCTGCTGAAGGCACACAATGTAAAGCGATTGGTGGACGTACGCACCGTCCCGCGCTCGCGGCACAATCCGCAATTCAACCGAAGCCAATTGTCCTCTGCCCTGCATTCCGCTCGTCTTCATTACCGGTACATGCCCGGACTGGGTGGTTTTCGGCGGGCGCGCCGGGATTCACTCAACACGGGCTGGCATAACGCCAGCTTCCGTGGCTTCGCCGATTACATGCAGACGCCCGAGTTCCGGAAACATCTGGACGATTTGA
>OBLW0100004923.1_pt1 | contig 10082 bp, 12 predicted proteins | sample 1520161 | NCBI WGS metagenome assembly OBLW01 (sample SAMEA3539309, study PRJEB22396) | soil metagenome | biome: tundra; feature: field; material: soil | place: USA | collected 2010-05 | depth 0.15 m | reverse complement strand
CGGCATACGAGATGCCTAAGTGACTGGAGTTCAGACGTGCTCTTCCGATCTGCTCTACCGCGAACACGTCCTCGGCGAAAAGCCAATCGAGGGCCTCGTAAGCCTCAGCTCCATCAAGCCCGCTTCCAATAACGCCACCAGTCCCATCAACCGGCAACAGCAGAAGGAAACCGACCTCGTAGCCGGGGACTAAGCGTCCAGCTAAGCGCGCCTTCGGCGCCAGATCCTCAATATACGAACTTCATCAACCTTGGTTCTCAAGACAGCAAAGGCCGTTCCCATCGGGAACGGCCTTTCTGCTTGAAGACAATCACCCTCTGTCTACTGAACTTTAACGAGTAGACTCGCCGGTGTAGTATGGCTGCTACCGTTTTTCAAGCTAAGACAACCCTGCGCTAGAAGAATGACGGCGCTTGTGGTGCCGAGAACCTAAGCGAGGGAAGCTATGACAATCGATGCGGGGACGAAGGCTCACGCTTACCCTACGAAAGAATTCTTCGTCAAAATGATTACGTTGCCGGGAGAGGTCGAGCCAATTTCTCGGTTCTATAAGCTCTCGCCCGATGGACTTAGTAACACTTTGAGGGCTGGCACAGACTCCTCGCGGGGAGCCTTCACCAGTCCCAGGCCGATTCATTACGCTTATCCTCGCTGCATCACTGTACGCGAGATGGCTAGGCTGCACGGCTTCCCAGACTGGTTCCGATTTCATGAAACAAAATGGCACGGAGCACGACAGATTGGAAACGCCGTCCCGCCACCGCTCGCCCGCGCCGTTGCGATGCAGATTACGCGGATTTTGAACCACGCACCTCGGCGACCGGCGCGAGTGATTGCATTGGGAGATCCATCTTTGCTGCGGTTAGAAATGTCGCAAGCTGCCAATTACTTCGATATTCCGGTCCCAATCAAGCGGCGTGATCGCAAAAGCGGCTCAAAGAAGCGGAAACAGCACGAAATTGAATTTGAAAGAGTGATGCGCCTCCCGTTCGACGAAACATCGCCCTTGAGTGTTCGGGTGTGAAGGTCCATGGACGAACCAACTCTACGAACCCTGCAGTCTTGCGCGAACAATTTTGAGGCCGGTCTGCGCGACCGCTGGCAGGAAGCCGTCGCCGACGATTCGGAAGGCCTCGATCCTGATCCGGTTTTCGAACTGCTCGAAGAGAAATATAAGGAGATGCCCGAGACTACTAACGACTGAGGCAACGCGCTCATTCGTCGCACCCGGCAAACGAGCACTTCCCACCGTACTTCTTCATCAGAGCCTTGAAACTCCCCAGCCTCTTCCGTTCCAACTTGGAAAGACGAACCTTTCTTGCAGTCACCTTTTCTCCGGAAGCGCGGACGGACTTGTCCGCGACTTTTGACGGTGGCTCGACTCGAAGAAGCTTTGGTAGGCACGACGCGATCTCCCCTTTCTAAATCGTGCGCCCGCACTCCACGCGCGTCAAGACGGCCGCCTCACGGCCCAACAAATGCGCTCTAAATTTCCTCACGCACTCTTGCGCATTAATTCCCCGACTCCGCTACCCTGAACCTATCCCCGAAAACTGAACGGCTCGCGCACGGTTCCGTTCGCGCTCCGCGCGAATCGGCCCCGCTCTGAGCAAAGTCGAATGGGCAGAGATGTTTAGCCAGACCCATTCATTCCAAATGGATTATCGTAAGTTATTGATTCCATAAATCCAATAGAATGAGGTATTTCCACAAGAAGAGGGGAGGGGGTAGGAGAAACCACCATGTACGCCGAATCCCGTCACATCATGCCACGCGGAATCAAGTGTAAATCCCCCGCCCTCAGCGCCCCGCCCCTGACACGGGAAGCGCCGATCACAGGCCCCTGACAACTGACCACTGTCCTTTAATCCCCCGGCCCCGCAAACACCTGCGGACTCGCCTCAGCGCTCTCGTGGGACATGGCGGCAGCCATCAGCCACCCCGCAGCCACAATCAACACGCTGCCGGCCATCATCCACACCGTGGGCGTCTCGCGCCAGATCAGCCACGTGAGCAACGCGCCGGTGATGAGCTGCGTGTAGTGGCACTGCGACACATGCACGGCGGAAGTGTTCTTGAGCGCCACGAAAAAGCACATACTTCCGCACGCGCAGAACAGGCCCATGGCCGTGAGCGTGGCCACCAGCCGCGGCGTCACGGGCTCCGCGTGCCAGGCCATCATCAACACCGCGCCCACAACCACCTGCACCACACCGGAAAACAGCGTCAGGCTCTCCGGCGTTTCGGCACGCATCAACACCCGCGACCAAACCATGTTCACCGAGAAGCACAGCACGCACACCATGCAGGCCGCATAGCCGATCCAGTCCTCCTGCCGCGCCGAGCTGAAAGGGTTAACCGCAACCACCACGCCCACAAATCCGCCCACCACGGCCACCACCTTGCGCCAGCCCAGCCGCTCGCGCAGGAACACCGCCGAAAGCAAAGCTGTCATCATCGGCGCAAGGAACACCAGAATGTAAAAGAGAGTGAGTGGAAGATGGCGCAGCGCCACCACGACGCATAGATTGTTTCCGAGGTCGAGCAGGGACCGAACCAATTGCCGCGCCGGACTCTTGGGCAGCAGCCTTCGCGGTGTCCCCTGCAAAAAGCCGCGCGCCACCAGCGCAATGGCCAGCGCCAGCCCCAGGCACGCCACAATCTCATACGCCGGCAACCGCGAGTTGCCGGCCAGCTTCATGCTCGTGTCCGCGAGGACCCAGAACGTGAACCCGGCCAGTGCCAGCCCGATCGCGCCGCGATGCGAAACCCGTGAATCCATCAATCGTTGCGGCGACTCAACACGTCCCACATAAATACAGCTTACTTGCCGAGCCTCCTTGGCACTCCGCAGAGTAGACAGCTAACTCTCTGGCCCACCGGCGCACAAATTGACATGCGTCGGCGTTATCATGTTCGCCGGAGTAGACCATGTCTCAATACGTTTTTCATTGCGAAGACTGCGACAAGGAATTCACCCAGCAGCACCACATCTCCGACGTCGAAAAGACGGAAGTGGTTTGTCCACATTGCGGAGGCAAGCGCGTCCACCAGCTGGTTGCGTCCTTCTCCGCCGTCACCTCAAAGAAGAGCTGAAGACGAGCTGCCGATTTTCGCGAGCTTATCTCCGCCGCAGCAGTCGCGCGTCAGGCGAAGCGATTGCCTGGAGAGTTGGTCCCTGCGTTCATCGCGATTTGCGTACCCAGTGCGCAATTGAGAATCCGCTCGCCACGACGCATACCCCGATAAAGACTGCCATCGTCCACTCAAACGGAGCGGACTGCGCCACCCGCAGTACCTGCCGCCCGAAGCGCATCGCCAGCAGCGACAACAACGCAAACCGCACCAGGCGCGCGAAGAAATTGATCAGCAGAATCCTCCAGAGCGGGTAGCCAAGTGCAGCGGTTCCGGCAATCACCGTGGTGAACGGAAATGGCGGCGGCGCCAACCCGCCGACGGCAACTGCGAGACCCGCGTGGTTGCCCATGCGTTTCTTGATCCTGTCGTGCGCCCGCGCGCCTGCGAATTTCGCAAATCCCTGCTCGCCGAGTTTGCGCGCAACAAGCGCCAACAGCAGCGCGCCTAGAGTCGATCCAATAGCAGCCATTACTACATACCATGCCGCCCGATGAGGATGCTGGGCCACGAGTCCCACCACAACCAAATCGTTGCCAAAGGGAAGAATCAGAAATGAGGAATCGAGCACGCCCATGACGAGTGGCCCGAAATACCCGAGGTGAACGATGAAGTGCAACAACGGCCGTAGAAATCTCACTTGCGGTCTGCTCACCTCGTGCAATAGCTACACCAGGTAAGATTCACAATCGCGCTGCGGCGTCCTGTCCGAATGTTTATCGTCTTCCCTCAAATACGAATGCCGGCCAAAATCAGCCGACATTCGATGAAGGAAGACGTTCTTTTTTGAATATTCGAGCAGGACTTACCAGCGATACACGGACAGGTTGTCCAAATACACTGTCGCCGACCCGCTTGCACCCAGCCCGTCCACCTGGAAGTTGGTCAACAACGTCGAGCCCCATCCAAGAGCAAAGGCCGAAGGCACCGTCGCATTCAGGCTCTGTTGCACGCCGTCCAACCACACGGATTAATACGTCACGTTGCCGGCATCATCGCGCGAGTAATTCATTTGCACGTGATGCCAGGTGTTGGGCGCCCAGTTGCGCGGATTGCATGCTGCCGTGGAATGCAGCCAAACGTCGGAAGGATTCCCCGGTGTTCCCTGGTTCGCTGTATAGTCCCAGGTTCCTGAATAGCCATCGCACTGCACACCGAAAATCACCGTCTGCCCGTTGGCCATCACCTGGTTCATGTCCATCTCGATATTGGCAACATCGCTGGACGGGCTCGCGATGTAAATCCAGACGTCGTACCAGAAGTTCGTGACGGCAGTATCCGCGCCAAACGACTCGTAGTAGCGTTCGTCGCCGCGGCTGGAATACGACGTATCGAATTCGCGCGCGTTGCCGCTCAACGACGGCGTGTTCACAATGCTGCTTGCTCCACTCGCTGATCCGCTGCTGCCGCCCGAGTCCTGCGAGTCCGAGCACGCGCGCGCCGACGGACAAGGTCTGGCTGCTCAATACCTTAGCCACACATGAAACAGAAGTCTGCCGTTGAGCAGACTTGCTGTCGACCCACTCGATTCGCAATCTCAGGATTAGTTGAACTGAGATTAGAGCAATATGAGACACATTTCAATGGCACTAAAGTGCAAATCATAAATCTATGAGTATCAATAATTTAATCTGCTTTCATCTTCGGAATTTGCAGTAGCATAGGTCACTTATGTGACTATACCTAGTTACCTATAGGCAACCATTTGCAGCACATATAGTTACCGACTCTTTGTCAAAACGAACCCAGAAAAGGTGGTAGAAATCGCCCCGCCAACTCGCTGCTTCCTCGGCTCTCAATGGGCTTGCAATTCAGCCAGCAAAAAGAATGGCGCGGCCGTGGCCGCGCCATTCTTGCCCGCTTGGCTCTCGGCGAGACCTCTGTGACCGAGCTGGCCAGGCCATTCGAAATGAGCATGCCGGCTGTCTCCAAGCACCTCAAGGTCCTGGAGCGTGCCGGGCTCATCGTGCGCGGGCGCTCAGCACAATGGCGCCCCTGCCGCCTCAACGCCGGTCCGCTGAAAGAAATTGCCTTTTGGATCGAGGAATACCGCCGCTTCTGGGATCAGAGCTTCGATCGCCTCGACGACTATCTCCGCGAAATCAGATCCAAGGAACCTAAAAAATGATTGAAACCAGCAACGTCTCCGCCGCCACCGAATTCACATTTTCCCGCACCTTTGACGCCTCGCGTCAACAGGTCTGGAACGCCTTCACCCAACCCGAACACCTCAAGCATTGGTGGGGCCCCAAAGTCTGCTCCATCGAGATCGCGAGATTCGAGTTCCACCCCAACGGCATCTTTCTCTACTCGATGAAAATGCCGGGCGGCCCGCCTATGTGGGGCCGCTTCATCTACCGCGAAATCTCCGCGCCCAGCCGCCTCATCTTTCTGAACTCCTTCTCCGATGAGAATGGAGGCCTCGCGCGCAATCCATGGATGAGCCGCTTTCCGCTCGAAACCCTCAACACAATTGTCTTTACTGAGGAGAACGGCAAGACTACGCTGACCCTGACCGGCGGCCCGATCAACTGCACCGACGACGAGCGCAACCTGTATCTCGCAAACATCGACAACATGCGCGAGGGCTTCGGCGGCAGCTTCGACGTGCTCGCCGCATACCTGCCTCAAATCGAGGACACATCGAATCGCGAATTGCGCTCCACGCGCATCTTCGACGCGCCGCGCGATCTCGTCTTCCGCATGTGGACAGAACCGGAACACCTCAAACGGTGGTGGGGACCGAACGGATTCACCATCACGATCCACAAGATCGATGTACGTCCGGGCGGCGAATGGGATTTCATCATGCATGGGCCTGATGGCCGCGACTTTCCCAATCACAAGCGTTACCTGGTGGTCGACCCACCGAACCGCCTGGTCTTCGAGCATACGTCGGAGCCTCGGCATCGCTGGAAGTCGATTTCACCGAGAGATGGGAAGACCGAAGTAGCCGTGCATTTGGTCTTCGAGTCACCCGAAGTATTCTCCTATGTCGTGCGCGAGTACCACGCAGACGAGGTCCTCACGCAGACACTGAACCGCCTGGGCGAGCAGCTCGCGAAGCTCTAACTTCGACCTGCACTCAGCAAATTCATCTCTACATCTGGCCGGCTCGACCCGAGCCGGCCAGAATGATTTGCACAGCCGTGAGGGCTGATGTTGCTCCTGCGTATTCGGCGTTATGATTGAGTCGTACTATTCCAAGCTATTTCGAGGAGCGACTCCATGAGCGAGATGAACCCGCTATCGGCCCGCAAGCAAGGACGCCGCGAATTTTTGAAAGCCGGCGGCGCCGTGACAGCCGCGCTACTCACACCCTCGGCTGCATTGGCTGACATGTCCAACAAGGAATTGCCTGGCCTTCCCTCGAACCCGCGTACCCCTGCGGCCAGGCCTCGCTTGAGAAAGCCAGCAACTTTGACGTCGCCGTCCCCATCGTCGAGCACGCGCTCGACCTCGGCGTAAACTACATCGACACTTCTTCAATCTACGGCGGTCCCGATCGGTGGAGCGAGCAGTACGTGGGCAAGGTGATGGCTCATCGACGCAATGAGGCCTTCCTCGCGACGAAAACCAAGGAGCGCACGCGCGAAGGCTCCCTGCGCATGATCGAGAAGTCGCTCCAGCTGCTCAACACCGATCACGTCGACCTCTGGCAGTTGCACGACGTTGGCACCATGACCGATGTGAACCAGATCTTCGCCAAAGGCGGCGCGATGGAAGCGCTGCTCGAGATGCTGCAGCAGAAGGTTGTCCGCTATCTCGGCGTCACCGGCCACTACCGTCCCGACGCTCTCATTGAAGCCATCAATCGGCACCCATTCGATACCATCCTGATGGCCATGAATGCTGCCGATCCGCATCACTACAGCTTCAACGAAGCCCTGCTGCCCCTTGCGGTCGAAAGGCAGATGGGCATCATCGGCATGAAGATCCCCGGACGCGGTCGGATCCTTTCCACGTGGACACCGCCACCGATCGAGCAGCAGAAACATAGTTGGGAAGGCATGACTATTCAGACATCGTCGCCGGGCACGCTCAAGATGCGCGAAGCGATGTACTACACGCTGTCGCGCCCGGTCAGCACCGTGATTATCGGATGCGATACGATTGCCCAACTCGAAGAGAACGTGCAGCTCGCGCGCGAGTTCACGCCACTGAACGACGAACAGCAGACCGAGTTGGTGGCCCGCGCCGAACCTTGCGCCAAGCCGTCGTTGTTTTTCCGCTTCTACGATCGCCCCTAACCACCTGCCCTGCGGTGGGGCTAACTGCGCTTGCGCGCATTGAACTCAAAGCAAAAGGCCGGAGCACTCGCTTCGGCTTATGCATTGTCGCGGGAGCGCGGGAATACCGGCATTTCACATTCAGATTCAGCGGGTACTGCGCCTGGTCCAAGGCCGCAACGCTCCGACCACCCGATCGAGCAAATTTCATCACTGCGCTCCCTCCCGAAATGCGCTACGATTCCGCGCATGAATCCGACAGCGCAGATGTACGACTTTGCCACTCAGATCCTTGCGAGCAAGGAATTCTTTGAGCGCTCCACCAGGGTTCTGGAAGAGAACGACTCCGAATTCCGCCCGCGCGACGAGATGATGACGGTTGCCCAGCAGGTGGCGCACACCGCGCAGACTCTCGAATGGTTCCTCGATGGAGCCACTAAACCGGAAGGCTTCGATCTCAACTTTGAAGAGCACGTCAAAGCGCTGGCTGGCGTAACTTCTCTGGCCATGGCGCACAAGAGGCTGGATGCTGCTTTTACGCGTGCGGTGGATTTTCTTCGTTCACGCACGCCGGAAGAGCTCGCCCATCCGCTCCCGCCGGGTCCGGTCATGGGCGGTCAACCGGTCAGCGACATCGTGTGGGCAATGGTGGAGCACACCGCGCATCACCGCGGTGCGCTCTCTGTCTATGCGCGGCTGCTCGGGAAGGTTCCGGCTATGCCGTACGGCGGTTAGATCGATCCGGCCAAGCCTCAGATCGCACTCGATGCCTGCGACCCGACGTCGAAATAGAGGCGGTAGTGTTCGTCTTCGATCGCCGTAAACGGGCGCATCATCAGTGTCCCAGTCTCCGTCTTCGCATGCCAATTCGTTGACCCGTTCGCTATCTGGCGCACTGCAAGCAGGTCCTGCTTTCGCACCTGCACTGGGATCTCTCCAACAGCAAACAGCGCCAGCGGCCCATGCACCGCGGCCATCAGATTCGGATGCTGAGGATCGACGGCTTCGAGAACTGTCGGCATATCGAATTCGATCTCAATCCGGTCGCCGTTCTTCCATGTGCGGTCGACCTTCGCGAACTTCCCCGGCTCGAGGGCATTCATTATGCGCTTGCCGTTCACTGCGATCGTGGTCTTCCGCCCAGCCCACGCGGGGATGCGTAGGTACACCGGGAAAGCAGCTGGGGTGCCTACTGTGACTTCGATTTGCGTGGCTGAATCATGCGGGTATTGAGTCGATTGCGTCAGCGCGATCCGTTCGCCGCCCCGCGTCCATTTCACTCGCGACGGCACATATAAGTTGACGTAGATCCCTTCGCCATCGTAAAAATACGAACTTATCCCGTAATCGGCCGTCACTTGGGAGAAAGTTCCCGTGCAGCAATGCCACTTATACGGGTGATACACTTTCGATCCATCGTAGTTATAGTCCGAGTAATAGAAGCCATGCCCGTCTTTCTCAATCGGCTTGGCTCCAAGAATGCAGTTATAGAACACCCGCTCCATGCTGTCGCCGTAGCGGCTATCCTTGGTCGCCCGCAGCAGATACCGCGTGATCTTGAAGTGCGCATACGATCCGCACGGCGTCTCAAAACTCGAATGCGTCTTTGTCAGACTCTCGCCGACCTCACCACTGTTCGGCTCGCGAAATTCTTCGTTCGGACCCCAGCCACCGGTCGCAAAAGTCTGCGCTCGCACAAAATCGAACCCGTTGCGTGCCGCACGCAGGTACTTCTCGTTGCCCAGCACGAAATACGCCTGCATCGCGCTGCTCATCGCATTCACATGGCTGTAGGCATGCTTGCCCGGCAGTACATTCTCACCGCCGGCGAGCGGATTCCAGTACCAGTCATCGGCAAGATACCGGATCGCAAGATCGCGATAGCGGCTTCCCGCGCCCCGTTGCCACGCAAGAAAGAAATTCTCTGGCAGTGTGTACGGCTCATCCCAGCAAAACGAATCATCGCGATGCGGCCGTGCATATTGCTCGGCACGTGAAAGCGGTCGTGGTGGCAAATGGGCCATGACAGAATCGAGAGCCGCATCCAGTGCCTTGAACGCCACCGGGGCCCCAGCAAACTCATGAGCATCGATCATGCCGATGGAGATTTTGTCATACGTATACGCCGGGAACCGATTGTCATCCCAGAAGTGCGGCGTGATCGCAGGCGCGAAATTACGGACGAGCCGATGGATTTTCTCTTGTGTCGCCCTGTCGCCGGTGGCCGCATAGTATCGCGAAAGCCCCGACAGATACTGCCCGAAGCTGTGCCCTGGAGCGAAACCGTTGTTCGGCCGCGCATCGATATCGCTGAGTGGCGCCCAGCTGTACCAGCCGCCCATGTCTTCACCCGGAGCGGCCAGCCCGGCACGCTGGCGAAATGGCTTCAGTAGCGAGTCCTCGTCAAGCGCGCGATAGATCGCATGATTCCGGTCGAACTGCTCGCGCAGGGGCCCATCAAGCAGCGTCACATCGCCATAGCCAAACTGGCTCAGCGTCGGCGCGTTTGCCGGCAGGTTCTCCGCGATTGCCAATTCTTTGTGCGAGTCAAGAAGCGCGGAAGCGCCCAGCGCCGCGCTTGCCTTCAAGAAAGTCCTGCGTGATTGAGCCATGGCGATGCCCCTCCGGATTCTACAGCGAACCGGGAGGGGGCGCGAAGTCGCACTCTCTTCCAACACAAGATGAGCCTGAAGGCGGAGTCTGATTCCAACACAAGAT
>OBLW0100004921.1_pt1 | contig 10083 bp, 5 predicted proteins | sample 1520161 | NCBI WGS metagenome assembly OBLW01 (sample SAMEA3539309, study PRJEB22396) | soil metagenome | biome: tundra; feature: field; material: soil | place: USA | collected 2010-05 | depth 0.15 m | reverse complement strand
AGATGCCTAAGTGACTGGAGTTCAGACGTGTGCTCTTCCGATCTGTAGAGAGCATCCTCGGCGCCAGGATCGGAGAGATTAAACCACTGCTGCAGAAAGTAGACGCGCAGCATGATCGACAGCCCAACCGGCTGACGGCCGTTGCCCGCCTTCGGGTAGTACGGCTCGATCAGCGCTTCCAACTCACACCACGGAACCACAACAGCCATCACGTTCAAAAACTCTTCACGACGGCTCTTCCGTGCGTACTTCTCAAAACTTGCCTGGCTTGCCAAAGTCATCTGTCGCATCGCGTTCCCCACCCTCATTCAACTTTATCCAATCTGAATGCGGGTAGGGAACTTAAGCAGAGGCTCCTAAGAACATCACCGGACTCTTGGCCAGCGAGAACGCCACCTGGCACGACGTCGTCCGCACTAGTTGTTATTTGCGCGATATCGAACGAGACTACGAAGCCTTTAACGAGGAGCGTACGGCATTCTTCAAGGAACAGGGACTCGAGCCGCTGCCGGCGTCCACCGGTATCCAGGCTATCCTCTGCCGGCCGGAACTCTTGAATGAAATTGAGGCCATTGCCATTTTCCGCGTGGATAAACATGCGGACGTCAATAAGGCGTAGCCATGGTTGTCAACAGGGCACGCGGCAGATTGTCGAGTTGCTGCAACTTGGGAATAGGCCGAGTCTGGAGCCGATTGCGCGTTACAGTGGAGCAGGCTTTATTTCTAGGTTGCCACAATGTCAAAGCGATTCGCTCCTGTCGGTCGCCGATTAGTTCGGCCGGCCTTCTATCGAAACCGGCCGCCGACAGCTACCGCTCTTGGTGAAGGGTTGAGAAGGGCAGCACCAAATCCATGTGCTAATTGAACACCCGCGCCGGACTTCGCGCTCCTGCTCGAAGCCCAGCGCAAATCGATCCCGCTATGCCTGTCCTGCAAACTGCCGCAAGTGGGCCAAACCTCGGAAGCTTCATTGCTTCTCGCGAGATGAAAAAGCTCCCCAACTCTTGTGAATTCCTCATGGATGACGAGGCACAACCCACTTTTGCTGCGATGGCCAAGGAAAAGCCTTAACCTCAGACTGATCCGAAGGTCAATTCGTCCGGACCGGCTTGCGAGATATCCGGTATCTTGAAGTAGACGCACTTGCCATCTGGATCGGCAAATTCAGTAAGTGTCAACGTCGTCCTTCTATCGTCGCCAAGTGCCCCCGGAGTGGTCCCAGCCTTCAGACGGCACCCGATTCCATCGGGCCGCACATCGCTATTCTGCACTGGCGCCTGTTCGATCGCTTCCATGTCAATTACAATTCGACCGAGATCATCGGCGCTCTTCGCGGCAAGGGTCTCCTGCGCCGGATTCAGTGTGAACACCAGTGGTCCCCGCATGACCGCCACGCGTCCAGCCTGTCGCTGTCTTCCCCGTACAAACCGCCAATCCATATTCATTTCGAGCACTACTTGATCGCCGGATTGCCAACGCCGCTCGATTGTGGTGAATGTGCCTGGAGTGCATGCCGTCTCCACAGGTTTGTTGTTCACTGAAACGGTGGCCGTATGACACCAGCGGGGGATCCTCAACTTCAGAGGGAAGGATGCCGGATGGGACGGATCTACTCGAATCACGACGTTCCCTGATGACGGGTAATTGGTTTCCTGCTGTACTGCAATCGAAAGCCCCTCATCCAAGGCAACCTTTGCTTTGGACGTTGAATAAAGGTTGATTGCCACTCCATTTTCCGTCCTGTAATAAACCATCGTAGGAAGTTCCGAGATGATCCTCCGGAAGTTGCCGGTGCAGCAGCATTCGCCGGTATATACGCGGTCACCCTGAAGGGGAGTGAAGTAGCGGAGATGGCTCCCATCGGTGGATTGTGCTCCAAACAGTGTATTCAAGATGGTCCTCTCCATGAGATCCCCGAAATGGGGATCGGCAGTCAGCCTGAGAAGGTTCTCATAGACTCGGATCTGATAACAGGTGGAACACGTTTCCTGAAGATCGCGACCTCCATCCTGATCATCCGTCCAGACTTCAGCCTGCCCTACTCCACCTGTGATTACCATGCCATTGCCCGCCGTTATGAAATTGAGGGCCTTTGTGGTAGCAGCCAGCAATTTCGGGTCCGGTTCTATGCTGTATAACTCCAATTGGGCAAGACTTGCGGCCATGTAAGCGAAGGTATGCCCTAGTACGAGGGGTCGCCGCCCGAGCACTATGCCTGGATCCCAGTTAGGTAAGTCGCGCTGCTTCAGTTCGAAATCGAGATAGCGCCGGTCTCCTGTAACCCTATAAAGCGTTACCATTGCCTGGTCCAAGCCGGTAACTGCAACATGCACAGCGATTCTCTGTTTGTTCGCCCAATCCGCGGGCATTGTCGACCAGTTATTGATGATGTAATCCGCCGCTTGTTTAGCGGCAGTCAATGCCTGTCTGTTGCCGAAGTATTTGTAATCGTTCGTCAGTCCGTAAATGATGAAACCCATCTCGTGGAGATCCCAGACGGTCCACATCCTCTTCTCCGGGATCATGTTCCCAATGTAACCATCGGGGTCCTGGGTCTTGATGATTCCATCGATAAGATGAGTCTTCAGGGAGAGGACCTTTTCGTCCTTGGTATAGTAGGCAAATTTTACCGTAGCATCGATCAGCATCCCTATGAAGCCACGTCCACCATCGCTTGTAGTAATGCGACCGCGAGTCTTATCAGTCTTATCCTGGAATAGAGACAGAAAGTCCTGATCGACATTCAAGGCGAGAAGGTTGTTCTTGACTGTGAGAGCTATGCGCCGGCCGATTTCCCCCCCTATGGTCACGTCGGTCAAGCCAACCGGGACCAGCTGTTTGGATGCGGGCTCGGTTTCTGGTTCTTTCACCTCGGCACCGTTCGACGCGGTGCTGAGGTAGACGCCCTGAAGAGCAGTTGCAGCGGCACTCGTTCCGAACATCTCGAGCACTCTGCGACGCGTGAATTGCGTTGAATTCAATTTGATCCTCCCTTTCCCGATTCCAAGAGATCGCCCATCCAAGCAACTTACTGTAAGTTGTTTGGAATCATCCGCCGTCCAAAACGGTTTGCTTCTCGAAAAAAGCGAAATCCCACGCAGCGTTTACGTTACCGGAAAAACCGTATCATTTGGCTAATGAAGTTGTCAAGTGGATCTGCTGCATAGTGCTAAATTACAGATCAAGGACGCAAAATCGAGCATTAAGTGTTGACGGCGTGTACGAAAACGATATAGCTTTCATGCAGTGTGATCCATTGTCGGACGATGAAATCGACGTAGTTTCCGCGTGAGCACCTTCGGGGAAACACCTTGCTGCGGTATGAGGCAGAGCACTGCCGGGCAATGACAATTGCCGCCAATACCGGGGTTGAACTTTTGCTAAGGCCCTTGGATAGACGTTTATCCAATGCGAAGGCGAAAAACGATGGCCTTCTTTACGGAGGAAAAGTGCAATGAGTGGCTGTAGTGGGCTTGACCGAAGGCAGTTTCTGATTGGGGCGGCAGGCACGGCCATGAGTCTCAGTGTCCCAGATAAACTTGCCGTTCAGATTGCAGCCGCTGGAGGTTCCCGGCAACCGGACGGCACTCCTCAGAACGCGATCTTTGTGAGCTTGGCCGGGAGTGACGCAAACTCGGGCGGCATCACAGATCCGCTCCGCTCCTTCAAGGCGGCGAAAGCAGCCGTTCAGATGTTGAAGGAGAAGACCGCTGGAAGCATAACTGTGTACTTCCGCTCCGGAACGTATTACCTCACGGAGACCGTTGTCTTTACTTCTCAGGATTCCGGAGAACCTGAAGCAAAGATAACTTACTCATCCTTTCCGGGTGAAATTGCGGTGCTCAGCGGAGGCGCGCGGCTCCAACTGCAGTGGACCCCTTATCGCGACGGGATTATGAGAGCCAAGGTGCCGCTGGGCACTCGAACGGATCAGCTATTCGTAAACGGAGAACGTCAGATTCTCGCGCGTTATCCAAATTACGATCCGAATGCCGACCGCCTAGGAGGCTGGGCTCCTGATGCAATCAGTAAAGAACGGGCGAAGCGATGGCGGGATCCCAGTGGTGGATTCGTTCACGGTCTGAACCAACCGTTATGGGGAAGCATGCACTATGTGATTACCGGAAAAGATTCCGATGGAGAACTCCTCATCGAAGGGGGTTGGCAGAACAATCAGTCACAGTCAAGCAGGATGCATGATCAATACCGGTTTGTCGAAAACATTTTTGAGGAACTTGATGCCCCGGGAGAGTGGTTCCTCGATGAGGGGGCTGCAACTCTGTATTTTTACCCACCACGCGGGCTGGATCTACAGAATGCGGTTGTGGAAACGGTCAAGTTAAAGCACTTGGTGGAATATCGAGGAAGTCCGGATCGACCGGTCAAAGCAGTCGACTTGAAAGGGTTAACTTTCAGGCACGCCTTGCGTACATTCATGGAGACGCGGGAACCTCTACTTCGGAGCGATTGGCGCATTTACCGAGGAGGCGCTGTTTTCTTAACCGGAACCGAAGATTGCAAGATCAGCGACTGTTTTCTGGACCAGCTGGGCGGAAATTCGATCTTCGTCAGCGGGTACAATCGTAGGCTCCTCATCTCTGGTTGTCATATTGCGCGCGGGGGAGCAAGTGGTGTCTGCTTTGTGGGTGATCCGGCAGCCGTTCGCGATCCACTCTTCAATTTTGATGCGAAGCAAACTTTGGCGAAGATAGACACGATTTCCGGGCCACGTTCGAACGAATACCCAAAGGATTGCGCGGTTGAAGACACCTTGATTTACCTGACGGGCCGCATTGAAAAGCAGTCAGCGCCAGTTGAAATCTCAATGTCGGAATCCATTACCGTGCGTCATTGCTCAATTTATGAGGTCCCCCGAGCGGGAATCAACATCGGCGATGGCACTTGGGGAGGACATCACATCGACTTCTGCGACGTCTTCGACACTGTAAAAGAAACTTCGGATCACGGAGCGTTCAACTCCTGGGGTCGCGATCGCTGGTGGAGGCTTGGGGGTGTGGACTTGGACCTCGCTATAGCGGGTCCCGACAAGTCCCTTCCGGTCCTCGATGCGATCACGCCTACCGTTTTGTCCAATTCCCGCTGGCGCTGCGATCATGGGTGGGATATTGATCTTGACGACGGCTCCTCCAACTATCGCATATCTAACAATCTGTGTCTCAATGGCGGCATCAAATTACGAGAGGGGTTTTACCGGGTTTGTGAGAACAATGTTCTCGTGAACAACACCCTTCACCCCCATGTTTGGTTCCAGGACAGTGAGGACATCTTCAGAAGCAACATTCTCTTTGCCACCTACAAACCAATTCGGATGAGGAACTGGGGGAGAGACATTGACTTCAATCTTCTGCACACGCCTGGTTTGCCGCAAGTGACTACTGCCACGGAACTGAAGCAACTCAGCGGAAAGGACCAATATTCGCTATGCGGCGATGCGCTGTTCCGCAACCCAGCTGCTGGAGAATACCAAGTGGGGGACAGGTCGCCTGCCCTGAAACTAGGTTTTGTGAACTTCAGCACAGATCAATTCGGAGTGCAGAGCCCACATCTGCGGAGCATTGCGCGTCAGCCTCAGCTTCCCAGGCAAGCAAGCGCTGTTCCAATGTCTTTGCGGGAGACCCGCAGCAGAGCAACTGTATCTTGGGAGGGTGCAAGAGTGCGGAATATCGTCGGACTTGGGGAGGTATCCGCCATGGGAGCGCCTGGAGAGTCAGGAGTTCTCATCCTGAATGTGGAGGCAGGGGGTGCGGCTGCGAAGGCAGGGTTCGCCGAGGGCGATCTAATCCTGACGTTCGGGGGAAAGCACGTGGACACGGTAGAGGATCTTCTGAGCTACACGGCGCGTTTGCTAGACGGTCAATCCACGCAAGTAGCAGTGTTGCGAAGTTACGAGATCATAGCGGTGCGCCTCGTGAAATGACGCGTGTTTGCATCGTGATTTCATCGCAAGATGAAAAGCGTTGGACGCATGGATCGATGCAAACCTAATTCTTGAAGGCGCGTGCTTGCTGGAGAGTCGTGACCGGCCAGTTGTGGTTGCCCTGTGGGATTGCCAACTCTGGACGGCCGAGCAACGATCGAGGAGTCGGTGAAGTTTCGGTCGGATCCTCTTGCGCAAGGCAGCACAAAGCAGGAAGCGTTTGAACACGACGAGTCTGTAGTTGCTCACGGCAGGAACCTGAACCATGTAACAAGTGAAGCTTGAGGTTAACGGCGAGAAGCGGGTCAAGAAAAGCGAGGGAAATGACATGTTAGCGTATGCAACCCCGGAAGTGATTAGTCCCGAACGCATGCCCCACGATGAGGTTGTCCTGGTTGCGAACGGGGATCTGCGCCAATCTGCCAATGAGATCTGTTGGCCGGCCCAGTCGGCGCTTGAGCAGATGTTGTCCGATGCCTTTCTTGACGAAGGAATCACGCTTCGCAGAGCTCACCCGTATAACTCAGCTCTGAAGCATGGCTTCATCTACGGCCAACGCATGGGCATGGATGTCTTCGAGCGCATCCATCCCGATGCTCCACTTGTGGTGGCCGAAGCGGTGTGGCAATACAGCGGTCACCTGTGGGCTGGACTGCTTTCGCATCGCGGTCCGATTCTCACAGTTGCCAACTGGTCCGGCCAGTGGCCCGGCCTGGTTGGCATGTTGAATCTGAATGGGTGCCTTCGCAAGGCTGGAATTCCATTTAGCACGCTGTGGAGTAAGGACTTCAAGGACCCGTTCTTTAAGAAAGGCCTGCGGCAGTGGATCAAATACAAGACTGTTGTGCACGATACCTCGCACGTGCATGAGTTTGTGCCTGGAGGCGTAGGCGAAGCCGAGCGAGCACTCGGGAAAGCACTGGCAAAGCAGTTGCAGAGCCGGAAAGCAATCCTCGGGGTCTTCGATGAAGGTTGCATGGGCATGATGAATGCCATTGTTGAAGACTTCCTAATGAATCCGGCGGGCATCTACAAGGAGCGGCTGAGTCAGTCGGCGCTCTATGCGGCCATGCGCGAAGTCACTGCGAACGAAGCTCATGCGATCCGTGACTGGCTGGACAAGAGCGGTATGCGCTTCGAGACCGGGACAAACGAAGTTGAAGACCTGACTGATGCGCAGATTCTCGAACAGTGCAGGATGTATATCGCCGCGCTGCGCATTGCGGATGAGTTCGGATGCGATGCCATCGGGATTCAGTATCAGCAAGGTTTGAAGGACCTTGTACCCGCCTCGGATCTGGTCGAAGGGCTGCTGAACAATGTCGACCGTCCATCCGCATTCAGCCGGGACGGCCGTGAACTTTATGCTGGGAAGCCGCTGCCTAACTTCAATGAGGTCGATGAGTGCGCGGGTGTGGATGCCGTGGTCACCAATCGAATCTGGACAGCAATGGGACTGGACCCGGCGACCACCTTGCATGACGTCCGTTGGGGAGAGCAATACACCGCCGATGGCTTCAACGACTTCGTTTGGCTCTTCCAGATATCGGGAGCCGTGCCCGCTTCGCACTTGGTTGGAGGCTACAAGGGAGCCGTGAGCGAGCGCCAGCCGTCAATGTATTTCCGTCTCGGTGGCGGTACGCTGAAGGGCATCTGTAAGCCAGGTGAAGTGGTATGGAGCCGTGTGTATGTTGAACGTGGATGCCTGAATGTCGATATGGGACGCGCCACGGCCATCTCCTTGCCGAAAGAAGAGACCAATCGTCGCTGGAGGGAAGTCACTCCACAGTGGCCCATCATGCATGTTCTGCTTCACGGCGTCGATCAGAACCAGTTCATGGCCCGCCACCCTTCCAATCATGTGAATGTTGCCTATGCGCCGACCGCCGAGGAAGCGGACCTCGCACTAGCGGCAAAAGCGAGCATGTTCCATGAAATGGGCGTTGAGGTTCACCTTTGCGGGGTTCAGCTCTGAGCTCTGGCGGATTCATGGATGATACGGCAGACATTGTAGTCAGCATAGAGAATTCCTGGGGCAAAATAGGCGATGAAAAGAAGACCGGATCCATCCTTGAGCATGAACAGACTTGCCTTTATCGGAGACGCCGGCCTTATTGAAGCAGCAGGAGGCCTGACAGTCAGCAGACCAATACTTGGGCTCCTCGGCGGGCCAAATGAGCATTCTAGGTCCGTGACGGCAGAAAGTTTGAAAACGCAGACGAACCTCAGCTTCAACAAGTATGCAAGGAACAGCACCGAGGAACTAACGGACGGTAGAGTCAACCCGATGGAGAGCACAGGCCGGCCAACGAACTCCACTGCCAGTTGGTCAGGAGGCGCAGTTCTGTAGTTGGAGAAAGATTGAGATTGGGAGAATGGACGACCTCACTGCATGAGCGAATGCCTTCAAACACAGGTTATCCACTTCGATCACGAGATGAAGAAGGGATGAACTCGCGAGATTGAAGGTGGGAAAAGATACACGCTATTGGAGAGACTTCTGATGCTGGTTCAAACGCCGAGTAAGCCACAATACGCCGACGCGAGTGCAAGCCCATTGGTTCCCAAGGGCATGATGGCGCCCTTTGTGCTCGTAACAGCGCTGTTTTTTCTTTGGGGTCTTCCCAACAATCTGAATGACGTTCTGATTCGTCAGTTCATGAAGTCTTTTCAACTGAATAGATTTCAGGCGGGCCTGATTCAGTCGGCGTTCTACTGCGGTTATTTCGTATTGGCAACACCAGCCGCTCTAATGATGCGCCGCTTTGGGTACAAATCTGGAATGGTCGTCGGCCTTTGTCTCCTGGGAACGGGAACGTTTCTCTTCTGGCCGGCTGCCCTGGTGGGTCAGTATTGGTTTTTTCTGCTGGCACTATTCGTCATCGCCAGTGGTCTGTCATTCCTTGAGACGGCATCCAATCCTTTCATCGCGCAACTTGGCGATCCGGAGGGTGCTGCGAGGAGGTTGAACTTCTCACAGGCATTCAATCCTATCGGTGCGATTACGGGAGTGCTTGTCGGCACTCTGTTTATTTTCTCCGGCATTGAGTTAGCGCCTGCACAGATTGCTTCGATGAGGGCAGCACATAGATATAGCCGATATCTTCGAGATGAGACGCTGCGCGTGGTCGACCCCTACCTCGTGATTGGAGCCCTCGCCTTCCTCCTCGCACTCTTGATTTGGCGCTGCCGCTTTCCAGCAGTCGCGACTGAAAGCATCGCCGGCTACAGCAGAAACAGCAGTTCCAAAGATCTTCTGCGCTATCCTCACTTCCTTACGGCTATATTTGCTCAATTCATGTACGTTGGGGCGCAGGTAGGTACTTGGAGCTACTTCATTCAGTATGTACAGGACTATACTCATCGGCCCGAGAAGATCGCTGGATACTTTTTGACAGGGACTCTCTTTGCGTTCGGCATTGGGCGCTTCACCTCGTCCGCGCTCATGGGTAAGGTCAGTGCGTCCAGGTTGATGGGATTCTACAGTGTGATCAATGTCGTTCTTTTGACGATAGGAGTTCTGGCGCCCGGGTGGGCCGGATTGTGGACGATCTTCCTTTCGAGCTTCTTCATGTCCGTCATGTATCCGACGATCTTCGCCCTTGGAGTTGAAGGACTTGGCGAGAACACAAAGATCGCAGCCTCGCTGATTGTCATGGCGATTATCGGTGGTGCAGTACTCACACCGATCATGGGGCTTATCTCGCAGCGAAGTGGAAGCATAGCAAATGCTTACACGGTTCCATTGACGGGTTATGTCTTTGTCGCTCTTTATGCCTTTTGGGGTGCACATCTGCCCCCGTTGAAGCACCAACACTCATAAGAGCAGAAGACCGAAAGATTCCAGCTGTCGCTGGATAAGAGAATGGGACAGACTTCACTCATGCGCGCATCGCTGTTCATTACCTGCTATAACGACACACTCTTTCCGGAGACAGGCCGCGCGGTGGTCAAACTGCTGGAAAGACTGGGCGTGGAACTGGACTTTCATCCCGAGCAGACCTGCTGCGGCCAGATGCATGCGAATACTGGATTCCGCGGAGAGGCGTTCTGCCAGGCCAAGCGCTTTGTACGACTCTATAAAGACACCGAGACCGTCGTCATTCCTTCTTCATCGTGCGTGGCAATGATTCGCGATCAATATC
>OBLW0100004920.1_pt1 | contig 10083 bp, 5 predicted proteins | sample 1520161 | NCBI WGS metagenome assembly OBLW01 (sample SAMEA3539309, study PRJEB22396) | soil metagenome | biome: tundra; feature: field; material: soil | place: USA | collected 2010-05 | depth 0.15 m | reverse complement strand
GATTATGAGTCCCCTGCTCTAACCGTTGAGCTACAGGCCCTGATTTTTTGTAACTCTTTTATTTTGTTTCTATTGTACCGCTTACTCGCGAAGTATTCCGAGTGCGGGCTATTCAGGTGGAGTGAGTTACGGTTTCAGCACGGTTTTTATGGCTCCTTTGGCAAGCTGAAAGAACTGCACCACCGCTGCATGCTCCAGAGTATCGAACATAGCGGAAAGTAGCCAACCTGGAACGCTACGAGCTACTCGCGGTTGCTTCCAAGGGAATACTCAGGCTGGTGGCGCTGCGTTCATCGAGGGATGGTTGAAAGATTCTGAAAGACTGGTCGAAGCTCGGTCGGCGAATGTGAAGTACGGCAATTACAACATCGCCTTTCTTAAGCACTTCCCGCGGAATAGGTTGCGAATAATGGCATGAGCGCCGCGCCCGAAGATGCGCTGGTCGATTCCGCTGTTGATTTGCGGTGGCGCGAGATTTATCCTTCTTGCTTCGACTATATGATCGCAGCTCCTCTGCCAGAGATGGGGAGCAAGTATTCTGGATAGATCTACTTATCAGTTCCAAATGGAGACAGTAAAATGGCACTCCAATCAGCAACATCAGCGCACAGCGCGGCAGGTGCGGCTCAGCGAGTCCCGGTGGTATTGAACGGGCGCGCGCTCGAAGCCAACCGGGGCATTCCGCTCAATATGGATTGGGTGGAGAAGGTGCGGGTTAACACCAGTGCGGTGGAGCGACGGGCGACGACTCATTGCGCGCGGCGCACCGTAAAGAAAGAGAATCAGGCCGCGTGGCTTCTTCGCGCGATTGCGTGCATGGATTTGACGACGCTGAGCGGCGACGACTCTGCCGATCGCGTGCGCCGGCTCTGCGCGAAAGCGCGCAATCCGTTGCAGCGGCACCTGGTGGAGGGGCTCGGTATTGAGGAACTGCATCTGACGGTCGGCGCCGTCTGCGTTTATCACGCTTATGTTGAGACGGCGGTGAAGGCGCTGGAGGGATCGGGGATTCCAGTGGCCGCGGTTTCGGCGGGATTTCCTGCCGGGTTATCGCCGTTGGCGGAGCGGGTAGCGGAGATTCACCGCTCAATAGAGGCGGGCGCGACGGAGATCGACATTGTGATTACGCGCGCGCACGTTTTTAATGGCGAGTGGCAGGCTCTGTACGACGAGGTTGCCGCTTTCAAGCAGGCCTGCGGGCCCGTGCATATGAAGGCGATTCTGGCTACCGGAGACCTGATGACGCTTCGCAATGTGGCGCGCGCAAGCTGGGTCGCCATGATGGCCGGCGCGGATTTCATCAAAACATCGACGGGCAAGGAAGCCGTGAACGCCACCCTCCCCGTAACGCTGACGATGGTCCGCGCGCTCCGCGATTACGCCGAGCGGACCGGCATGGCAGTGGGCTTCAAGGCGGCCGGCGGCATCCGCACCGCTAAGCAGTCACTGGATTGGCTGGCACTGATGAAGGAAGAACTGGGGCGTTCGTGGCTGGAGCCGTCGCTGTTTCGGTTTGGGGCGAGCGGCATGCTGGGCGACATTGAGCGTCAACTGGAACATCATCTGACCGGCCGTTATTCGGCGGCGTACCGTCACCCCATCGCGTAGATGGTTTTCGTGGAAAAGAAGGAGACGCTGTGAGCATTGCGGAAAAGTTCTACACCATGGAATATGGAGCCGCGCCAGAAGATCCAAAGGAAGCGGTGCAATGGCTGGAACGGCATCATCGCCGGTTTGAGGAATTCATCGGCGGAGCGTGGGTGAAGCCGGCGAGCGGCGAATATCAAACCACCGGCGACCCTTCTACCGGCGACACTCTTGCCGAAGTGGCGAAGGGAAATACCGATGACGTGGAAGCCGCAGTGGCAGCCGCACGCAAGGCTTTCCCCGGTTGGCAGGCGCTAAGCGGACACGAACGGGCACGGCATTTATACGCTCTCGCCCGGCTGGTGCAGAAACACTCGCGGCGGCTGGCGGTGTTGGAGTCGATGGACAACGGCAAGCCGATCAGGGAGAGCAGAGACATCGATATTCCGCTGGTGGCTCGGCACTTTTACCACCATGCAGGCTGGGCACAGTTGCTTGAGTCGGAGTTTCCCAACTACACGGCATGCGGAGTAGTGGGCCAGGTTATTCCGTGGAATTTTCCGCTGCTGATGTTTGCGTGGAAGGTGGCTCCGGCGCTGGCCGCAGGCAACACGGTGGTAATCAAGCCGGCGAAATACACGCCGCTGACCGCACTGGCATTCGCCGAATTGGCGATGGAGGCGGGCCTGCCTCCCGGCGTGCTGAATGTGCTGACATGCGACGCTCGCACCGGGCAGGCATTGATCGAACATCCAGGAATCGACAAGGTCGCTTTCACCGGCTCGACGGAAGTGGGCCGCATCATTCGCAAGGCCACAGCGCAATCGCACAAGAAGTTGTCACTCGAACTGGGCGGCAAATCGCCCTTCGTTGTTTTCGATGACGCCGATCTGGATTCCGCGGTCGAAGGACTCGTTGATGCCATCTGGTTCAACCAGGGGCAGGTATGCTGCGCGGGGTCGCGGCTGCTGGTACAGGAACGCGTGGCCGAGACGCTCTATGCGCGGCTGCGCGCACGCATGGAAACTCTGCGCGTTGGGCCTCCGCTGGACAAGTCGATCGACATCGGCGCGATTGTTTCGCCGGTCCAGTTGGAATCCATTCGCAAGATGGTGGACATGGGCGTGGCGGAGGGGGCGCGGTGCTGGCAGCCGACCAACAAGTTGCCGGATAAGGGCTGCTACTATCCGCCCACGCTACTGACCGATGTGCATCCGGCGGCGACGGTGGTGCAGGAAGAAATTTTTGGCCCGGTGCTGGTGGCCATGACCTTCCGCACGCCGGCGGAGGCTGCCGAACTGGCCAACAACACTGTGTACGGTTTGGCGGCGAGCATCTGGACCGAGAACATCAATGTGGCGCTGGACCTGGCTGCGAAGGTGAAGGCGGGCGTGGTGTGGGTGAATTGCACCAACCAGTTTGACGCAGCATGCGGATTCGGCGGCTATCGCGAATCCGGATACGGCCGCGAAGGCGGACGCGAGGGCATGCTGGAGTACCTGACGCCGAAGTGGCTGCATGCGCTGCCGGCTGCCAAAGCTGAAGCGAATCGCCCTGACAAATTGAGCGCTACGTCGAACGATGAGGATGACATTACGCCGGCTGACTCTGCTATCGACCGCACAGTCAAGCAATACATTGGCGGAAAGCAGGCCAGGCCGGATTCCGGCTACTCCTTCCCGGTTTACGGGCGGGAGGGCCAGTTGCTCGGCGAAGCGCCGCTCGGCAACCGCAAGGACATCCGCAATGCGGTGGAAGCTGCGCGAGGCGCATCGGGCTGGGCGAAGATGACTGCGCATGGCCGTGCGCAGGTGATTTATTACATTGCAGAAAACATGATCCAGCGGCGTGACGAGATTGCGCACCGGCTGGCTGCGGCGGTCGGCGAAGAACAGGCCGCTGTCGAAACTTCCCTCTCCATTGAGCGCATCTTTACTTATGCCGCGTGGGCAGACAAGTACGACGGCCAAGTGCATCATCCGCCGGGACGCAATATTACGATCGCGATGCCCGAGCCGGTGGGGGCCATCGGGATTCTCGCGCCGACGGAAGCGCCGCTGCTCGGGCTGCTCTCGCTTGTGCTGCCCGCCATCGCCGTGGGAAACACAGTTGTTGCGGTACCTTCGGAACTTTACCCGCTGATTCTCGGCGACGTGTACCAGGTGCTCGACACCAGCGATCTGCCCGGCGGAGTTGTGAACCTGGTTGCCGGCAAGGCGGCCGAACTGGGCAAAACGCTGGCGGAGCATGACGGCATTGAGGCCATATGGTGCTTCAGGAGCAACGAGGAAGCAGCCATGGTGCGAGCCGCCTCGATTGGCAATATGAAGCAGGTTTGGACCAACGACGGCCACGAGTACGACTGGTTCAATCCGGCCCAGGCAGAAGGCCGCTGGTTCCTGCAACACGCTACGCAGGTGAAAAACATCTGGGTGCCGTACGGGGAGTAATCTTCAGACCTGAATTCGCCAAAGAACTCTGATCAAGGCTCGCGAGGCGAACGCATCAGTTTGCAGTTCGCCTCGCAGCCTTCACGCGATCGCTAGTCCTTCAGCGTGATCATCTTGGCCTTGTTCTGCGCTTCGATTACTAGCTGAGCTGCAAGCAGGCACTCTTCCGGGTCCTGCGCCACGTGGGTGCGATTCACAATGTCTGCCACAAATTGCGGGCCAAAGGGCAGGGGCATCTGGTTGCAGTCGATGTAGCGTGACTGTTTGCCGTCCACAATGAACAGGTTGTTTCCCTGTCGCTTGACGCCTACATCGGTATACTTGCGGATCTCGATGTAGCCATTGGTGCCGAGGATGAAGAGGCGGCCATCGCCCCAGGTTCCGAGGCCATCGGGCGTGAACCAGTCGAGCCGCACATAGCCGAAGCCGCGGTCGCCGCGCAGCACCATGTCGCCGAAGTCCTGGAATCGCGGATGATCGGGATGGCGGACGTTGGCGACTTGTGACTCTACGATCTCTGCCTGCTTCGAGCCAGTGTAATAGAGAAACTGTTCCACTTGATGTGAACCAATGTCGCAGAGAATGCCGCCATACTGGTCGGGATTCCAGAACCACTCGGGCCGCTGGGATGCTCCACCCGCGTCGCCGCCCCCGTGTTGAAAGATCTGATGCGGCGCAATATTGATCGTCTGGATCACCTTGCCAATCGCGCCCTGACGAACAAGCTCCCCTGCGTAAACGGCCGCCTTCACCTCCAGCAGTTCGCTGTACATGATGGCGTAAATCCGCTTGGTCTCAGCAATGGTCTTGCGCACTTCGGCAAGTTGCTGCAGCGTCGTGATCCCCGGCTTGTCTGCGAGAAAGTCCTTGCCGTGCTTCATGGCGCGGACGGCCAGAGGCGCGCGTTCGCTGGCGATCTGCGAACTCAGGACCAGTTGCACGGATGCGTCATTCAGAATTTCGTCTTGGGTCGCGACCATCTTCACGTTCGGAAAGCGCTTTTTGAAAGTGGCAATCTTGTCCGGTTCGCCGGCCCAGGCAGCCACCATCTCGCCGCCGCCGCGCTGGATTGCGCCGATCATCCCGTAGACATGGTCATGGCTCATGCCGCAGACGGCGAACTTGATGTGATTTTTGGGGACCTCTTCGGCCTGAGCGGGCAGCGTCACTTCTTCGACTACGCCGCCATGTGCGCCGCCAAGCGCCATCGCACCTTCCGGCATGCCGGCCATCATGGCCATCGATCCCATTACCCCGGCTTGCTTCAAGAAGTCACGCCGGCCAGTAAAAATCTTCTTCATTTCTCCTCCGCATCCGCAACAGTTTTGTTAAACCAGGTAACGAATTCGACTTTCCTGAAATGACTCATCCGGTCGCGCCGAATTTCCGAACAGAGCGTTTTTCAATTTTCGTCCGCATCGATGATAACCGGGCTTGCCGGGCGATGAGAATTGCCAGGGGCAATTTCGGCTGCCTTGGTGAGGTGAGGGGGCGGGAAGAGGGGGCCGGCGGGACCGAGGCCCGATGATGGTTAAATAGATGGAAACAGCGTGCAGGCATTATGTGCGCGCGTGGCAATCGCGGCGCCAGAATTTTTGCAAGGAGATACGATGACTCGGTACGGAATGGTGATCGGCCTCAAGCCCGAGGCCGAAGAGAAGTACAAGCAATACCACGCCGCCGTTTGGCCAGGCGTGCTGGAGATGATCGGCAAGTGCAACATTCGCAACTACTCGATCTACCTGAAGGACCACACTCTTTACGCCTATTTTGAATACCACGGGACCGACTATGCCGCCGACATGGCGAAGATGGCGGCCGATAAGACGACACAGGAGTGGTGGGCCATTATGGAGCCCATGCAGAGCCCGGTGCCGACGCGCAAAGAGGGCGAGTGGTGGGCCGACATGGAAGAAGTCTTCCATTTGGACTGAGGTGGTTGCGGCCCGATCTTAACCGCCTTCTCAGCGCCCGACGGCCGCTCTGCGAAAATAGAGGTAGATGCTCTCTCTGCAAAATGCCGGTAAGCGGTTTGGACCGCGGGTCTTGTTTCTTGAAGCCAATTGGCTCATCCGAAGCAAGGAAAAAACTGCGCTGGTGGGCGCCAACGGCACCGGTAAATCGACATTGATGAAGGTTCTGGCCGGCCTGGAGACGCTGGACTACGGCGGCGTGCAACAGACGCGGGGCATGAGCATCGGCTACCTGCCGCAAGAGGGTTTGCGGCTGACCGGGCGAACCGTCTTCGAAGAATGCCTGTCGGTGTTTGACGATCTGCACGAGATGGAGCGGGAGATCGAGCGGCTGGGCGGGCAGCTTTCCGTGCTGGATCACGAGGGGTCGGAGTACGAGGCCGCTGCGGAACGCTATTCGATGCTGCAGGAACGCTTCCACGCGCTGGACGGCTACGCGCTGGACGCGCAGGTGGGCGGCGTGCTGACCGGACTCGGCTTTGGCAAAGAAGACTGGGGGCGGCAGACGGATGAGTTCAGCGGTGGCTGGCAGATGCGGATTGCGCTGGCCAAACTACTGCTGGCCAAGCCGAACCTTCTCCTTCTCGACGAGCCGACGAATCACCTTGACCTTGAAACTCGCAACTGGCTCGAAGACTATCTGCATACTTATCCCTTCGGCTACATACTCATCTCCCACGACCGCTATTTTCTGGATGTTACGATCGACCGCACTGTAGAGATATGGAACAAGCGGCTCACAATCTACCAGGGCAATTACAGCAAATACCTCAGTCAAAAAGATGAGCGGCGGGCGCAGCTACAGGCTGCTTACCGCAATCAGCGCTTGCAGATCGAACACCTTGAGGCGTTCATCAATCGCTTCCGCGCCCAGGCTACCAAGGCCAAGCAGGTGCAGTCGCGGATCAAGGAGCTGGAGAAGATCGAGCGTATCGAAATTCCGGAGGAAGAGGCGGTAATTCACTTCAAGTTTCCGCAGCCTCCGCCCTCGGGACGCATGGTTGTGGAGGCTGAGGGCCTTGCGAAGAGCTATGGGCCCAAGAAGGTGCTCGAGGGGGTGCGCTTCGGGATTGAGCGGGGCGACCGCGTTGCGCTGGTGGGGGTGAATGGCGCCGGCAAGTCAACGCTGATTAAGTTGCTTACCGGGGATGAAGCGCCAACAGCAGGCGTGGTTAAGCTGGGCCACAACGTAATCAGTGAGTACTTTGCCCAGGACCAGTACAAGGTGCTAAACGGTGACTCGCGGATGCTGGACGACATAAGCCGGGCCGCGCTCAAGGTGCCAGAAGTTGAGTTGCGCTCGTTGCTGGGATGTTTTCTTTTCAGAGGAGACGACGTTTTCAAGCCACTGGGAGTACTTTCGGGTGGGGAGCGAAATCGATATGCGCTGGCGCGGATTCTGGTGTCGCCTTCAAATTTTCTTCTTCTCGACGAGCCGACCAACCACCTGGACATGCGGGCGAAAGATGTATTACTGGAGGCGCTGGCGGCGTTCAACGGCACAGTGGTTTTTGTTTCGCACGACCGGTACTTCATCGACCGCCTGGCGACTCGTGTGCTGGAAGTCGAAGGCGGCACGGTAACCAGCCACGAGGGCAACTACGAGGACTATCTGCGCTGGAAGGGACTTGCAGTCGGCAGCCCTTTGGAGGAATCCCATGCAAAAGAGCTGCCACCCGTAGCGATCAAGGATGTTGCGTCTGCGGCCATCGGCGAGGATGCCGAGGCGGATGAAGCAAAGGATCGGCCGCGGCGACTGAATCCCATCAAGCAGAAGCAGATGGAAGAGCGCTGCGCGTTTCTGGAAGAAGAAGTTCCGCGGATTGAGGCAGCGATCGCACACACCGAAGAGGAGTTGGGCGTTTACGTCTCGGCCACCGAGACGCAGCGGCTGACGACGCTGGCCGAGGAGTTGCGCGAGCAGTTGGCCGCGCTTACCGCCGAGTGGGAAGACCTGATGATGCAATTGGACGGGCAAGCAGCGCTGTCCTGATATGGCCCTTACATCCGGTCGTGCATAATCAAAAGACGATGGCCCTTTTGTGGAATCCCGAGAGCTGGCCTAAACGGCTGGCGGAGTTGGAAGCGCAATCCGGTGACCTGAAGGAGGCGCCGCTGCGGCGCGATGTGCGCTCGCTTGGTATGCTGCTGGGCGAGGTATTGCGCGAGCAGGCCGGCGAGGAGCTTTTTGCCGAAGTGGAGGCGCTGCGGCAAGGCACGATCGGGCGCCGGGATGCGGAGGCACACGGCCACGCGGAAGAAGCTGCACGCAATGCCGCCAGCGCGCTGGAACGGGTTCACAGGCTACCGCCGGAGAGAGCCACCCTGCTGACGCGGGCCTTTGCTTTCTACTTCGAACTCATCAACCTGGCTGAAACCAACCATCGCAAGCGGCGGCGCATTGCGCTGCGGCTAAGCGGGGGGGCCGGGCGCCAGCGCGGCTCGCTGGCCGGTACTCTCTGTGAAATGCGGCGCGTAGGCATCAGTGCGGACGAGGCGATGGACTGGCTGAAGCGGGTGCTCATCATCCCCGTGTTTACGGCGCATCCCACTGAAGTGGCTCGGCGCACGGTGATGTTCAAGCGGCGACGCATTGGCGAATTTCTGGCTACGCTCGACCGCATTCCGATTCCCGAACAGGACCTGGACCTGCTGGAACAACTGGTGCTGGCCGAGATTACGAGCTTGTGGCAGACCGACGAAGTGCGCTCGCGGCGGCCCACGGTGTACGACGAAATCAAGATGGGGCTCGACTACTACGATGTGTCGATCTTCGAGACGCTGCCGGGGCTGTACCGCGAGATCTCCGAGGCGCTGCGGGCATCGTACGGGCTGGAAATTGAGGCGCACGCGCTGCCGCAGGTGCTGCGCTTCGGATCGTGGATCGGCGGCGACCGCGACGGCAATCCGTTTGTGACGCCCGAAGTTACGCGGGACGCGATTCAACTGGCGCGCGGCCACTTGCTGCTCTACTACCAGCTGCAACTGGACCTGATTATCGACCTGCTGACCAGCAGCGCCCAGCAACGGCCGGTGAGCGAGGCGCTGATGGAGCGCCTGAAGGCTTACGTTGCGCAGGTGCATACGCCGGAGGCGCAGGTCTTCGGCGAGCAGTATGAGTTCGAATACTATCGGCGGTTCATCATCTGCGTAAAGGCGCGCATTCAGCGCACGCTGGACCTTGCCGGGGAGAGCCTTGGTGGCGCCCGCGCTTCTATGCCGGTGACGCCCTTCACCCTGTCGCGCGGACACGAAAAGCTGGCACAGGTGCTTCCGGCATACGGTTCGGTGGGGGATTTTCTTGGCGACCTGGAGGTGCTGCGCGCTTCGTTGGCCGCGCATAGCGGAATTCGCATTGCGCGGACCCTCATCGATCCGCTCATTCTGCAGGTCCGCACCTTTGGGCTCCATTTGCACACACTCGATATCCGGCAGCACGCGCGGGTACTCCAGACCGCGCTGCAAGAGGCGATCAGCGACACCATGGCGCCGTCGCTGCCCAGCGGCCTTTCGGCTGAAACCTCGAGCGTTTTGGAGACTTTCCGCGTAGTGGCCGAGGTGAAGGAAGGCTGTTCGCCGGAGGCGATTCGGCAGTACGTAATCTCTGGCGCGGCCTCGGTGGACGATGTGCTGGCCGTGGTTCGCCTGGCGCGACTGGGCGGCGTAAAGGTCGAAGGATCGGGGCGCGATCCGGGCCTGATGCCGGTGCCGCTGTTTGAGTCCATTGAGGACCTGCGCAATGCTCCGACAGTTTGCCGTGATTTGTGGAGCCGGCCCGACTACCGCAAGCTGATGGAGACCTGGGACAACTGGCAAGAGGTGATGCTGGGCTACTCGGATTCCAATAAAGATGGCGGCATGTTGACCTCGACGTGGGAGATCTTCCGCGCCCATCGCGATCTGCACGTGGTCGCGCGCGAGGCGGGAGTGAAACTGCGGCTGTTCCACGGACGTGGCGGCACTGTGGGTCGCGGCGGCGGGCCCACGCATCGCGCCATTTTTGCCCAGCCCATGGACTCCTTCGACGGGCAGTTGCGGATTACCGAGCAGGGCGAAGTACTCAACTTCAAATA
>OBLW0100004916.1_pt1 | contig 10087 bp, 8 predicted proteins | sample 1520161 | NCBI WGS metagenome assembly OBLW01 (sample SAMEA3539309, study PRJEB22396) | soil metagenome | biome: tundra; feature: field; material: soil | place: USA | collected 2010-05 | depth 0.15 m | reverse complement strand
GCCTCCTGAAGTCGCAATCGCACGCGCACCCAAGCTGGAACAGTTTCCTTCGCCCCAGCCCCTGAGCGAACAGGAAAAACTTCTGCAGAACTATGTTGCGGAGAATCCCGAGCAAGCCGTGCTGCTCGCCCGGGCCCGAACCGAGGCGCTTCGCCAGGATCAACTCGAAGAAATGAATTCCTTCCCCTCTGGCGACCCGGCTAGAGATTCGGAAGAACGGAATCACGGCACGACAGAAAGATAAAAAACCTAAGGAGAACGGATTATGCGCAAGACATCGGCGATTTGGACAATCACAATTTTGGGATTCATGATCTGCTGTGGACCGGCAGCGCATGCGCAGGACTCCGCGCTAGCCAAGTCCACGCCAGAAACGAAGCCCGCCCCGGCCGCGGCTGACAGGCCAGTGCACGCCTACCGCCTCGATTTTTCGGTCAACGAACTGGAGGACGGCAAGAAGATCAACTCACGCCAGTACTCGCTGAACCTCAACGCCGATGACGCCAACGAAATCAAGATTGGCACTCGCGTCCCCGTCGAGGCCGGACACGAACAGTTTCAGTACATGGACGTCGGCACCAGCATCTGGTGCCGAATCGGAGAGCGCCCCGATGGCGTGCCCTTGCAAGTGCGCGCTGAGATCAGCAATTTTGCGATTCCGGATCAAGCGACCGGCCATGAGTCCCGCCCCACTATTCGCCAATTCAAAATCAACGCCAGCACATTGGCCTTGCCGGGTAAGCCGATGGTCGTGGGTAGCGTGGACGATCCCAACTCCAAGCGCGAGTTTCAACTGGAAGTGACAGTGACGAAGCTGAAGTAGGAAGGACCGCTAAAAGATCTTTGATTGATGATTGCTGATTGGAAATCAAACGCCGGAGTGTTTAGGTTCTTCAGTCAACAATCACTCAATCACAAATCACCAAGTGTTTTGCAGAACGGCGCCGCCCCGGCTCCTGACCCGGCTTTGTGAACTATGACCCCTACTTCGGGGTGGGTGCAGCGATCCGGCTCCGACGGCGCCTCACACTAATCATCGGCAAGTTTTGCCGCCTCTTTAAATATTTCCACAAACATCTCGCGCGTAAGCTTTCCGGTCTGCGTGTTCTGATTCGAAGGATGGTAAGAGGCCAGTAACACCTTACCGTCCGGTAACCAGTAACTGAAGCCGTGCTTGAAAAGATATTTCTGCCGGTTGAGCAGCTGACCTCGACGTTTCAAATAGTTCAGATAAGCGTCGAAGCCAATCTTGCCCAGTGCCACCACCACCTTGACGCGCTCTAATCCGGCAATTTCCCGATCGAGAAATTGGGAGCACTCGGCGAGTTCCTGTGGCGTTGGCTTATTGGCGGGCGGCGCGCAGCGCACCGCAGCGGTGATGTACAGATCTTTCAGCAAGAGTCCATCATTGCGGTCGCTGGCATTGGGTTGGTTGGCGAATCCGGTTTCATGCAACACGGGAAACATGAACTTGCCGGAAGCATCGCCAGTGAATGGGCGGCCGGTGCGGTTGGAGCCATGCGCACCCGGGGCCAGACCCATGATCAGCACTCGCCCATCAGGATCGCCGAAGCCGGGCACGGGTTTGCCCCAGTACTCGCAGTCGCGGTAAGCCCGCCGCCTTTCGCGGGCGACCTGTTCGCGATATCCAACCAGCCGCGGGCAACGAGTGCAGGCGATGACTTCGTGGTTGAGAACTGTGAGCCAGTGCGGCATTGTTTGTCGGTGTTTGTCGGTCTCGTTCGCGCTCTGCGGGCGGCGCACACAGAACTAGAATAGCGTAGCAGCTCTGATTAGCGGGCCATCCAGTGCGCACGTAATTCTAAACTGCAACTTCCGCGGACATTTATTCCCCTGGGGTGTAACGCTTCGGTCGATGCTCTCACTATTCCTGTGAAGAGCCGCAGGAAATCACCGCTTCCAGAATTGACCACTCAGATTTCGGCGCGTACTCTTTCGGGCTAGAGGTATGGTGTCATGAGAGATCTTTCCGCAGGAATGAATGGACCTGACGTGCGGGCTCTACAGGAAGGGCTGAATCTGCGCAACGACGGAGTGGCGTCCCCCATTGCGGTCGATGGGTCTTTCGGCCCTGAGACTGACAAGGCGATACGAGCTTACCAGGCGCGCCAGCAACTCAAACCCGATGGCATTGTTGGGCCGATCACGCGGGCTTCTATTTTTCACCTTGCAGTGGCCACCACGACCATTTTCGGCCAAAAACGTTTCTCAACGCGACCGACTTTAAAGGACCGCGTGCTCGCGGGGTTCTCGCCCGGTAGGCTGCAACTTTCCGGGTCGTCTCCAGCTCCGCAATTTACCCCCAGGTCGAACACGATCATTATTCCGGACGACCTGCGGGAGCAGATGAAGGAATGGTCAGTGCGTCCCTACAAATTTGCCGGCTTGCCGAAACCGATTCCTACGCCCGTAGTTCCCGATGTCGCGCCACCCACGGTTTCACAGGGCGACCCGTGGAAGTACGATCACTGTGAACTCCAACCCGGCGAACAATCGATTTTTCCGTTCACCCGAGCCCGGCAAGACGCTTTCACCCTCACCGTCCAGTGCATCGTGTCCAAAGGTTCACCCAAAGGGAAGCATCTCGAGTGGACTAACGGCTTTCAGATGGCGGACCCGCTGAATGCGACGGTCGGCAACGATTCTTGGACGTTCAGTCCATACACGCAAATCACTGATGTTGACCGCTTCGGCAGCATCGGTAATTTTCATTGGTGGCAGCTCTACGCGCAAGCGGGCTTTCAGGCCAGCTTAGGGAGGAGCATCAATCCGACCCTGACCGTGAACCTGGTACCTGTCAATCTCGCTTACGACGTAACCGACTTTCTCACCATCACAATGGCCGGTGGCGGCTTTGTGAATCTCGATCTTATGAGCGGCAAGGTTCTGGTCGGGCCCATGTTTACATTTGGCGTGACTCTGAAATTTGGAGCGTCACCTCTGCCGCTCTCGCCCTTTGATACCTATCGCCACGATCTCCCGTAGATGGGCGAGGGCACCGCAGACGCGGCCAGATTGGGGGAACTCCCGCCAACCACAAAGCACGATAGGTGACATATGAATGTGCGCTAGGGTACGGTATCGACGGTATGGCGCATTGTTCCTACGGCGCATTAGGGTGGGGTTACCCTTCCTCGTCGACGCCGTCGAGCTGTAAACAGGGCTCGGCTAACCGGCCAAGGGCAGATTGAGCTGGCGCATGAAGCACACCGTTCTCATCGTCGATGACAACACCCCTGATTCGGTCTTCGCTGCGATCGTGGATCGAGAGAAACGCGGATTTCCAGGTTTGCGGCGAAGCCGAGAACGGTATGGTGGCGGTCCAAAAAGTCGAAGAAATGCACCCGGACATCGTCATACTGGATTTGCAAATGCCCGTCATGGACGGACTGGAGGCTGCGCGCAAGATAAGCAATATCGCTCCCGACACGGCCATGGTGATGTTCACCATGCATCCTTCAAGAGAATTGTTGAAAGTGGCTCAGGCTGTGGGCGTCCGAGATGTTGTTTCAAAGACCGATCAGCTCTCGGACCATTTGCTGCTTGCGCTGCGACAGATTTGCGCCTGACCTCACCCCGCGCCCGGTGCCGGGATTGGGAAACGCTTCAGGGCATACAAAGTTAAGTTTCGTTCCCCGTTTGACGGTGCTCTCCTTCTGTCTTTACACTCAAGTTAACGCCGCATAAATTCGGCCTGGTTCCTTTCCTCGACGGAACCTCCGGATGCAGCGGTGGGTGAAAGGCGAAACGTGAGCCCCACAGAGACTACTGACCCGGCAAAGACTGAAACCAATAAGAAGGATATCAAGCGGGAAATTTCGGTCGAGATCCCGGCCGCGGAAGTTACCCGCGAGACTGAACTGCAAATCCAGCGCTACCAGAAGAGCGCGCGCCTGCCGGGCTTTCGCGCGGGACACGTGCCGGCTTCCATCATCCGCCAGCGCTTCGGCGATGGCCTCAAGAACGATGTGATCGAAGCCTTGGCACCTCGCCACTTCCGCAAGGAAGCGGAGAAGCAGGGCCTCATTCCTGTTTCTCAGCCCCGCATTACCGACCTGCACTTCCATGATGGCGAGCCCTTGCGCTTCAAGGCTAGTTTCGAAGTCCTTCCGGAAATTCAAGTCGAAGGCTACAAGGACCTTCGCGCCGACAAGCCGGAGATCGCAGTCACCGACGAGGAAGTAGAACAGGCACTCTCGAACCTGCAAGAGCAGCGAGCGACCTACACCGACCTGGAAGGACGCACCCTCGCGCCAGGCGACTTCGCGCAGGCCTCCATGGATGGACGGCCCAAGGATGGCAAAGACGTTAAGGAAGCCAGCGCCAATCCCGTGCACATGGACGACGTGTTGATCGAGATCGGCGGTAAGAATACGGTGGCGGAGTTTACACAGAACCTCACCGGAGCGTCGCCGGGCGAGGAGCGCACATTCGACGTTAGTTATCCCGAAGACATTTCCGATAAGCGTCTGGCTGGCAAGACCTTTGTGTATACGGTGAAGGTGAATGGCGTAAAACAGAAGAGCCTTCCCGAGTTGAACGACGAATTCGCCAAAGAACTGGGGGAGTTCACGAGCTTGGACCAGGTGCGCAAGCAAATCCGTGAGAACATGGAAGCGGAAAAGCGTCACACGGCCGAGCATGCCGCGAAAGACAAACTCGTGGCCGAACTGGTGAAACGCAATGATTTTGAGGTCCCGGAGTCTTTGATCGATCGCCAGATTGATTTACGTCTTGAACGTGGCTTGCGAGCATTGGCTTCCCAGGGCATGAAGATGGAAGACTTGAAGAAGATGGACCTGCCCCGGCTTCGATCCGGCCAGCGGGATCAAGCGGTAAATGATGTGAAGTCTTCGTTGCTGCTGGAGCGCATTGCGGAGCTGGAAACGATCCAGGTCGATGATGCGGATGTGAATCGGGAAATTGAAGCTCTGGCAAAACAGTCCAAACAGACTTCAGAAGCGGTGCGAGCGCGTTTGACAGAGGATGGGGGCCTCGATAGAATCCGAATGAGAATCCGCAGCGAGAAAACCCTCGATTTTATTTATCACCAGTCCGCGTAGTTATTGAAAAAAGACGCGGACCACTTTCAACCCTCCCCTGGCAAGGTAAAGGTTATTTCGGGGCGGAGTGTGGCAGGTCCGGTGACAGGTCCGGCAGAAAAATGAAACCAAATGATCCGCAAATGATGTTGGTACCGATGGTCATTGAGCAGACCGGGCGGGGCGAACGCGCCTACGATATTTACTCCCGCCTGCTGAGGGATAACATTATTTTTATAGGCACGCCGATTGACGACAACATCGCCAACCTGGTGATCGCCCAAATGTTGTTTCTGGCTCAAGAAGATCCGGAGAAAGACATCCAGCTTTACATTAACTCTCCCGGTGGCTCGATCACGGCCGGCATGGCGATTTACGACACCATGCAGTACGTGAAAAACGATGTGATGACTCTATGCGTCGGGCAGGCCGCTTCGATGGCTGCATTACTATTGGCATCAGGCGAACCTAAAAAGAGATTGGCATTGCCCAATTCGCGGATTCTAATACATCAGCCGTCCATGGGTGGACTGTCCGGACAAGCTACCGACATCGATATCCACGCCCGCGAGATCCTGCGCATGCGAGAGATTACGAACCAGTTGCTCTCCAAGCACAGCGGTCAGAAGCTGGACAAGGTGGAGAAAGATGTCGAGCGCGATTTCATCATGAACGCGCAGCAGGCTAAGGAATATGGAATCATAGACGATATCATCTATAAGACCGCAAAAGCGGTATGATCGGCCTTCGCGCTTAACCTGCATACCGGGGTTTGGCGCGCAAAGCGGCGGTGGCGCTTGAAGCAGGCGGGGGCCAGCTTCAAACCGTGAACTTTACAAGGAGTAGAGCCGAGTGAAAAACAAGTCGGGCTCCGACGAGATTTTGCGTTGCTCGTTCTGCCATAAATCGCAGGATGCCGTGGCCAAATTGATTTCGTCGCCCAGCGATTATCCGCGCGCCTATATTTGCGACGAGTGTGTGGCGGTCTGCAACTCCATTCTGGAAGATGATCGCACCGCTACTCCGCAGACCACCACGCCCAATCAGCTGCCGAAGCCGCAGGAGGTCAAGACCTTCCTGGATGAATACGTCATTGGGCAGGAGCAGACCAAGAAGAAGCTGGCAGTCGCGGTTTACAATCATTACAAGCGCATCTTCATGAATCGCCAGAAAGCGGCGGGAGATGCGATCGAATTAAGTAAGTCCAACATTTTGCTCATCGGGCCCACCGGAACCGGCAAGACCCTTCTGGCGCAGACCTTGGCCCGCATGCTCGACGTTCCCTTCGCCATTGTCGACGCCACTACCCTCACCGAAGCTGGATACGTGGGCGAGGACGTGGAAAATATCATCCTCAAGCTGCTGCAGGCGGCTGAGGGTGATGTGAGCCGCGCGCAGACTGGCATTATCTACATCGATGAAATCGATAAGATCGGCCGCAAGGACGAGAATCCTTCCATCACTCGCGATGTTTCCGGAGAAGGAGTGCAGCAGGCGCTGCTGAAGATTCTGGAAGGTACCATCGCGAACGTGCCGCCGCAGGGCGGGCGCAAGCATCCCCACCAGGAATTCACCCCGGTTGACACGACCAACATTTTGTTCATCTGCGGAGGAGCATTCGTTGGTCTGGAAAAGATAATCGGCCGGCGGGTCGGGAAAAAGTCTCTCGGATTCCGAGCTGGCAATGATGAAGAGAAAGAGGAAGCTGTCGCCGCGCGCAAGCGTAACTTCGAACTGCTTAGCGAGTTGCAACCCGAAGACCTGATCAAGTTTGGTCTGATTCCTGAGTTTGTCGGTCGCCTGCCGGTCATGGGAATGCTGGAAGATCTGGACGAATTTGCGCTGATCGAAATCCTGACGCGCCCCAAGAACGCCATCGTGAAGCAATACCAGCGGTTATTCGAGTTCGAAAATGTTCGCCTGAAGTTTAGCGATGAGGCTCTCCGCGCCATCGCCCGGCAGGCTATGGCGCGCAAAGTGGGAGCTCGCGGTCTGCGCATGATCCTGGAAGAACTGATGCTTGATCTGATGTTCAACTTACCCAGCCAGAAGAAACTAAAGGAGTTCGAAGTCACTCGAGAGATGGTGGAGAAGCGCAATGCCTCTCTTTCGATGATGGAAAAGGCCGGCTAGCCAAAGCGCCGCAGAAGAAGTGTAAACTGAATACTGACAGACGGTAGGTAATAAGAGAGTTTGCGCCGCGATTGTCATTCAGCAGTAACTCGGGGAGATTGAGTGACCACATCCAAGGAAAAATTCGAAACTAAGAAGCTGCCCATGATGCCAATCCGGGACGTGGTCATCTTTCCCCATATGATGACGCCGTTCGTGGTGGGGCGCGAGTCGAGCGTGCGCGCTCTCGAAGAGGCCTTGGCCGCGGACAAGAAGATTTTTCTGGCGACTCAGCACGATGCCTCCATCGACGAGCCGAAGTCCAATGAGATCTATCAGGTCGGAACCATTGTCAATATTGTCCAAAGCCTGAAGTTGCCAGACGGCAATATCAAGGTTCTGGTCGAAGGCATTGAACGCGGCCGGCTGCTGCAGGCTACCGACTCGGACGGTTACATGCAGGCCTCCGTACGTGTAGCCCGTTACCCTGTCGAGATGAACGCCCAGATTGAAGCGGGCATGCAGCGCGTCACCACGTTGTTTGAGCAGTACGTGAAGCTTTGCCAGGCGCTGAACTATGAGACCATGATCTCGGCGGTACGGATGGAAGATCCCGCCAAGCTGACTGACATCATTGCCGCCAACCTGCAGCTTTCGATCGAAGAAAAACAGGAACTGCTTGAAATCTTCGATCCTTCCGAGCGCTTGAACCGCATCGCCGACGTGCTCGACGTCGAAATCGAAAAACTTAACGTGGACCGCACCATCCAGTCTCGTGTGAAACGCCAGATGGAGAAAGCCCAGAAGGAGTATTACCTCAACGAGAAGATCAAGGCCATTCAGAAGGAACTGGGCCGTGGCGAGAAGAGCGAGTTCGATGAGTTGAAGAAAAAAGTCGAAGCCGCCGGCATGCCAAAAGACGTCAAAGATAAGGCGCTGCAAGAACTGAAGAAGCTGGAAGCGATGCCGCCGATGTCGGCTGAATCGACGGTTTCGCGCAACTATCTGGATTGGCTTCTGGCCGTGCCGTGGAAGAAGCGTTCCAAGGAAATCCGCAACATCTCGCGCGCCGAAAAAGTTCTCAACGAAGATCATTACGGCCTGGAGAAAATCAAGGAACGGATTCTCGAATTCCTCGCCGTGCGCCAGTTAGTAAAAAATCCCAAGGGATCGATTCTCTGCTTCGTTGGACCTCCGGGCGTCGGCAAGACCTCGCTGGGAATGTCGATCGCCAAGGCCACCGGACGCAAGTTCGTTCGCATGTCGCTCGGCGGAGTGCGGGATGAAGCTGAAATCCGCGGCCACCGCCGTACTTACATCGGCGCGTTGCCTGGCCAGATTATTCAGATGATGAAGAAAGCGGGAACCAAAAACCCGGTCTTCATGCTGGACGAAGTCGACAAGATGTCGATGGACTTCCGCGGCGATCCTTCGGCCGCTCTGCTGGAAGTGCTCGATCCCGAGCAGAACTTTATGTTCGTCGACCACTACCTCGACGTTGAGTATGACCTGTCGCAGGTTTTCTTTGTGGCTACGGCCAACGTGATGCACACCATTCCTCCGGCCCTGCAGGACCGCATGGAAGTATTGCGACTGCACGGCTACACCGAGCAGGAAAAGGTGGAAATCGCAAAACAGTTCCTGGTGAAGAAGCAGATGCTGCAGGCGGGACTGTCAGAAAAGAATGTGAAGTTCTCCGATGACGCCATCACCAAAATGATCCGCGCTTACACGCGTGAAGCCGGAGTGCGTAATCTGGAACGCGAGATCGGTAACGTTTGCCGCAAGGTGGCTCGCAAGGTGGTAAAAGAAGGCGAAAACTATACAGTCGCCGTCACCGGCGAAAATGTTACAGATTTCCTCGGGGTCATCAAGTTCCGCGATACGTTGGCACACGAAAAGAGCGAAGTAGGACTAGTTACCGGCTTGGCTTGGACGGAAGTCGGGGGCTCGATCCTCAGCACCGAAGCCACGGTGGTTGACGGCAAAGGCAAGTTGACGCTGACCGGCAAACTCGGCGACGTTATGCAGGAATCGGCGCAGGCTGCTCTCTCGTATGTTCGCTCGCGGGCACATCGCCTCGGCCTGACACGCGATTTCTATCGCACTCTCGACCTGCACGTCCACGTGCCGGAAGGTGCGATTCCGAAAGATGGACCGTCGGCTGGAATTACGATTGCCACTGCGATTGCGAGCGCGCTTAGCAAAATACCAGTACGCCGCGATCTAGCCATGACAGGCGAAATCACCTTGCGCGGCAAAGTGCTGCCCATCGGCGGCCTGAAAGAGAAGTTGCTGGCGGCGCACCGCGCCGGACTCTTCGAAGTCATCCTGCCCCGGGACAATGAGAAAGACTTAGCCGAGGTCCCCGAAAATTTGCGCAGTGCGATGAAGCTGCATTTCGTCGACACGATGGACCAGGTGCTACAAATCGCATTGGAGTCTCCCCTGCCCGCGATGAGGGAAGAGGAAACGACGCAGCCCATCGCACCGCTTACCTCCAGCACCGAAGCTAGCCCGGCGGCGCATCAGTAGGATACTCAATTCTCCGCATACGAAACGCCCGCACAAGCGGGCGTTTTTTGCTGTGGAAAATCCCCCTCAGAGACACGCGCTTGCAAGATTTCGCCGCCGCATTGCACACTGGAGCATGCCCACTGACAACCGAAAACTGGGAAGCGAGAACTGCTCATGAGGGTTATGGCCCGATTCATGGCAGCGGCCACCGATGCGGCGCACTTCCCTGCTCCCAGCCTGCCGGAGGTGGCTTTTCTTGGCCGTTCAAATGTTGGCAAGTCAAGCGTGATCAATACGCTGGTCGATGCCAAGCTGGCTCGCACCAGTTCCACCCCGGGCCGCACGCGCAGCATTAACTTCTTCGAAGTGCGCTGGCCGGGGAAACCGCGCCCGGA
>OBLW0100004915.1_pt1 | contig 10091 bp, 5 predicted proteins | sample 1520161 | NCBI WGS metagenome assembly OBLW01 (sample SAMEA3539309, study PRJEB22396) | soil metagenome | biome: tundra; feature: field; material: soil | place: USA | collected 2010-05 | depth 0.15 m | reverse complement strand
TGCCTAAGTGACTGGAGTTCAGACGTGTGCTCTTCCGATCTATGAAAAAGCGTTCGGGGTTGGTCGAGCAAGCACGGTTAAGGATGCTCAGGCGGTTGGCACCGCTGAGTTCGCTCATGTCTTTGACCATTGTGATGGGAGGCTTCCCAGGGAGGTGAATTTCTTCGATGGCTTTCAATGGTACGGCGAGGGGCTCCCCCATCGGCAACCCCTTGAGCGTCTTGAAGAGTTCGAGGCCAATAGTGGATTTTCCGTCTCCGGCGTGACCGGTAAGGATAATGTGGCGGCGCTCGGACCCCGTCATTTGCTTGTGCGCAAAATCTGCCACCGCCGAGCGAACGTGGATCACCCCGAAAAAACGGTTCAGGGCCTGAGATTCGGCGAGCGCATTCTCATTGGAGCCCGTCGTGTTATGTAAAGAGTTAAGATAAGCGAGAAACGGATTTCCCAAAGGAGCATCGCCAACATCACTTTGACTGCCACAGCCACCATCATTTCTTAGGGTCACCTCTGGAACCCGGATTTCGATGGGTTCTATCTCCGGAGCTGGTTTGGGTTCTGGCTGAGGGGCTGGCGTGCGAGCCCTAACCCAGGCCATGGTGAGGGACTGCAGCATGTCCTTAGCTGAGGCAAATCGTTTGTTCTTGGTGGTGGCGACTGCCCGGACAAGCCAGTCATAAATGGGGACGGGCAGGGAGTGTTCTCGAAAGCTGGAAACGTCGCGACAAGTAGCGCCGACAATCGGCCTTTCGTATGGCCTGACCCCGTAGAACCATTCAAAAAGCGTTGTGCCTAAGGCAAAAAGATCGCCACTTTCGCAAAACTCCAGATCGGCACCATCTCGGAGGTCGGGAGCTACATAGCCCTCCGTGCCAACATAGGTCGCTACTCCGGGGCTGCAGGCCAAGCCAAAGTCTATAAGTACTGGATGGTTTTCTGCACGGAGCAGGACATTGTCCGGCTTGATATCGTTATGAAGCAAAGGCAAACATTTACCGTCGACTTTACGCTCGTGTAATTGCTGAACCGCTTGCAATAATGCTTGTGCAACCTCGATGAAGGGATCGACGGCCGGAAGTCGATGCTCCTTAACTTCGGTACGCAGCGATGTTCCCTCGACGAGATTCATTGCTAGGAAGAAACGCTCGGCTTGCCAGTGGCCTAAAGACTCCACGCGCACTGCGTACGGCGAATCTACAGCTTGAGCGGCACGAAGTTCTGCCCAGGCCCTATCTTGAGAAACGTCGGCGTTAAATACCTTAAGAGCAATTCGCTCCTGCTGCGAACCCTGAATTGCTCTATATGTTTGCGAGTGTCCGCCCGTCGCAATGAGCGCATCGATTTGGTAGAGGTCGTACGTCTCACCACGCGTCAGCTCCCGATTGACGCTTTTTGGCCCGGACTCTCCGGGCACTTTTGGGAAAAGCATTTCGAGCACCTCTTCGGCTCGTTGAAAACGCTTTTTAGGATCAAATTCGAGCAAAAAGGCAACGACCTCTGAAACAGGAATAGTACCAGATGTCTTGGCAGTTAGAAGCTGCATCTTCTCTGGCGCAAGGTATCCACCGCTAGCAGCAAGATCACTCGACGCTTTAAAGGGTAACTGGCCCGTCAACATTTCGAACAATATTACGCCAACACTAAACAGGTCTGTGGCCTCTGAAGGCTCTTGCTTGAGGTACACCTCGGGTGCCGTAAAAGGTGACGACTTCAGCGTAGATACGTCCGGAATAACTGTCACGTGATTATCCTCGAGCTGATAGGCCAAATCAAAATTCATCAGTCGGGGAACTTGCCCGCAAAGCAGTACATTTTCCGGACTCAGCATCCGATGAATTATAGCCTCCCTATGAACTGCACAGAGGCCCTCGAGAATCCCCTTGATCATGGGAAGAACTCGTTCTCTCGGGATTCCGCCGGCATTTTGATCGATTAGATCCGCAATCGTCCCCTCTTCAGACCATTCTGAGGCCTCGATAATTTGGCCATATTCATTCGGTACACTCCATACCCTCAGTAAGTTCGGATGGTCTCCGATTTTAGCCAAAGCGTCTAATGTATTGTTGGCGCGTCGGAGGAAGAGTTCCCTTTCATGCTGCGACGAATGAGGTGGACTGAAAATGCGAAAACGTTGCAGCCCCCTCCGGCGCCCTTCTTTAGGGCGAACTATCAATTCTATGAGATTCGCCCGCTGTGTTAGTCGCTCTACGACTTCATAACCCGGAAAATTGTACCCTTTGGCTTCTTTGACTCTTAGACCTTCGAATTTTGCTGCAACAGCTTTGATTTGTTCACTAGTCAACCGCGGCCCAGTGTAATCGTCTAATTTGTTTCGGAGGTAATCGATAAAACGATCGATTCCAAAGAATGTCGGATTATGTTGGTCTGTTTTAGCCGCGGAAGGATGTACGACTTCAGCGTCGTGATTCGTCAAAATCACAACAGACTCAAACCAGAGGTCAGGAAATGTTGTGAATGAATGCCGGTAGATACCGCGAAGGATCTTGCACTTAAATCGGTTGCTAAGGTGAGGATCAGGGCGGTATTGGGAACCATTTACTATCCAGGTTCGCGGCGCGACCTGGATGTGCCCTGTCCAATGTTTGAGTTCGGTCACAAATACGCCGAACCCACACACAATAACGACATCACATTCGTAATAATCGTTAGTTGCTTTGTCATACACCTCGTAATTGCAGAGGATTTGCGGGACCTCTAGGTTCGCGCTCCTCACTTTCCCTAAAAGGGCTTGAATCGCTTCAGCCTCGTGTGGGAAACGACTACCATCGGCACTTTGTGGTGTTATCGAAGACATGTTTCTGCCAATACCATATAGGCGACGTTTGTGATAAATGGGCCACTCCAAGGCGCTCGGGTGCCGCCGCCAATCTTCGCATAGGTTGAGTACTGCTGATATGCTTTAGCTGGCAGCTACCGACTACTTTTGGCACATAAGACACGCCTCCTTTGAGTTCACTTCATCTGCTACGCCAAAAGCAGACATTAGAGTCGTCCCGCGAGTCTGCTTCACCTTTGGTTTTAAATATAGACTAAGCACCGCCTCTCTGGTTGCCGGGTCAAGCAAACTGGAGAGTGGCCGATCTTGCATCCAAGTGAACTGCTTGTTAGCATCTAAAGGGTCCCACGTTTCGTAGGACATCGCCTCTTTGAAATACTCAGGATAGGTCTCGAAGAGTCGAACCCACTCAAGAGGGGTTTGAAAGAAGCAAAAGGTACACCCGGAATTAGTTCGTCCCCACTTCATGAAGGTAGGGAGGCCAAGTCCGCTATCTTCCAAAATACGTACGACTCGGGCGTAATCAATGCCCGCTTCTTTGAGAGGATAACGCGGCTTTATATTCGGCTTTGTGCTTATATATCCCGACCGGTTTTCGTCGGCGCGTAGGCCAATGTAGCTTATAACGTTATCATCTCCAACATATGTTTCAAATGGTTTTAACTTTAGCAATTTCGTACACCAGCGGTTTTGCGGTGACGGCAAGTAACCACCAAAGACTTTTAACCAGTGGTCGAAACCTGCTTTCGCATTTAGCCGGACAATCTTAGCGCTCAGTTCGGCCTCGAGCCGCGCGAGAAACTCATAAGTCTCGGGCAGCTCTTTCTGGGTGTCGCAAAAGACGTATTCCATTCCATCGAGGCGGAACTGCTCTAGGCCTTTAACACGCCCAGCCATGAGCAGTGCCAGAGCGGAACTATCTTTCCCGCCTGACACATTAAGAATGTGGCGGACAGGCCGCCCGTCTTCGAAGGTTGGGGAGAGAGGGATCATGACTTATTTTTCAGTAGATCCCACATGAGTTGGGAGAGAGCAGCTAAGGCGATGGTTCTGTCTTTCGGCAAAAGCATTTGAATCGTGTTCCGTGCGTCAGCAGCCTCCTCGGTCTGGCGCGCTGATAGCGAGAGGACACGATCAGCCTCTTCGCCACTTTTACGCGTTAGAGCTATCCGGATCGCCTCGTGCGATTCAGACGCGTTAAGCCCGAAGTGCGTCGCTTCGACGCGAAGATATCGTTGGCAGAGCTCCCCAAGTTGCTGAACAAATGTCACTTCATCTTGGTCACGCCACCGCGAAGGCGGACGCCGAACAAGGAAACTTCCAATGGACTCTAACCAATCAGCCTCGGCAGTCTGCTGGTCTCTAAGTTTGAGGGCAAAGGTTCTTAAGTCGGGATCAGTCACTGCCAAAAGGACTGCCTCAGCCCGCGGAGCAATATTCGCCCGCCATGCCTGTAAATTGCCTTGGGCCCCAAATGCATCAAGCATTGCTTGGGCGAGACGGGCCTGCAACTCTGGGAACGCTCGTCGCAGTTCACTTAAACTGTCCGATAGTCGCTTCGCTACCGCCCCAGCGTCGAGTGCACCGTCGACGTCTGTAAACCCAAGGGCGCGCGGAATCGCGTTAAATACTAGATCCGCGGGCTCTTTTGAGGCCAAAATTTCAGACCGTAATGCACGAGCTGCTGGTCCAATGCGATCAGTGAACTGCACATACTCGGGCAATGCGGCAACCGCAGCACAAAGGGGGCGCACGACGGCTACAAGTTCGATCCGATCAGTTTGACCGGCGGCGAGCACGTCAGCAATTTTCTCAATTAGTCGGCGACGCACTCCTGTGATCCGCGTAAGCTGGAATTCGAAGGTCTCTGGCCGTTTGACCATACGCATGATCAGGAATTCTTCGACTTCAGGTACGAATCTTCCATCTTCATACACCGCGATTTCGGCCTCATGCTCGATTAAAACGGTGGTCAACAGCAGCGGAGTTAGCCCGTCGCGAACGCCAAAGGGCGACCGTCGTAACTCATCGATGATGGCCTCCACGTTGATGCGCTCACCTGGATTACGTTCCAGCATAGAGATTACGTGCGCCAGTGCGGGCCGCACATTTCCCTTAACGCTCCCCCGAGGGCTGGGTGATCTAATTTCCCATTGACCTTCCACCACCCGGTGTATTCCCGTGGCATGCAGCACGGAAAGATACATCGACTTCTCCGGAGGCGCTTTGTCGGCGGGCAACCCCAAATGTGGCTCATGCCGATTTCTTAACATGAGCCCAAAAAGCTTCTGTCGGGCAGCGGCCGCAGCCGAGCTGATGTCATGGCGATTAACGAGTTCGTTGTGGACCTGCGGAGCGTCGCTAAACAGCTGGTCGCAAATGTCCGACAAAGCAGACTGTAGAGCGCTCTTGGAATTGATAACTGGGTCTTCCTCACCGTTATAATACCAGCGAATAGTAGAACTAGATCCCAAAACCGCTCCCCTGATTCCTATGTGACGCGCTATCGCTTTTTCGAGCGCTTGCGTTGTTACGGACAGCTGGCGCGAGACTTCTTCGGCCGCATACCTATCATCCTTTAATTCAGGAGTGTGGTGGTCGACCCATGTCCACCGCTCCAATTCAAGGATTAAGCCGGTGAGAATATCTAGTGGCGAAGTTATGCCAAGGTAAGTAGCGTCATGGTCATTGATTGAAGCCGCGAAGCCTTTTGCGCGATGCTGCTGCTCGGTGTTTTCGCACAGAACAACAACAAGACGACCGTCAGCAGGAAAATGCGGATTAAGAATATCGCGGTCACCTTCAATATTAGCAATGCTCGTATATACAATATCGAAGTAGCGAAGAGTTCCTGTCTCAATATAATGCCGAGTCGCGACGAGGGGGCGAGTCTCCAACCGTTCACGAATCACTTCTGCGATGCTCAGGACAGATGTAATCACTTCGCTCGCACGGGCGAATGCCTGTTCAAGGTTGACGCTGCCATGAGGCCAAAGCGCATAGCCGCCACTGCGCCCGCGGAAATAGAGAATTCCCCGGGCGACTAACTCCTTGAGAACAGCCGAAAGTCCGGAGACATCGTCTAGCGCGAGCGAGATGACTTCGGCGGTTGGGTTGAGCTCAGGAGATTCAATGGTATTCAGAATCCCAACCGCCTTTAGAACCTTTAGCTCATCCGATTGGTCGGCTGGATAGCTACGAATGACTCCATCGATATGATTCCAGTGACTCCGAAAGCTCTGCGTACTGAGACGGTGCCCAAAGTTGTGCGCAGCGAAATCGTAAAAATCGTGTAGTCGATATACCGCCTCAGGCGACGCCTCCCGCGTCGCGAAGCTCTGCAAGGCGTATGGCTCCGACGATAGCAAGAAGCTGAAAAGGGACCGTTCGTTCTGACCAAATCGCCTAAAAAATTTTGCTAGTACCGGCAACACCGTAGCATGCAATGGATACAGCGCCGGGGCTAGTTGCCCAAGGGCTGTCTTGTGAGCACTAACACCAAAGAACCCAAGGTCGATAGCGCGGGCCATATCCAACTGCGCTCTTGTCTTCCATCCGCGGAGAACAGGGGTTTCCTTCAATTGGAGCGCAGCTGCGACCAACGTCGCCGCTTGACTGAGAGGCTGCGAGAACACCAGCTCCTCAAAGCGCCCGGCGACTTTCTCCCACTCGCGTTGACCGGCTTCCGAAAGGTTATCAGCGTAGGCTCCAAACCCCTGATGCAAAAGACTGACGGTAAAGAGACATGACTCACCACTTCGCGCCGACATTTCACCAAGACGCTGAAGGAAAAACACGTCTTGGCGTTCGGGGTTCAGGGCGGCGAATTCAAGGAATTTACCCAGTTCGTCTAAAACGATGAACAAACCGCGATAAAGACCACGGTTAAATAATTCCTTAGATGCTGCGTCAACCAATTGGACCACCTTCGCGTCCTCAAGCACTTGAGGATTCTTTAGTGCTCCATGAATTTGTGCGCGGCTTTGCAAGGCGAGGCGACCATCGATCTGGCTATCCAAGGCTTCGCCCAAGGCCTTGAGTAGTACGTAAGACATGGGCTCACGGGATCCAGTGACAAGGACTGGTAGAAGCTTTTGGCGGCTGCTTGTGGGCAGGTGCTCGCGTTGCAGATATCGGAGATGTTTTGGAAGAACTCCGTTCTCACGCGCAATCAGGTTTGCGAAGAGAAGCGCAAAACTAGATTTACCGGAACCATAGTCGCCCGTAATTCGCCATGCCCGTTGGCCTGAGGTAGGTGCAAGGCCCCGTGCCAACCGAACAACGCATGTTTCGATCTCGGGCGTGAGTATATAGCCTTCAAGCGCCTCAGGATCAGAAAAATCGCGTTCTAACTGTGTCGACCGAAGAAAACGACGGCTTGGTGTATGCAGCTCATGAATTTTCATCGTAGAGGTTTTATTCCTGAACAGAATAAATAGCGTCGAGCAGATCCTCTGAGGAGATTCGCTTTCTTCTTACAGCTTGTTGAATCGTCGCCGATTCCTCGAACGCGTATGAGTTGCCCGTAACATGCTTCAATAGATCAAGGTGTCGTCGAACCGCTAACTCTGGTAGCTTAAAAATCTGCCCAGGACTGCCCGGCGCAACAGTGATCGCTCTGAAAGGAAGAGTACTTTCATCGGGATAGGAATGCCGCCAAAAGTCATCGAGGCAGTAAGCAAAAAGCTCAGCCGTCACAGCGGCTTTGTCTTCCAAATTAAAGGCATAAATAGCCTCCCGTGTTCCCTCAAGGTGGCGGCGATCACCCATACGCCGCACAAGATCCAACTCAGCAAGGGGGCAATCAAGGTTGTCCTCAGCAACTTGACCCTTCCTCCCGCGAGTTGGAACATACGTATTCACGAAGACGCGATAACCTTGCTCGATTGTACTCGCCGAGCGCAAAGGTGAACCAGCCGGTGCGTTTTTTGCGAAAAACGGAACCGTCTCGGATTCGCAGAAATCGGTACGGTGCCAGTAGTTCAGCATTTGGTGCCAAAAATACAAAGGCTGTGTCGGATTGGTCGCAATATTCCAATGCAACAGCCATATCGTACGTGGATCTTCTAGGAAGGGATCGTGGCCTTCGTGCCCCAACAACTGCTGTCCAAAAGTTGAGGTGCGGTAGCCAGCTTTTGGCGCCTGCTCAATCACCTGAGCGGACTCTGCCCAAAACTTTATCGCACGAACCATATTCTTGCCAACGCCGAGGGCAACCATCGCGTTGTCGTCATCGTTAAAGAGCGTTGGTGTAGTAGCTATCTCACGGATGACCTTCGGTAGCCAGGCGTAGCGGCAAACAAACGTCTCGTGACCGGAAAAGCGGAAGCTGACCATTGATAAATCCATATGAGGAAGGCTTTTGAATGCGAGACTTGACTTCAACATTTGTTCAAAGCGACAGGTCCACAAATTGTCGGAGTAACACGGGAAGCCGATCAAGCTCCTCGGACTTCGTTTCCAACCCTAAGCTTACCCGTACAGCTTCTGAAGCCTGCTTGTGGCTTCCATTCATTGCAAGGAGCACGTGAGAAGGTGCGATGGCACTCTCCATGCATGCAGACCCCGATGAAACGCAAACTCCATTCCGATCACAATATGTCACCAACGCATCGCTATCGATGCCAGCGATGCCAATATTAAGCGTGTTGGGGAGTCGCGGTGCAGATCCGCCATTCGAGTAAGCACCTCGAAGCATTATCAAGAGATTTGTCTGAAGTTCATCGCGCATCGCTTCCACCCGTTTCCAGGCGGTGAGGGACTGCTTGCTAGCGATCTCGCAGGCGGCACCAAAGCCAACGATTAGCGGCACGCTCTCAGTTCCTCCGCGACGTCCCGATTCTTGTTTGCCTCCGACGATAAGCGGATGAAATGGCACACTATGGCGTACAACCAACGCACCAATTCCCTTCGGTGCACCTAACTTGTGCCCGGAGATGCTCAAAAAATCGATTGGCATCTCGCTAAAACTAACCGGCATCTTACCCACCGCTTGCACTGCGTCGCAGTGGAAAAGGACGCCGCGCTTCGCGCAGATTTCGCCAATTTCTCGAACCGGGGAGATCACTCCCGTCTCATTATTAGCCCACATCAGAGACACCACCGCTGTTTCCTCCTGAATCGCCTTTTCCAGGTCTTCAAGATCGACTAGCCCATTGCGGGAGACGGAGAGAAAAGTGACCGAGCGGCCTTTTTTCGCCAGCCCTTCGCAGTAATGCAGGACCGAAGAATGTTCGACTTGCGAAGTAACGACGTGCCGCTTTTGGGGCGCTGCCAGCAAAGCGGAATTAATCGCGGCATTGTTCGCCTCGGTGGCACAACTTGTGAAAATAATTTCTGTTGAATCCGCTCCAACGAGTGCTGCGACCTGCGCCCTGGCGACTTCAATAGCGGATTTTGCTCTCGCACCGAGGCGATATATGCTCGACGGATTGCCCCATTCCTCATTGAAAAATGGCCACATTGCCTCCCGCACGGCGGGCAAAACGGGGGTGGTGGAGTTGTAATCAAGATAAATCATCACAAGCGGATTTAAGGTCATCTCTTATCTCAACGGGAGCTTGAATTGTTTTGACGGCTCTGAAAGAGCGACTGGCTCCAGGTAATGCGCAAAGGATTGGATTGTCCGGGCCTCTTCGATTGTGAAAACTACTCTGTTGCGATACCGAGAACCGGCCGGGATTTTGCCCGCCCGCCGCCAGTTCCAAAGGGTTTGGCGGGTGATGCCCAAAGCATGGATAAGCTTCGATGCCTCGACGATCGCCACCGAACCGACTCGAGTTTTAGGAAGATCGCGAGGGATGCGCATGATCTATTGTCAAATTATGTCAAACATCGACAAAGCTTGTCAATCACCGTCAACAAAGAAGTAACCCGGCTAGTTCCAACAAATCTTGCATTGGTCTATTTATTAACGAGCTGCTTAATGTTCTCGGGCAGCCATTTCCGGCCACTATTAGAACACGTCCCCTTGGACAAACGTTGTCCCACCCTAAATAAAGACTGCCCTGCCACGCCGGGTCGTATCGGACGAATTTACTCCCCGCACTACCGGCATGATTTTGCGTCGCCAACTTTACGCCCCTTCGCATCGCCCCATGCGAGAAAAGAAGCCTGTCGCCGCACCCTGTCAGGCGACTTTTCCATCGCGCCTGCGTCAGCGTTATTGGAGACAATTGATCAGGTGGCACGCGGTACTTCGCGATGGGATCTATCCGGCTGCAAACCGGCTACATCTCATTCTCTGCCGGCAACTGCACGGTGAAGGTGGAGGCCGCGGCGATCGCGGCCAACG
>OBLW0100004914.1_pt1 | contig 10092 bp, 6 predicted proteins | sample 1520161 | NCBI WGS metagenome assembly OBLW01 (sample SAMEA3539309, study PRJEB22396) | soil metagenome | biome: tundra; feature: field; material: soil | place: USA | collected 2010-05 | depth 0.15 m | reverse complement strand
CCTTTGTTTTTAAAGGGTTCTATGCCTGTTCCGGCCCTGATAGAAAGCCTGATAAGTTGACACCGAAGCTTCTGCAAATCATTGAAATAGTTGAGCTTGGTCTCCTGAAATCCTCCTGTTTTACAGGTCATCGCGACTGCGGCGCGTAAATGAATCAAAGTACCGTCACCATTGGCGCCAAGCTGAACCCGGATCCGCTGTCCATTACGGCAGGCGATATTGTGGTCTGGGTTAACAATACGGCAGAGGCGCAGAACGCCAGCAGCAACGATGGCGGCCAGACGTTTATAACCGGCCTCATTCAACCGAACGGGAATTCGTTGCCCATCACGGTTCGGACATCGACCACTTACACCGTGTCTCCGGCTGGCCTTCTAGGGAGTATAACCGTCAATATGGCACTCAGCTTGCAACTGATATCAAGCCGCTATTCACCGCTATGGACCAGGATCACATGCTCAATCAAGTGGGCTTGTTCGATCTGTGGAGCTATAGCGATGTCAAGGCGAACGCCAACGCCATCTATGGCGCCGTGAAGGACGGCAGCATGCCGCCGCCCGGCAGCGGAGAGGCGCCGTGGCCGCAGAGCCAAGTAGACAAGCTCAAACAGTGGATCGACGGAGGCTTACAGCCCTAAAAAGACATTCGAGCGATCCGAACCTCGAACGCTCACTGGTTGGCGGTGGGCGAAAGCTAGTGGAGTCTTCCACGAGAAGTGTGAAAGACTATTTTGGAGACTTTCTGAACAACTATGCTGCTGAACCAATTCGACCCGCCCGCCAGAAATCACCGACATCTAAAAGTATGGGACTCCCTTGCCTGCTCTAGCAAGCGCGTCCGCGGCATCCTTTAGCCCGAACATGATCTCGCGCGCTTTGGCGATTAGGGCGGCGTCTTCCATGTCGCCCGACTTGTAGGCGCTTTCCAGATCCGACAGAATGGTTTGATACAGGTCCGTGGCGGCCTTCCCATCCGCAGGGGTTGCTTTGACGATGTTCCGCAGGTAAGCCGGCGGATTCCCCGTGGCGAATGGCCCGAGGACGCGCTGGATCTGACGGAACCTGGTGAAGTGCTCCATGCCATCCGCGAGAATCCGTTCCGCCAACTGTTCCAGGGCGGCCGGATACTTGGGCTGCCGCAGCGTCGCCAGTACGCGCGCATACTTGCCATCGAGCGTCCCGCTCGGCTTCTCCACCGCGATGAAGTCGTTCAGCACGTCCTGTGTGAGCGGGCGCAGATCCGAGGGTCTCTCTCCATTTGCGCCTGGAACCTGCAGAGCCCGGCCTAGTGACGGTCCGAACTTCTGGGTGGTCGAGCCGGCGTGATCCAGTTCCCAGATTAACTGGTTCGCCCAGCGCAGGTGGCGCATCTCGCTCACGGCAATCGCCAGCATCTCATGCTGCACGAACGTCACCGCGTCCTCGAGATCCTGCCCGGCAGCCTGGGCCGGATCCTTCACGGAATACATGGCGTACAAGTATTCGAGCGCCACGGCATGTTCGAGCTGGCACAGTTCCACGAGCTCGCGCGCGAGGTCGTCCGGAGTGTCGAACGGATTCGCGATCGCCGTCGGGCTGGGGGTGAAGATGCGCGAGACTTCGTGGCCCTCCAGCACAATCGCCAAGTCCTGCCAGCGCTGGTTGATCTCGTAATGATCCATCTCTGCCGGACGGTTGCCCGCCTCGGTTCCCACGGCCGCGGCCGTCCGGTCCAGTGCCCGATCCGAGCGCAGCCAATCGATCGGCGTCTCCGCCCAGACTGGATCCCGATCGGCGCCAGGCACCTGCTCGGCCAATACGATATCCGGATGATTGGATGCCCAGTAGGTGCACGCACAGTCCCGGAAGTCGTGCATCCAGGGTGAGCACAAGCTCTGCGTCAATTCGCCGGGCTGGTAGGCTTGGCTGATCACACCGGTCTTCGAGCTGACAAATCTCCGCCGCCAACCGTTCAGCGCGATCTTGCGGCTGGCGCCAGAGGTTCGCCGCAGAACAATGCTTACAGGTCCGGGTTCGAGCGAGCGCACCAGGCGCCAAGCGGTCATGCCTTGCTGGTTGCTTACCGAGATCGTCCGCACGCCCTGAGTGATCGTATCCAGCACCCAGGATCCCCGCCCGAGTTCGTCGCCATCGGCGCCATTGAGTGCGGCCTGCAATGCGCTCTGGACCTTGGGCGGGGGCGCATCGGCGGGCAGGCCTTCGTACGTCGAGGGGTCCAGGTCGGGATCGCTGGTATCGACTGCAACCAACGGCGCGCCACCGGCGTCGCCGAACGAGAAGACCAGGCCTGGAAAGAAGCGACGGTCAAGGTTGCGGTGATCGAATTCGAGCCCGGGGAAGCAGTTGCTCACGCCTCCTTCCAGGCGCGTAGTCACCGGGTTCCCGGTGACCACAGTCGCGGCTTTCGCCGTCAGATTCAGGGGGAAAATCTTCTCCATTAGGGCGCCTCACCCGAGCAATCCGGGCCTTTCCCGCAACACTCGATCGTAGAACTGCAAGCAGTACTCCAGCCAACCCCGGATGTAGTCGCATCCGCTTCGCCCGGCGCTGAGTACTTCGGCGTGGCAGCCGCCTCCGCACAAATAACGCGCCCAGCAAGTACGGCACGGCTCTTGCCGGTCCACGTGACGCGCACTTAGAAAGCTCTCGCGCCGGGCCTTCGACAATCCGGTGTCGGCCGTTCCCAAAGAGAACCGGCCGTCGTCAATGGTGCGGTGACAGGTAAAGTATCCGCCCTCCGCGCTTACTGAGACGTAGTTGGCCGCCGATCCGCACGGCAGGGGCTTGGCGGAGCCGGCGTGCAACTGTTTCAAGGCGATCGCCAGATTGGAGAACCGGAAACCGCCGTCCTGCCGTACGCACCGCCATTCGCGTTCGGCAGCGCGGATCATTTCCTTGAGCAGTTGCTCCCAGTCTTGGCCGCGCAGCACGAGGCTCGCATTAGGGCCGGTCCGCAAAGGACTCACGCCAATCTCGGCGAATCCCGCCTCCGCAAGCGCTTCCACGCGTTCCGCGACGCGCAGGTCGTCGCGTGTGATGGTCGCGCGCGCGGCGATGCGCGCCTTGCCGGGATCCTCCAGTAAGGGGCGCAGCGACTCGATGGCCTTCTGAAACCCGCTTTCCCCGTGGCGTGCCCGGCGGTGCCGGTCATTCAAGGCAGCGGAGCCGTCGAGACTCACCGATACGGCGAATCCATTCTCCCGGAGCAACCGAATGTCGTCTTCTTTGAGCAGCGTCCCGTTGGTGGTCACGGAGAAGCCGACGGTGCATCCTTGCTCGCTCGCCCGCTCGCGGGCATATTCGACGCCGCGGTGCATCACCTCGCGGTTCAGGAACGGCTCGCCGCCGATGAATCCGACCGTGACACGCCGGCCCGCCGCGCCGTCGATCAGCCGGTCGATCGCGCGGAGCGCAACCTCCACGGGCATGAACCGCGGTTGGCCTTGAAACCGGCCCTCATCGGCGTAGCAATACGTGCAGGACAGATTGCACGACTGCGCGATATTCAGTGAAATCGCCGCCGGCTCGGGCAGGGCGCCGGTGAAATCGGGGGCAAGCACCGGCTCGCCAGCCGCCTCGAGCAACTCTTGTTCCGCCTCGATCCAGCCGGATTCTAGCGCAGAGAAGAAGTCTTGTTCGACGCCGAACAGCCGGGATCCCGCGACCATAAACACCAGCGGCCGCCCACCGGCGATTAGGTGCCACTGCGGGGGAGGCGCGGAGGGAGGCGCGGCTGTGAACTGCCCCACGCTCACAGACCCTTCCAGTTGGACCAACTGAGTCACGGCTTCATCTCCTTGCGCCGCTCCAGGACTTTCGCCAGGTGAGCGTTGGTGGCCGTTGGCAGCGGCTGAGATCCCGGCGCAGCCCGGCGCTTGACTTGCAGCGCATCGACCATGTGCATCAGGAAGGTATATTGCCGGCGCGTCAACGAAAGAGCCGTGGCGTCGGAATCCCGCATGTAGGGAGGCATGCGCATGTCGTGCAGAGTGTCCCTGGTGATGCGCGGGTCGCGATGGTGCGGATCGGGCGGGGCGGTGGCTGCGGGATTTGCCGCCAGTTCTTCAAATGCGCCGTACGGAGGACGAACCAGTTGCTTGACATGGGCGCCCGTGGTCCGCAGGAACAGCGCTAGGTCGTCGGCGTCCGCCAGCGGAGCGTGCAACGTTATCGCCGTATCGTGGAATGGAACCCGCGCGTCGGGATTGGGAGCGGGGATGGGCGTCTGGTCCGGCCGGTAGTAGGGCTGATCCTTGGGCGTCATGCTTTGGCCGTCGGTCCGCGGAGAATCGCCGGCCTTTCCGCCTTGCTGGCCTCCCCCTACCGACCGTAGGCGCATCGCATCCACATTCGCCAGACTGGCCGTTTCGAACACCCTCTGGAACAGGTCCGCCAGCCGCTGGAGCGCATCCGCCACGCTTTCCTGCGGCTCCACGGTGGGAGGGTCTCGGTCGATCAGATCGTCGGCCAGAGAGACGAAAGGCCGACGGTCGGGGGCGAAGTCGGGTGGCGCTGAAAACACGCGCGCGCTGGCGAGCAATTGCCCGCCTCCCACCACCACTACCGCTTCGATCACCGCATCACAGGTATCGTCCACCACACCGAAGCATCGCGAATCGCCCTGGTCGGCTCCGTCGTAGGTATCGGACGGCGAGGGACTGTCTAACTCGGCGGGGGCATTGTAGCCGATCCACGGCGAATTGGCGTTGAGAAACCGGTTGGCGGGCGGGACGATCTGGTGCCGCAGGTTGGTGTCGGGGTCTACGCCGCTGATTGCACTCGGTGGACCATACACCTGCCCGCTGGCAGGTGTGAACCGCACCCGCAACTGGTCGAGATCCACTCCCATCGCCGTGGCGGGCGTCGGCCGGATCGCTTGAAACTGGCCCAGTGGAATCGGCTGGGCGGGGGACACCAGCGGTTGCGCCCCAAGGCCAGATGCATTGAGAGTATGACGATGGTGATCGCTGCCTACTACCTGGATCTGCGCGGAAAACGCACAAGAGTCGTCTAGGGTCCGGCGCGCCGCTTTTCGATTTGCCGCCGTGACTGTATAGGTAACGCCGTCTGGGGAACCCCCGCTCGATTGGAGTAGAGTCCCCGTCAACGGGACTGGGTCGGCCTGGTTCTCAAGTTTTGCCCATAGCTCGAAGAACGGCGCCACCGGCCGCAGCAAGTTCCCATCCCTGAACTGGATCGCCGCTGGCAGATAAGGCCGCACAGAACCATCGGCCTGCACTTCCAGGCTGATGGCCGGTTGGATCACCGTGGCGCCGGCGCCGTGCTGTGATGGATCTTCCACCCACGTGAAGCTCTCCAGCGGCGTATCGCTTCCACCCAGACGACCCACTGCCATCGGTGGCAGGAAGAAAACCTGTTCGATTACAGCCATCTCAAGATCCCCCCAGGACACTATGTTGGAACAATTGTGCGCGACGCACTTCGATCCTTTAGAAATTCTCTGTTGTTTGCTAGAGTATGTCAATAGAAAACTATAAAAGCAGCGACGTTATTATGGCGGGAGAGGGAATCGCCGCCGCCGCCGCGGCGTTGCGTCTGCTCTCTCTGGGACACGTCCCCAGGTTGATCACCCTGGGACGGGTGATTCCGCAGGGGATGGAGGCGATTCCCGAGGCAGCGTTCCCTTTGATCGCCGAGCTGGGCTTGAACGATGCCGTGGCTCAAGCCGGTGGAAGAATCGTCGATGGGTTCGAAAACGCCTGGGTGCCCACCGCGTCCGTCCTGAAGCCTGGCCGCTGGTTGCACATCGAGCGCAGAGCCTTCGCCGTCGCCGCCATCCGCCTAGCCCTGGCGCGTGGCGCTCAAATCTCCGTGGTAAAACGGCTTCCTCCAATTCCCAGATGTTGCCTGGCCGCCGTTGACGCCACGGGCCGCTCCGCCGCTTGGTCGCGACCGATCAGGCGGCAAGGCAACCAGGCGGCGGACATTTTCGAGATCTCCTCTACCGCCGAGCGCGGCCGCATCGAGCGTGCACCCAATGGTTGGACCTACCGGATCGGTTCTACTGTGGGAGTCGTGAGCACGCAACAGCGGCGTTCGGCCGCCCCCGCGGGAGCCCGATTTCTGGGCCGCCGCCCTGCTTTCCCACAGTGGTGTGAGAATCCGATAGAGGGCCGTCGAATCGCTGTTGGCGACGCGGCTTTGGCCCACGATCCGTTGGCCGGCCAAGGCATCCGCTTCGCCCTGGCGTCCGCTTTCGCGGCGGCCTCGGTCATTCAGACCTGGGCCGACAAGGGTGACCGTGAGGCCGCTCGCTGCTTCTACCGCAGCTTCGTCGCTCAGGCCCGGATCCGGCATTTGGAATTCCTGGAACAGAGAGAGTTGGATGCAGCCGCCGGGAACCCACCACTACTACCCGAGCGGGTCCGTTTCTCCGGCCGCAGCGGCCTTGCCGAGTTAAGCGTCGACTCGCACATTGTCAGGGGCCGAGCCATCCTACTGGACGGCCCTACCGCAGTGCGCTGGCTCGGCGGCGTGGATCTTCTGCAGCTTCAGAAGCTTGCTCGAAAGCCTATAGCATCCGCGGCTCTTCTAGGTGAGATCGCAGCGACAGGCGTGGAGTCTGGCCGTGCGTCTGCCATTCTTTCGTGGTGTCTGCGGAAAGGCGTCCTCACCTCCGCAGTCACCAAAATGCGTCAATAATATCCCGTACTTGCGAAGATCACCGGGACACTACCGATATGCAACCTTAATGCCGTCAATGTCCGTCGTTTCCTCGCCTACATAAATATGAAAACTTCGGACATCTGAGGATCTGAGCCGCGCGCGTGAGCAAGCGGTTCCCGGCCTTACTCCGCAATCGGACTAAATTGGGTTTCCGTCGGCATCGATGAATCGGATTTCGCCCAAGCCCAATTCCCTAACTCCAGCCTCGATTTTGGCGCGGTCGCCGACCACCACCCACACGAGACTGTCTGGATGGATCACCTGCTTGGCGGCCGCATCCAGATCCGTGGTTTTGAGCGCGCGGATTCTTCCGGCCAGCGTCTCGTAGTAGTCGTCCGGCCATCCGTATTGCAGCAGATCGATGATCGAAGATCCGACCGAGTTCAGCGTCTCGCGCGATCCGGGCAAAGAGAGTGTTTCATTGGCCTGGATGTGCGCTAACTCTTCGGCTGTCACCGGCCGGTCGCTCACCATCGACCGCACCTCCTTGTTGACCTCCGCCAGCGATTCTTTGGTCTTGTCGGTTTGCACGGGCGCAAAGACAAGAAATGGGCGCTGCGCATGCGCTCCCACCAAAAAGCTGAAGGCGCCATAGGCCCAATGCTTATCCTCGCGCAGGTTCATGTTCAGGCGGCTGCCGAATGTCCCGCCCATATCGTCGTTCATGGCCTGAATGGCGGCTTCCGCCTGCGCATTTGGCGGCAGCGAAACGTGTCCCGCGAGAATCACCGACTGAGTCGCGCCCGGCTTGTCCACGATGTATACAACGGACTTGGATGGCAGCGACACCGTCGAAACATTCTTCGTCGGGACCGGGCCCGATTTCCAGCCGTCGAACAACGCTTCTAACTTCGGAGTAAGTTCGGCCAGCGTAGTATCACCGGTCACGACAAGCGTCGAGTTCTTCGGCCGGAACCACGTGCCATGGAAGGTCACTAAGTCGTCACGCGTGATCGTCCCCACGCTGGCGGTAGTGCCCGATCCCGTGAAAGGATTGCCGTACGCATGGCCAGAGCCGTAAATCAATTTCGGAAAGACGCGCAGGGCCATGGAAAACGGCTCTTTCTGCTCCTGCTCGATGGCGTCCAGTTGCAGCTTCTGTTCGCGCTTGAAATCCGCTTCGGGAAAAGAGGGGTTGCGAATCACATCGGCGAACAGGTCGAGCGACGGGCCGAGCTTGGCCTTCAACGCTGAGAGTTGTACGTAAGAGAAATCCAAACCGGAGAAACCTCGCAACTCCGCCCCTAACAGAGCCGTCTGGTCGGCGATCTCGAGGGCATTGCGCGTGCGCGTGCCGTCGATCAGAAGCGCTCCGGCAAGTTTGGCCGTTCCCGGCTTGGCGAACTGATCTGCGGCATAACCGGCATCAGTGGCCAGCCAGAAGTTCACCAGCGGTACATCGTGCCGCTCCGCGAGAATCACCTTCAAACCGTTCGACAGTGTGACCCGCTGCAGCTTGGGCAGTTTCAACTCCGGCGGCGCGCCGAGGGCCGGCGCTTTCGAGCGGTCGGCACCCGTGGAAGCAGCCTTGTAGTCGGGGAAGGGCAGCACATCGGCGATGTATACGCCATCGGTCAACCAACGGTTCGCCACGACCTTCAGATCGTCCGGGGTGGCTTCGCGTACGCGCTTCAGGGTGATCTTGTATCCGTCCGGATTGCCCGTGTAGACCGTGTACTGCGCCAGCCGGTCCGAACTTCCGCCGAATCCGCCGATGCGTTCCACGCCGCGCAGAAACGCTGCCACATACTGGGTCGAGACGCGCTGTACCTCTTCGGGCGCCGGTCCATCTTTCACGAATCGGGCGAGTTCCTCCTTGATGGCCTTCTCCAATTCATCCAGGTTGTGTCCAGGGCGCGCCGTAACCTGAATATAAAACTGGCCGCCGATTTCGCGCGCGTCGTTGTAGACCGCCACGTCGCTGGCGATCTGATCGTCGTAAATCAATCGTTTATATAGGCGGGATGTTTTGCCCCGCCCCAGTGCCGAGCTTACTAAGTCGAGATAGTCGGCATCGGCGCTACCGAATTGCGGCACGTTCCACACCATATAAATCCGCGGCAGAGGAACGCGCTCGCGGGTGACCTCGCGGTGAGTGCCGGTCATTTTGGCGATCCAGACCTGCTGGTGAACTACGGGCGGCCCCGGCGGAATATCGCCGAAGTATTTTTCGACCTTCGCCTTGGCGGTTGGTACGTCTATGTCTCCGGCGAGCACTAACACCACATTAGACGGCCCATAATAGGTCTTGAACCATTCCTGCACATCCTTGAACGACGCCGCGTCCAGGTCCGCCATCTCTCCGATTACGTCCCACGAATAAGGGTGTTCGGCAGGGTACGTGTTTTCCGGAATGTATTCCTCGGTGAGCTGGTACGGCTCGTTTTCGCCCTGCCGTTTCTCATTCTGCACCACACCACGTTGCAGATCGAGCGTGGCTTGACTCAGGTCGAGGTACGCCATGCGGTCGGACTCCATCCACAGCGTATAATCGAGCGCCGAGGTGGGAACATCCTCAAAATAGTTGGTGCGGTCCCATGCGGTGGTACCGTTCAGGTCGGTGGCGCCGACCGATTCTAGCGCCTTGATGTAGACTCCCTTGGCGTGCTGGCTGCCGCCGAACATGAGATGTTCGAACAGGTGCGCGAAGCCGGTCTTGCCGCGCTTCTCATTCTTGGAGCCGACGTGATACCAGAGGTTCACGGCCACGATAGGAGCTTTATGATCTTCGTGCACGATCACCGTTAGTCCGTTGGGAAGCGCAAATGTCTGGTAGGGAATGTCAATGTCCTGAGCCTGAGCGAGCAAGGCCCATGTAAGAGGTAATAGCAACCACGGCAGATGCTTTCGCATTACGTATTCCTCCTGGTTAGTTGGGCGGCCGCTTAGCCGCCTAGGGGCAAGTGTACCACCGGGCAAAAAAGCCTGGAACACTCTACAGGCCCAACTGCTGCTGCGAGCCGATACAGCGCGTCGTTTTGCCTTTCGATAATGGCAAACGGCGCCGGAGACGGGGCCGACCGCTGGAGCAGCGGAGGACCAGCGGAGGAAAGGCACGGAATTTCGCTTTCGCAACTCCTGGCGATGGCGCTGGAAAGCGGCACGTGTAATCTGCGCGGCGTAATGCCGAATTCGCCTCCCAACTCGTTGGATCTTCGGACGTGCCAACACTTCTTTCCTGGACTGGCGGCGGGCATGCGGTCTCGACCGCTGGAGCAGCGGAGGAAAGACTTGGAATTCCGCGTTCCCATTCCACGCGATGCCACGGAAAGCGGTGCATGTGGCCTGTGGCGGCGTAGCGATACGCAATCCTCTGCGCATCGGTCCTGGGGCGACACGGAAGATCCTTGCGGCTTGGGCGGCCTGGAAATCCCGGCGAAGACGGCGGCGCGGGGCCAGAGGGCAT
>OBLW0100004913.1_pt1 | contig 10094 bp, 10 predicted proteins | sample 1520161 | NCBI WGS metagenome assembly OBLW01 (sample SAMEA3539309, study PRJEB22396) | soil metagenome | biome: tundra; feature: field; material: soil | place: USA | collected 2010-05 | depth 0.15 m | reverse complement strand
CCATTGGAGTTCGTGAGGATGCGCCCTTTAGCCGCGAGGAGTTGACGGGCGCGCTCGAAGCAAGAAAGATCGGGACACGCCTTTTGTTTGGGGGAAATCTTCTCCGCCAGCCAGCCTACGAAGGCTGCGAGTACCGAGTTGTTGGCGACCTGCCCAACACTGACTTTGTGATGAATCAAGTCTTCTGGATTGGCGTCTTTCCGGGACTCACTCAAGCCATGCTGGAGTTTGTTGCTGGAACGATCTCCAATTTCGTCTCGGAATCCAAATCAGTGCCCAGATCAATATTTCCGATTGCCACGACAATCACAGCCATTCCATAAATCGGAAGTTTCTGGCGCGATGAATCCCCGGAGCCCCGAAGGAACTCAACTTCACCTCTCCTCACAAGGAAAGCCTAGCTGTACCAGTCCGCCGTGCGCCGAATGGCTTCACGTAGTCCGATCGTCGGTCGTAATCCCAAGCGAATCTCCGCTTCTCTCACGTCGGGCACATACTGGAGGAGCGGTGCACCGGATACTCGATTGGACGCAATTTCCACGTTAAGAGTCGGATTCAGCTCTTCGATCACAGCGAGGCCAAGGTCCCGAATACTAATAGCATCGCCGGAACCTACATTGAAGACCCTCGGCTTGGCCTTGGACTCTGAAAGCAAGAGCGTCCACAGCCAGATCGCCAAGTCGGCAGCATAAAGATAGGACCGCATTGGCGTACCGTCACTTCGGATGGAGATGTTTCGGCCTGCAAGGGCGTCTCCGATGAAATTCCCAATCGCAAAGTGCTGGTCGAGCGGCAGGTGCGGACCAACAAAAGCGAAGCACCGGGCAATGGAGAACTGAATCTCTGAGTTGCACGCATACAGCGAGCACATTTGCTCTGAAACGCGCTTACCCTCTGCATAAGCCGCATTTGGATTGAGCCAGTCAAGCCCTCCGCGATAGTTCTCCGGAATGCGGCTCAAATTCTCCGGTTGAGGTCCATAGACGGCTCCGGAGCTCACGAAGAGAAAAGCTGCGGCGCTCCGCGCTTTTGCAAATTCCAGAGTTCGTTCTGTTCCGCTCACTAGAGTCGTGAGAAGATTCAGCGGCTGCGCAGCCTCAGCGCCCGAAGTCGGTGCGGCAGCATGGATCACGAAGTCATAGTTCTGCTCAGGAAAATTGAAGCTGCGAATGTCTCCAGCAACGAACCGAATTGAAGTTTCGCGCGCAAGATGTGGCATTCTCGACGCGACCGTTTCAGGGTTGCGGCAAAGCACTGTGGCGCCAAGCTCAAGCTGCAGTTCGCGATCGCAATAGGCCAGGCTTTCCAGCAGCCATGCGCCAAAGAAACCCGTTGCTCCGGTCAAGAAAATGCGCTTGCCACGCGCTCTTTCCCAAAGCTCCCGCGTGAACGACAGGATGTGCGCAAGGTCCCTGGTAGCGATGGGTTTCACGCATCCAGCATAAATCCATGACGTTCGCTGCGCGGGTTATAACTTTGGATCGTGCGTGGATGGCTGCTTGCGCGAATCGAAGTTTGATGCGAATGGAAGCGCATTCCATGAACGGCTTGGACAAGTCCCCAAGTTGGACAAGTCGCCAAGGGCCCGCGCATCCAGATCATACCCCAGTATCAATGTGGTATCGTATGTATCCATTAGCGGAAGATAAACAATACCTCTATCGCTGGACTTTTGATAAATTCGACAATGGTATCCGGCGCAGTCTTAAATGTTTCTGGGCACCGGATTTGGTCCTTCTTTGAATGCATTACCACGAGGAGTATTTCCATGAGCACAGTCAAAATCGGCGGCAGATTGGTTGGCGACGAAGAACCCTGCTTCATTATCGCGGAGATCGGAATCAACCACAACGGCGACGTCGATCTCGCGAAGCGTTTGATCAGCGTGGCCATAGCCGCGGGTTGTGACGCCGTAAAGTTTCAGAAGCGTACGGTCGGAGTCGTGTACACCCCCGAAGAATTGGCTAAGCCGCGCGAGAATCCCTTTGGCCCGACAAATGGCGACCTCAAGTTTGGTCTCGAATTCGAGCAGGAAGAGTACGAGGAGATCGATGCGTTTTGCAGGTCAGTAAAGATGTGCTGGTTCGCCTCGCCCTGGGATGAGGGATCCGTGGATTTCCTCGAGCAGTTTTCTGTGCCCGTCTACAAGATCGCATCTGCATCGCTCACCGACGACAATCTTCTGCGGCATGTTCGCAAGACGGGAAAGCCGGTCATACTATCCACCGGAATGAGCACGTATTCTGAGATTGACCATGCCGTTGAGGTGCTCGGCAAAAAGGACCTCATTCTGATGCATGCGACGAGTACATACCCTGCAAACTACGACGAGCTCAATCTCCGGGCAATCCCGACAATGATCCAGCGCTATGGCGTCCCGGTCGGCTATTCCGGACACGAGACCGGAATCCCCAGCAGCGTTTGTGCGGCTGCGCTCGGCGCTTGCAGCGTGGAACGCCACATCACCATGGATCGTGCCAGTTGGGGCTCCGACCAGGCTGCTTCACTTGAGCCGAACGGCATTTCGCGCCTGGTCCGCGATATCCGCCTGTGGGAACAGTCCAAGGGCGATGGCATCAAGCGGGTGTATGAGCGTGAGGTTCCGATCATCAAGAAACTTCGCCGCGTCGGCGCCGCGGTGTGAGCCGGCATGCGTGAGGAGAATTCCGGAAATAGCAGCGGCTTGGATCGGGTCCGAGCCGTTGCAATGGATGTGGATGGCGTGCTCACCGATGGCGGCGTTTGGTGGGGCCCGAATGGCGAAGAATGGAAACGTTTCTGCTTCGCTGACATCATGGGAGTTTCACTGGCGCGTCGAGCAGGCATTGAACTCGCTCTCATTTCGGGCGAAGACAGCCCCCTGGTCGACCGTTACGCTGCTAAAATGCATATTGGACACGTGTTCAAGGGGTGTCGCGAGAAGGCGGCTGCTCTTCGTGAATTTGCAGCCTCGACTGGCATTGATCTGGCCGACATCTGCTATATCGGGGACGACATCAACGACTTGCCGGCAATGCAGATCGCAGGCTTTTCTGCCTGCCCCGCGAATGCCGTACGCGATGTCCTTACCAAAGTGAAATTTGTCTCCAGGTCTACAGGCGGAAGCGGCGCTGTCCGCGAAGTCGTAGATGCTATTTTCACGGCCCGCAGCTTAAACCCCATCGACGTCTTCTCCAGATCATGAGGGCTTGGCAGCAAGCTTTTGTGAACTACGTAAGAGCTAGATCATGAAGCTTTCCGACTATGTTGTGCGCTTTATTGCCGACCAGGGCGTTAAGCATGTTTTTCTCGTCACCGGCGGCGGTGCAATGCACCTGAACCAATCTCTTGGCGCGGAGAGTGCAATAAAGGCGATATGTAATTCACACGAACAAGCCAGCGCAATCTGCGCGGAAGGCTATTCCAAAGCCACAAATCACCTCGGGGTGTGCATGGTGACTACGGGGCCCGGAGGTACGAATGCCGTCACGGGCGTCGCTGGCGCTTGGCTGGATTCGACCCCGACCCTCTATCTATCGGGTCAAGTGAAGCGGCCAGATCGCATGTTCGACAAGGAAGGCCGTCCGCTGGGCATGCGGCAGCTCGGCGTGCAGGAAGTGGACATCGTCTCCATTGTGAAGCCAATTACAAAGTATGCGGTCACCGTCCTCAACCCCGAGGACATCCGCTATCACATGGAGAAGGCCCTGTATCTCGCACTAAATGGTCGCCCAGGTCCAGTCTGGGTTGATATCCCGCTCGATGTACAGGCCTCACCAATTGATGAACCCTCCAATCTGCGGGGCTTTGATCCGAAGGAGTTAGACGAGCGTTCCAGCAACTCGAACCTGAAAGAGGAAGTCAGCCTCCTGATCGAGAAGCTGAACCGCGCCGAGAGGCCGCTACTGTTTGCCGGAAATGGAATCCGCCTTGCACACGCGGAAAAGGAGTTCGAACAACTCCGCGTGTTGCTGGAGATTCCCACGGTGGCGACGTGGTGCGCGGCCGACCTGGTCCCGAGTAACGATCCCACCTATGTCGGTCGCCCCGGCTCGGTGGCAGCCCGGGGAGCCAATTTCGCGCTACAGAACTCAGATTTTCTTCTCGCCATCGGTGTGCGGCTGGATTTTGCAATTACCGGGTATGCGCCGCAGAATCTCGCTCGTGCAGCGCACAAGGTCGCTGTGGACATTGACGCGGCCGAACTCCAGAAACTCCATCCCTATCTGCAGCAGCCCATCTGCGCCGATGCTCGCGCATTTTTACAGGAACTGCTGCGACAGAAGGATTCTATTCGGCTTATGAACCATTCCGCATGGGATGCGCGCTGCGCCGACTGGAAGACTCGCTACCCGGTGGTCACTGACGAACACCGCAAGCCAGAAGGTCGGGTTTCGGTGTTCAACCTTGCGGAATTGATTGGAACGGAAGTCAAGCCCGAAGACAAACTCGTCGTCGGAAACTCTGGCTCGGCCATTGAAATCTTCCTGCTGGCCTGTCCCACCCTGCATTCGCAACGTCTTTACCATACAGCCGGCCTTGGGGCGATGGGGTATGCCATCCCAATGGCGATCGCGGTTGCAATTGCGAACCCCGGCAGGGAAGTCATCGCGGTTGACGGCGATGGAGGATTCATGTTCAACATTCAGGAATTGGAAACCATTCGCCGGCTCAAACTTCCAATCAAATTCATTGTGCTGAACAACGATGGTTACTCTTCTATCCGAGCCTCCCAGAAAGCCTATTTCGGTGAGGCGACGATTGGTGCGGATCGCAACAGCGGTCTTACCATACCCGATCTTGCTCAAGTGGGAACGGCATTTGGGCTTGGTACAGCAGTCATCAAAGATCAGAGCAATCTCCGTAAGGATCTTCGCAAAGTACTTGAAATGACCGGCCCGGTTGTGTGCGATGTCAATGTGCTCCCGGATGAGGTGCGTGCTCCGCGCCTGCAGTCCTATCAGAAACCAGATGGCTCCTTCGTCTCGAAGCCTCTCGAGGATTTGTTCCCGTTTTTGCCTCGAGAGGAATTCTTGGCGAACATGGTCATTGAACCTCTGCCCGAATAGGAGAAGGCGTGCAAGCAGTGTTAGGAGTCATGCAAGGACGCCTCAGTGCACCGGAAGAGAGCCGTTTCCAATCCTTTCCGCGTACCTCCTGGCGGCAGGAATTCCCTCGGGCCAGGGACGCCGGCATTAGTTATATAGAATGGATTTACGACGAGTATGGCGCATCGGTTAATCCTATTGCCACGGTCGAAGGTAGGGCAGAGATCAACGCGCTCAAAGAGCAGTATGGTCTTCAGACGCCCTCTGTCTGTGGCGATTGGCTCATGGACTTTCCACTCATCCGCTGTTCGGAACCGGAACAGGCGCAGCGCGTACGAGTGCTCCATGACATGCTCCATTGGGCAAAGGCCATCGGTGCCTCCCGGGTGGTTCTGCCGTTCGTTGACGCTTCGTCCATTCACACCGAAGAAGAGGCCAGCCTCGTAATCCGTGTTCTGGAAAGGTCTCTACCTGTCTCTGAAGAGACTGGGGTGGAACTGCATCTGGAGGCGGACTTCGGGCCATCAAGGTTCGTCGGTTTTCTAGGGCGCGTGCCACATCCGGCGATCAAAGTAAACTACGATACTGGAAACAGTTCAGGCTTAGGCTACGTCGCCAGGGAAGAGTTCGCGGCCTATGGTGACCGAATCGGCAGCATCCATATCAAGGATCGCCTGCGCAATCCTGATGGTAGTGTCACAACCAAACCCCTGGGACACGGCAGCGCGGATTTCGATGAAGTCTTTGCATGCATTCGCCAAATCAAGTATTCCGGCGGCTTCACACTGCAGGTAGCGCGCGGACACGACGGGGATGAAGTGAACTGGATCAAGCAGCAAGCGGAGTTTGTCCGAAACTATTGGAATTAGGACCATGGATCTTCAACTGACTGATCGCGTGGCGTTCGTGGCCGGCTCGTCAAAGGGCATTGGCAGAGCCATAGCGACTGGACTCCTTCGAGAAGGTTGCCGGGTCTGCCTCTCCGGGCGCAATGGCGACGCACTCGAAGACGCATGCCGCGACCTGCGCACCCAATTCGGAGACAGAGTCCTCGGCGTTCCAGGAGACATGACAGACCGCTCAGTCATCGATACCGCGTTAGGCGCTATTTATCGGAAGTGGGGTGGGTTGGAGATTGTAATTGCCAACTTGGGCAGCGGAAAAGGGAAGCCCGGCTGGAATCAGGAACAGGATGAGTGGGAACGGCTGTTTAACCTGAACTTCTTCGGCAGCGTGCGGTTGGCGCAAGCAGCCATTCCCTATCTGCAATCGAATGGAGGCAGCATCCTCTTCATCGCGTCCATCGTTGCGGTCGAATCAACCCCAGCCCCGCTGCCTTATTCAGCAGCCAAGGCCGCGCTGATCAATTACAGCAAGAACCTCTCCCGCGCGGTTGCCAATAGCGGCATTCGTGTGAACTGCATCGCACCAGGTAATATTCTCTTCCCTGGCGGTTCATGGGAACGGCATCTCAAAGAACGCCGCGAAGAAGTAGAGAAATATATCGCCGCGGAAGTTCCCCAGCAACGCTTCGGCACACCTGAGGAGATCGCCAGTTTTGCAGCATATTTGGTATCTCCCGTTTCCGGATTTTCAACCGGTGCTTGCTATATCGCGGATGGCGGCCAGACACGAAGGATCTGATTGGGACGGGAGCAACTTCGATATGACTGAGGCAAGAATCAATCGCGCCGCCACGCTGTTCGACCTCAGTGGTCGTGTCGCGATCGTGACAGGAGGCGCGGGCCTACTCGGTTACCATCACGGAGCCATCCTGGCTTCAGCAGGCGCCAAGGTAGTGCTGCTTGATCTGGCGGCCGCGCATCCCCACGCACGCGCAGAACAACTTGCCGCCGAGTTCGGCTCCGAGTGCCTGGGAATTGCCTGCGATATCACCCGTGAACCCTCGTTGGGAGAGACAAAAACGCAGATCCTCGAACGATTCGGCCGCATAGATATCCTCATCAACAACGCAGCGAACAATCCAAAAGTAGAAGATGGTAACTCCTCCTGGTCGCGCCTTGAAAACTTTCCCCTCGAAGTCTGGGATGCTGACATTCGCGTCGGTCTGACCGGTGCGTTCCTTTGCAGCCGCGTCTTTGGCGCAGAGATGGCGAGGCGGAAATCTGGTGTCATCGTAAATGTTGCCTCCGACTTGGCAGTCATCGCACCCGACCAGCGTCTCTACCGCGTCGAGGGCTTGCCTGAGGAGCAGCAACCTGTCAAGCCGGTAACCTATTCAGTTGTCAAAACGGCGTTGCTAGGACTTACACGCTACCTGGCAACCTACTGGAGTAGCTCCAACATCAGGGTGAATGCAATCTCACCCGGAGGTGTCTTCAACGGCCAGCCCGAAGTCTTCCTCAGCAAGTTGAAGCAATTGATCCCACTTGAGCGAATGGCCAATCGCGATGAGTACCAGGGCGCGATTCTCTTTCTCTGCTCCGACGCTTCGTCCTACATGACCGGTTCCAATCTCGTGATCGATGGAGGCCGCAGTTGCCTTTGAGCTCATCTCAATTGAAGTGCTCCGAGCTGTTTTCGGTTGCAGGCAAGACAGTTGTGTTGACCGGAGCCTCTGGTTTCCTGGGACGCACGTTCGTACGTACGCTTCTCTCGAATGGCGCCCGCGTGATCGCACTTGGACGTTCCGAACGTCTGCAACGTGAAGCCGACAATTGGTCGCAGGAGTTCGGATCGGACTCCTGCGCAATTCATCGCGTGGATATGTATGACATCCCAGCATTGAGCCGAACGCTAGATGAGATTGCAGCTCGGGAGAAATCGATCGATGTACTTGTTAACAACGCTCACGAGTTAGGACCAGGCACCGGTTTCAATGTCCCCGAAGGCTCGCTGGACAGCGCAACCATGGACACGTGGATGCGCAACCTGACGGGGGGCGTCTACTGGGCGGCGCTGACCACGCAAAAAGTCGGGGCAAAAATGAAACAGCAACAGTCGGGGAGCGTCATCAATATATCCACGATGTATGCGCTCGTGGCGCCTCGACCGCAACTCTACGCGGGAACAGACTTCATTAATCCGCCCGGGTATTCCGCATCGAAGGCGGCATTACTCAGCTTTACCCGCTACGTTGCTTCGTTCTGGGGATTGCATGGTATCCGCGCCAACGCCATCCTTCCCGGCCCATTCTCGAATACAGAAGATCTAGGAGGCTCCAATGCCGTGCAGCAGGATAGTCCGTTTCACGAGCGGCTTAAAGGCCTCACTTGCCTCGGGCGTGTGGGAAAGCCCAACGAACTCTCGGGCGCATTGCTCTTTCTTGCGTCTGATGCATCCAGCTTCATGACGGGTCAGGCGATTGTCATAGACGGTGGATGGACTGCCGTTTAAAGCTGAAGCACTTGAAAGGATTTGCTCATACGTCATGATGGAGATAAGAGTATTGGCCATCGCTTCTCCCGCATCCGCCTGGTTTCAACTGAACTCCGAGTAACGCAACTTCAAGCAAATTAAGGCTCCAAGCGCACCCGCGGAGAATGAAAGTGCGAAGAACTCCAAACCTACGTCCTCAAGCTTCTGATCGGTTGACAACTCTGGGTCTTCACCGCACGCAGGAGATGAACACGCTTCCAAAGACCAGACGGTCTCAATATCTTCCCGAATTGGACGGCATACGTGGCCTGGCCATACTTGGCGTATTGTGCTCTCACGGCGTGGGTTTGACTGGGTTATTCGCGGGCACTTCGGTCGGGGATCGTTTAATTAGCCATCTCATGGTGCCTTTGTGGGGCGGAGTAGATCTCTTCTTCGCATTGTCTGGCTTTCTGATTACGAATATTCTTCTACGAACGAAAGGGAATCAGAATTACTTTTCTTCGTTCTATGCCCGTCGTGCCTTGCGCATATTTCCTATTTATTATCTCGTCCTAGTGCTTTGCCTGTTGGTCTCCCATTTTTCAGCGGCGTTGCAAGACAGTTGCCTCCGGGACCCGAATGGAAGTTCGCTTACTTTATCTATCTCCAGAATTGGCCCCTCTTTTGGCACGGCAACAAGATGATGGAAGGTTTTTGGGGCGCATATTGGAGTCTGGCTGTGGAAGAGCAATTCTACTTCATCTGGCCGCTTATAGTACTACTGATCTCAGAGAAAGTCATTAGCAGAGTCTGTCTCGTCGGGCTGTTATGCGCTTTACCGCTGCGCCTGTTTCTCAGTGCTTATTATTTCGGCGGGAGCTTCGGCTTGGCTCAAATTACTTCCAGTCGAGTCGATGGCTTGCTTTTGGGCGCGGCTTGCTCTGTCTATATGTTTAAACACAAAAAGCCCGTCCCAATGCGGTGGATCGTCGCATCGAGTTCGATTGGAACCTTTATCATTGCGTGGATCGCAATATTTCATAAATCAGAGCTCGTATCCACAGGCAGTTGGATTTTGACTTTTGGAATTACCGGTTTTGCACTGCTTTCCGGAGCAATGGTGGCCTTATCACAGCATCACATCCCTTCCATACAACACGCGTTGACGTTAGGATGGCTTCGGATCGCAGGAAAATACAGCTATGGGATATATGTGTATCATTTATTGATATTCCTGCCCGTCCGCAAGTTTCTTTGGGATCACGCCAGCCTGACTGCCACCTGGAATCTTCCACAAAGGATCCTTGCATTGGTCCTGCTATTCGTGGTCGTCGTTTTCATTGCAAAGCTCAGTTACCACCTAATCGAAACTCGATTCCTGCGACTGAAGAACGGTTTTAAGCCTCGTGCCGGAATGTCCACCCCCGCATCGGTCTGATGCAGGGGTGTTGCAAGCTTTCGGAGGATGCCTGACCGCACTCCCGCATCAGGAGAATTAATCATTTCTTTACCTCCCCGGGCTCATGTGCCTCAGTTTGTTTGGAGGTCGAGTCATCCTCGGACCTGTTCTTCTACCTCCGCGCAGCACCCCGTATGATTTTGCATCCGGTCAGATATGCATGGAGAGGGAAATGCTGCTCCTGAAAATAAAGTCGGCGCGCGGGAGATAAACATGATTCCGGTAGTCCAGCTTTTTTCGCACTTTCCAGCAACATTGAAAATCAGGAAGGTTGTTGGTTGAGTCTT
>OBLW0100004912.1_pt1 | contig 10095 bp, 8 predicted proteins | sample 1520161 | NCBI WGS metagenome assembly OBLW01 (sample SAMEA3539309, study PRJEB22396) | soil metagenome | biome: tundra; feature: field; material: soil | place: USA | collected 2010-05 | depth 0.15 m | reverse complement strand
CAATCTCCTTGGCGAGGTGCAGCCCGCAGGCGTTGGCCTCGTCGGTATCCATGTGAACGTTGAGCAGGACGTTCTTGTCCACGCGAATGCGCACGCGCTCAAACGTAACGGCGGCCAGGCCGGCCACCCGCAACTTCATTTCGTCGCCATGTTTCACGCCGTAGTAAGCCGCCTCGGCGGGGTTCATGTGGGCGTGTATGGCGGCGCGAATCACGCCTTCCTTCAGCTCGACCATCCCGCGCGGCCCCATGAGGAACGCGCCGGCCGAGCCGTCGATGTCGCCCGAAAGGCGGATCGGCACGTCATCCAGGCCCAGGCTGATGGCGTCGGTGAAAGCCAGCTCCACCTGCGTTCTTTTGCGGATAGGGCCCAGAATCCTGAGGTTTGAAATCAGCCGGCTGCGGGGACCGATCAGCGTCACGGTTTCTTTGGCGGCGAAGTTGCCGGGCTGGTAGAGCGGGTGGTGTACGGTCAGCTCATAGCCCTCGCCGAAGAGCTGGTCCAGGTGCTCGCGGCTGACATGTATGTGGCGCGCGGAGGCGTCCACGACCAGCGTCGGTGCCGGGGACGGACCGGCAAGACGCGCGGTGACGATTCTCCGGACGAGTTCTTCGACGGCGGATCTGGCGATAGTGGCCATCAGTGGGATCCCCCTGACTCACTTTGACCGACCGTGACGCAGTTTGACAGAACAGCCGCGGTGGCGCGGGCCACGATGCGCTCTTCGTCGGCAGGCACGACGTAAATGGAGGCCGGCGACGCGGCGGCGGAAATCCGAGCCTCGGCGTGCGCCGCCAGGTTCGCGGAGGCGTCCAGTTGGATGCCGAAAGGCTCCAGGCCGCGGCAGATGGCGGCGCGGATGGCGGCGTCGTTCTCGCCGATGCCGCCGGAGAACGTGAGCACGTCGATTCCGCCGAGTTCCACCAGAAACGCGCCGATGTAATGCCGCACGGCGCGGACCAGGACGTCCAGCGCCAGGCGCGCGCGGTGGTCGCCGGAATCGGCCGCGGCGTGAAGATCGCGCATGTCGCCCGACCCGCCGCTGAGGCCCGCCAGGCCCGATTGGGTGGCTAGAATATTGGCCATCGCGTCCACGCCCAGCGACAAACGCTTCATCACGTAGAGCGCCGCGAAGGCGTCCACGTCACCGGCGCGATTGCCGTGAGGGATGCCGGACTGCGCGGAGATTCCGAAACTGGTATCGATGGCCACACCCGCGCGGATCGCCGCCAGGCTGGAGCTTCCGCCGAGATGGCAGGAAATGTGGCGCAGATCGCGGCGGCCGAGAAGTTCCTGCGCGCGCTCGCTGGCCGCACCATGGCTGGCCCCGTGGAAACCGTAGCGCCGCACACCCAACTCCTCTTTCCATTGGTAGGGAACCGAATAGGTTATCGCGCTCTCCTCCAGGGACTCGTAGAACGCCGTTTCGAAGAGCGCCACCAGCGGGAGGTCGGGGAGCCGCTTTTGAAACGCACGCATGGCCGCAATATAGGGAGGGTTGTGGGCCGGCGCCAGAAACGTGAACTCTTCCATGGCGCGAAGAACCTGGTTGTCCACCAGGCGCGCGCCGCTCAGGGGACCGGCATGCACGGCCTTGAAGCCGACCGCGCTCAGCTCCGCAGGGGTCAGGCATGCCCGCCCCTCGCCGATCAGTTCGCCCATGCACCGGTCAATGGCGGACTCGTAATTAGGGCAGCCGCCCGGCTGGCCAATGCGTTCCACCAATCCCCGGCCCATCACCGAGCCGTTCCGCATGTCGTAGAGACGGTACTTGAACGAAGTGCTGCCGATATTGGCGACGAGGATCTTCATTCGGATAAAGGGATGTAAAGTGCAATTGTACACCACCTCTTCGTTCAAATTCAATCAAAATCGTTCACAATACGCCATGTGGAGAGGCGCGCTGCCGGGAGGACACGTGTTGGCGGGAGTGTCAGGACTGGCCTGTCGATGGTCAGAATAAGCCGATCTTTTGAGATCCGAAGTTCGGGAAGTTAGGAAACACCGTCGGCAGAGCGGTGTCCGGAACGCCGAACCACGAAGCCAGCGTCGCGCCATACTGATCGATCGAAAGAGTCGGAATCCAACGCCCGCGCGTATCCGTGTCGTTGGGGCCGCCCAGTTCGAACGTCGGGAAGGCGCCGTAGATCTGCCCGCCCCGCACCGCGCCGCCGGCCACCAGGTGATGGCTGCCCCAGGCATGATCGGAACCGTCGGTCGTGGTCGGCTGGAACGTCCGGCTGAAATCGGATTCCGTGAACGTCGTCACATTCTGCGCGACGCCCAATTCCTGCGTCGCCGCGTAGAACGCCGCCACCGCCTGGCTCAGCTCCGGATAGAGCGTGTTGTGGGCCTCGAGCTCGCCGGCGTGGGTGTCGAATCCGCCGAGGGAGCAGAAGAAAACCTGACGGTTCATCCCCAGGTAGGGCGCCACCTGAACGATCTGCGCCACCTGCTGCAACTGCTGCCCGAGTGGCGTGGCCGGAAACAGGGTCTTCAGCGGCGTTCCTTTCGCCAGGGCCTGCCCCAGCGCCGTCGCATCGCCGATACTGTTGGCCAGCGTGTTGTTGGCGGCCTGCGCCAGCGACACGCCCGAGTCGAGCTTCAGCAGGTTGTTCAGCGAGCTCAACCGCGCCTTGGATGCGGCCGACGAATTGAATCCGGAAAGCTGCAACGTTCCGCCCGGCGCCACCGCCACCTGCTGCGTCGTCGCGCCGGTCCCCAGCAGGGCATTGCCGGCCACCGAAAAGAACACCGGGAAACTCGACGAGTTGATTTTTTGCGATTCAATGTAATCGGCCACACGGCCGGCCCATCCCGTCGGACTGTTGCCTTGCGCGACAGACGTCTGCCATTGCAGTTGCTGATCGGAGTGCGAAAACAGGTTCAGCGGAACCGGCGCCTGCTGCGATTGATACTGGGCGCGCGTCACAGGCTGCACCAACGACCCCACATTCGCCACCACGGCCAGCTCTTTCGACGAGAACATGCTCGCCAGCTCGGCCAGCTTCCCGTGAAACGCGTACGGCGCATTCGCCGCGCTATAAACCGTCGGCGTCAATTCCGTGGCGCTTAGCGCGAGGCTGCCGCGAATGGAGGCGTAGGCCTTGTAGCTCGCATCGTCCATGGGAACGATGGTGTTGTTCGAATCGTTGCCGCCGAACAAAAAGATACACACCAGCGCGCGGTACTCTGGCCCGCTTTGCGCGAGCGCGGGCAACAATCCGAATGGCCGCAACGCCAGCGATCCCACCGAACCGGCGGCGACCCGAACGAATCCTCGACGTGTAAACATGGCGATTTCCTTTTACTGAACCACTTGATAGTCGCTCGATGTGAGCACGATATAGAGCGCCGCCTGGGCCTTGGCGGCCGGCGTCGCCGCCGCGTTGGCCGCATCCGCCGCCGCTTGCGCAAGATCCGGCGGCATCCCGGCGTGCAGGAAGACGTCGCTGATGTAGGCGAGCAGATCGTCGATGCTCCACGCATAAGCGGTGAAGGGCGATAGATCGAGCTTGGTAGTCTTGTCGAGCGACCCATACAGCGCCTTTGAAATCACGTCCGCCCGGTCCGATGCGGTCTGCGTGGAATAAATCTGAAACTCCGGACCGAGCAACCCGCCCGCGATCCGGTTCTGCGGCGAGAAATAACTGAACACGCTGGGCGCGTTGAACAAGTTCTCTCCCAATTCGTTCGCATAGGAATTGAGCGAGTTGGCCGCGGTAACCGTCCCGTTCAATCCGCGGACCAGGTTCGCGAGGAATAGAATCGGCTCTCTGAGATGGCCGAACGTGGCGATCGCCTGAGCGCTGGGATCGTCGCCGGCGCGGGCTTCCGTATCGGTGAGAATCGCCGCAATCACCGACTTCATATCGCCACGCGTGGTTGAAAACACCTGCGCCACGCGCTGCACGTAGGCCGCGCTCGGGTTGCTGGTCACCATGTGCTCGATGAGTTGCTTGCAAACGAAGGGCGCCATGGTGGGTTGCTCCATCAGCGCGTCGAGAACCGTATCCAGATCCTGCATCGCGCTCTGGCCGGCGGGAACGACTACGTTGTTGAAGATCGTCTTCTTGCTGGTATCGTGCTCGGCCTCCACCGCGAGCATCTGTCCGAAATAATACGGTGGATTATTGTTTTTCGCGGTCGCATCCGGCGCCGTGGGATACGTCCATCCGGTCAGGACCTTCGCCATATTGGTCACCACGGACTGATTGTAGGTGGGGACCGGATTCTTATTCGCGTCGAGCACGGGGCTTCCATCGGGATTCAACTCGGTCAGACCCAATGTGAAGAGCTGCATCAGCTCACGCGCGTAGTTTTCATTGGCCGCCGTCCCCTTAGCCGGATTCGCCTTGTTATTATTCGCCACGTTCAAATACGTCCCCATGGCGGGACTGAGGGTCACGGCTTTGACGATGTCCCGGTAATTACCAAATGCGTTATCGCGAAAAATGCGCCAGTAGGGAGGAAATGCGTAGGCGGGATGAACCGACACCTGAGATACCACCCAGATCTGGGAAAGAATGAACGCCATGCGCTGCCGCAATTGGTCCTGCCCGGTCACGATGTTCCGAAAGAAAGCGGCCTGCACGGGCCCCAGGTTGTTGTTGGACTTGCCGTCTGAGTCTAGAATCGCCTGATCCGGCAGGTCCGATAATGGCGCCGAATACTGCGCCTCGAGCCAGTCCGCGATCCCCATCCCTTCGAGCGACGCGACCGATGCGGGCGTCGGCCCCCATGTCGCCTGGTCCAGAAAACGCGCGGCGGCGCGATCGCCCATCACGGACGGCATTGTAGTCTGGCTGAATCCGAGACCGGACAGAAGTATCAGATATAACGACGTTTTCATTCGTCCCCCTTGCCGACCATAACCCATCAAACACCGAAGTTCGCGGAAAGTGGCGGTTCAAAATGCGGCCGGGGGAAAAAAGTTATAAAGAAAGAAGGTACGCATGATGGTTGCACTTGGATTGATTGCCGCGGCGCTGGCAGCGCCCGCCTCGCTACACGACGGTTTCAACTCGCAACAGGCTTACGCCTACACCGCACGGATCGCGGGGTTCGGTGAGCGCTGGCCCGGATCGCCCGGCCACAAGAAGACCGAGGACCTGATCCATCAGGTACTGCAAAAGGATGGCGCGCGCATCGAAGCCGACGATTTCACCGCCAGTACGCCGCGCGGGCCCGTCGCGGTCCATAACATCATCGGCAAGTTCAACGCGAGCGCCGACCCGAATCAGAGGATCTTCATCCTGGCGGGTCATTACGACACGCTCTTCCAACCGGGGTTCATCGGCGCCAATGACGGCGCTTCCAGCACGGCGATCCTGCTGGCCTTCGCCGACGCGCTGGCCGGGCGGAAGACCAAGATGCAGATCTGGCTGGTGTGGACCGATCTCGAAGAGGCCATCCACTCGTTCGACGACGCCGACGGGCTCTACGGGAGCCGTCACCTGGCGGAGGAACTGGCCGCCAATGGAACGGCACGGCGCATTCGCGGCTTCTTTCTGTTGGACATGATCGGCGACAAGGATCTGGGCGTGGCCCGCGTGACCGGCTCCGACAGGGGTTTGCAGGATTTCATCGCGCGCGCCGCCCGGCAGTTGGGCTACAGCCAGTACTTCTTCCAATACGAAATCGACATCATCGACGACCACGTTCCGTTTATCCGCGCGGGCGTTCCGGCCGTGGACGTGGTCGATGCCATGTACGGCCGCATGGGCCCGTCGTTCGACTCGATGGGTGAGTTTCACCATAGCAACGCCGACACCATGGACAAGGTGTCGCAGCACAGTCTCGAAGTGGCCGGCCGGACGATTCTGCTCACGGTCGAGCTGTTGGACAGGTAGAAAGTGGCCTCGCGCGCACCATACGGCTACATCCTCTCGCTGCCGGAGCGGGTTCTCCGCTCGTTGGGGGCGTTATCGGGGGGATTGCTGCGCGAGATCGGAAATGTCGCGCTGCCAGCCAGCGTGCGGCGAACCGTTTTGTATCGCACGATGGTTGGGGTGGCGCTACGGTTCCTGATCGAGGAAGTGGGGCAGGTGGAAGGCGTCTACCCGTCGGAAGGGCGGCTGGCCGAGAAATTCCTGCTCAAGCGGACCGCCAGTCATGGGATCGACCTGCTGGGCATCCTTGCGTTCCAGGCGTCGCCGATCTGGGTGCTGGCGGCGCTGGCGGACGCGGCGGGCGGAAGCCTGAAGCTGATCCAGGAGATTTCACAGGCGCTGCAGGAAGAAGGACTGCTCGACCGGGAAGCGCGGTTCGAGACCATGGAGCAGGTGCTGGACGGCCTGGAAAAGACCAGCGGGCGGCTGGCGGATACGCTCAATCTTCCCCCGGTGGATATTCCGGGATTGCGCCGTGAATGGGGCCTGCTGAAGAACGATCTGCGGACCATTCCGCCGCGCAGCCTGCCGGGATTGGCCCGCGTGGAGCGGGTTTGGGAGAACCTGAGGGAATCGGCGAAGGAGCAGGGCCGGCCGGTGTTCGTGATGTCGTCGCTGCTGGCGGTATCGACGGTGGCGCACGTGCCCGCGAACGTGTTGTGGTTGTCGCGGGCGGCCCGTTCCGCGGCCAGGCGCACGGGCAAGGTGCTGGGCGAAGCGATTCTCGACCACTACGTTGAGACGCTGGCCGAGATCCGGCGGACCGGGTTCGTCGATTACTGGATCAAGGGGTTTCGGCCGTATCTGCGCGGCGCGGCGGAACAATTCGCGCCGGGTCATAAATCCGCCACCGAGCGTCACCTTATGCGTTAAGGCGCGCTGCTGTGGATGAAACCGAGGACGGCCCGATTCACGTCCGCTTCGGCCTGGCCGGTAAACGGCGAGGTAGTGGGTTCATAGCCTCCCTCCTGAAACGCTTGCGCGGTCGGAAGATAACCGAACCAGCCGTTGGTGTAGCCGAAGTAGAAGGTGTGCGGGAAGGGTGAGTGGTTCCGCACGTTGAGGGCGATCTCGCAGAACATCTCCACCGGGAGCGACCAGACAAATGTGTCGTTGATGCGCAGGAAGCGCACCGGCAGTTTGACCATGGTTCGCCCGGCTTCGGTTCCCGCATAGGCGGAAAGTTCATCGGGCCAGCCGAGCCCGTCCTTGCGCGGGGTATCGATGGTCATGGCGGCGGTGGACATGGTCACCGTGTCGGTGGCTGGACCCAAGCGCTGCAACGCGTCGAGAACCTTGTCTGCCACCAGGACGTTGAAGAACGGAAGAGGTCCGCTGCGCGCGTCCGGATACCCGTGGTAGATGGGAGACAGGTTGCCGGCCGCGCCTTGCTCCCACAAAACCGTCCCGCCCAGTTTCTGTTCCAGATAGGCGGTGACGGCGCCGGGAGCGTCGCCGCTGATCGAGAGATTGCTTCCGCTCAACACGGTGCCGTGCATGGCGTAGTTCATGATGACGGCGATGAGGCTGCCATCGGGCTTCTCCAGGCGGATCAGACCGATTTGCCGGTCGGCGGGACCGTCCGGATTCAACCCCAGCGCTACGCGGCCGGTCACATCCTTGGCCCGCCGGTTGATATTGGCCATGGCCATCCCCTCGCCGATGGCGATGCGCGCGGGTTCGAGCTTGTCGCGCGCGCCGCGGACGGCGTCAATCAGACTCTTGGTGGCGAAGGCGGCATAGTCGCGGTTCCATTCATGATCGGAACGGCCCAGCAAGACTTTGTACATGCCCTGAGGGCCGATTTCCGGCGCGGAATGCGAGTGGGTGACGCTCCACCACACGTTCTTGGGATCGATGCCCATCTCCTTTTTCAGTTGAGCAGCCACGTCGTCGTAGAGGCCGGGCGAGTACAGGCAGATGTCCGTCGAAATCAGGTAGAACTGTGTGTCGCCGGAGTCCATGGCGACGACTCGGTGATAGATTTTATCGTGCGCGCCGGTCGATTGCCGCGCGTCGTAACCGAGGAGCCATTGGGGAGTCGACGGCGTGATGTCGACCTTCACGGCGGAGGCGCGGAAGCCCGCCCCGGCCAGGGGGAGGCAGACGGCACAGCAGATAGCGAGACGGCGGCAGAACATAATACATTGTGTTACCACAGACGTATCGTATGGCGTCAACAAATCTCATTATTGCGTCGTTGCTTCTGGCAGCCGCCCAGGTAAGCGCCGGACGGACGGTTTTGTCCTGGCCGGCGCCGGATGGGGAGAAGCTTTCCGAAGACTACACGCTGCGCATCAACGGCCAGCCCGTACCGGTGTACTCCTGCCGCGTCTCCGCGTTTCCTCTGAACCAGGTGTGGCCGGGCTATCAGCGGCCCATGGACCAGACGGAATTGGCGAGTTTCGCCTATTGGGGAATGTCCGGCCCGGTCACGGTGGAAGTCTCCGCCAAGCGGGCGTTCCAATCGGTGGCGGTGCGGCCCACCTCGCGGGGCATCAAGCCGGCCATCAAAGGTCGGGTCATCGCGTTCCGGTTGCCGAAGGCGGGGCAAGTGACGGTGGAATTGGACGGAACGCACTACGCGCTGCACCTGTTCGCCGATCCGCCGGAGACTGACGCGCCGAAGGCCGGCGATGCCAACGTGTTGTACTTTGGCCCAGGCGTCCACCGGCCGGGCAAGATCACCCTGCAGAGCGGGCAGACGGTTTACGTGGCTGGCGGGGCGGTGGTGTATACCGCGATCGGGGGGCGCGGCTTGACCGGGGTGCGCATCCTGGGGCGGGGCATCATCGACACCAGCGAGTTTCCGCGCGGCCAAGGCGGCGGATCCATCCGGCTGACGGATTGTACGGACGTCACCATCGACGGCGTGATCCTGCGCGACTCGGACCTTTACGGAATCACCACCTCCGGGTGCAAGAACGTGGCGATCTCCCGCGTCAAACTGATCGGCTTCTGGCGCTACAACTCCGATGGCATCGACACGTGCAACAGCCAGGATGTGACCATACGCGATTCCTTCGTGCGCTCCTTCGACGACTCGATCGTGCTCAAAGGGCTAAAGGGGAGGCAGCAAAGCTTCGACGACCGGCCGGTGCGGAACATTCGCGCCAGCAACCTGGTGGTATGGTGCGACTGGGGACGAGCGCTGGAGATTGGCGCGGAAACCTCGACCCCGGAGATCGCCGACGTGATTTTCCGCGATATCGACGTGATCCGGACCGGTTTCATCGCCATGGACATTCAACACGGCGACCGGGCCGCGGTGCACGACATCCACTTTGAGAACATTCGCGTGGAGGTGGACGACGTAAGCCCGCAGCCGGTATTTCAGAGGGCGCGCGACCAGAAGTACGCGCCGGACCCCGCGGTGCAATACGTCCCGCAGTTGTTCGTGATCATCATCAAGCCGACTTCTTACTCGCGGGACCAGCAGGCGGGTACGGTCCGGGACGTGTTTCTCAAGGACATCTTCGTAACGGGCAAGCCCACGATGGGGTCGTCCCTGACCGGCTTCGACGCCGAGCACGACGCGCGGGGGGTTTCGATCGAAAACCTGCGTTTCAACGGCCGTCCGGTCACCAGCGCGGAAGCCGCGCACCTGAAGGTAAACAACTTCGCGGAAGCGGTTCGCTTCGTGGGAAGCGGCGGCAAGCGATAGCGCGCCTTCTACGGGGCTTTCTTGGCAACGAACGGCTGCGCCTGGTCGTCACCGCTTCGCTGCACTTTGAAATCGATCTTGTCCGCCGAAACCTTGCCGGTGTACTTCAAATCGATGCCGTTGCCGAACTCCAGGTGAACGGAAAACGAAATGTCGTCGCCGTGAATCTCGGCGTTCTGGATGGGCTGCTCGAACTGATCGCCGCCCATGGTGCCGGTGAGTTTCCCGCCATCGGCTTTCAATTTAAAAGTGATGGGGTAGGTATTGCCATTGGGACCCGGCTGTTCGCCGGTCCATGTGCCGGTGGGGTCGGCGGCCAGCAAAAGCATCGCGCCCACGAGAGCCGCGAGGAGAATGCGTTGAACCATGCACGCCATTATACGGCGAATTGCAAAGGGTGCGCGGGATCTGGAGGAACGAAGCCAATTTGGGCTTGGGCTGCGTGTGAGAGACACTTCGGCTGTATGGGTGGGTCAAGGTGAAGATTTCGTTGCGGCGGCCGGGGCTGTCGGACTTATCGCCGCGCGTATTCCGGCCGCC
>OBLW0100004911.1_pt1 | contig 10096 bp, 11 predicted proteins | sample 1520161 | NCBI WGS metagenome assembly OBLW01 (sample SAMEA3539309, study PRJEB22396) | soil metagenome | biome: tundra; feature: field; material: soil | place: USA | collected 2010-05 | depth 0.15 m | reverse complement strand
AGAGATCGTCCCCTCGGTCGCCCGGACCGGCAGGCTCATCGTCCTGCACGAGGGCAGGAAGACTCACGGGTTCGGCGCCGAGGTCGTCGCCAGGATCGTCGAGGGATCCCGCGCGCCGCTCAAGGCGCCGCCGCTGCGGCTCGCGTCGCTCGACCTGCCGGTGCCTTTCGCGCCCGAGCTCGAGGCCGCGTTCAGGCCGACAAAGGACCGCGTGATACAGCTCGTCACGGAGTGGATGTCGTGAAGAAAAGGGTGATTACGCGCGGCGCCTGGGCCCGAATCCGCCTGTTCGCGATGGATGTAGACGGCGTCCTGACCGACGGGACCGTGTCCATATCTTCCGACGGCACGGAGACCAAGCGGTTCGCGATCATCGACGGGCTGGGTCTCGTGCTCCTGCGCCTCTCCGGGCTTGAGCTCGCGTGGATATCGGGCCGGCTGTCGGCCACGTCGACCCTGCGCGCGGCCGAGCTCAAGATCCCCCACGTTATCCTCGGCAGGCACGACAAGCTCGCCGCGCTGTCGGAGCTCGCGGCGGCCCTAGGGATACCGCTGCGCGACTGCGCGTACATGGGCGACGATATCATAGACGCGCCCGCCATCGCCGCGGCGGGCATCGGGATCTCAGTCCCGACCGCGCTTCCCGCGGCTCTCGCCGCCGCAGGCTACGTCACGCGCAGACTTCCCGGCAACGGGGCCGTCCGCGAGGTCTGCGACCTGCTCCTGGAGGCGCGCAAGGCCCCGGCAGGGAGCCGAAGCACCGGGCGCCGTACACTGTCACCGTGAGTCGACCTCAAAAAAAACTCCTGGCCGCGGTCGCGCTCCTTGCCTGCCTCCCGGGAGCGCCGGCGCAGGACACGCCGGTGGCCCCGCCCGCGAAAAACTGGACCCTTCCCCTGTTCACGAAGGAGGGCTTCCGCCAGATGACGCTCAGGGGCAATGAGGTGCGGCCCGTCACCGCCGACCGGATCGACATATCCGGGCTCAACATCACGGTTTTTTCGGGCGACGCCCAGGCAAAGGTCGACTCCGTTCTCACGAGCCCCGAGGCGATGTTCATGATCAGCGAAAAGATCGCACGCGGCGACAAGTCGGTCCGGCTGGTGCGCGACGACGTCGAGGTGACGGGCGAGAAGTGGACCTATTTTTACAACGAGAAAAAAGTTCTGATCGCCCGCAACGCCCACGTCGTGTTCCATGCCGCAATGCCGGACATCCTCAAATGAGAGCCTTCCCCCTGCTTGCGACAGCGGCCGCAATGACCCTGGCCGCGGCGGCGCGGGCGGCTGATATCCCGACCACAACCGTTGATTGTTCCGGGCTCGTCGAGTCGGCGAGCACGGACACCGAGATGACGACCACTTTCCGCGACAACGTCGTGGCCGTCGGCAACAACATGACGCTGCACTGCGACTTCCTGAAAGTCATCACGACGGGGATCAACGAAAAGGGCTCGACGATCGGCAAGCATGACAAGTTCAAGTACATGCTCGCGACGGGCAAGGTGCGGATCGTCCAGGGGGACCGCGTGGCGACTTGCGGCCGCGCCGAGGTTTTTCCGGGCGAGGACCGGATCGTCCTGACCGAGAACCCCGTCGTGAAGATAGAGAGCGAACACTACGAGATGGCCGGCCCGCGGATGGTCCTGTACCGGGGACAGCGCCGCGCCGTGATCGAGGGGACGCCGGGCCAGCCGGTGCACGTCTCGCTTCCCGGAATCAAGGATCTGGGGTTCCCCTCGGAGAAGCCCGAGGAGGGCACGCCCCAGGGAAAGCCCACGAAATAAGATGGAGACCGCCTCGATCGTCGCCGAGGGTCTGGTGAAGACCTACGGGGCCCGCACGGTCGTCGACGGCGTCAACCTTCGGATCACAGGCGGCGAGGTGGTCGGGCTTCTGGGGCCGAACGGCGCGGGCAAGACCACGATCTTCTACATGATGGTCGGCCTCGTCCCGGCCACAAGGGGACGCGTCCTCCTCAACGACCATGACATCACCCGGCTGAGGATGCACCGGCGGGCCAGGCGCGGCATCGGCTACCTGCCGCAGGAGGCCTCGGTGTTCCGGAAGCTCACGGTCGAGGAGAACATCCTGGCGATCCTCGAGGTGGTCCACGTCCCGCGCGGCGAGAGGAAGGCGCGCCTCAAGGGCCACCTCGAGGAGCTCGGCCTGGAGCACGTCGCGAAGCAAAAGGCCTACACCCTGTCGGGCGGGGAGAGGCGCCGCCTGGAGATCGCCCGGGCCCTCGTGACCCGCCCGCATTTCCTGCTCATGGACGAGCCTTTCGCCGCGATCGATCCCATTTCGGTGGCCGAGGTGCAGAGGATTATGCTTCAGCTCAAGAACAGGGGCATCGGCATCATCGTTACGGACCACAATGTGCGGGAAACCCTCCGGATCGTGGACCGCGCCTACCTGATCCACGAGGGACGCGTGCTCTCGGAGGGCACGGGGGAGTTTCTCATCCGCGACGAGAAGGCGCGGAAGTTCTACCTGGGCGAGGACTTCAACCTGTGACGGCTTGAGGGTCGGCCAGGGGCGCGCCCGAGCGCTTTTTCCGTGCGTTCCCCTCGTCTAATGTGCTGAAATCGGGCCATGCAGAAGGCCATCCACGGCATTACTGTCGCCCACTTCTACGATACCTACCGCGAAAAGCTCAGAATGGAGCTCGTGACCGGGGACGCGGGCCTCCACAGGCTGATTCGCGAGGGGAGTATCAACCGGCCGGCCCTTGCGCTGACCGGTTTCTTCAAGTATTTCGCAAACAAGAGGATACAGGTGATCGGAGCCGCCGAAATGACCTACCTGAAGACCCGGAGCCAGCGGGACCAGATCACCACGTTCAAGGAGATGGCGAGGCGCAGCGTCCCCTGCGTCATCCTGACGCGCAACTACAACCCGACCCACGCGATGCTCGCGGTCGCCTCCGAGATGGATCTCCCGATCTTCAGGACGCCGCTCATCACGATGAACCTGGTGAACCTCGCGACGCTGTGCATCGACAACGAATTCGCCCCGAGCGGGATCGAGCACGCGACGACGCTCGACGTGAAGGGGGTCGGCGTGATGCTCCGCGGCGACTCCGGCGTGGGAAAGAGCGAATGCGCGCTCGCGCTCATCGAGCGCGGCCACTCGCTCGTTTCCGACGACCTGACGATCATCAAGCTGCTCGACGAGCGCGAGCTCATGGCGTCGAGCCGCGCGCTCAACCGGGGCTACATGGAATGCCGCGGCATCGGGATCATCAACATCGCCGAGATGTTCGGCGTGAAATCCATACGGCTTGAGAAGCGAATCGACCTGGTGGTCTCGCTGCACGAGTGGACGCCGGACGTCGTGGAGGAGCGCACGGGGCTCGAGGAGAACAGCTACGAGATCCTCGGAATGAAGCTGCCCCACATAGAGCTCTACGTGCGGCCCGGGCGCGACATGGCGCGGCTGGTCGAGGTGGCGGCTCTCACCCAGGCGCTCAAGCGGATGGGTCACGATCCCGCCAAGGACTTCAACGACCGGCTGATCGCCTTCATGTCCGAGGACAACCCGGTCAAGCACCTGAAGATCAAGCCGATCGAGCGCGAGGAGCGCGCGCCGGGCCGGCCCGGTTCCGAATAGATCCATGCCCAACCCCGAACGCGCCAACGGACGCAAGGCCGACGAGCTCAGGCCGGTCTCATTCGAGGCCAATTTCGCGCCCAATGCGACCGGCTCCGTCCTCATCCGCTACGGCTCGACCCAGGTGATCTGCGCCGCGACGATCGAGCCGGGCGTTCCGACCTGGATGAAGCAGCAGGGCGTCAGGGGCGGCTGGCTCACCGCCGAATACTCGATGCTCCCCTACTCGACCCACGAGCGCAAGACGCGCGACATCAACAGGGGAAAGCTGGACGGAAGGACCGTGGAGATCCAGCGGCTCATCGGCCGCTCGCTGCGCGCCGCCGTCGACCTGGAAAAGCTCGGCCAGAACACGCTCTGGCTCGACTGCGACGTCCTCCAGGCGGACGGCGGCACGCGGACGGCCGCGATCACCGGCGCCTATGTCGCGGCAAGGCTCGCCGTCCAGAGGCTGATCGATGAGGGAAAGCTGAGGGAGAGCCCGCTCACCGACTCGGTGGCCGCGGTCAGCGCCGGACTTTTCGGCGGAAACCTTCTCCTCGACCTGGCCTATGTCGAGGATAAGGACGCGGAGGTGGACTTCAACGTCGTCATGACGGGCCAGGGCAGGTTTGTCGAAGTGCAGGGCTCGGGCGAGGAGTCGACGTTCAGCAACGAACAGCTCCAGGACCTCCTCGCACTCGCAAAAAAGGGGCTGAAGGAACTCTCGGCCCTGCAGGCGGCATTTCTCGCAAAGCAGCTCCTCGCAACTCAAGCCCGTGGGATTTCCTGAAAAACAATACCGCTGGACCTGGGACTTCCGGTCGCCGCCCGGGGTGCTGTGGCATCTGGCCTCCAACACGGACCGGTTCAACCGCGATTGCGGGTTCCCGCCCTTTCAGGTCCGGGCGCCCGCGGCAGGGGAGCCGCCCGCCGAGCCGGGCGTCCGCAGGCTGCGGTCCACCTATTTTGGAATCGTCTGCGAGTGGGAGGAGCGCGAATTTGAGTGGGTCCAGCCGGTTCGGTTCGCCGTCAGCAGGATCTTCACGAAGGGTCCCTTCGAACGGATGATGCAGTCGTGCGAGCTCTCGGCCCGCCCGGGCGGCGGAACCACGATGGTCTACGAGATGCGCGTGAAGCCGCTCAACATGGTGGGCGCGATGATCGTGGCGCTTTCGATCGGGCTGCGGATGCGCAAGACCGCCGAGCGGGTCCTTCACCACTATGATGAGCTCGCCTTCGTGGTGCCGGTTGTCCCGGAGCGCAGCCGCAGGCCGCTTGTCACCGGCGGCGCCAGGCAGCGGCTCGCTTCAATCTCCTCGAAGCTCGTCTCGGAGGCCCGCCAGCCCGCGCCCCTTGTCGAGCGCCTTTGCGACCTCCTGTCGACCGCCGACGACCTCACCCTGTCGAAGATGCGGCCCTATGTCCTCGCGGACAACTGGGGAACCGCCCGGCGCGAGACGCTCGATCTCTTCCTCCACGCGACGCGCGGCGGGATGCTCGACTTCAGCTGGGAAGTGCGCTGCCCCCACTGCCGGGGATCAAGGCACGGAAAGGCGGATTTGACCGGCGTCTCGGCCGAGGCGCACTGCGATTCCTGCGGGGCCGATTTCACGGTCAATTTCGACCGGTCGGTCGAGCTCACCTTTGTCCCCAACCCTTCGGTGCGGCGCGTGCCCCGCCTGGAATATTGCCTCGGGGGCCCCCAGATCACCCCCCATGTCATTGCGCAGAAGCGGCTCGGCCCCAAGGAGGACCTTTACATGGGAATGCCGTTTCCCGAGGGCCGTTACCAGGTGTGGGCGCGGGGCCTCGAGGCCCCGCGCGCATTCCGCATAAAGACCGAGGGATCCGCCTTGGTCCGGATCGACCTGGGGCCGGGGCACGGGCCCACGGAGGAGCCCGTCGTGGCGCCCGACGGATTCCTGAAGGTCCTGAACGCCGACGCGGTCAGGCGCATTGCGGTCGTCGAGCGGGTCGCATGGAGCGACCAGTCGGTGACGGCCACCGCCGTGACGTCGCGCCAGACGTTCCGCGACCTCTTTGCGCGGGAGATCCTGCGCCAGGGCGAGCGGATTTCGGTGGGGTCGGTCGCGATCGTCTTCACCAACCTGAAGAACTCGACCCGGCTCTACAGGGACATCGGCGACGCGCCCGCGTTCGGCCGCGTCCTAAGTCATTTCGACACGGTCAGGGCCGCGGCACTCAACGAGGGCGGTGCCATCGTGAAGACGATGGGCGACGCCGTCATGGCGGTGTTCACGGATCCCGCGGCGGCCTTCCGGGCCATGAGGAAGGCCCAGGCCGCGCTGTCGGCGCCGGACAAGGCGCGGTCCCCGCTCGCCCTCAAGTGCAGCATCCACCTGGGCCCGTGCCTCGCCATCGGCCAGAACGATCGCCTGGATTACTTTGGGACAACCGTGAACGTCTGCTCGAGGCTGTGCGCCTTCTCGACGGGACTGGATATCGTCATTTCCGGCCCGGTGCTCCGGGATCCCGGGGTCGCCGCGCTTCTGGCCGACCCGGGAGAGGGACTCACCGCAAGACCCGAGGCCGCGGAGCTCCGCGGGATCGGCGATGCCCCATTCGAGTTCTGGAGGGTGGCGGGCGCAGCCCCCTAGCGCGCCCCCTCCGGGCCCATTCTCCCAGACCACGCGGCAACGTCCATGAACATCCACGAGTACCAGGCCAAGGCCCTCTTCGAGAAGTTCGGTGTCCCCGTCCCGAGGGGCGCCGCCGCCAGGACGCCCGACGAGTTCATCAACGCGCTCGCCGGGCTGCCGGAGGGCCCGACCATGGTGAAGTCGCAGATCCACGCGGGCGGACGCGGCAAGGGCACGTTCACGGACGGGTTCAAGGGGGGCGTCAAATTCTGCAAGACGAAGGCGGAGGCGAAGGAGGTCGCGGCCAGGATGCTCGGCAACACCCTGGTCACGCTCCAGACGGGCCCGGCCGGCCGCAAGGTGCAGACCGTCTACTTCACGGTGGCGAGCGACATCAAGAAGGAGTATTATCTGGCGATCCTGCTCGACCGCGCCGAGTCGCGCCCCGTCATCGTCGCCTCGACCGAGGGAGGGGTGGAGATCGAGAAGGTGGCGCACGAGACGCCGGACAAGATCTTCAAGGTCGTCGTCGATCCGGCCTACGGGCTGGCCGACTACCAGGTGCGCTCGCTTGTCTCGAGGCTCGGGCTGGGCGCGGCCGAGGCCAAGAACACCTCGCGCCTCATCCGCGCGCTTTACGCGATGTACTGGGAGACCGATGCCGCGATGGTCGAGGTGAACCCGCTGATCAGCACCCCCGCCGGCGAGATCCTCGCCCTCGACGCCAAGGTCTCCTTTGACGACAACGCTCTGTTCCGCCACCCCGAGATCGTCGCCCTGCGCGACCTGAACGAGGAGGACCCGAAGGAGATCGAGGCCTCCAAGCATTCGCTCAGCTACATCGCGCTCGACGGAAACATTGCGTGCCTGGTCAACGGCGCAGGGCTCGCGATGAGCACGATGGACATCATCAAGCACTTTGGCGGCAGCCCGGCCAACTTCCTGGACGTCGGCGGCGGAGCTTCCAAGGACCAGGTCGTCGCGGCCTTCAAGATCATACTCGGGGATCCCAACGTTAAGGGGATTTTCGTGAACATCTTCGGCGGCATTATGGACTGCAACGTCATCGCAACCGGGATCGTCGAGGCGGTCCGGGAGGTGGGGCTGCGGCTGCCCCTCGTCGTCCGCCTCGAGGGCAACAACGTCGCGGCCGGCAAGGCGACCCTTTCGGCCTCGGGGCTCGCCATCGTCTCCGGGGACTCGATGGCCGACGCCGCGCAAAAAATCGTGAAGCTCGTGGCCTAGGGAACCTGGCGACGACACGGGCGCAACCCACCCCGGCCGAAACGCCACACAACCCCGCACACCCGCCTCCCAGACCTTGCAGTTCAAATGAGCGTCCAAATCAAGGAAATCGCCTTCGTCTACCATCCCGTCGCGGACATCGCCCGCGCGCGCGATTTCTACGGGGGCCTGCTCGGGCTCAAGGTCGGCCTGGAGCTTGAGTTCGGGCCCGGCGTCTGGTGGATCGAGTACGACGTCGGGGGCGTCGCCCTTGCCGTCTCAAACGCCCGGCCGGCGCCGGCGGGCGGCGGCGTCGGCCTCGCGCTCGAGGTGGCCAGTCTCGACGAGGCGCTCGCCACCATCAGGGCGGCGAATATCGCGCTCGCGCAGGAGCCGCAGGAATACCCTCCGTGCCGCATGTTCGGCATCACCTCTCCCGACGGCCATAGCATCATGATCCACGAGCGAAAGGGCTCGCGTTCTTCCCGGCCGTGAGAATCCCTCGCGCAAACCCCGGAAGATGCCGGGCCAACCCGGTGCTCTTCATCCCTGGGTTCCCCATGCCCGCGGCCTGACCCAATCCCATGGCGATCCTCATCACTCCCGAGACCAAGATCCTCGTGCAGGGCATTACCGGCGACTTCGGCGGCCGCCACGCGAGACTCTCGCTAGACTACGGCACGAAGGTCGCGGCCGGCGTCACGCCCGGCAAGGGCGGCCAGGTTTTCGAGCACGGCCCCTACCGCGTGCCGATCTTCGACTCGGTCGCGCAGGCGGCCAGGGCCACGGGCGCGACGGTGTCGGCCATCTTCGTGCCGCCCCCGTTCGCGGCCGATGCGATCCTCGAGTGCGCCGACGCGGGCCTCGACCTTGCGGTCGCGATCACCGAGGGGATACCCGTGAGGGACATGATCCGCGTCAAGCGGGCGATGGAAGGCGGAAAGACACGGCTGGTCGGACCAAACTGCCCGGGCCTCGTGACGCCGGGGACCGGCGACAAATCGCACGGCGGGTGCCGCATCGGGATCGCACCGGGCTACATTCACAGGAAAGGCCACGTCGGGGTCGTCTCCCGGTCGGGCACGCTCACCTACGAGGCCGTCTACCAGCTCACGGTCCGATCGATCGGCCAGAGCACATGCGTCGGAATCGGGGGCGACCCGGTCAATGGGACCTCCCACCTGGACGTCATCCGGATGTTCAACGACGACCCCGAGACCCGGGGGATCGTCATGATCGGGGAGATCGGCGGGAACGCCGAGGTCGAGGCCGCGCGCTGGATCAGGGAGCACTGCAGGAAGCCCGTGGCGGGCTTCATCGCCGGCTCGACGGCCCCCGCCGGGCGCCGCATGGGCCACGCGGGCGCGATCGTCGGCGGCGCGGAGGACACCGCGTCCGCGAAGATCGCCGTCTTCAGGGAATGCGGAATCGAGGTCGCGGTGACGCCGTCCGACATGGCCGACGCGCTTGTCCGGGCGGCGAAGGCGATGGGCATCGAGCTCGGCTAGACCTGCCCCTTCCCGGATTGGCGGTGCTCGACCAGCTTGGCGTGCTTGTAGAACGAATTCTCGAACCTCAGCATGGCGATGACCAGGCCCGGCCCGCCGTCCAGGAAGCCGAGCTGCAGGACATAGGCCTTGAAAAAGGCCCATTTGGCGTGAAGGAGCGCCTTGGCGAAGCCGGAGGAGGCGCCCAGGCGTTCCTGCCTGGATACGCCTAGCGAGGTGTACCGGTTCATCTTGCCGATGGCCTCGGAAAGCGTCCGGTAGGGAATCTGGACGATGGGATGGCGCATCCGGCCGAGCCGGCCCTGCAGGACCCAGCCCTCGTGGACGTCATCCTCGGCGGCGTAGCTCATGCGGCCGCGCCTGAACAGCTGGGGCTGGCGGTAATCGGGGTACCAGCCTCCGTGCCGGATTTTCCGGCCCATGAGATAGTTTTGCCGCGGGACAAGGTAGGCGTCGGCCGATCCCGGGTCCGCGACGATGCGCAGGATCTCGTCGCGCGCCTCCGGGGTGCAGCGCTCGTCGGAATCGAGGCTGAAGATCCAGGGCTGCCCCGTGTTCTCGATCCCGGCCTGACGGAGCTCGCCGAATCGCCTGAATTCAATCTGGACGACCCTGGCTCCAAGGCCCGCCGCGATCTCGACCGTCCTGTCGGTGCTGAACGAGTCGATCACGACAATCTCCGCCGCCCAGGAAACGCTCTCGAGGGCCGCACCTATCTTCAGCTCCTCGTTTCTCGCAAGGATGAAGACCGATACCGGAGGTTTGGATGCCATGGCGGGGCTCGGCCTGCGATTTTCAGGGCCTTCCGACCGCGGCGCGAGCGATTTGATATAGGTAGCCGCAACTGCGCCACGCGCGCACGAGAGCCCGCCGCGCCGCGCCCGTGCGAAGGGCGAGCATGGAGAGCATCGAAAGCAGGAGGAAGCAGACGAGCTTCAGGGCGCTGCCCGCGGCGCGCGACACCATGAACCCGACGGGCGTCCGGCCGGACTCGCGCAGCACGCGCATCTGGTCCGCGACGCGCGAGCGGGCGGAGTCGAACGCGTGGCGCAGGGCGTATCCCAGCGTCAGCCTCTCGGCGGGAATCTGATGCAGGACCTTCGCCCCCGGGACGAACCAGGCCTCCAGCCCGACCGCGCGCAGCCGACCTATCATCTGGCTGTCCCCGCCG
>OBLW0100004910.1_pt1 | contig 10096 bp, 5 predicted proteins | sample 1520161 | NCBI WGS metagenome assembly OBLW01 (sample SAMEA3539309, study PRJEB22396) | soil metagenome | biome: tundra; feature: field; material: soil | place: USA | collected 2010-05 | depth 0.15 m | reverse complement strand
GGGGCGTCGAGGCCGTACAGTTTGGCGTCCGCCACCACGCCCACGATTTCCATGGGCGTACCACCACCCGAGGTGATGTGCTGGCCGAGCGGGTTTTCACGCGGGAAATGCTTGCCGGCCATGGCCTCGTTGATGAGCGCCACGCGCTTCGCGTCCAGGTCGTCATGCTGGTCGAAGAGGCGGCCTTTCCGCAGGGCAATTCCCATGGTGTTGAAGTAACCCGGCGTGGCCATGCGGTAGTCCGCCGTGGGCGCCTGAGACGGATCAAGGGGCGGGCGGCCTTGGATCTGGAATCCGTTGACGCCAATGCGAAATGAGAGCATGGAAACCCGCAAAGGCAGGAACAGCACGGCGCCCGCGGAACGCACGCCGGGCAACGATTGCAGGCGTTCCGTGAGGTCCTTGTAAAAATTGGCGCGCTTCACCGGCGTATCGTATTTCACGTCGGGCAGGCTCAGGCTCATCGTCAGAACATGAGCCACGCGAACGCCCGCGTTTACCGAGGTCACGCGAACAAAGCTGCGCACCAGCAGTCCTGCGCTCACGGAAAGCAGCACCGCCAGCGCTACCTGGGACGCCAGGAGGAAACTGCGGACGCGATGCGATCCGCCGGAGTTTTCCGAACGGCCCCCGGCCTCCTTAAGAGCGGTGTTGAGATCGGCGTGCGACGACTTCCAGGCGGGAACCGCTCCAAAGATCAGACCGGTTAGGATCGACAGGCCCAGGGTGAACGCCAGCACAGGCAGGTCTACGGTCATGTGCTGCAGCATGGGAAACATGTCCGGCACCACGCTGCGCAGGCCGTGTACGCTCCAGACGGCCAGCAGCAAGCCCAGCGCGCCGCCGGCCACGGAGAGGACCAGACTCTCCGTCAGCAGTTGGCGGACGATGCGGCCCCGCCCCGCGCCCAGCGCGGCGCGCACGGCGATTTCTTTTTCGCGGGTGGCGGCCCGCGCCAGCAGCAGGTTGGCCAGGTTGCTGCAGGCGATCAGCAGCAGCAGACCCACGGCGCCTAGCAGGACGATCAGGACCGGGCGGATGCGGCCGGTAAACATCTCCGCCATGGGGAACAGGGTGATGCCCCAGCCGGTATTGGTGGCAGGATAGGCTCGCTCCAGGCGCTGCGCGATGACGGTCATCTCGGCGCGCGCCTGAGCCACGGTCACTCCTGGCTTCAGAAGCGCCACGATGCCGTAGTTGTGATTCCTGCGCTCAGGGTTATTGGGATCGATGGCCGTGGGCAGCCAAAGGTCCGCGGCCACCATCTCACCAAGTTCATGCGGGACGACGCCAACGATGGTGCGCGGGACGCCATCCACCGTCAGCGTGCGCCCGATGGCCGACGGATCGGAATGAAAACGGCGTTGCCAGAACGCGTTGCTGATGAGCACGGCGGGCGCGCCGCCCGGGCGATCCTCCTCAGGCAGGAAATTACGCCCGGCTATGGGTTTGATGCCGAGCGCGGGAAGAAACTCCTTGGATGCGGTAGCGGCGGGAACGCGCTCTGGCTCGCCAGCACCGCTTACGTTGAGGCCGTATTCGGGAATGGCGAAGGCAGCGGCCATCTCATCGAATGAGGTGGCTTGCTTTTTCCAATCGACGTAATCGGCGCCGCTGACGGGGAGTTGATCGAATCCCGATTTGAGCATCGTTCCCCATATCATCACCACACGGTGAGGCTCGGGGACCGGCAGCGGCTTGAGCAGCACGGCGTTGACCATGGTGAAGATGGCAGTGTTGGGGCCGATGCCCAGAGCGAGGGCCAGGATGGCCACCCCGCAAAAGCCCGGATTCCTTAGCAAGGCCCGAAAGCCGTAGCGAAGATCTTGCCAGAAGAACAGCACAGGCACTCCTTAAGACAACAGTAACGCGGGCGGAGGATTGTTTGTTCCCAACCGGGATTCCGGACAGCACGCAGCACCCTTCTTTCCGCAAGCCGGATCCCAATAGCGGACACCGAAATCCAACATTGGACGGCGGCGCGAAGCACAAGCGCTGAAGAATCCGTGATTTAGCACCGGCACTCGGGGTGCATACTGAAGAGAGAACATCATGCGCAGTCTCTATGAGGATCTGCGCTATGCCTTCCGCGTTCTGCGGGGCAGCCCAGGCTTTACGGCGGTGGCCGTGATCACACTGGCGCTCGGTATAGCTGCGAACGCGACCGTATTTGGTTGGATCGACACGTTATTGCTGCACCCGTTCCCGGGCGTAATAGCGGGCAACCAACTGGTAGAACTGGAAACAGTATCGCCGACAGGCGAATATTCCACCACGTCGTACCGCGACTACCGCGATTATCGCGACCGGCTGAGGTCGTTCTCCGGACTGGCAGCCTCGCTGTTCAACCCATTCACGGTCGGCCCGGTAAACGGCCCACGGCGCGTCTTTGGGGAGTACGTCTCCGAAAATTATTTCACTGTGCTCGGAGTAAACCCAGTGCGCGGGCGCGCGTTCCTGTCATCGGAATTTGCCGATACCGCGGGGGCATTTCCGTTAACCGTGGTCAGCTATCAACTTTGGCAAACCCTTCTGCACGGCGACCCGAACGCGGTGGGCCGGACGATCCGCGTGAATCGTTATGAGCTCACGGTACTCGGCGTCGCACCGCCCGAGTTTCGCGGCACCATGCCCGGCATGGCGATTGACATGTGGATTCCCATCACCATGGCGCCGCAGCTCAACGGGCAGGGCAATTGGCTACTGGAGAGCCGCTCGGCGCGGCAGATGTGGCTTACCGGCCGGCTGAATCCGCGTGTTTCGATAGAGCAGGCGAATGCGGAAGTGGGAGCGTCCTCGCGGCACCTGGAGGAGGAATCGCCGCGCACCAGCAAGGGTTTCCGCGAGATTGTGCTGCCGGTGTGGAAAGCCCATTTCGGAGTGCAGGTGGTGTTGCTCGCTCCCTTGCGGATTCTGATGGCGGTCTGCTTCGTACTCTTCCTAATTGTGGGCGCGAATCTGGCAAACCTGCAGTTGGCCCGAGCCACCGCGCGCCGGAGGGAATTGAGCCTGCGCATGGCGCTAGGCGCAACCAGCGGGCGTCTGATGCGGCAACTTCTCACCGAGAGCTTGCTGCTGGCGGCGATGGGCGCCCTGGCGGGAATCCCGATAGCTTCGTGGTTGGGACGCTCGCTGCTTTGGCTTATGCCGCCGGTGGGGTTTCCGATCCAGTTCGATTTCAGCCTGAATGCGGACACGCTTGGGTTCACAGTGCTGTTGTGCTGCGCCGGCACTCTGTTGACCGGCCTGGCCCTGGCCATTCATCCGGTGAGAGGCGGCATGATGGACGCACTGAAGGAAGGCGGCCGGGGCGGGACCTCCGGCGTAGGCCAGAATCGGACCCGTAGTCTGCTAGTGGTGTCCGAAGTGGCGCTGGCGCTGGTGGCGCTCGTCGGGACGGCCCTCGCCACGCGAACCTTTCAGGCCGCGCGCGCGATTCGCCCCGGATTCGACGCGCATAACGTTCTGTTCGCGAAATACCACCTCGACACATTCGCTCGGGACGACGAGTCGCGGATACAGTTCTGTCTGCGTCTGCGGGACCGCATCAGCGCTCTTCCGGGGATCGCGGCGGTCAGCTTCTCTGACGACGTTCCGCTGGAGTTAGGCACCCCCTCAGTTACGGACATCACTGTGGAAGGATACACGCCCGCCCCCAACGAGCAGGTCGGCATCGCCAGCGCGATAGTGGCTCCACATTACTTCGACGTCTTGCGAATTCCTTTGATCGAAGGGAGAGATTTTACGGAATTGGACGATGGCGCCCACGCGCCGGTAGTGATGGTCAACCACGCCTTCGCACAACGGTATTACAAAGGCGGGAACCCGGTGGGACGCAGAATCCGCGCGGACGGCCCTTGGGCGACGATTGTCGGCGAGGTGGCGGACAGCAAGTATCGCAGGCTGATGGAACCGCAAACGCCGTACGCTTACACTCCCTATCGCCAGACGAATGGCGGCCAGTTCTGGATGGCGTTCTTCATACGCACATCGGGGCCGTCGAACGGTTTTATTTCAGCGATCCAGCGCGAGGCGACGGCTATCGACGCCAACGCCGGGGTGTCGGAGATCGTGCCGTTTCAGGACGAGATCGCCGGGGCGGTTTATGCCCAGAAGGTGGCGGCGGCGCTGCTAGGTGTGCTCGGAGCGGTGTCGTTGCTTCTGGCAGCGCTTGGGATATACAGTGTGCTGGCGTTTTCCGTGAGCCAGCGCCAACATGAGTTCGGCATTCGCCTGGCGCTCGGCGCGAAGCCATGGGACGTCGTGGGATTGGTGCTGCGCCGCGGGCTGGCGCTCACAGCGGCAGGCATTGCGCTCGGAATATTCATTTCGGTCTTCGCGACGCAAGCGACGGCGGGCCTGTGGGTGGGTGTCAAACCGGACGATCCGCTGACGATTGGCGGCTCGGCTGTCTTTCTGAGCGTCGTGGCCTTTCTGGCTAGTTACTTGCCGGCTCGCCGTGCCACGCAGGTCGACCCCATGATCACTATGCGCGAACCGTGACGCGCAGCACAGGATGGCATCCCAACCTGTCCTGCGTGCAAGGGGTAGGGTGGTCCCCCTGGCGGACCCCCTGGTCCGCGCGGGACGCCCTCTTCCGGAACCTCGCGCAATCCCCCATGTTCCTGGGACCAAGAGGAGACAGATTGGCCGATCAGGAGCAACCACCGCAAGGTCACTCCGCCCGAAGACTACCAGCTGACCCGGCGCGGCGGCAAGGGCGTCATCAGTCCGACCTGCCAAAAGGCGCAGACTCCCGACAAGTGGGGTTTGGGGAAAATGACCGCCCAAACCGGGCCGTCCCGGTATTCTTTCCCCAAACGCCGTCTTACAGCCACAACCCATGTGGGCAAGGCCGACGTAGGTGAACACTTCGCGACCAGGGAGAATCTGAAGACCTGTTTCCTCGAGTTGCCTCCCAGACTTTCCGGCAAGGAGGAGACTTCGTCGGTGCGCCCGGCGCCCCCCGAAGCCTCCTCCTGGTTGAACCCCGGCTCGCTGAGCCTATTTTGCGGCAGCCAATGCGCCCGCGGCCGCTTTTTCTTTCCCTTCCGCCAATGCACCCGTGGCGGCCTTTTCGATGAGAAGAGCGACGGCCTGCGGCTGCGACACATAAACGGCGTGGCTGCCTTTGACCTCGACAACCGTTGAGCCGGCGCGTTTGGACATAGCCCGCTGGGCGTCAGGCGGGATCATCCGGTCCTCAGTAGAAACCAAGTACCAGCTTGGCTTTGTGCGCCACGCCGGCTGGGTGATCGCACCACTGAGCGCTTCGACGCCCCACGGCACTTGGGAGTCGGCCATGAACGAGGCTGCGTCTGGACTCACGTCCCCGGCGAATGCGGCCGGGAACTTCGCCCTATCGAGAAGTAGGTATCCATCCTGAGGCGGCTGGATCGGCGGAACGGGCGCGCCTGGAGGTGGATCCTTGATCAGCGACGACACCGATTCGCCCTTGTCCGGCGCAAAGGCTGTGATGTAGACCAAGCCGGCGACCTTCGGGTCGTTGCCCGCTTCCGTGATCACGGCTCCGCCGTACGAGTGACCGACGAGGATCACCGGGCCGTTCTGCGCGGCGATCGCCCGCTTCGTGACCGCCACGTCGTCCGGCAGCGAGATGGTCGGATTCTGCACGATCGCGACCGTGTAGCCGTCCTTCTTCAGGGCTTTGTAGACGCCCTCCCAACCGGACCCGTCCACAAAGCCGCCGTGGACAAGAACGATATTCTTCACAACTGCCGATGCGTTTGTTTGTGCCATAAGATCCTTTCCCATGCCGAACATCATTGCCATGATCGGCAGGACTGCGAAAATGGTGCGTCGTGTGTTGAGTTTCCTTACCTTTACGTAGTGTTCCATCGTGATATCCCCCTCTTGAATTTGTCTCGAACAATCCCGCTCCATGCGCTTCCATCACTGGCGCTGCGACGATCCGCCCGATCACGATCAGCCTGAGCATTCCGGATGATCACGCGCTGAAGCTTGAACATCGGATGCCACAGAAGAAGGCAATCTGGATGCCACCCGTAACTGCCTTGTTATGAGCAGCGCGCTTATTCGCCGTAACGAACTCCCGCGAGAACTCCCGAAATCTCGTGAACGAATCGGACCAAGAGCGGACCAAGGAGATGAAATCCACAGGCCTTCAGGCACTGATAGAATCTGGTGTAGTTGCGCTCAGACCGCATAGAGTAGGGGCATATGAACCGCGCGGATGACGAACCTCGAGCCCACATCGACTCGACCCCCAGTCTGGCATGGTGTGCATCGCCGGACGGTTCCGGACTATCGTTTAACCGGAGCTGGCCGGACTATACAAGTCTGACGGCGGAAGAGGCATTGGGTTGGGGACGGAAGGTTGCGGTCCCCGCTGCCGTCATCCTCTGTGTGGGAATGTGCCTGCTTGCAGGGTGCCATTCTCGAACACCAGCGCGCGCGATTGAGTTTTCGAGAATTCCGGAAGCCAATCCGGGCGGGCGCGAGACGCAGGACATCATTGAAGGATTCGTCACGGGCGCCCAGCCCGGACAACGGATCGTCCTGTACGCGAAAAGCGGGCGCTGGTATGTTCAGCCGTTGGTGACGCATCCCTTCACCAAGCTCACGGCCCAAGCCGCGGGCATGAAGTGGACCAACGCCACACATTTGGGGACAGAGTATGCGGCGATTCTGGTCGACCAGGGATACCATCCGCGACCGGTGGTGGACGAGTTGCCAAAGCTGGGCGGACAGGCTGAAGGCGCGGTGGTGGCCATCGCGAGCATAAAGGGAGCCGCGTCTCCGCCGTCGAAGATTGTCGAGTTCAGCGGCTATTCATGGCGTCTTCGCGATGCCCCGAGCTCTCGCGGAGGCGTTAGCAACAACTACAGCTCCAACAATGTCTGGGTGGACAAGCACGGCGCCATGCACATGAAAATCGCTCGCGCGGGCGACGACTGGACATGTGCCGAGGTCAGCCTGACGACGAGCTTGGGATACGGAACCTATAAAGTCACAGTTCGCGACACATCTGGCCTGCCCGAGGCGGCCGTCTTCTCGATGTTTACGTGGGACTATGCTCGTCCCGAGGAAAGCAACGGCGAAATGGACATGGAATTTCGACACTGGCCGGACCGGAAGGAGAACATGGAGTATGTTGTTCCTCCCTACTATGTCGACCGGAACGCTATCCGCGGATTCATTCCACCCAGGACGGTGGTTCATTCGTTGCGCTGGGAACCGGGACGCGCCGCTTTTCAGAGCGTTCTCGCATCCAACCCTTCGGATAAGCCAGTAGCTGAGGCCGTATTCACGTCGAGCGTGCCCATCCACGGAATCGAGTCGTTTCGAATGTGTCTCTACATTGACCATTATCACCAGATGCCGCTTCCGGAAGGTTCAGAGGTTGTGATTGAGAAATTCGAATACCTTCCATAAGGCGTCGCTCGGCGTCAGGGCGCTCCTCGGCGTAAAGGTGCTGCTCGGGGTCGTGTTTTGCGCCGTTTCGGTTCAGGCGCTCGATTCGCGACGCCCATTGTCTGAATTTCGGCACGATCAATGGGGTATCGATCAGGGATTTTCATGGGGCGAAGTGCACGCGATTGCGCAAACCAACGATGGATACCTCTGGATTGGAACCGACCAAGGTTTGGTCCGTTTCGATGGCGAAAGCTTTCGCTTGTTGGATCAAAAAACCGCTCCAGCCCTCCCCGCCAGCCGCGTGCTTGGCCTGATTGCGGATAACGAGAACAATCTCTGGATTCGCTTCGCGGCCGAAGGACTCTTCCGCTACCGGAACGGCGCCATCACGGACATACTTGCGGGAGATTCCATTCGTTCCGTCGAAATGATGCACCGGCGCGCCGATGGAACACCAATATTTGAATCCACCGCGCATATCAGCCTGGCGTTTGAGCACGGAGCCATCAAGAGGATTTCGTTGGGTATGGCCTCCGAGGCACCCGTTACGGCGATAGCCGAGACCGCGGATGGGACGTTGTGGTTTGGAACTCGCGACGACGGGTTGTTTTACTTGAAGACGTCAGAGGAACGGGTTCTAAGAACCAGTCTGACCTCGATGAAGATCAATTGTCTGACGCCGGTGGGCGGCTTGGAATTGTGGATTGGCATGGACCACGGAGTTGCCCGCTGGGACGGCAAGCGAGTCAGCAGGGATGGCCTGCCGATGGCCATTCGCGACGTTCAGGCGCTGAGCATGATCCGCGATCGCGAGGGCAATGTTTGGATCGGCACTTCGAAGGGATTGCTGCGCGTGGTCTCCGGCGTCGTGACGGCTCTCGATAGCCGGGACGGGAGACCGCGGCGCGTGAACGTGCTGTTCGAGGACCGCGAGGGCAACATTTGGTTCGGCGACTCGCAAGGGCTGGAACGGTTGCGCGAGAACACCTTCGTGACTTACTCAAGTCTTCCGCCACCGGAGAACGTCCCCGAGAACAATGGCGCGCTGTATCCGGACGAAGCCGGCCGCTTGTGGTTCGCGCCGTCAACTGGCGGATTGTACTGGCGGCACGATCTCACCGTGCAGCACGTCAAGAACGACAGCCTCGACAATGACGTCGTCTACTCCATCGCCGGCGGCCAAAACGAGATTTGGCTTGGCCGGCAGAAGGGCGGATTGACGCGCCTCCGTCCAGATACGCAATCCATGCAAACTTATACTGCCGCCGATGGACTCGCCCCGGGCAGCGTCTATTGCGTGTATCGCAGCCGCGACGGCGCCATATGGGCCGGAACAATCGGCGGCGGCGTCAGTCGCTTTCAAGACGGCCATTTCCGAGTCATGACCACCGCCGACGGGCTCGCGTCGAATTCCGTCAATGCGATTGAAGAAAGCAGGGATGGAACCATGTGGTTTGCCACCACCGGCGGTTTGAGCGCCCTGTCCAACGGGCGATGGCACAGCTACACGACCGCGGATGGACTGCCGCCGCACGAAATCATCAGCCTAGTCGCGGATGGACCTGTTCTTTGGATCGGCACATCGGAGGGCCTCGCCGTTCTCCGCGACGGCCATATCATGGCGCTGGACGACGCGCCCGCGGCCCTTCACGAAGACGTCGTTGGAATTGCCGTCGCGCCTGCCCAAGACATGCATCCCGCGACGGTTTGGATTGCCACCCAACAGAGTATTCTGCGAGTGAATCGCGAGAGACTGCTGGCAGGAAGAGTAGACGCCGCCGACGTGCGCATGTTCGGCGCGGCCGACGGCCTACGCGGCACGGAGGTGTTGAAGCGCTACCGCTCCGTTGTTGCCTGGCCTCTCGGCAGAATCTGGTTCTCCACGAATCGCGGCGTTGCGGTCGTCGATCCTTCGGAGATCGCGAAAAGCTCGTTGCCGGCGATCGTGCATATCCAAACCGTGGCAAACGACGAGCGCACCCTGGGCGATAGCGACGAACTCGACGGGGGCGGGATCATTCACATTCCGGCCGCGCCTCATCGCGTTGTGTTCGGCTACATTGGCTTGAGCCTGTCGGACCCGGCGCGCGTGTTGTTTCGATATCGGCTCGAGGGATACGACACTGCCTGGAGCAATCCGACAACGGCGCGCGAGGCCGCATACACGAATCTCGGTCCGGGGCCTTACCGATTTTGCGTGATGGCACGTAATGCAGACGGCTCATGGAGCCCTGCCGAAGCGGCAGCGGCGATTTCTATAGCACCGTTATTTTGGCAAACGTGGTGGTTCGTTGCCCTTTGTGTCCTGGTTCTGGGCGCCGCATCCCTCGCCTTCTATCGCTTGCGGACACGACAATTGACGGCCGAATTAAACATGCGGTTTGAGGAGCGCCTTGGGGAGCGCACAAGAATCGCTCAGGAATTGCATGACACCCTGCTGCAAGGCCTCCTCAGCGCATGTATGAAACTCGAAGTGGCCCTCGACCGCGTGCCCGAGGAGTCTCTTGCGCGTCCCGCATTCGATGGCGTTCTCAATTTGATGCGACGGGTGGTCGACGAGGGACGCAATACGGTTCGGGGACTTCGACCATCGCAATCCGAACCGGAGGACCTGGAAGACGCTTTCTGCCGAATCCCGGAGGACGCAGGCGGTTCCCAGGACACGGAGTAGATCGGAAGAGCACACGTCTGAACTCCA
>OBLW0100004909.1_pt1 | contig 10099 bp, 9 predicted proteins | sample 1520161 | NCBI WGS metagenome assembly OBLW01 (sample SAMEA3539309, study PRJEB22396) | soil metagenome | biome: tundra; feature: field; material: soil | place: USA | collected 2010-05 | depth 0.15 m | reverse complement strand
ACGCGCCCGCCGAGAGGCACGCTGGCCGGCGTGACATCCTCGCCGCTGACCGCGGACTCCCACGGGAAGCAGGCTCCCCGCCGGCCAGCGGCGCGGGCCCGTGCCCGGGCTGCCTTGAGCCGCCGCAGCCGGTAGCGGATCATCGCAGCGGCGGCCGCCGGGTCAATGCTCACCACGGCGGGCAGCACGAACACATCCGCGTCCCAGAACACGTGCCCGGCGTACCCGGTGCCCGACAGTCCCCGCGCCCCCACCGCAAGCTCACCACCGGCCCTGGTGTTGCACCACAGCTGGAACAGCGCGAACCGTAGGGCGAGCTGGGCGGCGGGGTCGTCAGGGATCCGCACATCAACCGCCTCCCAGCGCGCGGCCCAGGCCGCCCGGTGCCCGGCCAGGAGCCGGTCGAAACCGAGATCCTCCGCCACGCGGAGCGCATCCGCGGCCTCGCCGGGCCCAGGGCGCCGTCGCTGACCGGTGACGTAGCTAGCCACCCGCTCCACGGTGCGCAGCTGGCCGTCACGCCGCAGGCGCTGCACCGCCAGCGCGCTGATGCCGCCCCCGCAGTCCGCATCGACCCCCGCCCAGTACGCGCCATCCTGACGGCCGCCTGCCATCGCCTTCCCGAGCGGCCGCCGGAACGGGACTCCCGGGCGTAGCCGGCCAGCTAGCGTCTCGGCGCGCATCGCGACCACGCCCGGGATGGTGATGCTGGCCAGCCGCAATGACCGTAGCCGGTACGCGTCCGGTCCCTGCTCCGTACGTGCCAGCACTCCCGTCCGCAGGTCCAGGACCCGCACGTCCTGCGCCGGCGCGGGCTCGACCGCCAGGCCAGTCCACCCTGGGCCAGGCAGCAAGTGCTGACCTTGGCCAGTACCGTCATAGATGCCGGCGGCCAGCACCAATGGGGCCTCGCCCGGCCCCGCTTCCTCCACCGACCCGCGCGTCGCTATGCCGCCGGCACCCAGCGTGAACAGCGCCTCGGTCACCCGGCGGCGCAGCGGGTCGATCCCGGTCTCCCGCAAGATCCACGCCGGATCCTCGTCCACCCCGGCGACCCGCCCCCGGCTACGCCGCCGCAACTGCTCGTCAAGCAGACGCAGGAACGCCGCCCGGCCCCCGCCCACATGCAGCACGCCAGGCGGCAGCAAGCCCGGCTCCGCCCCCACAGACACGGCGATCACCCGCGCTGCCTCGGGAATCAGCAGCAGCGAATCGCTCCCGGCGACCCCGTCCAGCACGCCGAACTCAGTCCCGATGACCAGCACCAACCCTGGCCCCACACCTCGCCTGGCCGCGAAACTGAGGATGTCTCGCATGGAATCCGAGCTGCCGGTGCGGCCTCCATCCCGCGGTGGGAGCCCGTCGGCGCGGCCGTCAGCCCGCCAGCCCGGCAGCCGCAGACCATCCGGTCCCGCCTCGAACATTTCCGAGCCGCGGCTGGCACATAGCAGCAAGCGGCCAGGGCCCGGCGGCCGCGACCGCAGCCGCCCATCGACGGACGCGGCACCTGCTTCGCTGACGACCGCAACATCCACGCCAGCAGCGCTCAGCGCCTCGACGCGCCGGCGCACGGACCCAACCTGGCCACGCCCACCCGGCAGCGCAGCACCTTCCCAGGTGAAGGCCACCGCCTCTGCCGTACGGCCAATCAGCCCGTCGCAGCCATCCGCCATCGTTGCCCTCCGGTCAGCCGGGCCTGCATCGTCTCGTACGCCGCGCGGAAAGCCTCGGAGTCGTCCAGTCCCAGCGCAACGGCGCCGACCTCGGACTTGTGCACCGCATCGCCAGACCGGGCCTTGAGGAAGGGGCTGGCGGCGAGCTTGGCCGCGATGATCTGGCCGATCGCCGGCTGGTCGGACCGTTCTTCGGGCTCATCCGCAGGCGGCAGCGGGCGCCGGCGCCACTGCGCGTAGGCACAGACATGCGCCAGGGCCGCCGCCGTTCGCTCTGGTGAGGGAATCTCCGCGACCTGCGCCGCACCGCTGGGCACCGGCGGAGCGCCTGCCTCGACCGAGCAGGCCACGACCGGCTTGCCGACTCGTTGCGCGACGCGGGTGATGGTCTCTCGGACCTGCGCGGCAGAGATCGCTATGGTCTCGACGACGATGGTGATCACGGCGTCGATCGCATCGTCGGCCAGGACGGTATCCAGCGCCTGCTCAAGGTCGTGACGCCTTGGCCCTGGCGGGCGCCAGCCACGATGAAGCTGGCCTCGGCAGCCGGTACCCGCGCGTCGGGACGGTCATAGCTGGCCAGCCCGACCATCTCGTCCGACACCAGCGCATCGTCCGCGATAGCCATCGTCATCGCCTCCGGCATCAACCTCCTCGCCTCACCGCGATATCGCCAGGGCCCGAAGTCCCGAGATGCTTACGGACCAGAGCGAACGGTTCGGGGCCAACTGGGACTTGCGCCCCTGGCGACGCGTGTCCGCCACGCCTCCTCACGGCGGGACAGCCGCAGCCATGAGGCCACCCGCGTGATCAGGAGCAAGACGAACCGCAGGCACATGATCGGTGATCATCACGGCCGGATGCGGCGAGCAACTCTGCTAGTCAGAGCGGTGGACGGGATTCCCGGCACAGCGCGCGGCACCCAGCATGACCGGGCCGCCGTTCCGGGAAGGCATCTTGAATGGCCGGTCAGCGGGAGAGCTGGACGCACCTGGACCTAACGGGACTTCGCTGGACATGATCCACAGCCTGCGTGCCCCTGACCAGGCAGACTTAGCGCGCGCGGGGGCCGGCGTGATCATCCGGGGCGGCGTGGCCAAGGGCGGCCCGCGCCCGGACCGCCCGCAGTTCAAGAACGTGTGGGAGGCGTGGGACGCGGCCGGCCTCGGCCAGCTGCTCGAAGCGGGGCAGTCCCCGGTGGAATTCGTGCTGCGATTCACCCTGGCCCAGCCGGGCCTGTCCACGATCATCGTCGGCACGGCCTCAGTCGGCCACCTCCAGGACAACATGGCCCGGGCGCTGCAGGGCCCGCTGCCTGCCGACGTCTACCAGGAGGCAAGGCAACGCCTGGAAGCCGTCGGCGTCGCTCCGCAGGGACCAAACCGCCTGAGCCACCCGGAGATTCCGGCAGCCGGGCAGGCCCGCCCGGCGGAGCGGTCACAACGCAACCGGTTCGCGGGCGGCGGCCACGTGCTGGTTCCGCGGGCGGGGCAGGCCGTAGTGCTCACGCAGCGTCCGCCCGGTGTACTCGCGCCGGAAAAGCCCGCGGGAACGCAGGATCGGCACCACGTGCTCGACGAACAGCTCCAGTCCGGACGGCAGCACGGCGGGCATGATGTTGAACCCGTCGGCGGCGCCATTGCTGTACCAGTCCTCGATGGCGTCCGCCACCTGCTCGGGTGTACCGGTGAAGGTGCGGTGTCCCCGGCCACCGCCGAGCCGGGCGATCAGCTGCCGGACGGTGAGCTTCTCCCGGCGGGCCAGGTCGACGATCAGCGTGTACCTGCTCTTGGCGCCCTCGATCTCGTCCTCGCCGGGCAGATCCTCCGGTAGGTGGCTGTCCAGGCTGAGCTGCTCGACGGGTACCCGCAGCGTGGCGGCCAGCCGCCGCTGGGCGTGCTCGTGCACGATCAGCTCCTCCAGGGCGGCGTCCCTTTCCTGCGCCTCGGTTTCGGTACTGCCGATGACCGGCACGATGCCGGGCAGGATCTTGATGCTGTCCGGGTCCCGGCCAAGCTGCCGGGCACGTTTCTTCAGGTCGGCATAGAAGGCCTGGGCCTCGGCGAGCGTCTGCTGCGCGGTGAAGACCGCCTCGGCGTACCGGGCCGCCAGCCGCTTGCCGTCCTCAGAAGACCCCGCCTGCACGAGCAGCGGGTAGCCCTGCGGCGAGCGCGGGATATTCAGCGCGCCCTGCACGGAGAAATAGCGGCCCCGGTGCGCCGCCGGATGGATCCTGGCCTGGTCACCCCACACTCCCGACTCCTTGTCGGCGAGCACCGCATCGTCCTGCCAGCTGTCCCAGAGCTTGCAGGCGACATCGATGAACTCGGCGGCCCGCTCATAGCGCTCGGCGTGCGATGGCAGCTCGTCGAGGCCGAAGTTGCGCGCCGCGTCGAGAGTGGCCGTGGTGACCACGTTCCAGCCCGCCCGGCCGCCGCTGACATGGTCCAGCGAGGCGAACCGCCGGGCCAGGTTGTACGGCGAGTTGTACGAGGTGGAAGCCGTCGCGATCAGGCCGATGTGGTGCGTGGCACCGGCCAGGACGGTGAGCAGGGTCAGCGGCTCGATGGCCCCCGACGGGCGGGGGCCCACGGAGCCGAACAGCGCCGGGCTGTCGGCGAGGAACAGCGAATCGAACGTTCCGCGTTCCGCGATCTGCGCCAGCTTCGTGAAGTGCGCGAGGTCGGTCGCGGCCAGCGGGTCGCTCTCCGGCAGCCGCCACGAAGCCTCATGGTGCCCAGTGCTCATCAGGAACGCGTTCAGGTGCAATGTCACGTGGTGTCCTTCCCCTCGGCCCGTGCGGCTGCGCCGGGCTCAGCTACGCCCAGCTCGCCGAGCAGCCGGGACCGCAGCGTGATGAAGCCGGGATGGCCCCGGTCCCGGGGCCGGCCGAGGCTGACCGGCAGGTCCAGCGTGATCCTCCCGTCGGCGAGCACCAGCGCCCGGTCGGCGAGCAGGATGGCCTCGTCGACGTCGTGGGTGACTAGCAGGACAGCCGGATGGTGGCGCGCGCACAGATCCTGCAGCAGGGCGTGCATGCGGGTCCGGGTCAGCGCGTCCAGGGCGCCGAACGGCTCGTCGAGCAGCATCAGCTGCGGCTCGCGCACCAGGGCCCGGGCTAGGGCCACCCGCTGCGCCTCGCCGCCGGACAGGGTGACCGGCCAGGCCCGGGCATGGCCGGCCAGCCCTACCTCGGCGAGCGCATCGAGGCTCTGCTGCCTGAGCGCGCTGCGGCCATCCGGGCCGGGCCGCAGCCCGAGCGCCACGTTGGGCAGCACCCGCTGCCAGGGGATCAGCCGGGGCTCCTGGAAGACCACGGCCCGCCGCTGCGGGACCAGTGCGTCGCCGCCGTAGTCGGGGTCGAGCCCGCCGAGAATGCGCAGCAGCGTGCTCTTACCGGTGCCGCTACGGCCGAGCAGGGCAACGAACTCGTCCGGCGCGATCGAGATGTCAAGGCCGCGGAGCACTTCGCGGTCACCGAAGGCACGGGTGACGCCGCTGGCGAAGACCGCGAGCCCGTCCGCTGCCAGCTCGGCGGATGACGGGCCCTCAACTGCCCGTGCCCGGGGTGTCTGGGGTCTCTGGGGTGGCGTCCCGGTGATGCGTGCCATGGTCACGCCCCCCGGAAGCCATGGCGCCAGACCAGCAACCGACGCTCCAGGAAGCGGACGAGGGCATCGGCGAGCAGGCCGAGGGTGGCGTAGATGGCCAGGCAGAGGAACATGATGTCGGTGCGGTCGGTGGTCTGCGCCTGGTTGATCAGGTAGCCCAGGCCGCTCTGCGCGTTGATCTCCTCCGCCACCACGTCAATGATCCAGCTGCCGACCAGGGCGAAGCGCAACCCGACCAGGAAGCCAGGCAGCGCTCCCGGCAGGATCACCCGCCGGACCAGGCCCCGGCGGTTCAGCCCGAAGGTCTGGCCGGCCTCGACCAGCTTCACGTCGACCCCGCGGATCGCCGCGTACGTATTGATGTACACCGGGAAGGTGCAGCCAAGGGCGATGAGGAACACCTTCGGCGCCTCCCCCACCCCGAACCAGATGATGACCAGGGGCACCAGCCCCAGGATCGGCACCGACCGCGCGGCCTGGATGACCGGGTCCAGCAGATCCTCACCGACCCAGAACAGGCCGCAGGCCACCGCGAGCAGCACCCCGGCCGCGACGCCGAGGGACAGCCCCTCGACCACCCGCAGCAGGGAGATGAGCAGGTTGGACTGCAGCACGCCCTGCGCCCACAGCTCGCGTCCCGCCGCCAGCACGGCGGCCGGTGAGGCCACCTCGACGCTGGTGAACACTCCCGCCGAGCAGACCAGCTGCCATAGTGCGAGCACTGCGAGCGGGCCCAGGATGCGCCGGGCAAACCGGGGAATGCGCACTCCGGACCGCCGTCGCTGGACCGGCGACGGGCGGGTCAGCGTGATCGCGGGCGCCCCCGCGGGGGGTGCCGCCAGCGGCGGGCCCCCCGCGGGACCGGGTTTCGGTGTGAAACCTGTGACGGTCATCCGTCGCTACCTGCCAGCCGAGGCGAACACGGGCTCCGACACGAAGCGGGTGCCCTCGATCAGTTCGGACTCGCGACCGTCCGGACCGACCGGGACCTCGCCGATCAGGGTGACCCGGTGCAGGACGCGTTCCACGTCGAGGTGGCCGAGGTCCTGCGGGCCGAGGTGGGCGGTGGCCCGGTTATCCCAGAACGCCACGCTGCCCGGCTCCCAGCGGAACCGCACCGTGTACTCGGGCCGGGTCAGCTCGTCGAACAGGTACCCCAGGATCCAGCGGCTCTCGATCGGCGACACCTCCAGCACGTGATCGGTGAACACCGGGTTGACGAACAGGGCGCGCTCCCCCGTGGTGGGGTGCACCCGCACCACCGGGTGGTGTGCCACCAGGGCGTTCTGCTCGACGCGCTCGCTGTAGCCCGACCGCGGGCGGGGCAGCCCGGACCAGTTGGCCCCGTAGCGGTGCTCGGCGCGCAGCGTGTCCGCGAACGCCCGGACCGGCACGGATAGCCCCTGGTAGGCGGCTACCAGGTTGGTGAATGTGGTGTCCCCGCCGTAACCGGGGATCACGTCGGCGCGCAGGATGGAGCCGGCCGGCGGGTTGACGGCGGGGGTCACGTCCGAATGCCAGCCGCTGGTGTAGGAGTACTTCCGGGCCGCCTGCTGCTCCTTCTCCGCACCGGTGCCGAAGCGCTGCTCGAAGCGCTGGGAGTCCACCGTGTAGATCTCCGGGTACGCCTCCGGCGGCGCGTCGTCGTGCGGGTGGGCGTAGGTGAGCTCGCCGAACAGGCGGCCGAACGCGATCTGCGCCGCGTGGTCGAGGTGCTGGCCCCGGAAGAACACCACCTTCCAGGTGTCGAGCGCCTGCTGGATGATCGCCACAGTCTGCGGGTCGAGCGGCTGCGAGATGTCCACGCCGGAGATCTCGGCCCCGATCCGGCCCGCGACGGGCTGCACAGTTACCCCGGATGCGGCCTTGGTACCCGGCTGGGTGATGTCAGCCATTTTGCGGGACCTCCTTGACGATGGCGTTGTAACGCTGGGACTGCGCTGAGCTGTAGAGCGGGGCGACGCTGAACACCGCGGGCCAGGCCCCCGCCCCGGCCATGAGGCTGACCACGTCCTGCAGCGCGGACTGCACCGACGCGGTGATCGGCACGTAGGTCTCGGTACCGCCGGCGGCGAGGATCAGCTTCGCCGCGGCCGGGGTCTGGTGCTCGACGTTGACGTAGTAGTCGGTGACCCACTGGCTCTGGTGGGACTTCTCCCAGTTGGCGGCCCGGATCAGCCGCTGGGTGAGATCGCTGATGGCGGCCCGCTTGGCCGGGTTGGCCAGCGCGGCGGTCGTCCCCAGGACGTAGGTGTAGCTGAGCGGAGTCACCGTGTCGATGGTGGCCAGGACCTTCGCGCCAGGGTGGGTCTGCTGGTAGTCGACCTTCTGCTCGGCGCTGACCACCGACGCGTCGGCGGCACCCGACTCCAGCACCGTGCCCAGCTGCAGCAAGCTGACGTTGACCTGCTGGACGTCCTGCTGGGTCAGCCCGGCGGTCTTCAGCGCCCGCAGCGCGAACGCCTGCTCCGCCGTCCCGGTGGTGTAGGCCACCGGCTTGCCCCGGAGCTGGGAGATGGCGGTGATGCCGGGCTTGGCCAGCAGGTACTCAGAGGCGCCGATCGGCAGGTAGACGGCGACAGCCTTCACCGGCAGGCCCGACTTGACCGCCAGCGAGGCGGGCAGGTCCCCCATGAACCCGACATCGATCCGGTGCGCGGCGAACCCGGCGTCGACCAGGGGACCACTGTCGAACTCAACGAAGTTGACCTTGTACGGGACGCCTGCTAGCGCACCCGATGCTTGCAGCAGGGTTTCCAGATCCTGCTGCTGGTCGCCGAGGTTCAGGACCGTTCCGGTCGACTTGGCCGCCGCGGCGGCCGACGTAGTCGCTGTCGAACCTGTCGTGCTGCTCGCCGCGCACGCGGAGACCACAGCCAGCAGGCTGGCCAGCGATACGGCGCCGAGCATTCGGGAAATGGTGTGTGACATCAGGATGGGATTTCCTCTCCGCGGGCGCTGTGCGGCGCTGGCCAGACGGCGCCCGCAACGCGGGGCCCGCCGTGACGGCGACGGCAGGTTCAGGCGACTTTGACGTCCGCGTCGGACAGGAAGGGCTTGCCTTCGACGATCTCCGAGGTGAACCCGGTGGGGCCGACCGGCCTGTCACCGATCAGGGTTACCCGGTGCAGCACCCGCTCGACGTTGAGATGACCGAGGTCGGTCGGGCCCAGGTGCGCGGTGGCCCGGTTGTCCCAGAACGCGACGCTGCCCGGCTTCCAGTGGAACCGCACGGTGTAGTCCGGCCGGGCGATCTGCTCATACAGCAGGTCCAGGATGCGGCGGCTTTCCGCCGCGGAGACCCCAAGGATGTGGTCGGTGAATCCCGGGTTGACGAACAGCGCTTTCTCCCCCGTTTCGGGGTGGACCCGGACCACCGGGTGGTTCGACACGAGCAGGTTGGCGTTGACTCGCCGGGCGAGCGGGCTGTCCTCAGCGGCCGGCTTGTACCCGGCCAGGAAGCGGTGCTGCGCGGTGAGGCCGTCCGCGAAGCGCCGCAGCGGCTCAGACAGCCCCTCGTAGGCCGCCACCAGGTTGGTCCACGTGGTGTCGCCGCCGAACTCCGGCACGGTCTCCGCGCGCAGGATCGAGGCCGCGGGCGGGTTGACGGCCGCGGTGACGTCGGTGTGCCAGCCGGCGAAGTAGCTGTACTGGCGCCTGGCGAACTGCTCTGCGTAGCTGGTGCCGTACCGCTTCTCGTAGCGCCGCGGGTCGATGGTGAGGATCTCCGGGGCGTCCTCCGGCGGTGCGTCCTCGTGCGGGTGCGCGTGGGTCAGGTCGCCGAACTGCCGCGCAAAGGCGATCTGAGCCTCGTGGTCCAGCTCCTGCCCGCGGAAGAAGATCACCTTGTACGCGAGCAGCGCCTGCCTGATCTCCGCCACGACCTGCGGATCAAGGGGCTTGGCGATATCGACGCCGGTGATCAGGGCGCCTATGTTCCCGGCTACCCGGCGGACGCCGATCGTGGTGACCTGGTCCTGGAGTTGTGCGGACATTTTCCTGCCTTCCGATCAGTAAACGGGCACGCTAAATAAAGGTGGCTAACCAGAGCTTGCGCGTATGGACGAGTTACGCGCGCTGAATGCGTATCGCATAATCGGGGCCGCGCCGCATGAATTTGTGCGCGGCGGGAATAAAGCGAAGGCTATGACGGGACCTGATGACCTAACGAGCCACCGGGAGCAATTGCCCAGCGGCGGCCTAGCCCCCGGCGCACGCGCCGCCCGGACAGACCGCGCTCGCCTGCCGCCGGAGATCGACGTGCAGCCGGACGGTCAGGGTGCTGATCTGATCCATACTTAAACGATAGGAAATATAGTCTTATCCGTCAATAGCTGGCTACATGATCTTTTGTGCAGGCCAGGGACCCATACTTACGGACCACCGCGCCCGCAAGTGGCCGGCAGCACCCGGGCCGCCCATGGTGCCTGCCGGGGGACGCCATGCCGCAGCGTCTCATCCTGCGTCCGCGCTTGCAGCGGCAGTTACGGGCTGTATCCGCCTCCCGCGGATCGGCCCGCCACCACGTTTGCTCCATGTTTGCTCGGCTGTACCGGTACCATTTGACAGTGCCCGGTATCAGGCGACAGCGGAGTCGCGGACAGAACGGCACGGCCCGGCATTCTCCGGTACCAGGCGAACGCAAAACAGCGGACTCTTAATCTGCGGGTTCGGGGTTCGAGTCCCTGGCGGCGCGCCCATTCTGAACTGGGGATTTACCCTATTTGGATCCCCTCGTGAAGGCCATTTCCGGCCCATGTTTGCTCCACGTTTGCTCGTCAGTCCGGACCTAGTCGCACGGCGGCTGATCGTGCT
>OBLW0100004908.1_pt1 | contig 10099 bp, 16 predicted proteins | sample 1520161 | NCBI WGS metagenome assembly OBLW01 (sample SAMEA3539309, study PRJEB22396) | soil metagenome | biome: tundra; feature: field; material: soil | place: USA | collected 2010-05 | depth 0.15 m | reverse complement strand
TGCGATCTTACAGGCGTGAGAAAAGAAGGGTCAAACCTCTGCGGGGGTATTACGCATTGAGGGGAAAACGCTACACCCCCTGCTGGAATGTCGAGTGGATGAGTGGGGAATGTTGTGCATGAGGGTGAGGGCGTTAATCTCGTCTCTCGTAGGGGATATCCAGTTGCCACGTGCTTATGTCCACGGCCAGCGGCAGCCCCGTAGTTGTGATGGTCCAGCGAGAATCAAGGTCACCCTCGGGAGGATTGGGGCGAACCACAATGTCTACACTCTTAGGGACTTGGTCGAGCGTGATACTTCCCAGGTCCTTGCCCTGAAATGCCAAGACCCCATAGGGTAGTTTCGCGTCAGACCACGGCAGCTTCGAAGTGGCTTCTCCGAAATCTGACAACATGAACCTTGGTGTCTTTAGTTCCACCAGCGTGTATCCGCGTATCAAGCTGCGCAAGCTAAGCAGATGATGGCGCTCATCATAGCTTATGAGTTGAAGATCATAGCCGAACCCATTACTCTGTTTCAGTTCGCCTTTTTCGTCCAGCGTTACCAGATTCGTTCCAAGGTTACAGCCTGGATCATTCTCTACGTGTCTGGTGACTAGTTGCATTGACAGTCTCGGCCTACCGAACGGCGCAGCATCTGGAGGCACGAGCACGATGTTAAAGATGGAATCTCTCAGGGGGCGACACAATACTAACGATAGAGCCTTGTATCCATCCTTCGGCTGACCACCCATAGTGAATCCGTCAGGTAGGTGCAATGTCCATTCCACCGTAAAATCTCTTACGGCAAAGCTGTGTCGTAATAGCTCTCGCTGCATCTCTTCCTTGTAGGAGTGACCTGTTGTCGCGGCGCTCGACCGTCTGCGTGAGTTAGTGCGCTGGAGTTCAATCGTCAAGGCCAGCTCTCCAGCCGCAACCTTCTCGTCGTATGTTGTGTATCCGTTCTTACGGACTCTCAGCTCCACTGTGTCGCCGGGTTTGACGGTAGCCGCCAGCCGAAGAACGAACTTCCCCTTGGAGTCTGTTACGTCGGAGTTCGCGCTTCCGCCCACGGTGGTCACGTCCGCTTGCCCGATGGGAGCGTGTGTCATCGCGTCGGTGACCACGCCCGAGAGGGAGGGAACCTGCGCAGAAGCCAATAGGCTGCGCACGACGAGCAACGAGATCAGGAAAGAACGAACGAAGGTCTTCATAAGTGATGAAGCAGCATAACGAGACCTTCCGCCGGTACCTCATCGGACCCCAGAACCTGTGGCTCGAAAGTGACTCAGATCGGTATGCGGATCAGGCTATCTTGTCTCATTTGGACAACTGGTCGCATGACGTGCGTAGATAAACGGCGATACGTTCAACCGTTGTCAATACTACTCCCGTCGGATCATATCTATTCTCATTGTCCATCTCGCGAAATACGCTCTCGTCTTGACTTTCTACCAGAGGTTTCAATCGAAACAGAAGCTCCTTGTGCATATCTCTTACGGATTGTGAGCAACACTTCATAAACTCATCCGAGAAGTCCTTACGGATACGATTCTGAGCGGCGACTGGCTCCTTGTTGTTTGACGACGCTACCAACCTGGTGAAGCAATCGTCTGCCATTCCGGTAATCTTAGCGGCTTCGGACACTACCTCTGCGCAGAACTGGCTAGATTCCAGCCGTCGATATGGTCCCGATGTTTCACTCTTGGGAACGGCGGAGGAAGTAGAATTGTTCCTCGTGCAATGGTATGTCTGTGAGGGGTACTTGAATAATCTGGTGACGGGATAGTCCTCAAGTGAAACGACTTCGGTTACAGCATGGAAGTCAAGACCGTGAGGGGAAAGGACTGCGACAACATTACCAACGTGGAAAATCCCGTAGATGACAATATCATGCGGCGTCGTGTAAACCATGTGAAAGACCGGAACCAGATTCTCATCAACGATCTCAAGAGCTGTGTCATCGTAACAACGATCCCACTCCGGCATGTCCTTGTGCAGTTCATTCTTGATTACTTCGACGTTTCCTTTTCCGGGCGCGGCATACAGCGTGGCATCGACTACGAATTTACTCGCGACCAGCGTCCCGCGAACTAAGCACGTATTCCCCAGGCCAACGAGGCACGATGTTGGAAAGCTTGGAGTGAGGAAAGTGCTGATCTGTCCGGCAACGATGCTGAACTTATCGGAGGTTTCGCTGAACATAGGTCCCGTAGTCATAGGCGGAGTTGCGACCGTCGTACTTGCTCCGCTTGGCCGATTGGTTGGAGCGTTAGGATGTTCAGGCACGGGCGGGTTAACAGGCTGGAGCTCAATCAGCAGCGCCAACTCCCCAGCCGCGATTTTCTCATCGTATGTCGTGTACCCGATCTTGCGGACCCTCAGCTCCACTGTTTCGCCCGGTTTCACAGTGGCCGCCAGCCGAAGAACGAACTTCCCCTTGGAGTCTGTCACATCGGGATTCGCGCGCCCGCCTACGGCAGTTACTTCTGCTTGTGCGATTGGAGCGCGAGTCTTCGCGTCCATAACCACGCCCGAGAGGGTTGTGCCGTCCGCAGGAACTGGCAGGCCGTGGACGATGAGTGGCGCGATTAGAAGAAAAAGTACGGATGCATTCATAGGTGATGAAGCTGAATAATGAGACCCTCTGCCGGTACCTCAGCTGTGCGATCTGCCGAGGCATAGCCATCCTTGGCGACGTGAATTCGTACTCTCGGCCCCCTCAGTTTACCTGTTAGATCAAGCCTAAAATTGCCGTTGTCTTCCGAGAGTTCGCGTGCCAGTTCGCGCGGACTCTCATCCGTAAGAATGACAAGCGCCTGTCCGATTGGATCGTTGCTAGAGTCATCCACGACTGCGCCCGCTACCACCGTGGGACGCTCGGTTTTGCCGCTTGGAATGACAGACCAAGACAGCCCGAAGGCCAGGATTCCAATCAGTAGGGCAATAACAAGGCGCTTTCTCCCTGACGATTTTCGGGAACCACCAAGACTCAACAGACCGGCTGCAAACGCCGCAAGGGTCGGAAAGAGGAAATTCTGGACGAAGTATGAATACGCGCTCACGGCAGAAGAGTAGCACGTCGTGACGCAACAAATCTCGCGGAAATAGAAGGGATAAATACACGCCTATGATGCTGTCGTGCATGTCGCGCTGTCTAAGCCCGGAGCCCCAATCCGGGAGTCCCTGCTATCATTCTGCGGGGGTCCACATGAAAAACATGTCCGTCGTAGTCCAGCAGTTAAAGAAGGAACGTGTCCACGTACAGCGGCAGCTCCAGCGAATAGACGAAGCACTCGCGGCGCTTGGCAGCAGCTCTAACGGCGCATCACGCACGATGTCCGCAGCCGGTCGGCGCAGAATCAGCCTGGCGCAGAAGGCGCGATGGGCCAAGCACAAGGCGAAGCCGAAGCGCACGATCTCAGCGGCAGGGCGTAAGCGGATCGCGGCGGCCCAGAGGGCAAGGTGGGCGAAGGTGAAGAACGCCGCGTAATTGAGAGACAGCCGGAGAGGTAATGGGCAGCCGCCCTGGTCCACGATGGCAATTTAGACCTGGCGCGATTTAAGCCGGACGCGGCAACACATACCGTATCGTAAGGCTTGCCCCTTGCCCGCTGGCAGGCTCATGCAGAATCACATCTTCGTAGTCCGCAGCGATTGCTGCCTTCATCACTTGGCAGCAGTCGGGCATCCGATGATTCGGGCCGGAGTAATCGCCTACCCGACCATGAAGCTCACCAGCATCGATGTCAATGTATCCCTTGCCTCGCTTGACTGCTTCGTGCATCACCTTGTAAAGCTCCTGCCGGAATTCATCAGCCGTTGGCGGCATTGGCGACTCCCCATTGACCTGAGTTTGCCCGCTAATCTTCCTTCTTCTCCCAATCCACGATGACGATATTCGTTGTCCCTTGCCTTCCGGCTACGTGTTTCTTGTACGAGCATCCCTTATCTCCTAGGGGTGCGTGCATGAAGTCGCAGTCCACGGGTCTATACTCGACGGTGATGTCGGCGAACGCAGCATCATATCGGACGGAGTACCACGCCTTGTCAGTCCACCGGTCCCACCCAGAGCCTGGCCAACTCTCTAACAAGAAGATGATGACGATGAACCAGAACAGGCTCCAAACGTCACGAGGCCGCGATGCGAGCGTGGACTGAATGTGTTTGAGTGTGGCGTTAGCTCGCTCAAGCTCACCAACGGTTCTCTCGCTTGAATCGTTGTGACTATCCTGTGGCGGGATGTCGTAACCGACTGGTGCCTTCAATCCGCACACCGGGCATACCGCCACGCCCCGTGTGTCTTCGCATCGATAACACCACCAGTCGTGATGGCTCCCGTCAAAGAATGCCAGAGGCATCCGTTACTCTCTCGGCGCAGGTTGCGCAGTGGCCTTCTCTCGGCGCTTATTGCGTCGTATACACCCGAACGCGCCGACACAGCCCATCAAGGGCATAAGAACGAACGCCAGATGCCCAGCGATCTCCCCACTTCCTCCCCACGCACCTAACGCAAACGCTACAGCGATGCCGCCCGCCATGAAGCCGAGAATGATTAAGAGGTTCAAGAGTTTCCACTTCACACCTTTGCCACCGACCACAGCCATGCAACTGAGGACGATCAGCAATAGGTACCAGACCGCGCTCATCGGATTCGGGTTCGCGGCTTGAGTCATCATGGTGCTTCCTCCCATTGATTACCGCACCGGGCGCACATCCGAGAAGCCCACGGTGCTCCGCCGCCGAGTGCCAGCGGAGATTGCGACGGACAGCGGCTTCGTCCGCCCCGGACACTTGAACTTGTCGGCAGTCTTTGTCGCCATTCCGCTTGATCCCTTATGTCTCGTCTTACGCGATACCGGGCGATTGCTGAGCTTCTGCGCGCCGCAATCGTCCACGCCACTTCCAGCAGGCGAAGCCTACCAGCACCCAGACGGTCATCATCAGCGCTCCAGCTATTACCGAGAAGCTCACCATCAACGCCAGGCCCATGAGAATTCCGATAGTCGAATACCAGAACAGAATAGAAGCCCATGCCTGTCGCGCCACCTTGTAGGTATGCCCGTTGAGCTTGATGTACCAGCGGACACTGTAGAACAGTCCGGCAATCATCAAAACGAGCCCAACCAGTTGTCCAATAGCCTCAGCTCTATCCTTCGGAGGATGGAGTCGGGTGCTGATCGGCGACGCGATGATCGTCAGCGTGAAGAACGCGATGAGCAAGGCTGCAAGCAACTTCTTCATGGTCTCTCCCCACACTGATTGGAATTGAACCTGGGGACGTGTTCGGCCCGTGCGGCGTGTGAATGTTACCTGTGCGCCAAACTGTATGTCTCTGGCACGATGGTTGAACTGATGCTGGCACGTTGGTGTGACGTGTCGCGCCCAAAAGTGATCGGATACTCGAACCTGCAGCCTGGCGCGTGGATACCGGTAGTGGACTTCCAGTCGATTAATCCACAATTGCCGGATAATTTATTCAAGCGCTGCCTGAACCTCTTTTGCGCGAATCTGGCACTTTATGTAACGCTTCCCGTTCTTTTCAGTGAGCAGTGCTTGTACCGTCCTGATTCCTCCATCATCAAAGAGAACCAGAGACCTTTGGGCCTCTGAAAGAATGTCAATCAAATTTGCCATTGTTTTCCTTGCCCTTAGGCTTATGCGTGGGCCCTCAGCTGCGTGTGGGTCAGCTGTGAAAGAACGGATTATAGAGTAGGTTGAGACAGGTTCCCAACCTCGGGAACCAAAATTCAGCACGTGGGTGATCAAATCGGACGGGTCATCTTGTTAGCAACGCCGACCATCTCCGCCAGCGCCTTCCAGTGCCGTGCGTGTGGTCGGTACCCCTCCCGGATGCGGCCAGCGTACCACCGCGAAACTGAGATTTGTCGCGCAATAGAGGATGCAGACATGGTCGCGAGGAGCGGCTGAACTTTCTGGGAATAGAACTTGTCCGTAAGCCATGAAGGTTGGTCCGACGGTTTCCAAGCATGCTGTGCTTGGGCGTTCTTGCGCCGAGTATTCGCACGCTTCACCTGAGCGTTAGGGCCGTTCGCCGTTTCGCGTCCAATCCGCGCGGCATCAAGCATGTTCTTGGTCGCATCCCCCACAGCACAAGTAGCGCAGTTCGTACGTCCATCCTGGATCGTCTTCCCGCAGCCGCGACAAACGTTGTCTCGGCGTGGCGCTTTAATGGGCGATGGTAGAGACGGCGCTCCTTTTGCTTCTCGCTTCATGCGTTGCGTTAGCCGCGTCGGCGGAGTGGATTCACGAGCAAGCCGGGCGGAACTTGACCACAGTGCGCGAGCGATCCACTCAGCGAACGGTGCAACCGCACGACCCCACATCGGCGCAGTTTCCGATAACTGAGCCGTGAACGCTGCCATCAACCGGCAATTCCCATCAGACTGTTCAAAGAGCCACTCGCGTTTAAGCGGTTCCCTCATGATCCAGTCGAGCAAGAATGCGTCAACGTGAGGGCGGACGGGCTCCATCAGATCGCACGCGAGACTATCGCGCGCTTTCGTGTCCACGTGGAGCACGCCCATTCCCGGATCGAGCCCAAGACTAGCAGCGGCGAGACGCGATTCGGATTCGAGTAGACAGTAAAGGTAGTTGAGGATTGCATTCGGCGGATTCACTGCCAGCCGTGGGGAACCGGTTAACGGTGAAACCCGCGTGCCAAATACCCGCCAATGTGAGGGCACTCGGGAATGATCTCTCCTCGGAAACATGACCGGCAACGTTCGCCATTCCGACCAATAGGCCGCAGCCGCGCGGGATTCAACCAAACGCACCCTATCGATCGTGTCAGCCTCCGCCAACTCAGATCGGTAACGATGAATTGCGTCCGCGCATTTACCAGCCGAGAGCTTGTCACGAGCAACCTGCTCTTGCCCCGCAAGCTTCTGGTCGATGAGCTCTCGCGCAATGCGCAGAGCAGCGCCCGATGAATGGGCTAGGGCCTGAGCGCGGCGAAGTCGCACATCGCTGGAGGCGGTTGGTCCGGTCACGAACAAGACCTTGCCGGTGCGGCTGAGCATGACCAACGAAGCACCCACGTCCGCGAGCCACTTCAGCGCGCCGAGTGTCGCGAAGCCATCTTCGGAAATACAAACTAGGCGTTTGAGGCCGTGACCGATACGGGAGAGTCTGATCGTGCGACGTTCTGGGCCAATCCCATCTTCAATCTCAAGATGGCCGGACTGCATACGTACGCGGATCCCGAAACCAAATATTGTGAGTACCCCATGTTTTCTGATGTAGTTGCCTGGGGTAGGCGATTGCGATAGCTTCTTCGAAGCTGCCATTGGAGCTCGTCCTCCGTGGTGGTAGGGCTTGTCGGCTGCTTCAACAGTCGGCAGGCCTGCTTTCTTCCGAAATCTAACTTGTACGTCGCGGCTTGTATTTTCGCCTTATCCGCTGGCGCACAGGTTTGGCGTACCGTGATGCTTCCATACTTTCCTCAGGTCTCAGGGAACCGACCAAATTGATCGCTGTTCGCGTAGTTACGCCGAAAAGAGCTCCCGCGAGAGCACGAGACAAAAACCAGAATTGCTTTAGCCGAGTTGACGGACGGGCTGAAACATCGCAGCGCGGAAAACGGGGATCGCGCAAGGCCGCCAAGTACTGCTCCGCATATTGGGACAAATAATTGGGAAATGGACTCCCCGGAGGAATAGGCCAGGCTGGTACTTCTACGTCCTTCTGCACTCCGGGTTGAACTTGGACCGTCCTGGTCATAATTGCGGCTTTGCAGACTTCCCGTAGCCGGTCCGGAGTGGTCGCCGGGTCCAGCAATTCCTTAAGGACTTCCGGTTCACCCGGAATTCTTATCTCCTTCATGGCTTCCTCCTTAGCCGTGATCGGCCAAAGCCACTGAGTCGACGACAGCTGGTCCTCCAGTTCGCGGCAACGTTCCTGTTTTCTGGATGCGGTCAGAATGCCAGCCTGAATCTCCTCATCTGCTTTCTTGGCTGCCTCGGCAGTGATGCTTAAAGCCTCAAGTTCAGTCATCGATTGTTGAAACTTTGCGGTATCGAGTACCCAGCGATGACGCCCCTCTGAGAGGCGCCGAAAATCCCAGTAGAACTGATGGGCGAAGGTGTACAGCGTTCCAGGATCGGCTTTTCTCTTTTTTCCAGCGGTCATAATTAAAGGGCAAAATCTATGTACGTCATCGTGACAATCCACACAATAATGTCGTAGAACTAAGGGTATTATGCGTCTAAACCGCATATGAATGCAAGGGCAATAAAGGAGATGCACCAATATGCACCGTGATGAAACCATCCTGGCTGTAGGAATGGCCGAAGCGGCCCGTCGGCTGGGCCTCTCGCAACGTACCGTCGCAAACCTCATCTCACGGCGTCAGCTGGCGAGCCGTAAGGTTGGTCGGCGCAGGATCATTCCGGTTCTGGCATTGGAAGCTTTCGTTAGAAACGACCATCGGTCTGGTCACTTTGGGAAAACTACCGACAGCGCGGAGTGAGCGATGCCTTCGAAGCGAAGGCCCCAGGCTCGCCGCTCAAAGAAACCTAGGGCCAGAAAAACTAAATCGGCAGCAATCAAGATAGCGCGACGGAAGCGCACGGGCAAGGTTCGCCCGATTCCTCTCACGCAGTTATCGGAAAGCAGCCTCGCCGCCAGGGACAGTTCTCTACACGTTCTCGCGGCCATGCGCCGGGACCCTTCTCTCTCCTTCAGTCGTTCGGCAAAGCAGGAAGGTGTCAAACCAGCGACCGTCAAGAGACACTTCCCATCAGCTCTAAGGAAGGCGCAGGGGCGAATTATAGTCACCAAGAGCGACCGTTATCAGGAAACCCTCTATCTCCCTGATCGCTACGGTAACGCTGTTCCAATCACAACCCGTTCATTTAAAGAACGACAACAAGCCAGCAAATACTTGAGAGACCTGGGTCGCTACTTGGGCGGCAAGAAAGATGCGCTTGCAAAGTGGCACGGCAAGAAGATCGCTGGCGTTGATCTCCTCACCGCAGGTCGAACCATTGTCACCATTGAACCTGCATTATCCGAATTTTCCTTGTACCGTGCGTTCAACGGAGGAGTCGCCTGAATAACGAGCGGCCAACCCGAACAGCGAGGCGCAAGGTCCGGCGAGAAGATCGCCTCGGAAGAAATGCCTTTTGCCTCTTTTGCGGCTATGCCTGCTTGGAATCACTCACTCATGTCTCGCGCAAGTGCCTCGAATCCAAGGGAATGACCAAGTTTCGTCTAGATCGTCTGCTCGAAGAACATCATATAGTCGGGGAAGCTCACGATCCTGACCTGATGGTGACGCTCTGTCTGAATTGCCATAGGGAGATTACAGAAGGGTTAGCGCGTGAAGGAGTCAGCATGCATCCTGAGAGAGACACTCACAAGCTTATAGCGCTCGTCCTGAGAGGATCGGCTGTGCTGTTTGAGTCTTTAGCATCGTCCTACCGCAAGTGGGCGAGTTTGCTGGAGAGGCAAGATGAATAACGATATTTACGTTCGTGCGCATACCGTGCGCGTCGATGCGAAGCCAAGCGGTAGCAACAAGAATGAAAAGAGCGAACCGAAATGGTCCGACTACGCGCTCGTGTTTGACTGTGAATCGCGCATTACGGCGGACCAGACTCTGACGTTCGGATTTTGGCGCTTCTGCGAACTCCGAAACGGCGAATACGCTGCGCTAGAAGAGGGAATTTTCCACGATGAGGAACTCAAGGCAAAAGAAATCGGAATTCTCCGCAAGTTCGTGCGATCAAGGAAAGCCGACACGACCGAAGATGGCTACAACCGCATTCGCCTTTATTCGCGTTCGAAATTCATCCACGAAGTTCTGGGCATTGCAATTCAGGCAAGAGCATTCATCGTTTGTTTCAACTGCGGATTTGATCTGAGCAGAATTGCCGTGGACTGGGAGAACGCAAGAAACGGGGGATGGTCATTGATCTTGTCGCAATGGCGCAATCCCAAAACTGGCGAGCTCAAGGCAAACAAATTCTTGCCGCGCATTGTAATTAAGGCGCTGAATAGCAAAACCGCAATAATTCATTCGACCCGCGCGCCGATGTCGGAGCCAAGAGAGGAAAATGACAAAGTTAAGCTCTGGCCTGCCGCGAGGTTCCTCGACG
>OBLW0100004907.1_pt1 | contig 10101 bp, 11 predicted proteins | sample 1520161 | NCBI WGS metagenome assembly OBLW01 (sample SAMEA3539309, study PRJEB22396) | soil metagenome | biome: tundra; feature: field; material: soil | place: USA | collected 2010-05 | depth 0.15 m | reverse complement strand
CCATCAGCAGCGGGAAGTTCCACGGAATGATCTGGCCCACCACGCCCAGCGGCTCGCGCAGCGTGTAGGAGTGGAAGTTAGCTCCCGGCATGTACGGCACCGAGATGTTGATCGAGTTGCCCTCGATCTTCGTGGCCCAGCCGGCCATGTAGTGGAACAGGTCAGCGGCCAGTGGTACGTCCGCGGCCTGCGCCACGGCGAACGGCTTGCCGTTGTCGAGCGACTCGAGCTGGGCGAGTTCGTCGGCGTGCTCGAGGATCAGGTCGCCGATGCGCCAGATGATCCTGCCGCGCTCGGATGGCGTCATCCTCGACCATGGGCCAGACTCGAATGCCCTGCGCGCGGCTCGGACTGCGCGGTCGATGTCCTCGGCGTCCCCCTCCGCGACGTGCGCGAGGGTCTCCCCGGTCGCAGGGTTAGGGGTCTCGAACGACTTGCCGGAAGCCGCGTCTGCCCATTTCCCGTCAATGAACAGCTGACGAGGTGCGCGGGTAAAGGTCTCGACGTCTCGGTCCAGGGTCACGGTCATGAGTCGGTCATCTCCCTGACGGCGCGGAGCGCCTGGCCGCCGGTTGCGGCCTGGCAGCAGCTTTGCGCCGTCTACGTTGTATATCTACATACAAGGTCTACACCGTATTATAGAATCAAGCAAGCCGCGTACAGCGAGTGATCGGCCAGCCGTACTAGTGGTTGTCGTGGCAAGCAGGATCGTCGGCACGACCGCGCCCGGCCGCAGGCGGTGGCTGTCTCCGGCCGAAACGCTAATCTGGAGGTAGAAGCGGGCACGGGCAAACCCTGGTTTTTCATCGCCGACACCGCCAACCCGGTGCGCACCGCAGCGAACATCGAGGTGACAAGAAGAGAACCGCGCATCGCTGCCGATCGGCGTCATCCCGGATTGCGGCGTTAACGAGACGCCGACCCCAGCGCCTGCGAGATTTGCCTAAACGACGCGGTGATCGCAACCCCGACGGCTCGAGTTCCCCAGGATCCCTAGATCGGGTCGGCTCGATCGCCAGTGCGCATCGCCTCGCACCATCATCGCCGGCCACGCGATTACTGTCCGTACGCAACAGATGGCCATTTGGTGCACTGTGTGCATTGAAGCAGCGGATCGAGTCGTTCCACGCCAGGCCGCCACGACACGTTAATCGGGAAGAGTGTCTGCAGGTCACAACAGGTGGGGCGTCCGGGGCTCGAACCCGGAACCCACGGATTAAAAGCAGGCCGCTGCTCTGCTCCGGGGGCACTAGCTGCACTGATGTCCCGCGAATATGCCCGGAAAGCACACAGTGCACAGGAAGTTTGCCGACACTCGTTCCACGAGCCGTTCCACGCCGCCGCCCGCAGGAGGCCGACGGAGGCTGTCACCGAGCGTAGCTGATTCGCCGTGGTTGTCGGGTGGGGAGAGTGGGTTCGGGGAATCGGCTCAGGACTGAGCCTTGTACGGGCAGGCTGCGGAGTGGCCCGGCGTCTGCGGCTGTTGATTCCGGCAGGTCGGTCGTGTGGCGCCTGGCGGACTCAGGTGCGTTTGTTCGCTGCGGCTCACCCGGAGTCGGATGCGGCGTCGTGCTGGGACCCGGGTCGGCAATGTCCGGCTAGGGCAGGAAGTCTGAGCGAGGCGCCGCTCACGCCGACCACGTCGGCCCGCCGAGGGCAGATTTCGTGCCCTGGTGCGGCCTTGTGCCGTAGGAGATCGACTTCTACGAGGGACGACGCTGGCGGCAAGCCGTGCCTGGAGTGGATCAGGGGCCTCGATGTCCGCATGCGGCGGGCTGTTCGAGTTCCGGCTGCGCGAGGAGGACGTGCTGCTGCAGGTCTTCTGCCACGCCGATGGCAGCAGGATTGGGCACACGGTCTGCCTCAGCACTGGTTCTACGAGTCGTTCCACGACATCGCCGACAGCACCGAGCAGACTCCGTCACCGAACGCATCCTACGAGCGGTCTGGCGCTCGGGCGACAGTGGCGGCAGCTCATTCCGGTGCTTGCCAGCCGGATGCTCACTCTGCTCGATGAACCACCGGTGCGCATGCAAGCTGGCATCTGCTGCGAGCTGTGCGCCTGCATGATGCAGCTGCGCCCGCGCTGACGGGCCGACGGTGCTGTCCAGGGTGAGGCGTACCACGTCTAGCAGGTCTGTGCGCTCCTTGGCTGCAGGGCGGTTCATGATCGACTGCAGCTTCATCGCGATCAGCGGGCCCGGTTCTGCGACCCGGACGATCACCTCAGTGTCGGGGACTTCGGACTGGCTTGCTACGCGGACTCTCATGCGAGTGGCTGTTTCGATGGCCCAGGCATGAGAGAGAACTGCCAGCCTGTCGGTTTCGTCATCGGGAAGCTGGCTGAGCTCGGCATCAGTGACTTCGATGATGTCGACCTGCACCATGCCCGCTGACGTCTGAATCCAGACGCCCGCAGGACCGGCTCGCCTGGCGCCGGCCGCGAGCAGCACATCGACCTGAGGCGGGTCTCCGGTAGCCCGGCGGCTGACAGTATCCAGGTCGCTGGTGGCCCGGTACGCGGTGCCCAGCCGGCTGAGAACTGCGAGGCCGCCGATGACCGTTGGCTTGCGCCCGGTCCTGGATTCCAGTTCGGGAATGGCTTGGACGATGGCCAGCATGGATGCCCCGGCCAGCTCGACGGCAGGGAGCCTCCCGAAGTTGTCGGGCATGCCGGCGTTCGTCACCAGACGCGGTGCCATGGCTGCGGGGGTTGCCAGGCCTCCAGGACCTCGCGGCCGCGCCCGGGATCACGGGCCAGGTCAAGGGCCACGAAGAGCGGGCTGGCCAGTGGCCAGTGCTCGCTGACAGTTCCCCATCCGTCCGGGTCGGCATTCTGGTTGGTCGGATCTACCCTCTGGCGGCAGATCACTGGCACTGGAGCGACTCGGACCGCTGCGCGCCGGTGCGCAGCGTCGGAGGGCACGCCCAGGAGCCGGACAGCCCGCCGGAGCACATCCTGGGTGGGGACGTAGAAGTCCGGGGGATGGTCCGATCGTGCCCCGATTGGAGCACCGTAGGCAGCGGCTGCCGTCGTGTCGGTGAGCGCCCATCCAGTCTGTGCCGCAACGTCCTCGAACCCGAGCTGCAGTGCAGAATTCACCGGGCTGGCTCCTGGCCGTGGCAGGTCTGCCAGGGGCGCCGCGGGCGGGTGCCACGCATCGGCGGCCGCCCAGAACAGATCGGGCAGCACGGGGAGCCCGTCCGAGCTGATGAGATCCTGTTTCCGCAATGCGGCGAGAACTTCAGAGACCGTGCTCGGCGACCTGCGCAGGTCCCGGGCAAGGACCCGAACGCCATGCCGCAGGTCCGGACGCAGGAGAAGAGAGCACGTTATCTCCAGACCCGCCGTGCCGGAGAAGGCATCTGCGCGTTCCGGCCGCTCCCGCACGGGCGGCACGTCCGAGTCGACGAACACGCCCTGACCAGCCATGTGCAGATGCCCGCGCAGATCCAGCCAGCCCCATCCGCGACGCCGCAGCTCCTCGCGGGCCAGTTCGGGAACCCTGTCGGCAACAACGACGATCAGCGCGCCCGAACGGGCTGCACGGTTTCCCTCGTCGATGAGGCGAGACACGCTCGCCGGCGTGACCGCTGGCATGCTCTTGACTTGGACCAGAACGCGGTGCCCGCCGGTGTCGAGCAGGACCAGATCGGGTGAGCCCGGCAGCTCTTGCGCGACGACGCGCAAGCCCAGAGCCTGTACCAGGTCGGTGAAGATCTCTGCTGCATCCTGCTCTTCCAGAGGCACAGCCACAGAATAAACCACTGTTCGGTGTTCGGTCCATCCCGAACACCGAACGATTATTCGCGAACTTAGTTATTACGGCCTCGGAACCCGGGCAGCGTGGCCTACGGCCTGCCCAGGAGCCCGACCGCATGAGGAGGGCTGTCGCCCTGCAGTCCTTTCAGTGCCGAGACCGAGCCCGACTTGTCGATTCACCTGTCGGAACCACCGATTATGCGCCTGCGGCAAGAGAGCATCTGTGGCGTGCTCACCCTGCGTAGCCCGTGTTCGGACTTCCCGTGCGGTGTCTCTTCAGCTCGGTAGCGACGTTCAAATGCGATCGTCGGTCCACGGTGATCGCAATCGCGGTAACTGCTGGAAGTCGCTCTGCGTCACCACGGTCGGCCGTCAGCGACCGCGCCGACAGCCAGTCGTGGAACGAGTGGTCGTTCCACGACTGTTGGGACTCTAGGTCCTGCTCAGGCGAGAAACCGCAGGTCAGGATGGGTGGGGCGTCCGGGGCTCGAACCCGGAGCCCACGGATTAAAGAAGACCGCTGCACCGCTCCGAGCGCACTAGCTGCACTGATATCCCGCGAATATGCCCGGAAAGCACACACTGCACACCAAGTTCGCTGGCGCTCGTCCCACGACACGTTCCACGAAATCCGCGCCAGCTCTCGCGAGGTCGTTCACTGAATGTAACCGGCTAGCGACCACGCTGCCGACATCGGGCCGACCATGACAACTGCGATCCGTGTGCATACGTCTGCGCGCCTCAGCCCGTGCATGGTCCTGCTTTCACGATCTAGACTGTCACGGCCCGGCCTACGGGCCGAGCACGGCCCGGCCCGACGCAGCTTCGGATGGGCTCTGGCCGGGACGCTCTGGACGGAAGGCAGATACGGGACCGTGGCGCGGTGGGGGAAGGGTGAGCGGACCGTTCAGTTTCTTGTTGACCGTGGTCGGCTGGAAAGCTTCGAGGCCACGGACCTTGCCGCTGTGGCTGACGCACTGATCGAGCGCGCTGCGCGCCGGCTCGAGGCCACCGCCACCGCAGCCCTGAAGCTGGGCGATGTCGATGGCGCGTACGCCGCTGCATACGATTCCTATCGGATGGTCGCGGAGTCGCTGCTGGCTCGGCAGGGTCTGCGCGCGACCGGAGGCGACGGGTCTCACATGGCGGTGGAGGACGCGGTATCCGCCCAGTTCGCGTCGGAGATCCCTGGTTTCGCCAAGCCGACCTTCGAGCGCCTGCGGCGCACCCGTCATACGGCGCAGTACTTCGATCCTTCTGCCGCGCCGATCAGCGAGCCAGATGCGGCGTGGGCGATCGAGAAGGCCAGCGCAGCGCTGTCGGGCACGAGGACCCTGCTCTCGGCAGGGCCGCCTGAGCGGTTCGGCTAGCTGTGTCAGAGGGCGAGTTTCAGCATCGGGCGGCTGGACAGGGTCTGGTGGAACGATCCCGATCCTGAGTCCAGCCAGCCGGAGTCGCGGATCGTCGCCTGAACGGGCCGTCCCAGGCGCTCCTCGGCGGTGCCGAGGGCATCGTAGAGCCGGTCCCGGTCCGGCTGGCCCAAGACCAGAACGTCGATATCTGCGACCGGTCGGTGTCCGGGCTGTCCGGCATGGCGGGCTGCCCACGATCCGTAGATGTAAGCCTCCGTGACACCGGCCACAGGCCGCAGGGCGTCGGCGAGGACTGCCGGAACGCCGAACGCTCTGGTCAGGACATCGGCGAGACCGGCATAGTAAGGGCTGTCGGTGTTCGCGCGGACGAGCCGGGTGTTCCCTACCTTCCGGGTCGTGACCAGGCCGGCATGTTCAGCGCGCAGGGTCTCGCGGTAGACCGACGGGTGCGGGGCACCTGTCCGCCGGGCGATCTCGGTGAGGCTGAGCTCGAGTTCTGGATCGCCGAGCAGCAGGGCGAGGATCTCCGCCTGCTGCTGAGAGCGCAGAATCGGCAGGAGCGCTGGCGCCGGACTTCTATCCACGATCAGAAGAATACTCTTCAGTTTGTGGATAGAGATATCGGACCACTTACCTCACCTGCGGAGGCGCTACGGTCTGACGCGGTAGTCCCTCTGCGTGCTCAGGCAAACTGTGGACGGACTCCATGCTCGGATGCCCGGGTTCGCGCGCGACAGCCTGCACCGGACCAGCCCCGCTGCCGAGGCTCTCCTCCAGCCGCCTACTGCAATGGCAAAGCATAAATCCGAGAAAATAACCGTACAAGCCCGGCCACCCTCCGGCGCTCGTGAACAGTTAAATCTGTCGTCCTGCGTGCTGGCATATCCTTGACATGTTGGCCAGCCTGCGGGACCGTTGTAGCGCAGTCCAGCGAACGATGAATGGGCGGATGAAATGTCGGCGGATGAATATGGTTCACTGCGGCTCAATGTGGATGTCTTCGAACTCGGTGAGCTTCGTTCATACTTGGATGACTCAAGTCTAACGATAGACCGGGACAAACCATCGGAAACCCACGGTGAACCCGTAACCATAGCGGTGATTATTCTAGCTCCGATAGCCATCAGAGCACTGACCGCCTGGCTGACCAAGAACAGGGAAAAGGGTGAGATCTGCTTCGAGTCAGAGATCCGGCACCCAGACGGATCATCCGAGCGCAAACGGCTGTGCGTGCGCAGGAGTTCAAGCACAACCGAGCCAGAGGTACTCAAGCAGTTGCAGGAGACCCTGAAGCTTGACCCGGAGATCGTACGTGCCGCCGCGTCCCTAGGAAAATGAATATACGTGGGCGCAGCCAGGAGCTGGACGAACCCTTTTTCCAATCACGTTGAGCTGGCCGCGGCAGACGTACAGGAAAACCTGCCGCTCCTCGTCGGGGTTGGCGGCACGCCGTCGGCCCTTCTTCTGCCGCTGCTGCACGAGACGATGCACCACTGGTGCTTCCGGTCGCCTGTGGGTGGTGCAATCGCGGGCATCCAGGCACGTACTCGCCGACGTGCCCTGTCACTCCTGGCCGGCCACAGGGACAATTACGACTCTCTGCTACTAGATTTCGTTGCCTCGCGCGTGGCCAACGCCGCACTGCTCCCATTGAGCGAAGGGCTGGCTGTTGCATGCGAGGCTGACAGCTTCACTCTCGGAACCGAATATTTGTCCATGCCGCTCCGTGCGGCGCTACGCGCGTTCACGTCTCCAACGAGCGACGAGCCTGGGCTCGAATTGTTCCTGTCCTTGGATAAGGCTCTGTTGCTCGCCCGCAAGGACTTCGCGGGCCTGCGCCGCAAGTTTAACGTCTATGGCGACCTCTTCGGCAACGCAGGCGAAGGCTACCTCCTGGGCTACCTCACCGTCCGATCCGCGATGCGCCGCCTGTCGGACATCGATGCTCGGCTGATAAGGGAAACCGATCTGGCAGTGGGCTTCATCCGCGAGTTTTTCTACGGTGACTGGCAGTTCGTGGACCTTCTTCTCGAGCGAGATACTGACGATCTTGCTCTGGCTAAGGCGATTACCAATTACGTCCGAGATCGATTTAATGCCCTTTACGAGGTGACGGCCAGTGATATCCAAGAATTCGAGGAGCGCGCCTCCGGCAGCGGTGACCGCCGTTTTAAAGCGGCCGAGAATATCGATCCAGACCATGCCCGGATTCTTCATTACGACGTGCATCTGGCTGAAATGGCATCACAGGCCGGCGAAGACCTGATCGCGGACCTGAACGAGTTCCCCACAGTCAGCGGAGACGACCATGTAAGGATTTTCGCCGAAACGCTGTACCATCTCGACGCGGAGGTATTTGCTACCCGAGGGCTTGTTGATCTTGGGTCCTGCGGCGCGGATGTCGAGATCAGTAACGGCAAGTGCACGGTGCGGCTCAACGGGAAACTGCTCCTGCAAGACGTAGCGACAGACCACTCCGATATCGCCGGTCCGGGGACCATCGATGTCTGTTATGACACGTCATCGCGCGGAGACGACAGGCTGCTCATCATCGCTGGGCCCGACGGGCCCAATGAGCTGATCGCCGTCGTCCGCCACGGTCCTGAGATTGACCGAGAACGGCAGGTCCCGAGAATCACCGTGGGTCGCACTGGGCTGCTCGACATGAGCAGGTATTGCGACGAGCGCATAGACGCGATCGTGCGGGAGCATTTCAGCACTCAGGTTAATCACATCCTGGGCCAGTTGCCCGCAGTCGTCGAGTCACGCTACCTAGACCCGGCAATGGCCTTCGTACCCGATGACCGCCTTGAGGAGACTTTGTCGTGTCTCCAGGCTGGCGGGCTGCTCGCCATCCTCGGATACGACCGCGACCTCGCCGAGACCTTGGCAGTGACGGGCGTCGTATGCCAGCACACGCCGATGCGCGCCTTCGTGGAGCCAGAACTGCGACGGCGCAACCTGAGCACTCAGCTGCTGGACGATCTGTTGAACCTGAGCAACCGGATGATCCCACTCGTACAGCAAGAAAACGAGTGGATGCGAACCTTCATATAAATGAAGCCCCAGCTTGAGGTAAGCCGCCAGCACCGCACCGTCCACTGGGGATCTTTGAGGGCTTCGATAAGAGCGGGCTCGGCGGCGAGATCTTTGATCTCACCTAGGCTCTGGGCAACCGCTTGACGCACCTGCCAATGGGCAGTTTTGAGAGCTTCGATCAGTTCCGCCAGCAGCAGCACCAGGCTCTCCCCGTCGGCATCATCATCGACCACGATCGCGGCATCGATGTCACGGGTAAACCGCGGCTCGCCGCACCGACACCGCAAACCCGCAGGCCAGCGCCCAGCGGCGGCCGTACCTCCCAAGATCAGCTGTGATGGGCCGCAGAGTGGCCTGAAGGATGTTCACCCGAACCTGCAGGACGGCCGCCCGGCAGCATCACCGTTGCGCGACCCGACCATCGGCCACAACACGGCATGCCGTGGCGCCCTGCCTGTCGTCGCAAGCCGTACATCGACCCAGATCTGACGGTTCGCATGATGCCCCCAACGCCTTCGCATACATGCTGGTCACAGGCATGGTGGGCCGAACGTCCCACCATGCGAACCGCCCCATCCTGATCGAAGGCGACCCGCTGCCAATACATCTGCGCAGGTCACGGGCTAGCAAGCACGCCAGGTGACGCGCTACGACGACGCGGCGCACTGTCATCGCCAGCCGCCAACGGATCGGCCGGGCTGCGGGGACGACGGTTGCAGGGCTAACCGGGGATCACCTCCTGCTCGCCGACCAGCGAGGCAGTCATGACAGGCACCCTGGAGATATCATAGATACCTACATTAGGTATCTATGATATCGTCACCAGTCATGCTAAGGAGGCCGAGCTCATGGCCATGGTGAAGACGCCGGTAGAGATTGACCAAGAGGCCTTGACGATAGCCGCCGAGGTCCTGGGGACCAAGTCCAAGAAGGACACCGTCAATGCCGCCTTGCGCGAGGTAGGCCAGCGGCTCGTACGACTGCGCGCTCTGGCCAGACTGGGCGAGATGGCGGACCGCGGCGACTTCGACGAGTTCCTCGGCAACAAGGCGGACTACCGCAGATGACGCCAGCGCTGTATCTGATCGATACATCCGCCGTGTTCAGGATCTTGCAGGCTGAGCTACGGAAGGCCTGGTCCGACCAGCTCGCGGCCGGAGTCATCGCGATCTGCCCGATTGTAGAGCTGGAGTTCCTGTACTCCGCACGGTCACTGGCCGACCGGCTGGAAAAGCAGCGGCTGCTCCATGACTTGTTCGGCTGGGTGTCAATGCACGACGGATCATACGAGCGCGCCAGCGAGGTTCAGCAACTGCTGACTGAATCCGGAGCGCACCGCTCCGCGGGCCCGGTCGACCTCCTGATCGCCGCTACCGCCGAAAGAGAACGGCTCATCGTGCTGTGCGACGATCATGACTACCAGACCGTCGCCACCGTTACCGGCCAGCCCGTCAAGATCGTCACCGACACCTGACGCAGACAGCTGACGGCGACGCTCCCATCGCAACTGCAGTTAGCGGCGTAGTCCGCAGGTCGACCGCGCCAGGGTGGCGTCGCGCTGGGAAAACCTGGGTAACCGGCCGTGGATGGCCGGCAAGCTGATCGCCAGGAGCGCGCAGTTCGCCGACGAGCCGGTGCGCAGGCTGTCCAAGGCCGGCGCGTTGATCGCTGCGGGCGCCAATGAGCCATCGGATAGCTATGGGCCACGCAGCGGCATCCAAGTCTGACGGTTCGCATACTGACGCCGCGTGCACGTTCGTGCTGATCACGGTCATGGTGGGGCGTCCGGGGCTCGAACCCGGAACCCACGGATTAAAAGTCCGCTGCTCTACCATTGAGCTAACGCCCCTGGGCTTCCGACGCTGCGGCAGCCGCGTACGAAAGCGTACCGAGTCCGCGGGCCGGCTCGCTCCCGCAGAGCCGATG
>OBLW0100004906.1_pt1 | contig 10101 bp, 15 predicted proteins | sample 1520161 | NCBI WGS metagenome assembly OBLW01 (sample SAMEA3539309, study PRJEB22396) | soil metagenome | biome: tundra; feature: field; material: soil | place: USA | collected 2010-05 | depth 0.15 m | reverse complement strand
GAGACGGATACATCGACACGACCGTCTGGGCGGACTGATCCACGAGTACGAGCTGTTGGGTTGAGGTGTGGTTCGAGTTTTCGGACACTACGGGCGGTGGAGTCATTCGGCTAGCAAGATTCTCTCTCGGCTCCGAGCAAGGTCTGGAGTACCATCTGACCAACTGGTCAGAGGAGGGCGGAAGCCGTGTCGATGAACCCAACCGCACCGGGCGCGGCACCTCGTCCGATCAACTTTCGCTCGATCCAACCGGTGGAGCGAGATCGCCTGACCGCTGCCCTGCGCTTCATCTGGGTGATCCCCCAATTGGTCGTGTTGGCCTTCGTCTACATCGGGGCCTTCTTCGTCGCGATCGTCGGTTGGCTCGGAGCCCTGTTCACCGGCGAACTGCCCGACTTCGCCGAGAATTTCCTCTCCGGTACCCTTCGATGGGGGGTTCGCGTCAATGGCTACCTTTACTTCCTGACCGACACCTACCCGCCCTTCTCCTTCGATGAGGATCTCAATTACCCGATCCAGATCTCCATCCCTGCGCGTGCTCCGCTCAATCGTCTAGCTGTTCTATTCAGGATCTTCTTGGTGATCCCTGCAGCCATCGTCGGCTCGGTGGTTGGCGCCGGCCTGGGGCTCATCTCTGTGGGGAGCTGGGCCATGATCACCTTCACTGGCAGCTTGCCGATTCCCCTCTACGAGGCAGCACGTGCAGTGATCCGTTTCCAATTGCGCCTCGGGGGATATTTCATAATGCTGACCTCGGAGTACCCGTGGGGACTCTTGGGTGATCTGCCGACGGCAGGTGACGAAGAGACGGCCCAGGGTAGCGAATGGTCCATCTGGCTGAGCCAAGGCGGTCGCAACGCCATGATCGTGGTGATCGTGCTTGGCGTCATCGAAACGATCGCCAACAGGGCATGGCGGTGAGGTCGCCCCTGTGATCGGCCCTCGCTACCGCGAGGACCTGTGCCTGGATACTGTGCGCGGCCCGGAGTGCCTGGACCCAGGCCCAAACTCATGTCGACGTTCTCCATCCGAGGCGACCAGTTCGGCATGCACGGGCACCCGACGTCGGTCCCGTTTGTGCGGGCGGCGAGGGACTCCGGGACCGCCAACCGACTGTGGGACGTGTCCGTGCAGCTGACCGGCGTCGGGTTCGACGCGCTCGAGCCGCCGGCCTGACAGGCCGACCCGTCCTGCCGCCGGAGGGTCAGGAGAGCCAGCCGGTGAGACCGAGCCCCAGGGCGAGCAGGGCGTCGGCGGCGGCGATGCCGCCGACGACCATCAGCTGCCTGCGGTGGTTGTCCCCCATGTCGTACACCCATGCGGCTACGGCGAAGAACGTCGCGTAGCCGAAGATGACGATCAGGGGGATGAAGGGGACGTTCCACCACCAGTAGGCCCAGTTGAGGACGCCCATGGCGTTGAGCACGATCTCCACGCAGACGCAGACCAGCGAGAGCGCGAGGACGTACACGACGCGGTTGGGGACGCCGAAGTAGCGCTGGTGCGGGTCGGCCGGCAGGATCTTGACGAAGATGACGCCGAGGATGGCGAAGAAGAACGAGATCTCGATGGACAGGCCGATCAGGATGAGGTAGCTGGTGTGCCCCGTCACCGTCCACAGCGCGGCGTGGTTGGACACGTGGAGGACGGCCGAGTTCACCAGCTCGTTGAACCAGTCCATCAACCAGAGCGACAGCCCGGCCAGGACGACGGACCACCGGCGGTGCTCGACCTCCACCGTGTAGATGTAGACCACGATGGCCAAGAACATGATCGTCGACCAGTCGAAGTGCGACGCATCCCGCAGCATGCCCCGGGCCACCAGGGTCGGAGCGGTCAGGGTGGCGAGCACGGGGCCGAGCATATCGTCGACGATGAGACAGATGGGGTTCCACTGTCGCGGGCTCGTACGGCACGGTGTGCGTGCCGAGAATGTCATCCGGCTACCTTGATCAGGACTTTCGCGAATCGGCCATGCGGTAGGAGGCCGGGCCATGGCCCTGTCGTTCCTCTACCTCGCATTCACCAGAATCCTCCAGTTGCTGCGCCTGAGCCGGCGAGACAGCGACGAATTGGCAGTTGAAGTCGTCATGCTCCGCCATGAAGTTGCCGTGCTCCGTCGCCAGGTGGTCCGACCTTGTGGGTGCCGAGAATGTCATCCGGGTACTTTGAGCAGGACTTTCGTGGAATGGCCCGGGACGACGAAACTGGGACGTGGCCCTCTCGTTCCTCTACCTCGCCTTCACCAGGATCCTCCAGTTGGTGCGTCTGAACGGGCGCGAGAAGAGTGATCTCGCGATCGAAGTCGTCATGCTCCGCCACGAGGGTTGCCGTGCTTCGCCGACAGGTCGTCCGACCGGCTTTGCGACCCTCTGATCGTGCTCTGCTCGCCGGGCTGGGACGACTGCTCGACCGCCGGCGTCGAAGAAGGTTCTTCGTGCAACCGGAGACCCTGCTCCGCTGGCACCGGGACCTGATCCGGCGGAGATGGACCTATGCCCGCCGCCCTGGTCGACCCAGCATCCCGGCCGGCACGGTGGCGATCATCCTCCGACTGGCCCGGGAGAACCCCACCTGGGGCTACCGCCGGATCCAGGGCGAGCTGGCCACGATGGGTGTCGTCCTGTCGTCCTGTCGCCCTCGAGCGTCTGGGCCATCTTGCAGCGGAACGACATCGACCCGGCACCGATGCGGAGCGATCCGACCTGGGCGGAGTTCCTCCGTTCCCAGGCCTCGTCGATACTGGCCTGTGACTTCTTCTCGGTCGACACGGTGCTGCTGAAGCGCCTCTACTTGCTCTTCTTCATCGAGCTCGACACCCGCCGAGTGCATGTGACCGGGGTCACCGCCCATCCGATCGGGCCCTGGGTGGTCCAGCAGGCGAGGAACCTGACCATGGCACTGGAGGATCGGGTCCATCCCGTCAAGTTCTTGATCCGTGACCGAGACACCAAGTTCACTTCGAGCTTCGACGAGGTCTTCCGAGCTGACGGCATCCGCATCATTCGCACACCGATCAGGGCTCCCCGAGCAAACGCCTTCGCCGAGCGCTTCGTCGGCACCGTCCGCCGTGAGTGCCTTGACCGGATGCTGATTCTCGGCCGCCGGCACCTCGAACGAGTTCTGGACGAGTACGTGGCTCACTACAACGGACACCGGCCGCACCGGGCCCTGGGTCAGCTGGCCCCGCTCACGATGGACTCACCGACCCCAATCGATGATCCGCAGCCAGCGGAGTTGCGTCGCAGGGATGCCGCCTTCGGTCTGATTCACGAATACCAATTGGCGGCATGACCTGCTCGGATGGCATTTTCGGCACCCACAGGCAACTCGCTGGTCAACCGAGGGGTTCACCCAGGGATTTGGAGCAAGGGCTCGGGAGCTACGTTGCCGAACCCAAACCCGGCGCGCACCAGGGGCAGGTCGGCCATGGTCTGCACCCCGGCTGGGGCGGCACAGAGTGCGGGAATCGTGTTGACGGCTTGCATGGCAGTGGCCACACTGGCCGCCCGAACGTGCTCGGCGAGGGGCAGCGGCCGTTCGTAGGACATGAGCGTGAGCAGGTGGGCTTGGATGGAAGGCTCACCCTCCAGCGTCAGCGTCCATCCGTCGAGCGGCGCCGGCCAGTGGGTCGGGTACTCTCCCCCCACTGTCCACAGCGTCTCGATCTCGATGAGCATGTTGCCGGCTCGGAGACCCCGCCAGTGCCACCGCTGCCCGGAGACTGTCCCCGCACCTAAGGTGATCCCGAAGATGTCGTGATCCGTCTCGGCTGTCACCAGTTCGACCGAAGAGGTGATCTCGTCAAGGCCTGCCCCAAGAGCCCGACCGAGAAGGGCGACCATCTCCTGGAAGATCCCGCTGTTGAACCGCAGAAAGTCGCTGGCCGCTTCAGTCACCTCCTCGGGGGCCCGGCCAAAGCGCATGTTTTCGAACGTGATATGGGTCGACTCATAGAAGGACCAGTCGGCCCGCTCCTGCAATGTGATCTTCTCGATCGTTCGGGACATTCCGGACAGGGCGAGCGGTAGCACCCCACTCAGATTCCCCGGATTGAGGCCGGTGCCGTGCACCGACGAGCCACCTCTAATGCAGGCCGCCTCCAATCGAGCCAGATCATCGGCGGGGAGTGAACGTGGGTGAAAAAGGAACGCAGTAGTGACCACGTTGGTCCCGCTGGCCAGAATTCGGCAGACCTCGTCGAGTGAGGCGAGCCGTGGGAAGTAGGCCACGCAGTGAGCGCCGAGGGCCAAGATCTCGTCCACATCTAGGGTGGCCACTACACCACAGGGCTCGCGACCTGCTAAAACCCCCGCGTCGACCCCGGCCTTGTCTGCGCTATAGACCTTGGCCCCAACCAGCTTCATGTCGGGCCGGTCCAGAATCGCCCGAATCGCCTCGACGCCCTGGTTGCCGGTCGCCCACTGAACGACCCGGTAGCTCATGCGTACACTCTTCCACCCTTCATCCAGGTCCGCGAACTGGGACTTTCCCGTATTAGTTGTGTCCACAACAATGTGGGAAATCTGAGTCAATAGCGTGGGAAATGGCTCCGACCAGGGTGGAGTCGGCCCAGGTCAACCGAGTTTTGTCGGTAGCCCACCAGGGGGTTCCGACAGAACTGGGCAGGTCATGTCGACAAAACCCGGCTTGAGGGCAGTGCGGCGGGCCCGAACTCGGTGCTTGGGCTGTTCGCCAGGCGTTTCTGCAGGTGAACTTGCCGTCGACCGGCACCTTCAGCCCTCCCCGGCCGCCATGACCCGAACTCCAGGCGCGGCGCAGCCACTTGAGTGGCTGAACGGGAGCTGTAGGGCGCCAAAACCCCAATTGGCCCTCTGGACTGGTACTTCTCGTTGGGGCTCGGCCATCACCCAGCGTGGCCTTCTCGCTCCTCTGCATCGGGTTGTGTCGGATCTCGCCGTCGTCGCGTCGTCCCGACGAACCGAGTCGGAAAAGGACGTCGAGATCATGGTGCTCCCGCACCAGGTGCGTGTTCTCGAACGCCAGCTGCACATCCGAGTTCGCTATCGGCCTGCCGATCGGGCGATCCTCGCTGCACTCGGCCGATTGCTTCCTCGCGACCGGTGGCGCTCCTTTCTGGTCACCCCCGACACGCTGCTGCGATGGCACCGGAATGCGACCAAGAACAAATGGCGCCGGTGGCGGAAGCGACGTGGCCCCGGCCGGCCGCCGGGCGCGACGAGTTGGTCGAACTCATCGATCGGCTGGGGCGCGAGAACCGAAGCTGGGGGTGTGTCCGTATCAAGGGCGAGCTCCGAAAGCTCGGGATCCGCGTATCGGCCACGTCGATCCGACGGGTTCTGCGCCGAGCTGGCCCGCTCCACGGGGTGGCACCACGTGGGCCGAGTTCCTTCGTTTCCAGGCTCACAGCGTGCTGGCCACGGACTTCTTCACCGTGGACACGGTGGCGGCTGAAGCAGCTCTACGTGCTCTTCGTCATCGAACTGTCGAGTCGGGAGGCGCACATCCTCGGCGTCACCGTCCATCCGAAGGGTGCGTTCGTCACCCAGGTGGCCCGCAACCTGATGGGTGACCTGGCCGACCGCGATCGATCCGTCAAGTTCCTGATCGGACCGGGACACCAAGTTCACGACCAGCTTCGACGAGGTGTTCCGCTCCGAAGGCATCCGGGTGATCAAGATCCCGGTCCGATTGCCTCGGGCCGATGCCTTCGCGGAACGCTGGGTGAGAACCGTGCGGACCGAGTGCCTGGACCGGATGCTCATCCTGGGTCGGGGACACCTCGAACGGGTGCTGCGGGAGTGCGTCGGCCACTACAACCGACAGCGGCCCCATCGAGGGATCGACCTCGGCGTGCCCACACCCGCCGGCGCTATCAAGACTCGATTCTCATTGGTCAGCGTCATTCGTCGCAACGTGCTGGGCGGCCCCATCCACGAGTACCACCCGGCGGCCGCGTAGCCAGAGGGGTGTCGCGGGAATGGCGGGAGTCCTGCCGTTGGTAGCCTGGAGTTAGAGTTGTCGAGGGAAGGCATCGCTTCAAGGCGTTGCTACCGCGCACACCCGATGACAGTGACTCGTGGCCGCTGAAGGTCGGTTCAGGGGCTGCTGTCAGGCCGAGACCGCTACGTCTCGACTGCAGAATTGGAATCCCGGCCAGGATCGACCGTCGCGATCGAAATAGTGGCGTCCTTCAGTCCAGCCAGGACGATGCATTTCAGAGCCGTCGGATATCTACCGCCCGACAAAGTTGGCGGTCCGCGTTTGGACAAATTGGCACGATGGCAACGGCGTCATCCGAAATCGACCGTCATGGCCCCAGCTCAGGAGGGAGGGTGTAACCGATGCTGACGGTTCTCGTGGCTCTGGTGATAGTGGTCTCTACCGGGTTCGCGATCTTCCAATTCGCCCGATATGGCTTCGTCTCTCCGGCCTCGGCCTTGTACAGGTTCATGGCAGTGCTGCCTTCCGGGGTTGCGGACCATGTCCCCTCCCCGGGCTTCGGTACCCTTGAGCGCCTGATCGTCGGGGAGATCGCCCGCACCCGCACCACCTCGATGGCCAAGTTGGTGAGTATCCCCCTCCGCTTCGAGGTCGCCCTGTCCTCCCGCGATTGGGAGACTGTCAAAGGGAGTCCCGGATTCTTCCTCTCCGACACCGCTGCTGCTGCGGGGGAGCTGGCGCAAAAGCGAGGATGGGGAATAGAGGTGCACGTGGCTCTGGACTGGACGAAACGGGGCGGCGTCCCGACCGGCCATCCCAGCGTGGTTCCCATCGGACGGGCTACCACCCCAGCTGCAGAAGCCCCGCAGCGCATCGTCACCACCAGTGGCCCCCTCGCTCGGGCTGAGCTAAAGGCGAACAGCAGACGGTGGGAGGAGACTGAACGTAAAGAGAAGGTGGTCGAGAGCGCCGGGCCGGTCGTGGAGACTCAGCCGATCGATACTCTCGTCCTCGAACCCCTCCAGCCCGACTCCCCTGCTATCTACATGCTGCCGCAGATGCGCAAGCTTCTCATCGGCCGGGACGAGAACGCCGACGTGGTTATCGATCACATAGAGGTCTCGCGCCGCCAGTGCGGAATCGAGCGGTTAGCAAACAAATTTGTGGTGAGCGACTTGAGCTCCACCAATGGCACTCGAATTAACGGTGCAGTCGTCAGCGAGGGAACTCCCATTGCTGTGGGTGACGTTTTGGAACTGGCGCGGACGGTCTCGTACAAGCGCATCTGAACAGTCCAGTAGCGGGATCAGTATGAATCTCGTAGTGTCCGAAAACTCGAACCTGGCCTCAAGCCACAAGCTGGTACTCGTGGATCAGTCCGCCCAGCCGGTCGTGTCGACGTATCCGTCCCAGAGGGCTGAAGGGCGCCAAACATTCAATTGGGCCTCTGGACTGGCACTTCCCGTCGATGCTCGGCCTGTGGGTGCCGAAAATGTCATCCGGGTTGCCTGAGCAGCACTTTCGCGAATCGGCCGATGGTGACGAAACTGGCCCATGCCCTGTCGTTTCTCTACCTCGGCTTCGTCTGAATCCCCCAATTAGTGCGCCTCAGTCGGAGCGACAACGGTGATCTGGCCATCGAGGATGTCATGCTCCGCCATGAGGTGGCCGTCCTGCGTCGTCAGATCACCCGACTGGCCCTTCAGCCTCCTGATCGAGCGATCTTCGCCGGCCTGAGCCGGCCACTCGATCGTCAACACCGAGGCCGGTCCTTCGTGCAGCCCGAGACCCAGCTCCGTTGGCACCGAGACCTGATTCGTCACAAGTGGACCCAAGCCCACCAACCGGGACGCCGGACCATTCCCGCCGGCACCGTTGGGATCATTGTGCGACTGGCGCGAGAGAAACCCAGCTGGGGCTATCGGAGGACCCATGGCGGCTCGCCAGGCTGGGTGTTGCCTTGGCCCCCTCGACCATCTGGGCCAACCTGCGCAGGCACAAGATCGACCCCTTACCGATGCGGACGGGACCCAGCTGGAAGGAGTTCCTTCGAAGCCAAGCGTCCTCCATGGCCTGCGACTTCTTCACCGTCGACACAGTGCTGCTGAAGCGGCTCTCCGTGCTTTTCTTCTTTGAGCTCGACACGCGCCGGGTGCACGTGACCGGGGTCACAGCCCACCCAATCGGGTCCTGGGTAGTCCAAAGGGCGAGAGATCTGACCATGTCGCTGGCCGACCGAACTCATCTAGTCAAGTTCCTGATCCGGGACCGAGATGCGAAGTTCACCTCGAGCTTCGACGCAGCCTTCAAGGCTGAAGGAATCCGGATCATCCGCACCCCGATCCGCGCTCCACGGGCCAATGCGTTTGCCGAGCGCTACGCAGGGACTGTGCGTCGCGAGGCTCTCGACCGGATGCTGATCCTCGGACGCCGCCATCTGGAACACGTCCTGGCCGGCTACGTCGTCCATTACAACGAGCACCGGCCCCACCGGGCGCTTGGTCAAATGGCACCTATGTCGAGGTCCCCGGTCTCGACGCCGACGTCTCCTGGTGCAAATCGGCTGCGAAGAATCGACAAGCTCGGTGGTCTCATCCATGAGTACGAATTGGCTGCGTGAAGCACTCCGATGACATTTTCGGCACCCACGGGCTGGATGGGTCGGATCAGACGGAGATGCTTCACCTCGACAGCCTCGTCCATCGACTGTCTAGCTAGGAACGAGCCCCACGGCATCCAGGCCAGGTCCCGCTCAATGCAACAGTGCCCGCTTGATGCACGTATAAGCCAGATTCGGAGTCGAGCCCGACAGATCTCCCAACCCTTAAGACACTGGAGGGCCTGGGCGGAAGTGATGTCCAGGTTCGATCTGGCCGGTTCAGTTGAGCTTTCTCAGGTCGAGTTGATACCGTCCGAGTATGTCCTCTCGGTGGCCGGCAGTGTCCTACGAGGAGTGGAGCGAGACTTGCGACACGCTGCATGCGCATACCCAAGTCCTCGGTAAGCTCGCGGTGGCGCTTGCGCCAGCCGAACCGCAGCTCCAGCATGCGGCGTTGCGGCTGACTGCGCGAGGGTGGGAGACTGCTCCGCTGCCAGCGCCGGACGGCTCGGGGATGCTCGTTGTCGTGCTCGATCTACGAAACCACGAGATGGTCGTGGAATCTAGCAAGAGGGGTGTCCGACGCGTCGCACTCATGCCTGATCGTTCGGTTGGCGACGTCACCCGCGAGGTTCTAGACGCGATCAGTGGCCTCGTTGGCCCAGTTCACATCGACCCAAGACCGCAGGAGGTTCCGTGGAGCGTTCCGCTCGACGAGGACGAGGAGCATGCACGGTACGACCCTGAGCAGGTCGCCTCCTACTTTGTCGCCGCTACCGATGCGGCACTTGTCCTCGCTGCGTTCCGCGCTCCTTATCGAGGACGCTCGACACCAGTGAATGCGTGGTGGGGTTCGTTTGACCTTGCGGTGAGTCTGTTTTCCGGACTCCCGGCCGCACCGCCGGCGGATGACTTCATCATGCGCAATTCGATGGATGCGCAAGAGGTGGCTATCGGCTGGTGGCCTGGCGATCCGAGATCCGGCAGGGCAGCGTTTTATGCCTACGCGCACCCGGCGCCGGAAGCGTTTGCGAAGGCGACGCTTACCCCAGCGTCCGCCCACTGGGATGCGGCGCTCGGCGAGTACATCCTTGACTGGGACGATGTCTGCAACAGCCCTAACCCTCGAGCGGTTGGACTCGAGTTTGCCCATTCTGCGTTCCGCCACGCGTGCGCAGTGTGCGACTGGGATCCGGCACTGCTCGCCAGTGCTGAGGGTACGCCACCGCCGGTTGCGTAGGACGCGCCGGGGACCCTGCTGGCCGTACTGTACGAATACACGACCACGCCCTTCACCAGGGACTCTGCAGAATGTCGATCGCCCGGTTCCCGTCGGTCCGATCAGACGGCGCCGGCTTGGTGGCCAGATGTGGTGTAGGGCGCCAAAACCCCAAATGGCCCTCTGGACTGGCACTTCTCGTTGGGGTTCGGCCATCATCCAACGTGGTGAAGGACGTGAAGGACACCAGTATTTCGATCGCGTCACTCGATCCCGGCTGAGAACCCATCTCCGCTTCGACAGCGTTGCGGGCGCGGCCTGACGACGACCCCTGATCACGCTCATGCCGCAAACGCCA
>OBLW0100004905.1_pt1 | contig 10102 bp, 5 predicted proteins | sample 1520161 | NCBI WGS metagenome assembly OBLW01 (sample SAMEA3539309, study PRJEB22396) | soil metagenome | biome: tundra; feature: field; material: soil | place: USA | collected 2010-05 | depth 0.15 m | reverse complement strand
CCGGAGGGGATGCACGTTGTGCTGGGAGGAGGCGCGGCTCCCGAGCGATTCCCCGTTCAACATTACGTCGCCTACTTCCGCAAGGTTCAGAGTGACTTTGAAAAAGCCCGAAGCACAGAACCAAAGACCTATCCTGAACCCGTCGAACACTGCCATGTGTGCTCTTGGTCACCCGTTTGTGATGCACGCTGGAGGCGTGACGACTACTTGGCACTTGTCGCAGGGATCACACGCAATCAACGCAAGCAATTGGGCGAGCGCGGCGTTAGCACAGTCGTTGGCCTTGCGAACCTCGCTCTGCCTGTAAAACCAAAAATCGAACGTATCGGAGATGCAGCCCTCGTACGAATCCACGAACAAGCCCGAATCCAAGTGAAGGGCCGTGAAGAGGGGCACCTCCTTTACGAGCTGCTCAATAATGAGGAAGCAGAAAAAGGTCTGGCTGCGTTACCGCTGCCATCTCCGGCAGATGTGTTTCTGGACTTAGAAGCGAACCCCTACGTGTTGAGCGAAGGTTTGGAATACCTGATCGGCATGCTGACGATGCGGGGAGATTTGGACGGCGAGACTAGCTACGAATCACTCTGGGCGTTTACCCGCCCAGAGGAGAAAAAAGCGTTCGAGACTTTCATCGAAAGAATCATGCAATGCTGGCGAGAGCAGCCGGAAATGCACATCTACCACTACGCACCGTACGAACCCACCGCGATCAAGAGGCTGGCGGGACGGCACGGAACGTGTATCGATGAGGTCGACGAGCTGCTAAGGGCCGGAGTTTTTGTCGATCTCTACCGCGTTGTGCGACAGGGTCTGCGTGCATCCGTGGAAAGCTACTCCATTAAGAGACTGGAGCCCTTGTATTCCTTTACTCGTGCAGTACCCCTCCGCGAAGCCAACGTTGCCCTCAACAATTTTGAGGCAGCTCTAGCACTCGGCGGCAGTCAAGAGGAGATCCGCGACCTTCTTATGACCGTTGAAGGCTATAACCGCGATGATTGTGTTTCAGCATTCTTGCTGAGGCAGTGGCTCGAAGACCGACGCAAGGAGTTGGAGGCCAAGACTGGCCGAGCTTTGCCACGACCGACGGTCCAGTTTGCCGAAGCGGGCGAAGAACCAGCTGAGCGTGTGAGAGAGGTGCGCGCACTCATGGCGCGGCTCGTCACCGACCTCCCGGCGGACGAGGCGCAATGGACTGACGAACATCGGGCGTCCTGGCTCCTCGCGCAGTTGCTGGAATGGCACCGCCGAGAAGACAAGTCGGAATGGTGGGAATATTTTCGGTTATGCGAACTCTCCGATGACGAGCTACAGGAAGACAAGAATGCATTGGGCGGATTGGCATACGTCGGTGAGGTTGGCCGTATCAAGCGGTCCATCGTTCACAGGTACAGTTTCCCTCCTCAAGATCACGCCATGGACCGGGCACTCGAGGCCCACGACCCGAGAACGCAAGAGCAGGCTGGGACGATTCTCGAGATCAACGAACACGATCGAACTATCGACGTCAAACGGGGGATTTCTTCGCCTGTCCCGCACCCAACTGCTCTGATTCCTTACAATATCGTCAAGTCACCTGCATTGCGCGACAGTCTTTTCCGACTTGCTACGGATGTAGCGGATCACGGCTTCGGCGCACACGGACAATTTCAGGCCGCGAAAGATCTCCTGCTTCGTAGGCGTCCTCGAGCTTTGAAAGATGCCATAGCAACCTTGATTGGTGACGATGGACGACTGACTGCGGCCGCCAAAATGCTCCTGCAGGCTCTTCCTCAAGAGCCTTCCGTGCTTCCCATTCAGGGACCGCCCGGTTCAGGGAAAACGTTCACCGGGGCGAGGATGATCGTTGAGTTGGCAAACAACGGCCGACGGGTTGGGATCACCGCCGTTAGTCATAAGGTAGTTAGCAACCTTCTCCGTGAGGTGTGCAAGGCGGCAGCCGAGGCTGGGGTCGCTGTACGTGCGGTGCAGAAGGCGAACGAGGACGATGGGTTTGAGCACCCAATGGTCATGCAGGCGAAGACCAACGAAGCCGCTCTCGCTGCTCTGACGAGCGGTGCTGCACAAGTGGCAGCGGGAACGGGCTGGCTCTGGGCGCGAGAGGAGATGGCGAATTCAGTGGATGTGCTCGTCGTAGACGAAGCAGGCCAAATGTCACTCGCCAATGTGCTAGCGATTTCGCAAGCCGCTACCAGCGTCGTCTTACTGGGTGATCCGCAACAACTCGACCAGCCTCAGCGGGGCGTTCATCCGCCAGGTGCAGATGCCTCAGCTCTCGGCCATCTATTGAATGGGCGTGCGACAATCGCCGTCGATCGAGGAATCTTCCTAACTGAGACTCGCCGCCTTCATCCAGACGTTTGTGCGTTTACATCGGAGCTTTTTTATGACGGGCGGCTTGTGCCGTATCCCGAAAATGAAAAACAGCGCGTAAACACCCTAGGGCCGCTCGATGGTACGGGGCTGCATTTCTTGCCAGTTGAGCATTTTGGCAATCAGAATGAGTCGCCGGAGGAGGTTCAGGCGGTTGCTAGGCTGGTTGAGGAGCTGTTGAGGACTGGAACGACGTGGACAAACAAAGAGGGCGCGGCGCTTCCGCTTGGGCTTAAAGACATCCTGATTGTGGCTCCTTACAATGCTCAGGTTTCAGCTCTGGCTCAGCGACTTCCTGCTGGAACGAGGATTGGGACGGTAGACAAATTTCAGGGACAAGAAGCTCCGATTGTTTTCTACTCCATGGCTACGTCAACGCCCGAGGATGCACCGCGTGGTATGGAATTTCTTTATAGCCTGAACCGACTGAACGTCGCGACCTCACGTGCGCAGTGTGTTGCCGTGATTGTGGCTAGCCCCGCTTTGTTCCAAGTGCAGTGCAAAACACCGAGGCAAATCGAACTCGCCAACGCGTTCTGTCGATATCTCGAATTGGCTAACCTGTCATAAGGGACGCGCATCCGGGTAGGCATCTCAATGTGCTATTTGGGACCAAAGCGCCAGTATTCTTCATCCTTACTAGGCGGCGTCGCCGAAGCGTAACTACCGATGCACTCTTCTGCTTAGCCTTGCACTGTTTTCGAGGGCCGGGTAAAGTCTCTAAGACCCTAATCTCCTGTTTTCTGGTATCGGCTTGTACAACTTTCCACACCAAATAAACGACTTAACAAAGCTGCGCGGGGCGCTATCTATATTTGCTGACCTTGAACGCAGGAATGCCGATCTGCATGACGATGGAGCAGTCGGCGTACCCATGGCACGTGGAGGGGTCTACACTTTCCGCGGCAGGAATGTGAACGTAGAAGCAGCCTTAGCGTTGGAGGCGGAGAAACCTGCTGGTAGCCAAGGAACGCGAACTTTTGCTCGTGATCTGAGGCGATTCTTCATATTGGCTGGCCTGTTAAACCGGGATCAGAACGGCGGACTTCACGTCAGCCTACTCGGGCGTCAGCTTCTACGGCATGCTGCGAATGCTCCTGAGAGTGTACCTGTTTGGCGCACCGCACTGGATCTCGTAGCGCTAGAGAACCCAGCAGACGGGACGGTTTCTCATCCATATCGGATACTTCTCAGACTCGTTGGCGAAAGACCTAGAATCGAATCAGTCAAACTAGCTCTGGCACTTGAGGCGAGGAACGACTCAGAGCAGGAGTTTGCTCGTATCCGAGCACTGGCTGATCGTCCGTGGGACGAAGTACGACAGGAACTCGGTGTCAGCGAACATCATGCTCGAAATGCAACGAAAATTCTCCCTGCGATTGCGCGCCAACTGAACGATCTGCACGAGGAGGGCCATCTTTACACTCGTGTGGTTCCCGTTGATCGTCATCGCCAACTTCGGGCAGGACGAAGGCGCAGACGTCCGCTCGGCAATCGCAGGGTTACTCCGGCAACGATCGCTCGAACGCGAAATTTCCATGATCGTCCCGCCGATGAACAAGATTTCGCTAATCCAGCTCTCACTGCCCAAATGCGACGCCAGAGACTGGATGAACACCAACGATTGGTTCGGTCATTCGCAGACATGCTGGATGAGCAAGGCTATGAACTCTTTGAAGATCCCTATGACGTACTAGGGCGGCGGGATGCCGCCCCGACTATTCTTGCGGAAGCTAAGACCTTGGACGGACAAGAGTCGGATGAGATTGCTCAAGTCCGTGCCGCGCTAGCTCAGATTTTGTACTATGACAACCTCAGCGTGGCTTCGCATTTAAAGTCTCGGGGGTTGCTAAACATTGCCCTTTTCAGTAGTCGTATCTCCGCGAAGCACACAACCCTCTTGGAAGCGATGCGCATCGCAGTGTGCTGGATCAGGGACGGACAGTTATTCGCGACAGGTGAATCTTCGGGTCGCTTGCAAGCAGCTGGACTCGACGTTCAGGAACCAGTCGACCGATGCGCACGTCCTTGAGTAATCCGCTCCTTTTCCGATAAGCTGCCCATATCTCTTATGGCGCGGTGGCTAGTTTGCTGAGATTTCCCAATCCGGGATCTGACATTCCGTCGTTTATACAGACCTTTCAAATCCTCTACGAAGAACTGGGAGAGCAAGCGGTTGTTACGCTCGACGATATGTCTGCCGCGTGGGTCAAGCGAAATAGGGTAAGTTCTTGCGGCTTCATGGGAGACGAAGCATTGAAGCGGTCAACCCGCGAGGATCGCAGTCGTGATCAGTTATACAACCAGTCGAAAATGTACTCGGAACTGTACCGAATGCTCGGCTGGTTCCGCTCCACACCAGATGCTCGTCTGAAGTTCTCGTTCACTTTACTCGGCGTCCACGTCGCTGTTGCGAAACGCAATGCCAAAGCCCTGTTTGTTCAATGCTTGCTTGGAACGGTGTATCCGAATCCGGTGTTAGATGTAAAGGGCAATTTCAACAGTCGCCCCTTTGCATGCATGCTAAGAACGTTAGGCCAGATGGATGGTCTACTCTGCCGCGACGAGCTTATCGTCGGGCCGCAATCTCTACAGGATGATCGTGAGCCCAAGGCTTTCGATCAGATGATCAAGACCCTCAAGGGCATCAGAGGTGATCGGGAACGGTTAAGGAAGGCTATTGCGACGGTAGGCGGTACCCGAGAGATCGCGGAAGAGACTATGGGAAACTACACCAGATTTCCGATTGCTGCGCTGGAGTGGACCGGGTGGACAAGGAAGGAGCGGGTCCGCATCTATGGCAACTCCGCCGTGTTCCTGACGCTCACCGACTATGGCCGCAAGGAGATTGAGCGACTCAAACAATCTGCCGATGTTCGGGCCGTCGACATCGCCAACGAGGCGCCAGATGTTCACTCCGCTTTTTGTAGACTCGCTTTCTACGAGATGCTTGCCCGAAGCGATTTCGACACGAGTGTCGTCGAATCAGAAATGACCAAGGATCGGGCCACTTGCGAAAAGCTGCTCAAGCGACTGAACGTTCGAAGCTCCGATTTGTTGTTCTCACCATTTCAGGAGCTAGACGAGGCGAGCCTGAGACGAGCCTTTGGAATGGCGATCACTGCAGAAGCCAAGCCTGCGGCAGCGGCGGCCAAGTTGCCAGCCGCACCGCGTGCAGTGGAGGTCGTTGCTCCAGAACGCGCCGCGGGACGGATCGTGCTTCGTTATAAAGGGGCTGCGATCCCAATTGACACCAAGGAACCCCTAGTGAAAAATCTAGCGGCTGCTCTAAGTGCTGCCAAGAACAACGTGCGCACAGCTGCCGAACTCTTCGCTCGGAACTTCGGTACGACGAACAAAGGCGATTTCTACCCGCTCGTCGCGAGTCTATTCCGAACCATCGGTCTAGATTGCGAAGCTTCGCGACCCGGCATCAACTACCAGCGGTGGGACGCCATCATCAGGGACCCCGCCAAGTCCATACCAATAGAAATTAAATCTCCCGGCGAAGAACTTTTCATCTCGGTCAAGGGAGTTCGGCAGGCGATGGAGAACAAGATCGTCTTGCTGGCGAGAAAACAGTTCGCAACAAGCACTGATACCACGTCTTTGGTTGTCGGCTTCAATCCACCCAATGATCGCTCTGAGGTTTTCGACCTCGTCAAGGACATCAAGAAGGCGTTCGGAATCACAATCGGAGTAATTGACTTCCGTTCTCTCGTGATGCTGTCGCTCGCTTCTTTGCAAGGGAACCGACCAGACATAACGCAAATTCAAACCCTATTCGGAATCATTGATGTCGCCAATTCTTAAACAGCGCACGGCGGCGTTGCCGGCGAGGGCGATTCGCCCAGATCGCGTACCCGTGTCTCTCGTCTATCAAGAGGGTGCATTTGCTCAAGTGCGGTTCAAAGACGGAACGGCTGCGGAGTCTGCATGCCTTGGCTGCCCGGACTTGCCCTGTATGGAGTACTCCGAAGAGGAGTTAAGGGTTCCGGGTTTTAAAGATTTTCCCGCTGATCTGAACCCTGATGTTTGTCCCACGCTCGCTATCACAGTCAATGGAAAAGCACTTCCCAGCATTCAGCCGGAGAGATGCATTGCTTGCGGCTTATGCGCGAGTCGTTGTCCAGTGGGAGCCATTCGGATTGATACGAAGCTCGGAGCAGTCATAACCGAGAAGGTCAACGATCAAGTATTTCCCTTGGCAACATCTACCAACGAGATACGAAGAACCAGAACGATGCTTGCGTCCGCTGCGAGAGTGGGGAGGCTTGTTACCGAGAGCGACAAGCTCCTCACAACCGCAATGACGAAGATTGAAGCGATCGGCGATGTCACGACCCAGTTCCCGAATCACCTGAGTCGAAATTTGCTGATGGCTGTTGGCATTCCGACCGCAATGCGGCGCAGAGGAGATGTGAACCTGCGCATGGACCTCGTCATGCAGAACGGCGTAGCTGAAGTTGAGTACATGAGACAAGCATTGCTGGACTCTCCCCGCAACGTGCTCGACAACGTAGCAGTGGTTGTTTCGCGCTACGGAATGCCGATGGCTAATCTCGTCCCGCTGATTGTGAGCATTGGCTTGCCAAACCAGCGAGGGGAATATTGGCAGGTGATCAACGACGCTGCCACGGTGCTCAATCTGAAGATTCGGTCGCTAACGGCGGGTGCCTTGCTAGTACTCGTGTGGTCTGGCACGCGACTCAAGTTCAATGGCGATCTGTTCTACACGCAGCCGGAGATGTTTTCAATTCGTCGCGATGTGGAGAAAGCTATTGGCCGGAAATTGCAGATCTCGGATGGTCTGCTTGCTCTGTTTGAAAGCTCAAAGTGACCTGAGAAGGCTGCTCTTTCCATTCGCTGATTCGCGTTTCGGCTATTCGGATGTAGTCAGGATTCAGTTCAAACGCAACATAACTCCTGCCCGCCATCGCCGCAGCCAAACATTCGGAACCACTTCCGCAGAACGGGATCACAACCAAATCACCGCCATTGGAGAAGTGGTTAACGATCCTGCGTGAGATTGAGAGTGGCTTTTGCGTGGGGTGGTCCACTTTCTCGTCCTGAAACCGCCGACCCGCTAAAACCGGGAACCGCCAAACATCACCTGCGAGCCGACCGTCGGGATGTGGTTTCCATTCTTTGCCATTCTTTGTGATCCGGTGCTTCAGTCGCTCGGTGCTCTTGTATGGCTCACGAATTGGGTGATATGTGTAGTCCTCTCCTTTGGAGAACCAGAGTAGCGGCTCATAATGCGCTGCAAGTGTCCGGGTGTATCCGGCAAACCCGTTCTCGTAATGCCAAATAATCTGACGCCGATAGCTCAGGCCGAGTTCATACATGTGGCACTGGAGCCAGCACAGATGGTGGTGAATGCCGTAAACAAAGATGCTTCCACCGGGTGCCAGTAGCCGCTTCGCTTCGGAGAGCCATTCCTTCGACCAGCTGAGCCACTCCTGTTTCTTTTCCGACTCTTTCCACTCACCGAAGTCCTTATTCAAATTGTACGGAGGATCGGCAATGATCAACTGAGAGCAACCCTCCGGGAGATTACGCATCCCCTGAATGCAGTCGCCTGGAAGAATCTTGCCTAAGGTTTCCTCAGCCATGATTAAGCCTTCATGTTCTGCATGATCAGTATGTACTGGTGATGAATGTTTGGGACGTAGGCAAATGGATACCCGTATGGGAACACCCGCTTGTGGCGTTGATACAGAATCTTTATGCCGCGAAGCTCCAGCTTGAATCTCACGAGAGCATTCGCCAAGTCCGAGTGAAATGTGATGTAGCGGGACTTTTCTCGAAAGTCGCTCACCACAACTGCCATGTATTTCTTGGGGCGCAAGCATCGCCCGCACTCTCCGAGAATTTCAGCAACCTGTTGCAGGAAAGAATCGTAGTCGTGGACATTGCCGAGGTCGCGATCGTTGTCGCTGTACCGCGTATCCAAATTCTGGCTCTTTCGCTCTTGATTGGCCTTGTGGTCCTCTTTATGAAGGATGTTCCAGTAGGGAGGACTCGTGACCACGAAATCTACGCTATCCTTCTCTAGAGTCTTGAGTACGTCTCTCGCGTCTCCTTGAAGAATCTGCTGCTCATCGACACTCGCAAACAAATTGCGCACCTCTGTCTGCAATCGTTTTTTGGCGAGTTCAGCATAGCGGGGATTCAGTTCGATGCCGATGCTCTTCCGTCCCTCAAGGGCGCAAGCCTTTGACGTTGAGCCGATGCCGACAAAGGGGTCGAGGGCAACTCCGCCACGTTTGGTGAAGAACCGAATCAACCTGCTCACGTCAGTGAAAGAAAAAGGAGCCGGGTGCTGGCGCTCAATTTGCGCGTCGGGGTGGTTCGCGCCAAGTCCACGTTGAACCCAAACTGAAACCGTTTCGGGTATCCACTCAGTTGCATTAAGGTCGTTCAGTGCATTCCGAGGATCGACAGATTTCTTCTGTACGGGAGTCTCCTCCTCAGTTGCATCGAGTGGCGCAGTAACGGGGTACTCCTCTGATTCGAGTGCTGCCGCTTCGCTGTCGTGAGCCGCCATTCTTGCCAATCCTTCTCTGGTACACAGCTACCTGTTCGTTGGTGTTGGAAAAATAAGCGGCTGGAACTTTCCGTAATGGGACTTTATCACGAGCGGCCCTGTGGGAATCAGCATTCGCCTAATATTCGCCAACACCTGAGTGAAAGATAAACTGTTAAGCGCCGGAAAGTAAAGCCATAACTCTGCACGGAGGGCCGTAGAACGATTACGAGCTGAAGTTTTGCTCCAGCGCGAGAGTTCTAGGGGTGTGCGACGCGCGCACTGCGACGAGTGCTCGGGCGTGAAATTTGAAAAGGCCGCCCCGTAACGACTCTACGAAACCTTGCGAATAAGCCAGTTCACGAGTCCGGCGTCCAACACCACTTCCGCAAGTTTGTCCGGTCCGATGATGGTTACGCTATCCCCCGTGTCAGTCACTGCTGGGCCAGAGTGGTAAACATAGAACATCCTGTCATAAAGGTCGCCAAAGGCGCTCTCTTCAAATTTGTCGACGTATTCCTCAAGCTCAGTTGCTGTCGTCTTGGTTTTCACTTGTACGAATGCTCTTTCTTTCGTAGTTGGCAGTTCGAGGTCCATGTCAATCGTTTTCTGTGTCCCTCCGACTTTACCTAGCCGCCGCCACCCGCTGGAGGTGAACACGAGATCCACGATAGTTTCGAAGTCGTCGGGACCCAGTTTTGTCAACAGCTTCTGCACCGAGGTTTTCAGTGCCTGTGTTGCAGCGACTGCATCTTCGACCTCTTTTGTCTTCTTGCCGTTGATTCGGCGCATCACGTACTTTTCAACATCCACGCGACAGGAGGTCCCTCGGTAGGCCGCTAACTTCGTCAAGCCTCCCCAGAGCCGATCTCTTGTTAAGGGATCCCCATTGATGGCTTTCCACTTCCAGCCGCCCTTGACGGTTCGCCACACGCCGTCGCCATCGGAATGCCGCTGCGGCGCGTCGGGCGTCAGGAATCCCCAATATAGTTTTTCGCCCACGAAGGTGATCCACAACGTTGACCCGTCGTCCTCGAAAAACAGCCGCGTCTCATTCGTGAAGCGCGTTGCCGTACCCTTGATCATCCGGGGATCCGCTAAGAACGATGCCCTCAACTCATCCCATTTCCGTGGAAACCTATCGGCACTGGCACTATCGAAACCGTATCGGACAATGCCTTTTTCCACACACTCCTTTTCCCA
>OBLW0100004899.1_pt1 | contig 10111 bp, 9 predicted proteins | sample 1520161 | NCBI WGS metagenome assembly OBLW01 (sample SAMEA3539309, study PRJEB22396) | soil metagenome | biome: tundra; feature: field; material: soil | place: USA | collected 2010-05 | depth 0.15 m | reverse complement strand
GTTGACGGCTGACGATGGCGAGCTCCAGAGCTTTGCCGAGGTCACAGCGGTGGTCGGTGCCGTCGAGTTGCTCTCTTCCAATTTGCTCCACTGGTCATTCGATGAAGGCAGCGGCACGAACGTGCTCGATTCCTCCGGGGCGGGGAATAACGGCGTCCTTACGGGCAGCCCTACCTGGGTCACTAACGGGGTGTTGGGAAGCGCGCTGAGCTTCGCCGACGGGAACGATTCGGTCTTCGGGACCAATGACACGAGCCTGCTCGATGGCCTGAAGGCTTTTTCGCTTTCGCTATGGGTCAAGCGGGACGGCACGAACGCTGACCAGGGTATCTTCACGGCTGCCGATTCCGGCACCAATGTGACGCTCGCTTTGTCCTCGAGAAACCTCGGTTCCTGCGGCAATTACACCAATGTCATAGAGGCTACTATCGCCACGAAGCAAGGCTTTGTCCGGCACGTCAGCGCGAACAACATCGTCACCAACGCCTGGCAGCACTTGATGCTGACGTGGAGCAACGGCCTGGCACCGGCCCTGTACATCAACGGCCTATTGGACCAACCCCTGCACCACATGGTGTCTTTGGGCGGAGTCCTGACCAATTGCCCGCAGTTTGTCGTCGGCAAAGGCCCCCCGGATTGGCCGCTCTCTTGGAAAGGCCAGATTGATGACCTGCGCGTCTTCTCCCGGCTGCTCACCTCCTGGGAGGGTGCCGCGCTGGCCTCGCTGCCGCCGACTAATTATGGGGCTGTGGTGGATGCCGGCACCAACCTCACACTGCAGCTCGGCATTCCCGTCATGCTTGCCGGCGTGATAACCGATGACGGCAAACCCAATCCGCCGGGCGCCGTGGTCGCCACCTGGACGAACCTCAGCGGTCCGGTCCCCGTCACGATCACCAATGTTCACGATCTGACCAACACCATTACGTACACCGACCCTGGCGAGTATGTGTTCCAACTCGTTGCGGATGATGGCCAGGTCAAAACCTACAATGTCGTTACGCAGACGGTCATCGAGCCAACGCAGGTTGATATCTTCGCCAGTGATCCGGATGCGGCTGAACTCGGACCGGACACGGGCACGTTTACTTTCATTCGCAATGGTGACATCAGTTTTGATCTGCCCGTTTTCTTATCCATCGGCGGCATCGCCACCAACGGCCTGGACTACATCGAGGTGACCAACGTCATCATCTTCCCTGCCGGCACCGATACGGTTGACGTCGTCATCACCCCCTATCTCGACCACCGCACCGAAGGGGATCAAACGGTCATCTTCACCATCGTGAGCAACCTATCCTACTCGATTGGCAACGGCGAGGCGACGGTGACCATCCACGACTCGCCCTACGGAATGTGGACGATCAGCCAATTCACGCTGGAGGAATTGACCGATCCAAGCCTGAGCGGGGAGGCAGCCGACTTTGACCACGACGGCCTGGTGAACCTGGCCGAATACGCTGCCAACCGTGACCCCAAAGTGCCCGAGACCAAAGGTCCGCTGGTGATGGCTATCCAAATGGACCCCACTGATCAGCAGCAATACGTCATGCTGACCTACCCCCGACGCATCGAGCCGACCGATGTCGGTTACGCCGTCGCTGTTTCGAGCGATTTAGTCGCTTGGAACACCGGCACTAACTATGTCGAGGAGCTTCAAGCCATCCCCGACGCCAACAACGTGATGGAGACCGTCACGGCCCGTCTGGTGGCACCTTACTCGGTCTCCACCAACCAGTTCATCACCGTGCGCGTCTGGCTCCGCACCACTCAGCCATAATGCCAAGGGCAATAGCCGCCGCGTTTGCCAGTTGACCGCTCTGTGGAATCCAGACATCATCCTTGCGTATCCCGTCTCGCTCCGGCGACTGTGCTAGAGTTTTTAGATTAGGCGGCTTGGCCGGAAATATGTCACTAATGGAAGCTACTTGTATTCGACAGAAGGTAATGATCGAGGCCGTTTGGCCGAAGCCCGGCGTCGGTCGCGAAGCCGCCCTCATCCTGGGGGGCAGCCTATTCATTGCTCTTGCCGCTCAGCTTCAAATCCTGCTGCCCTTCTCACCTGTGCCCGTTACCGGCCAGACCTTCGCGGTCCTGCTTCTGGCCGCTATCTACGGCAGCAAGCGCGGTCCGGCTGCCGTAATGACCTACCTTATTTTAGGTTTCAGCGGGCTCCCCGTGTTCGCCGGGGGCGCCTTCGGAGCAGCGAGGCTTCTCGGGCCAACCGCCGGCTACTTGGTTGGCTTTCTCGGCGCTGCCTTCATCGTCGGAACCCTCAGCGAGAAAGGATGGGACCGCCGACCTTGGAGCACTGCCGCTAGCATGATCATCGGAAACCTGGTCATATACATCGCTGGGGCTGCCTGGCTTTCCGGGTTTGTCGGGTGGGAATCGGCCCTGCGCGTCGGGGTCCTCCCTTTCCTTGCCGGCGACGCCATCAAGATCGCCCTTGCTACTCTCCTCCTTCCGGCTGGCTGGAAACTCATCGGCCGCTTCCTTCCGTAGGAATCCGTGCCTTCTGACAAATGCCGGGGAGAATCACTCCTGCAACAGGGAACGCACCGCGGCTTGCGGATTCTCCTTCCGTGCGCGGAGAAGCTTCTCCAACCGCTGCTGGCAGACCCATGCCTCCACGTCGTTCCAGGCCAACTGGCCTTTGGCCACGCCACGCCGCTGGGGACGGAACTGCCATCGCTCCAGGTCCTTCACGCGATTCAGCGCGGCGTCGCCGAGCCGGCTCCAGGCCACCGCGAACACGCGCCGTTCGTGGCGCTCGACCAATTCACGGCAGCGCTCGACATCGCCGCCGCGCACCGCCGACACCGCTTCCGAATCCTGGCCCACATGGTCCATGCTTTCGTGGAGCATTTACCCGCAAGACACCTCTGACGAGGAAATGTTACAAGGAGCTGCGCTTCAAAGGAGCTTGCAATCCGCGGGAAAAGGCTTACCTATCAGACCAATATGGAAACTTCAAATCCGCTATTGAAACGAGAGAGCGCATTTTCGTCGCCGTGGGCCCAGGCCGAGGCGATGACCTTGCAGGGCGTGATCAACAAGACGGGTATCCTGTTGTTGCTGTGTCTCGGAGCGGCGGCGTTCGGCTGGACCCAGACGGCGCTGCGTTTCCCCTTGCTCTTCATCGGGTTAATCGGAGGATTCATCACCTGCATGATCGGGATCTTTAAGCCCACGACGACCCCTGTCATGGCTCCCCTGTACGCCGTTCTTGAAGGGCTCCTGCTGGGGTGCATCTCGCAGGTCATGGAGCTGCGCTTTCCGGGCATCGCGGTGAACGCGATGCTGCTGACCTTCGGCGTGCTGGGTCTCATGCTCGTGCTCTACACGACTCGGACCATCCGTGTGACGAGCGGCCTGGTGAAAGGGATCACGGCGGCAACGATGGCAGTGTTCCTGGTCTACCTGGTGGATATCGTCCTGAACATGTTTGGCGCGCGTGTGCCATTGCTCCATGAAACCGGCATGATCGGCATCGGCATCAGCCTGGTGATTGTCGGCATCGCCGCCTTCAACCTGCTGATTGATTTTGCTGTAATCGAGGACGGCGTCAGCCGCGGTTCGCCCAAGTACATGGAATGGTACTGCGGCATGGCGCTGTTGGTGACCCTGGTGTGGCTTTACCTGGAATTGCTCCGCTTGCTAGGCAAGCTGCGGGGCCGGAACTGAGGCGAGGCCGCTGGGATCAGGCGGACTGAAGCTTGCGGCGGCGATTCAATAACAGCCCGACCGCGCCGCAAACGAGCAGCGTCAGCGTGGACGGCTCCGGGATGACAGCATGCTCAACCGTGAAGGTAAACCCGGCGCCAGACTCGATTCCGCCTGAATAGGCGACGGAAAGCCCCGAATTCGGGGCTGCGACCAATTGCGCCGGCGTGAAGTTGGCTTGATAGCTAAACCCTGATAGCGAGTGACCCGCCAGGATGTCGTTCGCAGATGAGCTGGCCACAAACTGAATGGAATTGAGAACGGCGGTGGCTGTCCATCCTGGAGGCGCCACCAGACTGCCCGCAATTGGATTCCCCGGCAAATAAAAGAACCCGGGAACCCAGGCATACCAGATACTCCCGACAGGCGAGAGGGAATTCGGTTCGTTGCTAAACGTCAGGTCGTAAGTAAACGGGCCGCTACCCGAGCTGCTATATGTGCCGCTGGCAATCTGGCCCTGCGCGTGGACGGTGGTGGCGGTTCCAGCGATCAGCATCAAGCCGAGGAGAATCATCCCGGCGGTTGTGGCGGGACCCGTTGATCGGATCCAGGTGGACTGTGACGCGTCTTTCATATCGTTTCCTTTGATGTTCATCTGTTTGGTTTCGGCAATAATTGCTCCGCTTGTCATTAGTAAGAGGCGGCCTCTTCGGAAATGTTCCCCACAAATTGCTGTTCTGCAAACGGAAGCTCCGGGGAATTGCCAGCCCGCTCCCCCAAACCAAGGAATCCCTTTGGACCTCCAAGGAACCTCCTAGTCGCGCAACGGGGCCGACAGGAACCATGCTTCCTGTAATGGCGACCAAATTGAATCTGCTGACTTTCCTGCAACAGGTGCAGGGCCTGGCGGAAGTCATCCGTCGCTGTCCGCGGTCCCAGCCACTGGGCTGGCTCGCGCTGCCGGCGCCGTCCTCAAAGGCGATCCCCCGACGGAGAGTGGCGATCTCCATAGACGCTCGGAGCCTCCCAGATACTCCGCACCCCGTACACATCATCCAGGTGAAGGAAAACGCCCCGCCCCCAAGAGGCTTCCAGCTCTGAAACCGTTGGGCTACACCGGTCGCGCCCGAGGGATGCGTCTGGCGGGGTCTGACGCGACAAATCTTTTACAATAGTTTTACCCTGCCTTGACACCGCGCCGGCTCGTGCCGCCTAGCATCGCGGCATGAGTTTGAACCAACTTCGGCTTCTGGCGTTCGGCGCGATGGGCCTCTATGCGGCGGGATTCGTCGCAGCCAAAGAATCCAACGAAACCTCGCCGCGGGATGCCGTCCCCAGGATTGAGCGGCTGGCGCTGTTCAAGAATGGTCTGGGCTACGCCACCGCGATGGCCAAATTGCCAGACCACACCAGCACGATCAGACTTGGCCAACTGCCAGTCCCGTCTTATGGCACGTTTTGGCTCGCCTACCCCAAAACGGTAAAGGTCCGCAGCCTGGTCACCGCGATGGAGACCGTGGACGAGACGGCGACGGCCTCGAGCCTCGACCAATTGCTGCGATTGAACCCGGGACGAAAGGTGCTCATACATATGGCCGCCGCGCCCGGTGTGGCGGAGGTCGTGCTCGAGGGGGTGGTGAAGCCGATCGTACAGCCGGAGGCCCTGGAACCGCCCAGCCCCTACTTCATGGATTTTCGCCGGTCCGTTGACCGCGGGTACGCTTACGGCTATCCACCTCAGCCGCCGAACGGCGTCGTGCTACTGCAGACTGACAAGGGCCTCGTCGCGCTGAGCCCGGGTTCGATCCAACGCGTGGATTTCGCGGTGGGCGAGCCGGTCTGCGTGACCACCAACCAGCAAAAGCGACCGGCCATCCGCATGGAGCTGGAAAAGCCTGCTGCTGGCGAAAGTGTCGAGGTCAGTTTTCTGGCGCGGGGCATTACCTGGGTGCCAAGCTACCGCATTGACTTGTCGGATGAGAAGACAGCACGCTTTTCCGCGCAGGCCCAGATCATCAACGAGCTGGCTGACCTCCAGGACGCGCATGTGGATTTGGTCACAGGCTTTCCGAACATCCAATTCCCCGAACTGCCCAATCCCGTGGCAATGAGCCAGAACCTGGCTGAGTTCCTGCGCTCGCTGGCTGCCGGCCGGGCCGAAGGCGACGACCGCGGTTACATGATGCAACAGCGGGCGCTCACCTTTAACGGCAATTATGCACCTTATGACAACGCACTGCTGCCATCTTACGCCATCAGCACCAATGGGCAGACGGCCGAGGACTTGTTCCTCTACCCCCAGCCGCGAGTTTCCTTGAAGAAGGGCGAGACCGCAACCCTCTCGTTGTTCAGCGCGGAGATGCCGTACCGCCATTTGTACACCTGGAAGATCGGCGACCATCTGGACGGGGACCCCGCGGGCCCGCGCGGCGATGGCCGCAGCGCCGAAGAGGTCTGGCACACCTGCCGGTTGGTCAACGCCGCCCGGATGCCGCTCACGACCGCGCCGCGGAGTTCATCAAGGACGGCCAGTTTGTTGGCCAGGACACTTGCTTCTACACTGCCCCCGGTGCGGAAGCCTCGATCCGCATCAATCGCGCGATGAACGTGCAGGCCGACGAGGCGGAGATCGAGATCGAGCGCAAGCGGAACGCGGCGAATTTCTACGGCTACGGCTATGACCTGGTGAAGCTGACCGGAGAACTCAAAGCGCGCAACCGCCTCGACAAGCCCATTAATCTGGAAATCACCAAGGAACTGTCCGGCGAAGTCCTGGATAAGTCAGACTCGACACAGGACGTGCAAACCGCTCGGGGCCTCAAGCAGGTAAATCCGAAACATGTTCTCACTTGGACGCTCGAACTCAAGCCGGCTGAAGAACGCAAGATTGCGTATTCCTACCAGCTCTACGTGCGGCCGTGAGGAACTCAGTATTCTTCGCCCACACCTACCGTCACCCCGTCCAGCGGCGTGCCGTCCGCCGCGCGAAGGCGGCAGCAGGCCGACCACGCCCCCGCGCCTTGCGTCACTTTGAGCAGCAGCCGGTTCACCCCGCGGTTGAAGGTGACCTTGACCTCATCCTCTCCGGGAGTGCAGCCCAGGATAACGTTGTTGGCATGCACGACCTTGTCATTTAGCCAGACTTTCACCCCGTCGTCGCTGCCGATTTCGAGCCGTGCCTCCTGGTCGCTCTCGGAAGTAATCTACGTCTTGCGATAGGCTACTGGTTTATCGCCGCCCAGAATCTTATCCAACCCAAGCAGCCCTGCCTTGCTCACCGCCCCCTGCCCCACCGGTCGCCAATCGGCCTTCGACCCCACCTTCTCCGGCGCGAACGCGCGAACTTTGAGATCAGCCATACTTCCGTTTATTGGCCGAAGCTAGACTGCGACATCAGTTCCGACTGCCTGCTGCGCGGCGCGAAGGAAGACCGCAGATTTGCCGAGCGCGCATGGCGCAAAAAGGCAAAGCTCGCCGCCGCCTGAATTCAGGAGGGTTCGCGACCGCGTTGGGCGGGATGCAGGACGCGTCGCCCACCGAGGCGTATCTGTTGGGAGCAATCTACGGTTTGACCCATTCTGGAATCTGCGCATACAGGTCGGCGTGCAGTCGGTGAATCTGTGCCAGCCAACCTCGCAACTGTTCCTCCACGGATACTATAGTGGCCGCAAGCTCCTCCCCGCTAGCCAGCAAACGTTCGTTGAGACGCGCTCCTGCAGCGCTGGCGTCGTCGAATTCACCCAAGTGGTCTCTCTCAAAAACCAGCACCGTTGCCCTGATGTCTTAAGCTTTGCCTATAATCCCGCCCCAGGTTCATCATCTCCTTGAAGCCATTGTCGCCCCGCGACAGGCCGAAGGTGCGCCGCCAGTCTTTCTGGCCGGACTTCACGTCCGCGAACTGCGTAGTCAGGTCGGCGAGCTTGTGCTCCAGCTCTTCCACACGTCTTTCAAGCGTCTGCGACATGCCGCAAACATAGCCCAGGGCTCTCCGTACTTCCATCACGAAATCCGTAATGAACGGATGAGAACTCCAAACTGCAAATAGCCTGGCCAGTCTATTCCGCGGTAAAGAACTTCTTGTCCTTCGCGAAGTAGGTCTTGAAGAGCCGCAGAAGCGGAGTGTCGCCATGGTTCGATTTGTCAGCCGGATCTGCCGTGCGTTCGATGTTCATGACATCCCACTCCCGGAAAGCCCAGTAGGCCCACGACCATCCATACTGCTCGTAAAGGTCAATCTGGTCGCGAAGCCATTGCTCTGCCCCTGGGGCGTAACGGGCACAGCCGAATTCGCCCACGAAAATCGGCACGTTATGCTTCTGCTGGAAAGCACGAACCGGCGCCAATCGGGCTTCCAGCGTTGCCTTATCCCAAGGTCCGTCTTGTTTGCCAGGGACACGGAACCCCGGATAGACGACTTTCTCGGGTGGCTTCTGGTGCGTGTAATAGTGCGGGTCGTAGAAATGCACGGTGTACACCGTGCGAGGATCACCGGTTGGTCGCAGCACCTCGAACAATTGCGGATACGCCCAACCACTGGAATTGACCAGAATGGGAGTCTCCTGATCGACCTCACGGATGGCAGCCGTGATATTCTTTGCCAGCTCATTCCAATCCCCCAGGGGCTGCTTTGCTTCCTCATCCGGGTGAGGCTCGCACATGAGGTCGTAGCCGACCACCGAAGCACGCCCGCGATAATGCAAAGCAACCTCCCGCCACATTTTGGCGTAGGCTTCCTGGGCAGCGGCATCTCGCCAAATTTCGTGGCTCCGCTCGAAGTCGGGCCGGCCCGGCCCCTCGCGGCAAGTTAATACGACGTAAAGACGGGCTTGTTCAGCCGCCTTTACCGCTTTATCCAGCTTCGCCAGATTCTCCGCCTGAAATGCGTAAGGCGGGGTCGGGGCATAGACATTTGAAACAGGGATCTCGGCGAGATTGGCGCTCCAGCTCGACAGAACACGCAGGTCCTCCACGGTGCACTGGGCCTGCATTACGTTGGCACCGCGGAAAGCACCCTGTTTCCATAGGGCAAAGGCGTCCGGTCGCTGCGCCGATGCGACGGGACCTACAAAACCGACAAGAGAGAAGAATAAAAGGGCGAGCTTGTTCATAAAGGAGAGACAGTAACCGAGTCCGTTTACTTGCGCTTACCGGTTTCCGCGATCAGCGGCTCGATGTCGAAGCCCAGGGGCTTGCCCTCGGCGATCTTCTGCCGAGCGCTCACGATCGCCTCCTCAAGACCGGGCGGCGTCTGGTCTTTCCACCAGTTCATCCGTTCGCTGTAGCACCACACGTACTCGTCCGTGGTGTAGAGCGCCCAGTACGTATTGTGCTCAAACCACTTGGCTCGCTCTTCCGGCGTCATGCGGTAGCTCACGTACTGTTCGGGTTTGGGCTGCCGCAGGGCGAAGTTCTGGTCCACGTAGAGGGCTTGCCCTGCCTGGACCTGCCGCTCGTACTTTTCGCGGAGTTCGGAGGGCACGAGGCCGAGCGCGTGCTGGCGTATGGCATGGTAGGCGCGGAAGTATTGCTCACGTGAAGCGTAATAGTAAGCGTTTTCGTTGCCATCTATGAATCGCGCCTTTGGGCTCGCGCTCTCCAGCATGCCTACGAAAAAGTCGGGCATCAGGCCCCAGCCCTCCTTTGTCAACCGCTCCGTCCTCGCGGCCTCGGGCAGGGCCACGAAGCGGTCAAAGAGGCTTACGTGGAAGAAAGTCAGGATCGTGGCGCCAGGCATCCGGTTCTCAAAGGCACGCATGAGCTGGGCTCCCCGCTGTCGCACCTTGGCTCGGTACTCGGTGAACGTATGGTCCTTTGCCTTGGGCTGCTTGGCGTAGTCCCACAGGCTGAAGTCATAGGGTTCGGGGTCGAAGCAGATGCCCCGAACTCGTCCGGCCTGTGCAATGCCTACCAGCAACTCGGCGTTCGCCCCGATGGTTTGCCACTGGGTGTCGTCGAACCAGTCGAAGTCGGCTGGCGGCGAGCCCCAGACGAGCACGAAGTTGTCGTGGAAGCGCGTGAACTGCAGGTCTCGGAGGATGCGCTCGTCCTCCTCGAACTTGGCCGGCTCGAGTGGCTTCATAACGAACGCGTTGTGGCCCCCGCTCAGCCGGAAGATCAGTCCGTCGAACGGTCGCTTCTCCATCGCGGGAAGCTCCTCGCGCATCTGCGCGGGCGTGGGCACGTCCCAGCCGTATTCAATCAGTTTCTTGCCCGGCGGAGCGAGCGGTGCCGCGTATAGCGGCGCCGACGCCGCAAGGACCACCCACATGAAAAGGGCGGCGATTAGAGTGCCCCGCTTTTGCTCTCGCGGCCTTGATGCTGGCAGGCAATGGATCTTAAACGCTGCGGGGGTAAGAACCCGTTTGAAACAGACCATTGAGACCCGTTGCGGCAGGTTTGGAGTCCCGCCTTTAGGCGGTTTCTGCGCCGCGCCGCCTAAAGGCGG
>OBLW0100004897.1_pt1 | contig 10113 bp, 10 predicted proteins | sample 1520161 | NCBI WGS metagenome assembly OBLW01 (sample SAMEA3539309, study PRJEB22396) | soil metagenome | biome: tundra; feature: field; material: soil | place: USA | collected 2010-05 | depth 0.15 m | reverse complement strand
GCGACCACCGAGATCTACACTCTTTCCCTACATGACGCTCTTCCGATCTCATTGATCAGCGCGTACGGTTTTTTCTCGGGACCATTTTTAAAATTGATCCGCGCCGACGTGGCTTGTATGTAAGGAAATCCCGGCCGCGGTTCCGTCTTCGCTTTTCCCGTCGGCGCCAGCGGAATGTGTGCCGTGCGCTCCAGCAGCGCTTCCAGGTTCCAGCGCCCGCCCGGCGCATGCACCAGGTTGAGGCTGGGCTCAGTCAAATCCAGCCGCGCGATCTCCAACCGCCCGCGCAGCAGCGAAGTCAGGCGAAGCGCCGCCGTTACTTCGCTCGCCCGCAGCATGGGCTCCGCTCCGAATGCCGGCCCGTCGTACACCACTACATTTTCCAGATCGAATCCCGGCCGCGGCAGCAAGCGGAGGTGAACCGACCCAATGTCAACCGGTCGCCCGACTCCAGAACTGATGGAAGATATAATCCGCGATTTCAAACGGGAGGCGCCGGGGCGCAGTACAAACAGCAGCAGCACAATCAATGCCACCGCCGCCACGATTCGCCGCTTGGAGGAAAAGAGCTTCACCGCGCCCTTACTGGAATTTCGAGGGGCCTCATCTTGATTTGCCGAACTATCTTACGAACTGGAGCGTCCGTTTCCAGCGTGTCTCGTCGAAAAAGTGCAGCACCACTTTGCCCAGAAACAATGCCCGATCACCCCACGCGGTCTTCCGGTATTGATCATCCGGCGTCTCAAACGACCAGTAGATGAACATCGGACGCCCGATGATGTTTGCCTTGGGAATGAATCCCCAGTACCGGCTGTCCAAACTCACGCCGCGGTGGTCGCCCATGGCAAAGTAGTGGTCCGGTGGCACCACGATGTCGTCCCCGTGGACGTACGACTGCATGTCGACCATCCAATTCGGATACACGTTGGGATCGTCGTTCGGAGGCACCGAAGGAAAATTATTGCGGTACGGATCCATCGTGTCCCTGTCGTGCAATACGTAGGGCTCGTCCAGTGCCTCGCCGTTGCGGTACACTACGCCGTTCCGCAGGTGGATCCGGTCTCCCGGCAGCCCAATAATCCTCTTCACCACGTACAGTCCCGGCTCAGCCGGCGACAGAAATACCACAATGTCCCGGAACCTCACGTCCCGATAGGGAAGCAGTGGCCCCACCCACGAACTCTTGGGAGCAAACTGGATGCGGTTCACGAACACGTGATCGCCAATCAGCAGCGTGTTCTCCATCGAACTCGACGGAATCTCAAACGCCTGCACTACAAACGTAATGATGAACAGCCCGGTCACCAGCACCGCCGCCAGCGACGCGAGAAACTCGACCGTAGTTTCCTTCGGTTTCTCTTCCGCGACGTTTTCTTCGACTGCGTTTTCTTTCTTCGCCACTATGAATTTTCCGTACTCTGTCGAGATTTTACCTTCGTCTGATGGCCGCGCCAGCCGGCTGGCCGAATACTCAGTGTACCAGTCGCAGCGTGCGGTTCCAGCGCGTGATCTGAAAGATGTGCGTGACCGCGTACGCCACGTGATACAACCGCCCCATGATCGAAGCCGACGGACTGTGGTCCCAATCCCGCACCGACCAGTAAATCACCAGCGGCCTCCCGATAATATTTTCCCGCGGCACGAACCCCCAATAGCGGCTGTCCTGGCTGTCGTCGCGGTTATCGCCCATCACGAAATAATGTCCCTCGGGAACAATCAACTGGCCGTCTTCCACCAGCTTCCGCATCTCCAGCCACCACTTACCCTCCAGGCCAATCGCTGGAATATCCGTCCGAGGGAAATTATCGCGAAACAGATTATTCGGCGGCTCCAGGAACCGCACATAGGGTTCGTCCAGCGGCTTGCCGTTGATCAGAACCCTCTTGGCCACCATCCGCAGGTGGTCGCCCGGCACGCCGATCACGCGCTTCACGAAATGCTGCTGCGGATCCACCGGATAGTGAAACACGATAATGTCTCCGCGCGCGATCTTCTGATACGGCATGACATGATCGCCCAGTCCCTGTCCCCCGTAGCAGAGCTTATTCACCAGCAGATAATCGCCGACCAGCAGCGTGTTCTCCATCGATTCCGAAGGAATCTGGAACGCCTGCACGATAAAGGTAATCACGAAGATCGCAATCACCACCGTCCCCATCAGCGACTGTAGCGACCCGATCACATCACTGCTGAGCGTGGTCACGATGCGCCGGTCGGAGGCCGGCGCGGGAGCGGTATGCGGAGCAGAGGGAACGCCCGGAGTCGGGACCGCAACGTCGTGTGCAGAAACGTCCGCAGGAACCTGCAAGGGCGCGGGAGCCTCAGTCGCCGCAACCGGCGGGACTGGCGGGGCAACAGGGCCCTCGGACGCTGCGATAGGGACGTTTGGCGAATCCATGAAATCTACTTATCGGCCGGGCTCGAGGCCCGCGCCCCTTTCGCTCCCACTGCTTTCGGACGCGACGCCAGAAACGTCAGCAGTTGCCGCGCCGCATCCTGCTCCGCGTTCTTCTTGGTCGAACCCTGCGCGCGTCCCACAAACTCAGCGCTCTTTCCGTTCTTCGTGTGCAGCCGCGCCTCCACCGTAAACGTCTTGCTGTGCTCCGGCCCCGCTTCTTCCACCAGCACATACGCGGGCTGTGCCAGTCCCAGGCTCTGCACCGCTTCCTGCAGGGCGGACTTGAAATCCGTGACCGGCAGAGTGCCGCCTCCACGCTCCATCCGCTCCAACTCGGGCGCAATTACGTTGCGCAGAACAAACTGCCGCGCCACCTCAAGCCCGCCATCCAGATAAATCGCCGCCAGGATCGCTTCCAGCGCGTCCACCAGCAGGGCCGTTTTGCCGCGCCCGCCACTCTTTTCCTCGCCGCGTCCCAGCCGCAGGTAATGGCCCAGTTCGAGTTGCTGCGCCACTTGGATCAAATGCCTCTCACTAACTAGATGCGCCCGCAGCTTCGAGAGTTCGCCTTCCCGAAAATGAGGAAAGCGCTGGAACAGCTCTTCGCTCGTCACCAGCGCCAGCACCGCATCTCCCAGGAATTCCAACTGCTCGTTGTCGCTGACCTTGTACTTGCTCTCGCCTGCCTGCTGCGCTTCCTGTTCCCGCGCCTGCGAGCTGTGCGTGACCGCTTGTTCAATGACGGCCCGCCGCCGGAAATGGTAGCCCAGCCCCTCTTCCAGCGCTGTGATTTCCCGTTCTTTCATATGTGGGGACAGCCGCCTCGGCTGTCCGCATCTTGACGTGCAGACCGACAAAGCCGGCGATCTAATTCTTCGGAGGCGTCGCCGTCTGTCCCGGCGCCGTGCCACTACTCAGCTTCGTCAGGCGGTCTTTCTCGGCCCGCGCCGCTTTGCCCACACCCGTGTCCGCCCGGTCCTTGGTCAAGTCCACCGCCTGGTCGATGTATTTTGTTGCTTCCGGCAGTTTGTTCTGCATGTCCAACGCGACCGCCAGTTGGAAGATCGTGAACGCATCGGGCTGCTGCGGCATCAAGTCAACGGACTTGCGCAGATTCGTCTCTGCATCCGCCCAGTCGCTGGCCTTGAACGACAGCGTGCCCAGGATGAAATACGCCTCAGACCGTACTCCATTCTTGAAACCGTTGATCTGGTCTGGAGAGTACCCGCTGGTCGGGACGTCCGTCTCAACCGTCACCAGCGCTCGCTCGGCGTTCTTCTTGGCGTCGGCGCGCTCCTGATCCTTATCCAAATCAGTGTCGTGCATCTTCTCCACAATCGCCTGCGCCACTCCGACGAGCGCCGCGGGATCATCGGGGTCAATCGCCAGGATCTTCTTACCGAATTCCGTCATTTTGTCAGGATTGCCCTGGTAGCGGCCCATGGCCACGGTGTACAACGGCCCGCGCAACTCGCTGTCAGGGAACTTCGCCGCGAAGTCGTCGGCCGCTTTCCCCGCCGCCGCCGGATCCGTTAGCACTACCGCTGCCTTGTACGCCTCAAACTCGGGCTGCGTCTTGGCTGCTGGCGGCCGTTTCCCCGCCGGTGTCGCTGCCTGTCCCGCGGCCGGCGTAGCCTGCCCCGCAGGTTTAGCGTTGCTCTGCCCGAAACTCCAGGTACAAACTCCCAGCACTGCGACCACTATCGCTGCTCGCTTCATGCTTTCTCCTCGACCGCAAACTCTTCCGATTTCAAACCGTCCCAGCCGCAACCGTGCATTTTATCGTAGCGGCAGAATCCCAGGGTGTTTCACTAAAAGCTGATAGCTGACCGCCCTACTGCGGCTTCGCCGGAGGCTCGTATGCCTGCTCCAGTCCGCGCTCAGCCGCCGCTTTCACCTCAGGCAACTCCGCTCCCGTGGTCAGCGCCGCCCGGTACTGGTCCAGCGCCGCTTCGCGGTCTTCTTTCATATCCAGAATCCTGCCGATGTACACATGCGACCACGCCACAATCTTCGGATCCTTGGTCTGCTGGATCGCCTTCTGGAAATTGTCCAGCGCTGCTTCCCGGTTCTTGCTCATCACCGCCGCCTGCGCCAGGATAAACTGCGCCCGCCCGGGATCTCCAATCTTTTTGTCTAGCGCCTGCTGCGCCAGCTCCTGTGCGCCCTTCGCATCGCCCGCCGCCAGTCGCTTGTCGGCCGTCGACAGAATCTTCCGGTCTTCCATGCGCGATAACTGCACTAGTTCCGGCGCCGACACGCGCACATATTGCACCTCGTTCGCCGCCTTCTCTTGCGCTTTCAAGTCGATCTTCTCGAGGATGTCCGGATACGCCGCCCGCAATCCCGCAGGATCTTTTTCGAACACCAGCAGCGCATTATAAAAATACCTTGTTAGTACGTACCCCTGCTTCACTGCATCATCCACCGCCTGCTGACGCATGGCCTCGGCAGTTTGCTTGGTTTTCGTGGTCCGAATCTCAATCGCCCGCACCAGGCACTCGGTGACCAGCAGCGAAATGTCGGTCTTGAAGTTCTCTTCCAGAGGGGCCCGCTTCACCGATTGCAGCAGCGGTTCGATGCGCTTGACTGCGACGAAGTGTTTCTGCGCCAATGGATCGAGCAGGTAGTGCAGGTAAGCATGCCGGATCTGCGGCATCTTCAGAGGATCGGTCACGGTCGGGTCGGGTGACGGAAACACCACCACGTCGTAGTCGGCGCCGTAATTGCGCGCGTTGGCGTCGTTCGGATCGCCCAGGAAGTCCAGATACACCGTGAATGTGCGCCCCAGAAATCCTCCCGACTGCAGCTTCAGGTAGATATCCGTGTCGAACACCATCTTCGCCAGCGGCACGTGATAGCGATCCACCAGCGCAGCATAATTCGCCCGGTGCCGCTCCCAGATCGCATGCAACCCGGCCTTTTCGTAGAACGGCTCCAGCACCGTTCCGAACGCCGAAATCGGCAGCGCATCCGGGGGCAACTCGTCCTCTTTCCCCCGCGGCAAAAAGTGCGGAGGCCCCTGCAAATACAACGCGAGCGACACGTACTGCGACAAATCGTGCGCCGCATCCGTTCCCCGGTGCCCCGAGTACCAGTCGCACATCGCGGTCATCGCCGTCTGCGCGTCCTGGGAGTTCCGGAGATTCTTTTCCACTTCGGCCCGGATGTTGAGCCGCTGCGCATCGGAAACGTTTAGCCCGACGTTGTACCCGCACGTATTCATCGCCGTCAGCACGGCGAACAAACTCTCGCTCGTATCCAGCGTGATCGGATTATTGTTGTCCGCCAGACACACCGGCGCCAGCAGCCCCAGCACGGCCGCCACCATCAAACCTCGAAGCCCACAACCTCGCAAATGACTCAGGAAGAAACGACTCAGGAATCCCTCCCGCAAAGATGGCCGTTCACGGCCACTATCTAAAGATAGGCGGAGAACATCATTCAGTTTACGGTCTTGCCCACAGAGGGTCAAACCCGGAAGGGTTGGCGGAGCGCGACGGCCGTGACTTGCGCCGCCCCGGACTCGATTTCCCCTAAGCGGCCTTGTTGGCGTCAGAAACCTAGCCCACCGTCCCGCTGACGGTGGTTCGAGCACCAGCATCTGATCCCGTCGTAGGCGGAATCTGTTTATTTCCTTCTTTTTCTTGTTTGGTTACCGACCCTTGAAACAGCTTGATGAACTTGTCCAGAATCGTCGGTCCTAGTGCCGACCCGATGAAGCCCACTGCCATGGCTCCCCACAAATCGTTGACCGTCACTCGAATGAAGAACTGAGTATCGGACAGTCTGGCGAGAAGAATCGTCACTATGATGCTAAGCAGAATCGATGACACCACACCCATCCAGGCCCCCCGCTCCCAGCCTGAGTACCGAGACGGGTCGACTTTCCACACCAGCAGGAAGGCGAAGAGACCACCAAGTGCAGCACCAAAAAGGATTGTTGCCTGAGGAGCGCTGATGAGTTCTTGCATTTCCGCAGTCTGAGTTCGCGCCTGGTCAGCATGGTCAGTTGGGCCAGCCGGATCATCCCAATAACCGCCAACCGCAGTGAGCGTGTACTTGCCCGGAGAAAAAGAGAGACCCCGGAAGAATCGTCGCAAGGGATCTCTAACGTGGTCTTTATCCTCGTCGCGGAACTTCCCGCTCCAGAAGGCGGGTATCTTGGAACCCGGTTTCAGGACTACGACAGTTTTGCGGTAACGTTCCCAATAAGCTTGAGGGTCCTTTTCCGAATCAATGCTCGGGACTTGAATATCCGGGAAGAATGCGGGCCAGTTATTTGGACCACCGGGATCAAGTTCGGGCGGTGCGGTCATCGAAAAGGAACTGCAGGTGAAATAAACAGGCTTTCCCGACACGTTCTCCACAAGTCCTGTAATGCCGAAATTAGAGCCGGCCACCGCCTGCTCACGAGAGGGTGCTAGAGTTATCTTGATCGCACTCTCGGTTGGCGGGTTTGTGGGTGCACTCTCCTTAACTTTAACTTTCGCGGCCTCAATTTTAGACTCGCCCCAGGAAACTTGGGCCGCCATCAAGACGAGAAACAGAGATGTGACAATCCATTTCGCGAACGAACGACACATAAGAGCCTCCTTGCGACGGCTTGACGCTCCGCCTGCGGCAACCCGGCTCTCTCCAAGCCCCCCTCAGGAGTCCTCTCGGACCAACTCAAAGACCCGCTGCTTTCCGCCTCCCGCTTGCGCGGGGTTTGGCTTTAATAACAATAAGGACTTCGTCGCGCGATTTGTCAGTGATTGCGGTCACCGCTCGTCCCCTTGTGTGCTTCCACCCCTCAGGCACCCCCACCCTCCGCGCCGCCATTCTTCCGTAACCATCAGGTCTACCCCACTAGTAATCTCGCCTCCGCCTTCCCCTGCGCTCATAATGCCGCAATGGCCTTCACTCAGCTGTTTGTGGGTTTTCTGCAACCCGTCGCCGTTGGCTCAGCCGCGGTTTTCGCCCTGCTTCTTGTCATCTGGCTCAAGACCCCCCGCCGCTCCCCGGCCCTGATCACCCGCAGAACAACTCGCTAACGCGCTACACCGTTTGCCTGCCCCGCTCCCCGCGTGAGATAGTACTCTGCTCCTGACCTTTACCATCTTCTTGATAAGCCAAGAGCCAGGCTGACTTTCATACATGCGCCTAATCCCCCGCGACACCAAGTTTTTCGACCTCTTCGCTGAACTTTCCGGCAATCTCACCGACGGTGCCAAACTGCTCCGCAGCATCCTCGCCGACCCCCGCGACCTTGCCATGCGGGTGAATCAAGTGCAGGCCATCGAACACAAAGGCGACAAGGCCACCCACGCCATCATCACCAAGCTCAACCAGAGCTTCATCACTCCCTTCGATCGCGAGGATATCCACCGTCTGGCTTCCTCCCTCGATGACGTGCTCGATTTCGTCAACTCGGCGGCCTTGCGCCTGGTGATGTACAAAATCACCACGCCTCCGCCCGTGTCCGCCGAGTTGGCCGGGCTCATCGTGCTGCAATGCGAGGAACTGGCCAAGGGTGTATCCCTTCTCGAAAAAAATGGCCATGTGATGGAGCACCTTGAAGAAGTCAATCGCCTCGAAGATATGGCCGATCACGTCAGCCGCCGCGCCATCGCTGATCTCTTCGAGCATGAAAAAGATCCTATCCAGCTCATCAAGCTGAAAGAACTGTACGAAGTGCTGGAATACGCCACCGACAAAGCCGAGGACGCAGCCAATGTGCTCGAAGCCATCATCGTCAAGAGCACATAACACAGGTTTCAATGTTTCAAAGTTTCAAGGTGTCAAAGACACGGAACGATGAAACCTCAAACTTATGAGCAGCTCTGCAGACCTTGAAACCTTGAAACTCTGAAACCTTGAAACATGAATAAAGACCTCCTGCTGGTCCTGATCACGATCCTGGTCGCACTGGCCTTCGACTTCCTCAACGGATTTCACGACTCCGCCAACAGCATCGCGACCGTTGTTTCCACGCGCGTGCTGTCGCCCAAACTGGCCGTCCTGTGGGCAGCCACTTTCAACTTTCTCGCTGCCTTCTTCCTCGGTACCGCCGTCGCCAAAACCATTGGCGGAGGCATGATCAGCCTCGAGCACGTCGACCAGTACGTCGTCATGGCGGGACTGTTCGGCGCGATCGTCTGGGATCTTCTGACCTGGTTGTGGGGGCTCCCCACCTCCTCTTCCCACGCCCTCATCGGTGGTTACGCCGGTGCCGCCTTGATGCATGCCGCCATCCATACCGGCACGGCGTCCATGTTCTCCGTCATCATTCCCTCAGGCTGGTACAAGACACTCATCTTCATCGTGGTAGCTCCGGTCATGGGCATGGTCCTCGGCCTGAGCTTCATGATCGCCGCCCACTGGATTCTCCAGAACAAGCCGCCCCAACTCGTCGACAAATGGTTTCGCAAGTTGCAACTGCTTTCCGCCGCCGCCTACAGCCTCGGCCATGGCGGCAACGACGCGCAGAAGACCATGGGCATCGTCGCCGGCGCACTCTACACCGCCGGATTCATGACCAAGTCCGACATGCTTTCGAACTGGGGACGCTTCCGCTGGCCTATCATCCTCGCCGCCCACGCCGCCATCGCTGCCGGCACCTATTTCGGCGGATGGCGCATCGTCCGCACCATGGGACAGAGGATCACGAAGCTCAAGCCCCTCGGTGGTTTCTGCGCCGAAAGCGCTGGAGCCATCACACTGTTCGGCACCGCCCTAGCCGGAATCCCGGTCAGCACCACTCACACCATCACCGGCGCCATCGTCGGCGTCGGCTCCATCCACCGCTTGTCCGCCGTTCGCTGGGGCATCGCCGGACGCATCGTCTGGGCCTGGATCCTCACAATTCCCGCCGCCGCGATTGTCGCCGCCGCCACTTTCCTCCTGATCCACCTGATCCACCCCCAAGGCTAACCGTAGCGGGGCGTCCCGCCCGCGGTTTTTGACTTTAATGTTGAGCCTGTCGTTACCAGCCGGGTACCCCATTTCTCGCGCGTTCTTGGCGCGAGAAGTGGGTCTTTTGCCCTTCATCGTTCGTGTCCTCGAGTTGTAACGCTTGCTCCCCGAAACGCACTACTCATCAGTGAAGTATGTCGTGTGGATTGGCTCTTCGCAAGCAGCCATTCCCACCGTGCGGAGGTCGACCATGTTTGCTCGCAAGGTTTCGGTGCGCCTGAAACCAGACTCTCTCGGTACATTCACGAACCTCATAGAACGAGAAATCCTTCCCTGGCTGCGCCGCCAAAAAGGATTTCTGGATCTGATCACTCTCTCGCTCCCCGATGGCAGCGAGGTCGCCACCATCAGCTTCTGGGATCAGGAAGACCACGCCCAGGCCTACAACGCCAGTGGTTATCCGCAGGTGCTGGAAGTGCTGGAGGAGATCCTGGACGGCATTCCTTACGTGAAGAACTTCGAGGTAGTCAGTTCCACGCTTCACGCGGTTGCGATCGCGAACCCCATGACATCAATGGGCTATCAGTCGCAGGAACTGAATATGTGAGCGCCAACGCCAAGGGAATCGAACAGGGTGCCCCATTTCTCGCGTCCTTTGCGAGAAGTGGGGCTTTTGTTCTTAAGAAGAAAGATGGACGAAAGCTCGGCGAAGAAAGCAGACAGCTGAGACTCGAGGCTAGTGTAGTGCGTCAAGCAGATTGACGTTTATTGAGGGTACGCCGAGCGCGTTTCGCTTTTTCCAGAATGTCGGCGGCTCG
>OBLW0100004896.1_pt1 | contig 10113 bp, 12 predicted proteins | sample 1520161 | NCBI WGS metagenome assembly OBLW01 (sample SAMEA3539309, study PRJEB22396) | soil metagenome | biome: tundra; feature: field; material: soil | place: USA | collected 2010-05 | depth 0.15 m | reverse complement strand
GTGGTCTTCCCGAGGTTCGCTCGCAGAGGGAGCAGAGGGATTTGCTCGATCATACGCCGTCGAGTATCCGGTCGAAGCGGCGGCTTACATCGTTAAGATAGTCGGCGTTGCCGGCGGCCAGCTCTAAAGTGGCGGTCCCACGATAGTCGATGTCCGCGAAGGCCTGGTGCACGGCTTTCCAATCAACCTCGCCCTCGAGCAGCGGCACGTATTCCGGCACGCGCTTCTTGATGGTCGGGTCGAGCCGATTGGCCCAGTCCTTGATGTGAACCTTAACGATCCGCTTGCCGAGCGTGCGGATCCAGTCCTGCGGATAGGCGTAGCTCATGATGTTGCCGACGTCGAAGTACGCGCGAATCCACGGGCTTTCGAACTCGTCTACATAACGGGCGAACTCGAGCGGGCTGAGCAGGAATTTGTTCCCGACTTCCTCCACGCCAATAATGATTTTCAGTTCCGCCGCCATGGGGATCAGCAGGCGGATCTGGCGCTGGCTCCGCTCCCAGGCTTGGGCATAGGTGGTCTCAGGGTTCACCACCGCGGGCACCAGCAGAACCGTGTCGCAGCCCCAAAACCTGGCGTTGCGGAGGCTGGTGCGCATGCCCTCCATGCTCTTCTCGACCACCGCCGGGTCGCCGGAAGACAAGGGACTTCGCCAATGTTCCGAATTCATCACCGAGTGGATGCGGAGACCGCTTTGTTTCGAAGCGGCCAGCATTTCCTCGGCCTGGGACTGGTCGGGCGTGGTGGGGCATTCAATTTCTTCGAAGCCCGCGTCGCGCGCGACTTGAAATCGCGCTGCGATGCTGAGGGAGGCCGGAAGCATGGTGAACTCCACGGCCTTGCGAATGGGCAGGCGGGTTGACGCCGCGGCGGCAGCCAGCGGCGCGGCTGCGGCCGACGCGAGAAAGCCGCGGCGAGTCAGGGGTGTCATGTCCCCGATACTATAGCAGGCGTTGGCGGTCTGTGATAAACTCGACCCAATCCAGGAGCGTCCACCGCCAATGAACCCAACCGAACGTATCGACAAACTAGTCGCAGACCTTATGGACTGGCGCGGCAAAATGCTTGCCAATCTTCGCAAGACCATTCATGACGCCGACCCCGGGATAATCGAGGAATGGAAGTGGATGGGTAGTCCATGTTGGTATCACGATGGACTGGTCGCGGTGGCCAACGCTCACAAGGATAAGGTAAAAGTGACCTTCTCTCAAGGCGCACGCCTTCCAGATCCAGACAAGCTCTTCAACGCGGGGCTTGGAGGCAATAAGTGGCGAGCAATCGATTTGCACGAGGGTGACAGAATTAATGTGCGCGCTCTGAAGAATCTGATCCGCGCCGCCGTGGCTTACAATCGTGCCGGGCTGAAGCCGGCGGCCAAGACGGCTGGTTGAGCAGGTCTTCAGCGGGCGGGTCTCGGCGGCTAGTCGCGCGCATACCCGTTGGCGGCGGTGCGTTTTCCCCCCTCCCGGTGCGCTTCATCAGAGAGCGCATGCACGCCGCTGGCGTCGATCCACCGATTGTAAAAATTGAAGAGCGCGCAGACCGTAATGGCGAAATAGATCGCGTCGTCGTCCCAGCCCGCCTGGTACAAGGGCTGCATGTCGCCGCGTGCGATTCGCGGAGAATCGCGATTGACCTTGTCGACAAAACGGAACAAGGCCTTGTGCTTCTCGTCCAGAGCGGAGGTCTCCAGATCCCGCAGGACGCCCCATACCAGGTCCTCGTCGCCCAGCAATTCCGCCGCAACTGCGGCGTGGGACTTCAGTCAAAACGGGCAATCGTTGCGATACGAGGTATACGCCGCAATCAACTCGCGCATGCCCGCGCTGAACGGCCCCGGACCTCGCAGAATCTCCTGAGTGAACCGGGCCAGGTGCCCGGTAGCTTTAGGAAGATAGGCGAACATGTGCCAGATCTGCGGGTATTCGCTTCCCTGCGCCTGCATGGCGCGGATGCTGTCGGTGAAGGAACAGGGCTTCGGGTTCCGCTCCACGCCGGGCAGAAACATCGGTTCCCCATTCGGGTTCTCGCCGTCCATGCGATCTCGCCTCCTCGCGTATAGAGAGGATAAGGCCGCGGTACCTTCAGGGCAATAGCGGAAAGGCACTAGAACCTCAGTTTCCTCCGCCGGCCGGGCTGAATTGCACCAACAGCGAAATGCGCCGATTGCCACGTATTTGCGAGCCTCGGCGCGAGTTCCTATACTGAAGGAGGTGGTTCTGAGGGCTCACAGCGCCCGGTCCACTCTAGGGAGGCGCCCTTACATGAAGACGTACACCGCCGTGGTGGAACGCTGCACCGACACTGGTCTGTTCGTCGGCTACGTCCCCGGCTTCCCGGGGGCGCATACTCAGGCGGAGAGCCTGGACGAACTGAATAGAAACCTCGGGGAGGTCATCGACATGCTGCTCGAGGACGGCGAGCCAGAGTTAGACGCCCAATTCGTTGGCACTCAGACGGTGACAGTCGGTTAACGTGGGCAGACTCCCAGTCCTCAAGTCGCGGGAAGTGATTGCCATCCTGGAGCGTCTTGGGTTTCGGGAGGCCCGCCAACGCGGATCGCATAAACAATTCCGCCATCCTGACGGTAGGACCACCACCGTCCCCGTTCATCGGGGGCGCGACATTTCACCGATTCTGTTGCGGCAGATTGCGAGGGACATCGGCGTGCCAGTGGATGAATTCGCAAAGCGGGGTTATTAGCGGCGGCTACCGCGCCCCTAGAATCACAGGACTTGGCTGTCGTTGGCATTGATTCGGATTCGTGCGTGTGATATTCTAGATCGGAAGAGCACACGTCTGAACTCCAGTCACTTAGGCATCTCGTATGCCGTCTTCTGCTTGAAAAAAAATTGTTTGTTTTTTGGACAACAAGCTCCGCCAGAGTCTTCGCCGACATTCCATTCCGAGACTGAGCTGGTATTGACCACGTTCAACGTCGTCCGGGGCCTCTATTTTGCGCCCGATGTGAAGCCGGACGACATTTTGCTGCTCGTAGACGGAAAGCCCCGTGGGTTCACTGTATTTGAAGGTCCGGGGACGGGGCGCCGCCCGCCGCTGGACCTTGTACTTCTGTTCGACACCACCACCTTCCCTCCACCGGCGTCCAAGATAAAGGTGCTCTATACTCACTGGGACCGTCAAGCCACGTACGACTTCACCAGCCATTGGGACGATAAGGAGTCCCGTGGAGTCCTGGAGAAAGGGGGAGCGGACGTGCGGGTTTCGGTGTATCGCTACGACCACCAACAATTGCAGCGGTTGTGCCGCTCCACCTCCGATCCCCAGACCCTGACCGACGCGATCCATCGATTGCCGGAGCCGATACCCAGCGACGAAGCCATTCCGCTCACGTTGCCTCCCAATCGCGAGACCTTGGAGGACTTCATCGTGGAGCACAGTGGTGGCTTCAAGAGGAAGCCGACGGACCCGCTCTACTGGCCTATAAGCTGGACGATGGAGGCGATGATCGCTACTCTGAGAGACTCGAGCACCGCGCCGGACAATGCGATACGCGTGCTGGCCGTATTCTCGGAGGGCGGGGCGCATGGATCGGATTCCGATCCGCCTACGATGAGGGTTGGTTATTCTCCGACGACAACCACGGCACACGACGTAGCGGACCAGGCGAACGCGTTTGGGATTCCTGTTTATCCGGTCGTGCTGGATCTCGACGAATATGTTCTCCACGCGTTTGCTCGGGATACCGACACCGGCGTTAGTGCTTCCGCACTTCCCATGGTCAGGTTTGGGAGCGTGGGCGAATTGACAGGCGGTAAGGCGTTTTACCCATCCCGAATCGACACGGAGGTGGTGAACGATATCCTCGATGCGATCCGGGACATGGGCCTTTCCCGATACGTCGTCGGATTCGCGCCGCCGCCGTCCGGGCGGCGACGGGAGCACACGCTGGAAGTCAAGCTCAGGTCGAAATCCAGCGGCAAGCTGGTAGGTGGCAAGCGAACGGCGGCGTACTGAGCGTAGGGGGACTTAGGGAACGCCCGGAAGGCAGACCAGGAGGTCCGCCCCACCAACGCCCTGCATCCTTGCGGGCTTTGTAATCATCTCAATCTTGATAGACTTAGCCAACTTTGCGCGCTAGAATGGTCTTTACGCATGCCTCGTCTTAGCTACCTCAGTACCCTGGAAGCTGAAAGTATCCACATTATCCGCGAAGTGGCTTGCGAGTTCCAGAATCCCGTGATGCTGTACTCCATCGGCAAGGATTCGTCGGTGATGCTGCGGCTGGCCCAAAAGGCTTTCTATCCGGCTCCCATTCCGTTCCCGGTCTTACACGTCGATACCAGTTATAAGTTTCGTGAAATGATCGAGTTCCGCGACTGGTACACGGCCAAGATCGGGGTCAGGCTGATCGTCCACACGAACCGCGAGGCGCTCGACGCCGGCGCCACTCCCTACCGGCTCGGAACGGCGCGCTGCTGCGGGCTCCTGAAAACCCAGTCCTTGCTGGACGCTCTGCGGGAGGGCGGTTTCGATGCCGCATTCGGCGGCGCGCGGCGCGACGAGGAGAAATCCCGCGCCAAGGAGCGCATTTACTCGTTCCGCGACACCCGCGGCCAGTGGGACCCCAAGAACCAGCGCCCGGAGCTATGGAATCTCTACAACGGCCGTGTCGAACCGGGCGAGAGCATACGGGTCTTTCCGCTCTCCAACTGGACCGAACTGGACGTGTGGGAGTACATCCACGCCGAGCGCATCCCCGTCGTGCCGCTGTATTTCGCCAAAGAGCGCTGGGTGCTGGAGCGCGGCGATTCGCTCATCTCCCTGGAGCAGGATTTCGTGCCGCGCCTACCCGGCGAGAAGCCCACCCTGGTGCGCTGCCGTATGCGCTCGCTGGGGTGCTCGCCCTGTACCGGCGCCATCCGCTCCGACGCGGATACGGTACCGAAGATCGTCGAGGAGCTGATCGGCTTCCGCCGTTCGGAGCGCGAGAACCGCGTCATCGATTTCGACCAGGACGGCTCCATGGAGATCAAAAAGCGCGAGGGTTATTTCTGATGGCGGCCATGCCCGAAGCCCAACTCTTTGAGATCGAGCAGTTCCTCGAAGAGGAGCGCGAAAAGGACCTGCTGCGGTTCACCACCGCGGGCAGCGTCGACGATGGCAAATCCACCCTCATCGGCCGGCTTCTATACGATTCCCGCAACGTTTACGAAGATCAGGTCCGGTCCGTGACCAAGGCCTCCCTAAACCGCGCGGCCGGGCCGATCGACTTTTCCCTGCTCACCGACGGCCTGCGGGCCGAGCGCGAGCAAGGCATCACCATCGACGTGGCCTACCGCTATTTCGCCACCGCGCGCCGCAAATTCATCATTGCCGATACGCCCGGCCACGAGCAGTACACACGCAACATGGCCACGGGAGCGTCCACGGCCGATCTCGCCATCATCCTGATCGATGCCCGCAAGGGCGTGCTACCGCAATCGCGCCGCCACACGTTCATCGCCTCTCTGCTGGGCATACGGCGCCTGGTGGTGGCGGTCAATAAGATGGATCTGGTGGACTACGACGAAGCCGTCTTCGATGCCATTCGCGCCGAGTTCCTCGAATGGCACGCGCATGCGGACCAATGCTATTTTCTGCCCCTGAGCGCGCTGGCCGGCGATAACGTGGTCGCGCGCAGCCGCAACATGCCGTGGTTCCATGGACCGAGCCTGCTCGAGTACCTGGAAACCGTCGAAACCGGCGCTCAAGCCGCCGCCATCGGCCAGCCGTTCCGCTTTCCCGTGCAGCGCGTCATCCGCCCCAACCAGGATTTTCGCGGATATGCCGGCCAAATCTCTTCCGGAACCGTGCGGCCCGGCGATGAGGTCTGCGCACTTCCCTCCGGCCGCCATTCGCGCATCAAAGCTATCTCGACATTCGACGGCGACCTTGACGAGGCGTTCGCTCCCATGTCGGTCACGCTCACCCTGGAGGACGAGCTGGATTTGAGCCGCGGCGACATGCTGTCGCACGCCGACCGCCCGCTGGGCGCCGCCGCGCATTTCGAAACGCGCCTGGTCTGGCTGAACCAAACTCCGCTCGACCTGTCGCGGCGCTATCTTCTGAAACACACCACCCAGCTTGTCTCCGCCCGTGTGACGGCGCCGCAGCGGATCGACGTCCACACCCTGGCATCGGAGCCGGTCGCGGCCCTCGCGATGAACGATATCGCGACGGTCGAGATCGAAACCAGCAAGCCGCTCTTCTTCGATCCCTACGAGCACAACCGCGCCACCGGCAGCCTGGTGCTGATCGACCTGGAGACTAACGCCACGGTCGCGGCCGGCATGATCGTGCGTGCTGTCGCGGCGCACGCGGTCCGGCCCACGGGACCGGTCACGCCCGCGGAACGGCGCGCCCGCTTCGGGCACCGGCCCGCGACGGTCTTCGTTGGTCCGCGAGAATCGCTGGCCACATTGCTCGAGCGGCGGCTGTTCGACCGCGGCTGCGCTGCGGTCGTACTGCATAACGCCACCGCCGACGGGTTGCGCGCGCTCGAAGCCGCCGGCCTGATCGCCATCGCCACCGGCGCCGATGGTCCGGCGCTGCCCGCCGACGACGCGCGTGCCGCGGAAGAAATCGTCACTCGCCTGTTCGAGGCCGATCAAAACTTCGAAGAGGGCGGAGGCATCTGACATGCTCGAAGAGAAGACGCTCGCCGCCCAACGCGCCATCGAGGAAGCTCTCGCCGGTCCGGGTGAACCGTGCATCACATCGAGTTTCCAGGCGGAGTGCGTGGCTCTGGTCGACATGCTGGCCGCGCGGCGCCCGCGGATTCCGGTGCTCTTTCTCGACACCGGATATCACTTCGCCGAAACCTACGCCTACCGCGACCGCATCGCCGCGCAGCTCGGGCTGAACGTCGTGAACCTCCTGCCGCGCCTCACCGTGCCGGAGCAGGAAGGGCAATTCGGGGTTCTTCATCAAACCGCGCCCGGCCGCTGCTGCGAAATGCGCAAAGTGGAGCCTTTGTTTAGCGGCCTGGAAGCCTACGACATTTGGTTCACCGCCCTGCGCCGCGACCAATCGCCCACGCGCGCGAATTTGAAAGTGTCCGACGACTTTCGTCTGCCCAGCGGCAAGGCGCTGCTCAAAGTCAGCCCTCTGGCCAACTGGACCGCCGCCGACGTCTGGGCTTACCTGAAGCGCCGCGATATTCCGGTCCTACCGCTGTACGACCAGGGCTACACCAGCATCGGCTGCGAACCGTGCACGTCGCTGCCCTTCGATCCCGATAACCCGCGCTCCGGCCGCTGGAACGGCCAGAAGCTCGAATGCGGGATACACATCCAACCCAGGTGACCTAGGGAAGCAGTGGTGGTGGGGCAGGCGGCGCCGCCTGCGTGCTACGCGTCCGCCCCCACGGCCGCCAGGCGCTTTTGGATGTCGGCGCGCAGGCGGTCCACATAACCCAGCACGTATGCCGCGACCGGCAGGTTCAGATCTTCCACCAGCGGCGTCAAGTCCATCGCCAGGCTCAGTGCGCTCTCTTCGTCGGTGCCGTGCGAGGCGAGGTAGGTGGCGTTCGCCAGGCGGCGTCCGGCGGTTGCCAGGTCGTAGCGCTTGCCTCCGCTTACCTGCGAATCGAACACGCCCACCAGGGCCGCGGCGATATTCGAGCGCGCGGAGACCGGCAGCGCCAGCTTGTCCTCGTCTTGTAGCCAGTCCAGGGCGCGCCACACTTCGCAGCCGTAGACCTTCTTCGGTCTGTACTCCCCTGACAATCCGCGCATGGCGGCGATCGCCCGCAGCGATACGGCCACGTGCGTATCGTGCTTGTCCGCCAGGTTGTGCAGGTAGACGTACTCGGGCCGCGCGGCGCGGAGGATCTGGGTCAGGTCCTCCAGCAGCGCCGTATTCCGGACGTTCTTCACTTCGGAACTGGGAAAGCCAAGCTGGATCTGGCAGGCGTAATCGCCCACGAAGGCCGCCTTGCGCTGTTCCACCACGCGCACCTGCTTCATTTGCTCGTCGGTGTAGCCTCCGTAAATGCCAGCCCGCGGACTTCCCGCGCCGTCGCTCGACACCACGCCCGCAAACCACTTGTCCGGCTGGCCGAAGCATTCGGCGATGCCGTGGTACGCCATAATCTCAATATCGTCCTGGTGCGCGCAGATGCACATGTGCGTCGTGCGCGCCAGCGCCGCCGCCTCATCCAGCCCGTCGGGAACGAAAAAGTCCGTATTGGTCTTATGAAATTGCATGGTGGTCTCCTATTCTTAAATAGCCGGCAGGCTCGCCGCCGCGATCGCCTGACCGTGCCGCTTCTCCTTCTCATCGGGAATGTGGAAGCGCATCCGCGCGGCCACTTCGGGGAATTCCGTTTTGAGAACCTGTGTCGCCACCGAGAGAATCAGGTCGCCGCCCTCGCCCGTCATCACGCGCCCCAGCGCCAGCAAGTTGCGGAAATCGTAGAAATCGGCGTAATGCGCGATGGTATAACCAAAATAGACGCCGATGGTCTCATAAATCTTCCGCGCCCGTTCGTCGCCCGCCGCCATGAGTTTCTGTACCTGCTCCAGCTTGACTGGCAAGGGCATATCTCCGGGGAGATCGATGCCTGCCGCGGCCAGCAACCGCCCCACGGCTTGCTGCGAAAAGTACTGCACGCCCACGCCACGGTCACCGGACCACTCGTCGGCCGGCGCGTCCCCGCGGTAATCCACAGGCACGAACGCCAATTCGTTCAGCCACGTCGTAATCGTGCCTTGCGGCGTGACGAACCCGGCCGCCAGGCTGCTGCCCATGGCAATGCCCAGCACGGCGTTGTCCTCGAGCGCCATCGATCCGGCCAGGGCCGTCACCTCGCCATCGTTCACCACGTCGAACGGAATGCCGCCCCACGCGTCCCGCAACTCGAAAAACAAGCGCCTGATGCGCGTATCGAACAGGTCCCTCGGCACGGAGCGGTAGAGTGACCCGATCCGCACTTCGTTGTTTACGTAGACGCCCGCGGCGCTGCCCCCGATGGCGTCCACGCGCGACAAATGCGCGGCTGCTCGCCGGAGCGAATCGTGTATGCCGTCGAAATGATATTGCGGGTCGGCCTGGGCGCTGGGGTTCCAGGCCGTTTCGTCGCTGAAGATCACCTCGCCGTTGGCGACGGCGGCGCACTTGCGGTCGCTCGCGCCCAGGTCGAAGCCGATCCGATACCCGTCCAGGTGGCGGCCCAACGGCGCCGCCGTCTCCTTCTCCACCGGCGCGGCATCGTATTCGGCGCTCTCGACGGCAAACGGCTTGCTATAGACGCGCTCGCCCATGAACCCGTGGTCGAAGGCGCGCGCGCCTGCTGGAGAGTAAACGGTTCGCAGGTAGCCGGCCAATGCCGGCTCGCCCGCGATGGTAATCCGAAATCCGCCCTTCTGCCACAGGAGGAACTTCGCCAGCCGCTCGATGTAGCGCTGGTTCACGGCGACGTTGGTCCCCGTGTGCGGCAGCACCGCCGCGCCGAACACCGAGACCGAGCCGTCCCCGCGTTCGAGCGCGACCGTCACCTTCCCTCCGCCGCCGCTTTCCCGGACCTTGGCGCGGTAAGCCCGGTTCCATAAGCAGGCCGGGACGAATCCGGGATCGAGGGGCGGAAGAAATTGAGGAGAAATGGAAATCGATGAAGGCATTCGCACAACGATTGTAACTTGTGGCGGCGGCGCAAGCGGTTGCGCTAGGGCGGTTCTGCGCCCGTTTCTCTTCGCCAGCATGCTGTAGCATGGTATGAGAGAATGCGGGGTGAGCGCGCGGCCATTTCAGTTCGAGTGGGACGACGTCAAAGCGGATGCGAATGCACGCAAGCACGGCGTCACTTTCGAACTGGCCTCTACGGTATTCCACGATCCGCGCCTGCTCACCGTCGCCGATTTGGAGCACAGCGAGACCGAGGAGCGCTGGTTCGCCGTGGGCTGCGCCAACAACGGCGCGATACTGTCCGTCGTATACCTTTGGTCCGACGCCGACCCTGCGGCCACCAACATCCGGCTGATATCGGCCCGCGGATCGACGCAGTCTGAAAGGCGACAATATCAGGAGGGATTATGAGCAATCAATCAAGCCAGGACAACGACATGCCGGCCGAGATCGACTTCGGCAAAGGGATACGCGGTCTCCATC
>OBLW0100004895.1_pt1 | contig 10116 bp, 6 predicted proteins | sample 1520161 | NCBI WGS metagenome assembly OBLW01 (sample SAMEA3539309, study PRJEB22396) | soil metagenome | biome: tundra; feature: field; material: soil | place: USA | collected 2010-05 | depth 0.15 m | reverse complement strand
AATCCCGTAGACGATACCGAAATTGACCGCCTTCGCCCGTCCCCGCGTCTCTTTGTCCATCGTCTCGGCCGGCACTCCGAAGACTTCGCTGGCCGTAAGCGTATGAATATCAGCGCCTTCAGCGTAAGCCCGCACCAGCAGCGGATCGGCGCTGAAATGCGCCAGCAGCCGCAATTCGATCTGCGAATAATCCGCCGAAAGCAATTGCGTGCCCTCGGCAGCCGTGAATGCCGCACGAATCTCCCTCCCCAGCTCGGTGCGGATCGGAATGTTTTGCAGATTCGGATTCACAGACGAGAGCCGCCCCGTCGCCGTGGCCGCCGCCATAAACGTCGTATGCACCCGCGAATCGGAATCGGCCAGCAGCGGCAGCGCGTCAATGTAATTCGATTTGAGCTTCGATAGATGCCGGTATTCCAGCACCAGCCTCGGCACTTCGTGCTTTTCGGCAAGCTGCTCCAGCACGTCCTGCGCTGTTGAAACAGCCTTGCCCTTCCCGCGGCTGGCCGGCGCGGGCAAACCCAGATGAGTGAACAGCACCTCGCCAAGCTGCTTGGGCGAGTTGATGTTGAATCGCCGCCCGGCCAGCTCGAAGATGCGCTCGCCCACGCGCCCAAGCTCAATGGCGAAGCGCTTTGAAAGCCCGTCCAGCACGCCAACATCGATGCGCACCCCAGCCCGCTCCATGCGGAACAGCACCGGCGCAAGCGGCAGGTCGATCTCGGCATAAACGCGTTCCACGCCTGCCTTTTCAACTTCGGCCTTCAACGCCGGCGTCAGCGCGTGAATCGCCGCAGCGCCCGCCGCCAGCGTAGACGGCGCAGGCTGCCCATGCCGCGCCGCCACATCCGCCAACGACTGCGTGGAGTGTGTCGGATTCAGCGCGTAAGAGAGCAGCATGATGTCGTCAATTGCGCCTCGCAGGCTCACTCCAAGGCCGCCCAGAACATGCAGCGCCAACTTCCAATCATGTACACGTTTAGGAACCGCCGCATCTTCCAGCAGCGCCCGCAACTCAGGCGTGAGCGCCAGGCAGAGAGCCGTCTCCGGCTTCGCGCAAACGCCAACACTGGAGCGGGTTTTCTTTTCCGCAGCCTCCACAGCGTCAAGCAGTGAGAAGTTCATGGGCTGCTGGGCATCTTCGTTTTCATCCGCGGCTTCGGGCTCCTTTGCATCGAGCGCAAAGGCAAATCCATGCGCCCGCGCCGCTGCATAAAACGCGTCAGCCTGCTCGTCTGTAGGCTCTTCCAGCATCTCGACCAAAGACCCGCCAACCGCGGGCTCTAGCTCGCGCAGCATCGATGTGAATTCAAGCTCGGTAAAAAGTTCGCGGCAGGCCTCGATGTCCGGCGTCTGCGTCTCCATCGCCGTCAAATCCAGCACCAGCGGCACATGACAGTCTATGGTCACCAGCTCTTTGGATAAAACAACGGAGTTGCGGTTCTGCTCCAGCGATTCGCGATAGCTCTTGCGCTTCACCTCCGCCGCCCGCTCCAGCACGGCCTCCACGCTGCCAAACTCCAAAATCAAATCCACGCTGCCCTTGTCGCCAATTCCGGGCGCGCCGGGAATGTTGTCCACCGCATCGCCGCGCAGGGCCATCACATCCACAACCTTCTCCGGCGGCACGCCCAGCGTCTCCATCACACCGGCAGGGTCGAGAATCAGGTTGTCTTTCTGCGGGTTCAGAATCCTCACCCTCGGCGTCACCAGCTGCATCATGTCCTTGTCGCCACTGACGATAAAGACCTCATGCTCCTGCTCGGCGGCTTCGCGGGCCAGCGTGCCAATCACGTCGTCGGCCTCAAAGCCCACAGCCTCAAGAATGGGAATGCGGAGCGCCTCAAGCGCGCGGCGGATATAGGGAAGCTGCCGCCGCAGATCCTCAGGCATGGCCGCGCGCTTGGCCTTGTAGCCCTCGTAGCTCACCTCGTCAAAGCTCTGCGTCTTCCCGTTCCACTTGCGCAGCGGGCCCATCGTCCGCGCGCGCTCGTCGCGAAAGACCTCGCCGCTCATGTCGAAGACCGCGGCAAAGTAGAGCGGCGCAAAATCCTGCCGCAGCTTCTTGATCATGTTCACAAAGACGTAAATAGCCGCCGTGGGCAGCCCCCCGCGCGTGCTCATCGGCCGCGAGCGTTGCATCGCGTGGTAAGCGCGGAAGATGAACCCCATGGTGTCGAGCAAAAAAACGGGCGGCTTGGCTTGGTCAGTCACGCTACAGAGTTTATCAGGGAACAGGAGTCAGGCAATGGCGCAAGATGGAATTGGCAGCAAAGACTCGCTGGGTTTATCGTAGATGCGTGTCCGACCAACTACCGATCCTGACAGATGCTTCGCCTATTGAAGCACCGTACGAGCATGTGCGCGCGTCCGAGCGCATGCGCTGGTTAGAGCTAGCGTTGCTTCTGTCCATCTCATTCGGCCAATATTTTTTCGTGAGCCTGTACACGCTAATTACTGGCCTGATTAATATGGCTGGTTCACAAGATTATCAGTGGGCCTTGACGTTTTTCCATGAGGCGATGGCGCTTCTGCTGTTGGGTTATATCCTTTCGCGCCGCAAGGCCCGGTTTGCGGATCTGGGCTTACGTTGGTCGACCGGCGACTTAATAAGAGGAGCAGGGGTCGCAATCGGGTCCTATTGCGCATACTTTGCGGGCAATGTCATCGTGCATGGCATTCACCGTGCGATTCTTGGAGACTCCCATAGTGGCAACACGGCTCAGGCTATCTTCGGACATCCTGGCTTCTTCGCCATTCCGTTTTTCCTGCTGAACCCTTTCTTCGAGGAAATGATCGTTCGCGCGTATTTGATGACAGAGATCAGGGAACTGACACGGTCCGCGACGCTGGCCGTCGCATTGAGTGTCGCGGTTCAAACCGCATATCACCTCTACTATGGGTGGGAAGGAGCTCTTTCCCTCGGCTTTCAATTTCTTTTTTTCGCGGTGTATTACGCCAAAACCCGAAGGGCCACACCCATCATCGTGGCGCATGGCGTCTTTGATTTAATTGGACTGGCTCGACTTTGGTAACGCGGTTTCCTCAGTCTCAGTCAAAAAACATGCAATCCCCATAGCTGAAGAAGCGGTACTTCTGCCCGACCGCGTGGGCATAGGCGGCAAGCACCCGCTCGCGCACGGCAAAGGCGCTCACCAGCATCAGCAGGCTCGATTGCGGCAGATGGAAGTTGGTGAGCAGCGCGCCCACCAGCCGAAACTCGAAGCCGGGCGAAATGAAGATCTCCGTCTCGCCGGAGTGGTTTTGCAGACGGCAGCCATTTTCTTGCTGCGCGGCCGCCGCGGCGGCTTCCAGCGTCCGCACCACCGTGGTGCCGACGGCCACAATGCGCCGGCCCTCGCTCACGGCGCGGTTGACCGCATCCGCCGCCGCGGCCGAAATCGTATACCGCTCGCGATGCAGCCGGACCTCGTCCAGCCTCTCGACACGCAGCGGCGCAAAGGTACCCAGGCCCACATGCAGCGTGATGCGCGCAACCTCAACGCCCTTCGCAGCCAGCGCCTCTAACACCGCCGGCGTAAAGTGCAGTCCCGCCGTGGGCGCGGCCACCGAGCCGGGCTCCCGCGAAAAGACCGTCTGGTAGCGCTCGCGGTCGGCATCCCCATCGTCCCGGCGGATATAAGGCGGCAGCGGCACATGGCCGATGCGGTCAAGCACAGCGAAGAAATCCTCGACCGGCTCAAAGCGCAGCAGCCGCTCGCCAAACGCGCCGCGCTCCATCACCTCAGCCTCAATCTCAATGGCCCCCGACGGCCCCGGAAACACAAGCCGCTCGCCGATGGCCACCTTTCTGCCTGGCCGAACCAAGGCGCGCCAAAGGTTCTCGCCTGCCGGTTCAGTCAGCATCACTTCGATGCGTCCCGTCGGCTTCTCGCGCTCGCGGCGCAGCGTGCGGTGCGCATACAGCCGCGCTGGAATCACGCGCGTCTCGTTCAGCACCAGCAGGTCACCGGGATTGAGCAGCGAAGGGAACTCCGCAAACTGCGCATCGCGCAAGGCTCCGGTCGCGCGATCCATCACTAACATGCGGCTTGCGCCGCGCTTGGCCGGCGGCTGCTGCGCAATCAGCTCTGGCGGCAGCTCAAAATCGAAGTCGGCAACGCGCAGGCCGCTCATGATCCAGCCTTCTTGAAGTGATGAAGCGCCCGCAGCCGCGCGCATTCAATCGCCGCATTGAGCTCCGCTCTTTTGCGTTCAAAATCCTCTGAGGGTAAATCTGCCGGAACCCGCGTCCACGGCCCCCAACTCACCACAATTCGCGTGAAGGGCTTGGGCACCAGGAACCGGTCCCAGGAACGCATCGTCCAGGCGCGCTCGGGTTCCAGATGAAATGCGCCGATAGGCGCGCCGGTTACTTGCGCCAGCTTGATGGGGCCCATCTTGGTTTGATAAATCGGCCCGCGCGGACCGTCGGCGGTAAAAATGGCTGGGTCGCCGCTTTCGATCACGTGCTTGAGCCCCAGCAGCCCCTCGCGCGCGCCGCGGGAACTCGACCCGCGCACCGCCCTGAAGCCGAAGAGCATGAGGATGCGTGTAATCAACTCGCCGTCGAAGCTGCGGCTGATGAGGATCGTGCCGTGGGTGGTGCGGAAATACACCGTACAGGGCAGCACGCATTGGTGCCAGAAACAGTAAACCTCCGGCCCCGCGCCCTTGCCGAAAAGCAGCGGCGTAACGCCCTCCGCCGCAATCGCCTCAAACCGCCAGGTGCGGCTCACGATCCAAAGCAGCGCCCACACCACGCGAGGCGTCACAGCCAGCACGAACCGCTGGCCGAGGGTAAATCTGGGTTTGTCTTCGCCGGTCACTCCAATGATTCTATCGGAGGGCGAGCTTGCCGAGCCCGTGAGCCGCAAGAGCTGCCCCACCGCAGGTGGTTAGCTATACCGCAGCCAACGCATCAGCTCCGGCAGCGTGGCGCGCTTGCCATGCATCAGAATGCCCACGCGGTAAAGCCGCGACGAGAACCAGAGCACAGCCCAGATGGTCAGAATCATCAGCCCGATGGAGGCAGCAAACTGCCACAGCGGCGGCGTCCCCAAACCCATGCGCGGCAGCATCACAAAAGGCGCTGTCGGCGGGAAGAGCGATGCGGCAATGGCCCAGGCCGAGTCGGGATTGCTCAGGATATACGGCAGGATGCCGAAGCTGACCCAGACGGGCACGGCAGCCATCGGCATATACATCTGTAGCTCCTGGGCTGTCTCGCAGGTGGCGGCCAAACCGGAAAAGAACGCGCTGTAAAGAAAGAATCCCAGCAGAAAGTACACAGGAAAAAGAATGCCCTCGGCCAAAGAGAAATGGATGGCAAAATCGCCGGTAAGCAACGAGGCGGCCAGCGACGAGCCGGCGAGGAGCGTCGCCGCAGCTACCCAGATGGCAATTTGCGTCAGGCCTACAGCGCCCACGCCGAGCAGCTTGCCGGCCAGCAGATCGTCGGGGCGGGCAATGGCCAGCATCACTTCAAAGATGCGCGAACTCTTCTCCTCGATAATCGAGCGCGCCATATCCATTCCGTAGAGCAGAATGGGCATGGTGAGAAGAAACGCCATGCCAAAGGCTTTTTGGAACGCCGCCGTCCCATTGCTCCTGGACGCCTTGCCCTCTTTATTCACCTGTAGAGTGTCAATCGTGACCTGCTCCAGCAGTGTGTCGGCTTCGGCGCGCTTTATGCCGTTCGCGATCAGGCGCTCATGCACCAACCCGTGATTCAAAGCGTTCTTCAGCATCTCAATGAACGTAAAGTCGCCGGCGGATTGCGAGGTATAGGTCGCTGTCGTCGTCCCTGCCGAGTCAGTCTCGATCGAGAGCAGCCCGTCGATGGACTTGCTCTTTACCCGATCCAGCAAGGCCGCGCGATCCTGCGCGCTTGCCGGCGCCGCCGCATCCACGGTAAGCCTGGCGTCCTTGTCCTCCAGCAGTTGACCTCGCACGAAGTTGGCCAGCGGGGCACTGTCGGCGGCAATCACCACATGCTTGCCCGTGCTGGCGTTGCGGCCGGTGAAATAGCTCGCGGCTAGCAGACCGGCAATCAGCAGTGGCAACAGCACCGTGGAGAGCTTGAAGGCCCGCCCGCGAATCTGCTCCAGGTACTCGCGCCGCGCAATCAAAAGAACATTATGCATCGGCCTTGCCTCCCACGGTCTCGATGAATATCTCTTCTAGCGAAGGCTCGACCAGCTCGAAACGATAAATCGTCGCTGCCGCTGCCGCTTCGTGCAGCAGCTTCTGCGCGTCTCCGTGCGGCTTGAGCTTGATCTCCGCGTGGCCTGAAAAATTTCTGGCTTCGGCAATCTCGCCGCTGTTCAAAAAAGCGGAGCTGCCCTCGAACTCGACGATGACGTGGTTGCGCTCGTAACCGGCCTTGATCTCGCGCAAGTTGCCCGCCAGCACGGCCTCGCCGTTGTTGATGAGGCAGATCGAGTCGCAGAGTTTCTCCACCTGGTCCATGCGATGCGTCGAAAACAGAATCGCTTTGCCCTGCTCCTTGAGTTCGAGCAGTGTTTTCTCCACCAGCACGGCATTCACGGGATCGAGGCCCGAGAAGGGCTCGTCCATCACAATGAGATCGGGACCGTGCAACAGCGTGGCGATGAACTGGATTTTCTGCTGCATGCCCTTGGAGAGTTCTTCCGTCTTCTTGTGCAGGCAGTCGGCGATCTCCATGCGGGTGGCCCACGCGACGGCCCGCTTGCGCGCTTCTTCGGCCGCAAGCCCGTGCAACTGGCCAAAGAAGACCAGTTGGTCCAGAACATTCATCTTCTTGTAGAGGCCGCGCTCCTCGGGCAGGTAGCCCACGCGCTCCAGGCTCTGGCGCTCAAAAGGCTTCTCGAAGAGCCTGATTTGGCCCGAGTCCGGAATCGTGATGCCCATCATCATGCGAATGGAGCTGGTCTTCCCCGCACCGTTCGGTCCCAGCAGGCCAAACATCTGGCCCGCCTCAATGGCCAGGCTCAGGTTGCGGACAGCGACCTTGCTCTCGTAGGCCTTGGTCACAGCGGCGAGTTCGACAACTGGCATGGTTTCTCCCGCCGGTCACTTTCAGCAATCTGGGAATGAAAACTGGTGGTGCGGTCTCTGGAGCAGTGTAGCAAAGCCAGCGCAGCGCCAACGGACTGTACTGGAATGAGCCGGAGTGCACATACAGCGTGCTGGCCAGGTGGAATACTTTCACCGCTGGGTGCCTGTGCCATCCTATGCCGTTTCCCATTCGATGCCAGAACCTACCCTCAAGTGTTACAAACGTACTCCAAAGTGGGATCTTTACCCCACAAAAAAAGTAAGCAAAACCTGTACATTGAGGTTATATTGTCAATAGAATTGGCACGGCAAGCGCGTGACTGGGAGATCCCAGGAATGTGAACAGGTCGGGTTGCCTCCAATCGGAATAGTTAAAGTATTGAGCGAGCGGGGCGGCGAGGTCCAGATCGTTTCTCGTGTTCGATCGAAAAGAGTTGGGTTGCCCTGATGGTCCTTTGAGCGAGAAAGTTAGCGTTCGTGGCTGCCAAAATACCGTTTTCTCGTGTAGAATTGGCGTTCGTGCGGTTGTCCGGACTGAAATGGGGAAAAACGACATGGCGACTTTACTGAAAATGTACGATGGCGACTACGATATTCTCAAAACCGAGCCGATTGTCGGGCCAGAGCACAAGCCCCAATCCCTCGCTGAACTCGATGTGCCTCAGGGAGTTCTCGAGGATCTAGCCTTAAAGACGCTCTATCTGTCCGGTTCGCTCTCCGTTCTGCAGCTTGCGGAGAAGACCCGGCTCAGCTTTCCGGTTGCCAACGAACTGTTTTGCCGGATGCGCGCCGAGCTCCTCTGCCAGGTCACTGGCATGACCGGCACCGTGCCTCATATTGCCATCACATCGCAGGGCAGAACGCGCGCCACGGACCTGCTCTCACAGAGTCATTACGCGGGCCCTGCGCCTGTGTCTTTAGAGAGCTATGTGCGGCAGACACGGAAGCAGAGCGTGCAGAATGTGGAAGTGCATGAGGCTGACGTCAAGCGCGCTTTTGCTCATCTTGTCATGGACAACGAAACGCTGCGCCAGTTTGGAACAGCGCTCAACTCCGGGTCCTCGATTTTTCTCTACGGCCCGGCGGGCGTTGGCAAAACCACCATGGCAGAAACCATGTCCCGCGTGCTTGCCGAGGATGAGGTTTGGATACCGTACGCAGTGGAAGTGGATTGCCAGATCATTACCGTCTACGATCCCGCAATTCACAAGCGCGTGGCCGAGTCGGAACCCGAGAACCACGACGATCGCTGGCTGTTGTGCCGTCGCCCCGGAGTTCTGGTCGGCGGCGAACTGACGGGCGAGATGCTCGATCTGCAATTCAACACGACGACAAAATTCTATGTCGGCCCCTTGCAGATGAAAGCCAACAACGGAGTTCTGATCATCGACGATTTCGGTCGTCAGCGGCTTCGTCCCGAAGAGTTGCTCAACCGCTGGATCGTTCCGCTGGATCGCAGAATCGACTTCTTGACTCTGGCCGGCGGCAAGAAAATTGAGATTCCCTTCGAGATGCTCATCGTCTTTGCATCCAACATGGATCCGGCCTCGCTGGTGGATGCAGCATTCCTGCGCAGGATTCAAACCAAGGTGAAGATCGGCGCAGTCTCTGACGACCAGTTCTGCGAAATCTTCCGCCGCGTTGCCAAGGATAAAGGAATCGACTTCGACCCTGGCGTGTTTAGTGTGCTCATCGACTTCATCCGCGGAACCCTGAAACAAGAGCTGCGCTCCTGCTATCCAAGAGACATTGTGAACCAGATCGTGTGGTCTGCCCGCTACGAAGGCAAGAAGCCCTATCTGGATCACGCCGCCATAACCCAGGCGGTGAATGCTTACTTCCTCACAAAGTAATTCAATGTGCATTCCTCAATAAACGCGGCGGCCTCGGTCGCCGCGTTCTTGTTTTTGCGGCTGGTACTACACTTGTCGATCGAAGATTCTGGAGGGAGCAGAGGGCTTCAGCCCTCTGAATGGGTCGTATTTGTAGGGCCTTTAGGCCCGGACCTTCTTCCCTGCCAAAAGCCCGTGGCTGAAGCCATTTTGATTGCAAGCCTGTGTTCAGGAGCCTGAAGGCTCCTGCTCCCTCCGAAAGTATCAAGAACGATATGACCCCGTTCATGAGCCTCACCGGTGGGTTTGTGCCCCCGGACGCGAGCCATGTAGCATCCGTACTGTGCCCGGCCTCGATACTCCAGTCATGTATGTGCGCGGCGTTGGTCCTAAAGTGGCGGAGCTGCTCGCGCCCAAAGGCATCCTCACCGCCGAGGATCTGCTCTACCACCTGCCCTTTCGCTATGAAGACCGCCAGAACCCGCGCAGCCTGGACGAACTCCAAGTGGGCGAGATGGCCAGCGTCATTGCAGAGGTGCGCGGCTCCGCGCTGTTGCGCACCCGCAAGGCGCCCATCTTCGAGCTGACCGTGGGCCAGGGCCGCCTGGCCCTCAAGTGCATTTGGTTCAACGGAACCTATCTGGAAGGCAAGTTTCACGCCGGGCAAACAGTGGCCGTCTTCGGCAAGGTCGAGGCCTCGCGCTCCTCCAGCAACCTCAAGATGATCCAGCCCCAGTTTGAAATACTGCCCGACGCCAGCGACGACGCCGAGACGCGGCTGCTTGAGGTGGGCCGCATCACGCCGGTCTACGAGTCGCTGGGCGGCGCGCGGCTGGCCTCGCGCTGGCAGCGCAAGACCATCTTCAATCTATTGGAAGCCGTGCGCGGCGCGGTGCCGGAGTGCCTGCCGAGGGAGATGCTGGCCCGGTTTGACCTGCCGGATCGCGAGACCGCGTTGCGCGAGGTTCATTTTCCGCCGGAGGGTACCCCTTTTGCCCAGTTGCAGGCCTCCTCTACGGCCGCTCACCGGCGGCTGATCTTTGAGGAGCTCTTCTTCTTGGAGTTGGGACTGGAGCTCAAGCGCCGCCGCATGAGGGAGCGCGTAGGCGTCGGTTTTGAAACCAACGACAAGGTCCGCGAGGCTATCCGCGAAGTGCTTCCCTTTCATCCCACAAAGGCGCAGAAACGCGCGCTGGGAGAGATTGTGGCCGACATGCGCAGCCCCAGCCCCATGCGCCGCCTG
>OBLW0100004894.1_pt1 | contig 10116 bp, 3 predicted proteins | sample 1520161 | NCBI WGS metagenome assembly OBLW01 (sample SAMEA3539309, study PRJEB22396) | soil metagenome | biome: tundra; feature: field; material: soil | place: USA | collected 2010-05 | depth 0.15 m | reverse complement strand
CGGTGAGATCCGCAACCCGCTGGAATTCGCGGCGCTCTCGCCCGGATTCGCCGGCTCCATGACCAACAACCCCTCCTCGCCACCCGCCGGAGCCTTTAAGCTCAGCGGCGGACAACAGGGCGGCGGCGACATTCTTCTGGACGGTTCCACGACCGAGCTGGCATCGGCCAACATGCAGGTGACATATGGCTTCAGCGTCGAGGCTGTCTCCGAGTTCAAGGTCATGACCAACACCTTCGACGCCCAATTTGGAAGCGCAAGCGGGGGCGTGGTCAATCTCTCCTCCAAGCAAGGAACGAACACCTTTCACGGCTCGGCTTACGATTTGCTCAAGAACCGCGTCCTGGATGCCAACAGCTGGCTCAACAACTACCAAAACGCCGTCTTCGGGCCAAAGTCAACAACCAAGCCCCTCGACACGCAGAACGACTTTGGCGCTAGCGTCGGAGGGCCGGTGCGCGTTCCCTGGCTTTACAACGGCAAAGACAAGACCTTCTTCTTCTTCAATTACGAGGGCTTCCGGCAAGTCAACGGCGGCGTATCGTTGCTATCGGCGCCCACGCAGGCCATGCTCGGCGGGGACTTCTCGTCCCTATTAACGCCTTTGACCATCAACGGCCAGAACTTCCAGGCCCATATCCTTTATGATTACTCGACCTGCACTGGCGCCAACCAGGGAAAGACCTGCCAGGCTTATCCAAACAACAAAATCACCGAGTCCCCGGATTCGGTTTTTCTCGCAGCCTCTAAGGTCATGCCCTCCGCCCCCTCCACCGCCACCAGCCCTTACGACAACATTAATGTCAACAGTTCGAACCACGAGCAGGCTGACATGTGGTCCATTCGCATGGACGAGAGCATCAACACGCACAACAAGATCACAGCCAGTTACTTCACCGGTAACATGCCTTACGTAAGCACCTCCAGCCTGGGGCCGCTTTACACCGGCGGCAACACTCAGGGCAACAAGTATCTGCGTCTGGGCTATGACTACTTTATCTCGCCCACCATGCTTAACCACTTCAACGCCGGCTTCACTCGCCGTCATCGCGTCGAGGGCTCGGGCAACGGCGGATATGGCGGCAACTGGGCCACTAAGTTCGGCCTCAAGGGCGTAGGCGACAGTGTCTTTCCTCGCTTCAGCTATAACTATCCTGGCAATGGCATCAACACCCCCAGCGATGGCGCCAGCGCCTTTAACGACAACGTCTTTCAATATGACGACGCGGTCTCGTGGCAGAAGGGCCGTCACAGCTTCCGGTTCGGCGGCGAATTTCGCGCCGCGCAGTTCAACCTGAATATTCTGACCGGCAGCGCCGGCCAGTTCAACTTCACCCAGGGCCCCACCAGCACTCCGTCTGACACCAACTCCGGCTTTGGCTTCGCCAGCTTCTATCTAGGCGCAGCCTCCAATGCGTATATTTCCATTCCCCAGGCCAACGGATGGCGCGTCAAGTATGTTGCCGTCTTTGCCGCCGACGACTGGAAGATCAACAGCAAGCTCACCGTCAACCTTGGCCTGCGTTATGACATGCCAATCCCGGTGACCGAGGCGCAGAACCGTATGTCCTTTGTGGACCCAGCCCTCGCGAACCCGGGGGCGGGCGGCCGTCCGGGCGCTTACGTCTTCGAAGGCAGCGGCACGGGACGCCTCGGCGGCAGCTCCCCGCAGTCGATCTTCAAAAAGGCCTTCGGTCCGCGCGTGGGCCTCTCCTATTCGGTCGATCCCAACACCGTCATCCGCGCCGGCTACGGCATTTACTTCTCCACCCAGCGCGTCGGTGGCTTCGCCGAGAACGACAGCCAGGGCTTCTTTTCCAGCTACAACTACCCCACCGCAGCCAGCCTTCAGACCCCGGTAGTTGTGCTCTCGAAGATCACCGCCTATCCCGGCAAGGAGCCGCCATTCATCGACCCGACGGTGATGAACGGGAATGGCAACGCCCTCTTCATCGAGTCGAAGGTAGACCGCCCCGGGACCATCCAAAACTGGACCCTCGATATTCAGCGCCAACTGCCCTTCCAGACGATTGTGGACGTGGCCTACGTTGGTGGTCATGGCGACCACCTGCAGGCATTCCTGCACGACCCGAACCAGGGCAATCCGGCCAACCTGTCGCGAGGCGCATGTTTGCAAGTCGACATTGCCAACCAGGCGACAAGCCCGGTTTGCGCGGGCCAACCCTTGGTCGCAGCGCCCTATGCCGGGTTCAGCGGCACCGTCTCTCAGGCCCTGCGTCCCTTCCCGCAGTATGGAACCGTCTCGGTGGATTCAGCAACCATGGACGACCCCTTCGGCGATTACACGTACAACGCCATGCAGGCTCAGGTCACCAAGCGTACCAGTGCTGGGCTGACAGTGTTGGCCAGCTACAGCTGGTCAAAAAACCTCACCAATGCCGACTCGGAGTATCCGAGCGAGGCCGGCTGGGAAGGGAACGGGAATGCCGGGGCGCTGAACGTCTACAATCTGAAGGCCGAGAAGGCTCTCAGCTCGTTTGACATTCCGCAACGCGTCGTCCTGGCCTGGACTTACGATCTGCCCTTCGGCAAAGGCAAGCAGTTTGCCAATCAGGGTGGAGTTGTCAACGTGCTGGCCGGCGGATGGAAGATTGCCGCCGTCCAGAAGTATCAGAGCGGCACCCCACTCAGCGTATCCTCGTCGGGCTGGACCTCGGGCATCTTCGCAGGCCCCGAGGGCGCGACCGGCTCTGCACACGGACGTCCCAACAGCGCTAGCGGACAGAAGATTGGCGCGCTCCACGGCAAATATGTCTGGGGCCAAAGCCGCATCTTAAACCAGGCCGCCTTTACTCCGGCCGCCAACTTCACGTTTGGCAACGCGCCTAAAGCCCTTGGGATCCGCGAGTTTTTCAACAAGTCCGAGGACTTCAACGTCACCAAGGCCATACCCATGTTCACCGAACGGGTCCACACCGACTTCCGCGTGGAGTTCTTCGACCTCTTCAACCGGCACCAATTCACCGGCTTTGACACGTCAGTGAGTTGCAGCACCTCGGCGACACAAACCTGCAGCCCGCTGGTCAATACCAACTCAAACTTCGGCAACGCTTCGGGCCTTGCCTATGGCCCGAGAAACATCCAGGGTTCCCTGCGGGTGACGTTCTGACGCCACCGGGCAAACCAGCCCTGTTACGTCTGACGTTCTAAAACAGCCCAACACTCCCGGACCTCTTCAACGAGGTCCGGGAGAATTGCATTTTTACGCGCAACACAAACCAGACAGCAGGATAAGCTCCATTCGAAAAGAATCACCGTACAGAACCACGCAAAGGCATTCAGTGACGTGAAGATGAACTACTATCAATCCATGTTTCGCATCAGCAGTCGGCGATTTCTGGTTTTCGCTGCAGTGATTCCAATTGCATGCGTACTCTCGTCAGGCGGCGCGGCGCAGGTTGTCAGTTCACAAATCCAGGATCAGGTGCAGGAACACTTTCTCACTGCTCAGCAGGCACAGCAGCAGGGCCGGCTTGATGATGCAGTCGCTGAATACAAGGAAGTTCTGCGGCTCCAGCCCCGATTGCCTGAGGTTTATGCAAATCTGGGGCTCGTCTACTACGCCCACGGAGAATTCGAGAACTCCGCAAAGGCTTTTGAGTCGGCTGAAAAGCTGAGGCCCGGGATGCGTGGCGTGAGCCTTTGGCTTGGAATTGACGAAGTGAGACTGAACCACCCGGCGCAGGGTGTGACTCACTTGCGCGAGGCGATTCGACTTGATCCGAAGGAAAAGCTGGCCCAAAGCTGGCTGGGGACCGCGCTGTGGGATGCAGGACAGATGGATGCGGCTTTGATTCAATTGCGAAAAGCTGCCTCGCAGTTTCCTGACGACACCGATCTACTTTTTGCGCTAGGCGAGGCCTACGGCAAGGCCGCCAAGCAGCAGTCGGAACAGCTTCTCGAAGATTCCAAAGGAACAGCGATTTCCGATCGGATTTATGCAAGTGCGTATGCCGCAGAGCGCGATTGGGCCAAGGCTCAAGGCCATCTTCGGCGCGCAGTCGAGCGCGACCCGCACTCGGTCGATGCCCATCTGGAACTCGCGGAGGTTCTTCTTCAGGAAGCGAACCTGCACGCCGCGCAGATGCAGTTGGATCATGCGGCGGCATTAGCGCCGAGTTCTGCTGCCGTGCTGGCTCGCAGTGGAGAGTTGTTGGTTCTTGCCGGAAAACAAGCAGAGGGCCTTTCCCGGATTGATCAAGCCCTGCAAAGAGACCGGAGCGAGGCGCTCGATGCGTTGGGTCTTCCTGTGAATGACAGAATCAATGGCAACAGTGCAGGCGCGGCGCTTCTTGCAATGTGCCGCAAAGCAGCTGAAAATTTAGACGCGATGCAGACACCAACTCCTGCAGGAGAGGTTGCACTCGCAGCCCTTTATGCGCGGTCAGGTGACATTGACGCCGCTGAGCAGGCCTACAAGCGGCTCACCCCTGCTCCGCCAATCCCGCGGTCGACTGCCAGCGCTTTCGCCCAGGCGAAGGATGCGTTGCACGAACATCACTATGACGTTGCCGAGGCCGCGCTTCTTCGCTGGCTGGCGATTCATCCCCGTGATTTTTCCGCACGCTATGAGCTGGTTGTTGCCCGGCGTCAAATCTCCAAGGAGCAGATTGCACGTTTGCTTGCTGTAGCGCCGGATTCTTATCACGTGCATCAACTCCTCGGCCAGCTTTACGTCGACCGCGAGGAAGATGACAAAGCACTCACGGAGTATCTTGCCGTTGCTGCGGCGCGACCTAATCTCCCCGACGTGCACTTCTGGCTCGGTCACCTTTATTGGAAGCATGGCGATGCAGACCACTCGTTAGTGGAGTTGACGCGGCAATTGGAACTCGACCCCGGTCATCCCGAGGCCAACGGAGAACTTGGCGCCGTGTTGGTGGCCGAAGATCGCATCGAGGAAGCGATTCCGCATCTGGAGTTGGCGATACGCAGCAAGCCTGATCTTTGGCCGGCCTACTCGCAATTAGGGCATGCGTACGCAACCCAGAAGAACTACGCCCGCGCCGAGGAGATGCTTAGACGGGGGCTCGCGCATGACCATGATGGCTCCTCGCACTATCAGCTTGGGCAGGTTTTGCGCGCGGAGGGCAAGACTGCTGAGGCCGCTGAAATGTTCGCCCAGGTGCGCGCCATCAAGAGCGAAGCATCTGCCTCGCCCTCCAGCGAAGAACACACCGACGGTGCGGAGAAGCAATGAAGTGGTATTGGACCATCGCACCGGCGATTCTTTTCTTCGCCCTCGCTTCTTCATTGTGGGCCCAACCCACGGAATTGGACCAGGGTGTGACGCTGATCCGCGAGGGACATTACGATCAGGCGTTGATCAAGCTGGAGGAAGCGCATCGCGCTTCGCCGCGCAATGCCACGATTGAAAACCTGCTTGGAATCACAGAGACCGAACTCGGTCACCCTGACGCAGCCGCCACGCACTATCGCAGCGCGATTCGCCTTGACCCGTCCCAGGCTGGGCCGCACCGCAATCTTGGCTTCAATCTGCTCACTGCGAAGGACTATGCCGGTGCGGAGCCGGAACTGCGTGAGGCTTCCCGCCTGAGCCCCGGAGATCCCTTTGTCCACTACTATCTATCACTATTGGCGCTCGACACGGATCATGATGCTGAAGCTGTGGAACAGGCCTCCCATGCAGGCCAATTGATTGACAACGATTCGGAAGCCGGCGCAGGTTTGGTCGAAGCGTACATTCGTCTTCGGCGCGTGAATGACGCCACCACTCGAATCAGGAGTATGGAGGAGACCAACCAAGTTTCATCCGAACGAGAGTATTCGATCGCTGTACTCCTCAGCCGGCACGGGTTCTATGAGCAAGCGGTGCATTGCTTCCAGCGAATTGCAAAATTAGAGCCGTCATGGGGAAATCGTTACAACCTTGCGCTGGCGCTACTCTACGACGGCCAGCCGGCGGAGGCATCAACGCTTCTTAAGGCACTGCACACAGAACGGCCAGTACATGCAGACACACTCATGTTCCTTGGTTCGGCGTTCGAAGCGCAGCAAAAGATGCCTGAGGCTTTGGAGGCTTATCGTGCTGCCGCGGTGGCCGACCCCTCCAATCCAGATCGAACTCTGGATTACACCCGCTTGTTGATGGACATGGACCGCTACGACGAAGCGATCGAGTTCATTCAAACGAACATGGTGGAAACTGCCGCACCTTCACCTCTGAAACTGCGCCTCGGCGCAGTGGAAATGATCAAGGGAGACTATGTCGCTGCACGCGAGGCATTCCAAGCCGCACTGGCTGAAAACCCGGAACTCGATGCTGCATATGTTGGCCTGGCACAAACCTACGCACGCCAGGCAAATGACACTGAGGCCATTCGTATCCTTGAAGCGGCGCGTGCCAAGAGACCTGGCCGTTACCTGCTGGAGTATTACTTCGGTCTGTTAGCCAGTCGCCTGGGCCGAGAGCAGGAGGCTCTTGGTGCACTGAAGCAGGCAGCACAATTGGAGCCCAACTCTCCTGATCCTTCTCTTGAACTCGGAAAGCTCTACGCTTCCAGGGAGGAATGGCCAGAGGCTCGACTGGCGTTTGAACATGTTATCGAGTTGAATCCTCAATTTGCAGCGGGTCATTATCAGTTGCGCCGGGCCTATGAACATCTCGGGCTCCGAGACAAAGCCGAACAAGAAGCGCAGCAAACTCAAGCACTCATAAGCAAACAACAAGAAGATACACTACGCAAGCAACGGGAACGAGGTGGTAGTTTCCAACCCCAATCCTCAGTTGCGACTTCCAACCAGCCATAAACTTGAAGACGAGTCATGAATCGCACGGGCTATTTGGCTGCGCTCTTCCAAGTATGTTTGCCGCCCGGGAGGACTTCCTGCGGGACGTCCAACTCATCGATGACTATTCGCGTCGACCGGCGGAATCGCTCCAGACGAAGACGCGACCACACAGGGTGTGCCGCCGCACAGCGCACCCACAATGCCTTTTCCTTCGGTGATCGTGTAAATGCGGTCCACGGCAGGCAGTTTGATCGTTTCCTTAGTCCCGGAGCGCCAATGGATCTCAACCGTCCCGGCATCAATTGCGTCGCCGAGGCCAAAGTGCAGGCGTCGGTCGTTCGATGAAATGTAACTGCCACTGGCCAGAACGTCCTGACGCTGGCGCATCCCGTTCGCTGTCAGAAATGCGGTTGCGCAGGTCGCATCGCGAGGGCTTTTGGGCCCGCCCACCAACTTCATCTCCACCCAGTGATGATGATCGGGATTTACATTACGGAGCAATACGGGCGGGCCATCAATTGGGTTGATGATGACATCGATCTTGCCGTCGTTGAAAAGGTCGCCAAAGGCCGCACCACGCGCCGGAATGACTGCTGCCAGACCCGATCCCTTAACCGGAGGAATATATTCGAATTTCCGCTTTTTGCCAGTTCCGTCCGGGACGTTGTGAAAGAGCAACGGGCGTTCGGCGAAGGTCGTGCCCCAATCGTGCTGGTCCACCTGCGGATAGACGTTGCCGTTGACCATGAAGAGATCGAGCCAGCCGTCGTTGTCGAAGTCTAGGAATCCATCGCCCCAGCCAACAAAGGGGATCGTGACCTGTGCAACGCCAGCCTTGTAGCTCACATCTGAGAAATTGGCGTCGCCGTCATTGTGGTAAAGCACCTTGTAGTCGTCGCCAAAGTCTGTAACGAAGAAGTCAACCCGGCCATTGTTCTCGTAGTCGCCCTCAGCAATGCCCATGGAGGCGATCTCGCGTCCATCGCTATTCAGCGCGAACCCCGAGAAATAGCTCCGGTCTTCGAACGTACCGTCACCCTTGTTTATGTAAAGAAAATTAGGCTCCGAGTCGTTGCCCACGACAAGGTCCGGCTTGCCGTCGTCATTTATGTCCACAAAGATCGCCGTGAACCCGTAATAGCGTTCCTTGTCCTCCACCCCAGCCTTTACGGTCACGTCGGTAAAAGTTCCGTCGCCGTTGTTGTGGAACAGATGGTCGGGCTCGCCTTTCAACCCGCGCGGTCCGCAGTTTACTTCAACACCCCGATACAGGCAGCTGGAGTATCCTACTGCCTTGGAACGGGAAATCGGCGGGTTGTCCCGATCGAAATGAACATAGCCGGAAACATATAAATCCAAAAGACCGTCGCCGTCGTAGTCTCCCCATGCCGAGCCGGTCGACCAATTGCCTAGCTCTACTCCGGCCTTCCCGGCCACATCAGTAAATGTTCCGTCGTGATTGTTGTGGTAGAGGCGGTTCTTGCCGTAGTTGCCGACAAATATATCGGGCCAGCCGTCGTTGTCGTAGTCGGCAATGCTGACGCCATATCCCCAGCGGTCGTTCGCTACGCCTGCCTTGGCGGTCACATCCGTAAATGTTCCGTCGTGATTGTTGTGGAACAGGGCTGCGTGCGGCGGTTCCTCCTTGCCGTCCAGCGCATTAAAGGTTGAACCGTTCACCAGGTAGATATCCAGCCAGCCGTCATTGTCGTAGTCGATAAGGCCCACGCCAGAACCATTGGTCTCGACGATGAAATTCTTCTCCGGCACTCCCATTTTGTGACGCCAGCCGGAGAGCCCCGCGGCTTTGGTAATGTCCTCAAAGACCACTGGCCCCGAATCCACAAATCCGCCCGCAGTGATTGGCCGCTTCTGCTCGTCGTAGACTGGAGCTGCCCCGATGCCGCCGGCGATGCCACCCATACTTTGCGGAGCTTTGGACTGTAGCGGCTGCTGTGGTTCCTGTTGTTGGGGTGCCGACTGTGTCCAGGAAGCGACCGACGTCAGATGTATTACGATCAGGACGCTTAAAAAGAGTCGGCGAAAACTTGGCAATGAAATTCCTCCGATGCTTTGGGTGTACCCCAAATTATACGGTTGAACGACAGCATGTTGAGTATCGGCTGAACGTGTCTTTGGGCCAGAGATCACGTTGACGTCACTGCCGTGTCCTTCCGTGCGCGGCCTTCAGGAACCTTAGAGGGGGGCTGTTTGCGCTATAGGGAGAGGCATATGCTCGTAGTCGTCGGTATACCTCGCCCCATCGGCCGCTTCGTTTCTCTAAATTTGCCGCTGTATATCGCCGTATAGTCAGGCATTTGACGGTATAGGACCACCACCGAGGGCTCAAAATCCGCAGGCCGCAAGGTCGTCGGGGGCAAGTCCCCCTCTGGGCGCCAATTAACGATATTGTCTTCAAAGCCAAGGCTGGTACCGTGAAGCGTGCAACTGGCCGCCTTGGCCAAGGGTGTCTTCCGCCGTCGGAGGCGTTTGAGCTCCAAGAAATGAAATCGAGAGAAGCAGAAACATGGAAGGAAGAAGAAGCTTCATGGTGAAACAGCATACTGCGAATGGTTGGCATTGTGCAGTGCTAGAATTCCGGGCAAGATGAGGAATCGAACGTCAGCGTGCATCGTGCTGCTCTTCTCTGCCTTCACTCTCAGCGCACAAACTCCCTCAGAGGCCGTGCCCAGGCAGCTCGCGCAACCCTCTGTGCCGCATTTTCGAGACGTTTCGTCGGAGGTCGGACTTCGCACTCTTCCTCACACGAATCTCGACAGGCGCTACGTCATCGAAACGATGAGCGGCGGAGGAGTTGCCTTTCTGGATTGCGAAAACAACGGCAAATTGGACATCGCCGTGGTTAACGATTCCTCAATCGACCGCTACCTTGCTGGCGGCGATCCCATGATCACGCTCTACCGGGAGGACGGCGACGGGAAGACACTGCACTTCACTGACGTCACCGCAGCCGCGGGGTTGACAACCAAGGGCTGGGCCACCGGGATTGCCGTCGCCGATTACGACAACGACGGGCTTCCTGATATTTATGTCACCGGCTACGGCCACAATGTGCTCTATCACAATCTAGGCGGCTGCAAATTCGCGGACGTCACGGCAAAGGCGGGCGTTGGCGGCGGAGGCTTTAGCGCCGGAGCCGCCTGGGCTGACTACGACCGTGACGGATTTGTGGATCTTTACGTTGCCCGCTATGTGTCCACCGATCCCCGGCATCTTCCCGACCCTCAAAAGACGGTATACAAAAACGCACTCACCGAACTGCCAGATAAGATGCCCGGCGAAACCAACCTCCTCTACCGCAATCGGGGCGACGGAACCTTT
>OBLW0100004893.1_pt1 | contig 10118 bp, 3 predicted proteins | sample 1520161 | NCBI WGS metagenome assembly OBLW01 (sample SAMEA3539309, study PRJEB22396) | soil metagenome | biome: tundra; feature: field; material: soil | place: USA | collected 2010-05 | depth 0.15 m | reverse complement strand
CGAGATCTACACTCTTTCCCTACACGACGCTCTTCCGATCTCGTAAAATCCGGGTTGGTCCGGTAGAATCCGGATTGAACGTCGGGAATGAAAAGGTCAGTGCGCTTTCCGTAGCCCGCGATCCGCAGCGCTGCCTCGGACGCGAGGACGAATACAAGCGGACCTCCCACCATCAGCAGGCAGCGCGGCAGCCAGCGGGAGCCGGCCGAAGCCTTGGCCCGGCCGGAACTGCGGGTGTTGGATTGTGGGTTCAGGCCCAACTGCAGGACGTCGTCCCCTGATGGCCAGGATAAGGGCCTGACCTTCGGACGACGGCGGAGCTTGGACGGCCGCCAAGGCGCCTACAAACGAGAAACCCAGCCGACGGCCTTGGCCGTTGGCCGGGTCTCCGGGAGCCGGGGCCCTGGCAAGGAGTTCTCGAACTCAGAATCTCGTTGCGAGCGAAGCCGTGAACTTGCGCGGCTGCAGGAAATAATAATTGGTGCCCTGGACCATGCCGGAAGGGTTCATATTGTAGTTCGTGAAGACCAGGTTCTTGTTGTCGGTCAGGTTGTCCACGTTCAGCTGATAGGTGACTTGGATTTTCCTGCCCATGGCATGGTAGCTGGTCGAGTACTTGAGGAAGGCTATGTACGTCGTATATGCGGGCGAGAACAGCAGGCCACCCGTCGAGGTTTCCTGGGGGCCCAGGGCCGTGGCGCCGGCCCCGATAGTGAGCCCCCTGACCGCCGTGGTGGTAAAAGTATAGGCGGCGACAAGATTGAACGTCGACTTGAACTCGCCCTGGTTGGTTGCGGGAATGGACGTGTTAGTCAGCGTCTGCTGTGCGTTGGCGAGATCCACCTTAACCTGGCCGTCGAGATTGGTGCCGCCGTTTGCGATCGTGGACCATTCGGTCAGGTGGGCGTTGAAATACGCCCGACTGTTGGGCAGATCATTGTTCTCAACCGACTTGGGAGCCGAGTAATTCGCCTGAAAGCGCCAATTCGGCGTGGGATTGGCCACCGCTGAAATCTCGTAGCCGGAGTCCTTGAGGTCTTCCGTGTCGGCATAGTTGAATTGCGTCTGCAGATTTGGTGCCGTACCCGAAAGGACACCCACCGGGCCGATGTCCGTCGCGGTTCCGCCGGCCTTGTAATAGTCGTTCCAGATGCCCTGGATTCCTATATTGTCGTTTGTGACGCGCCCGTGAGACTTGTCCTCATAATAGTCGGCCGTGATGTAATACCTGCCATCATCGGTCGAAAAGCGCAGGCCGAGCGAGTTCTCCTTGCCTGTCGCCGCACCAAAGTGGGTTCCTAAGAGGCTGGGGGACGTGCCGCCGCCGATCGGAGTTAGGTTCTCCGAGAAGTTATACACCGCTGAAATCTCCTTGGTGATCTTGCCCACGAGTCCGGCCGAGTAGGTGTATCCGGCGTCGTTTTCGAACGAGTAGCCCTGGGGATAGGGCAGGTTGAATGGCGGGCGGACGCTCTGGAGCAGGACGCTCGAATATTCGTCGCGCCGGGCGCCCAGGGTAAAGTTCAGGCGGTCATCCCAAAGGCGGGTCTGCGAGACCGCGCCGATGGATTTTGTCTCCTCGCTCAGATCGTGATCGAACCAGTTGAACGGTAGCGCCTGATATACGATCGGCTGTCCGCCCCAGGCGGCGGGCAGGTTGATCGGGGTGTTCGGCGAATTCCAATACTCCCGGGCCCAGATCATGTCTTGCGTCCAGTTGTTGCTGTTCCACGGAAGGGGATAGTTCGCATAGCTGCCGTTGTACTCGCGGGTCAGAAGCAGGTGCAACAGATCATCCCCGGACAGACTCAGCCATTCCTTGACGGGAACGTTGAAGACATTCGTATCGAAGTGGTAGTTAAGCTGCGCGCGGAACTCGTTCGCGCTGTGGTCCTGGATCTGTTTGTCCAGGAACATGTCGGAGTAGAGCTTGCCAAATTCAGGATTGGGCATGCCGTTCGGCATCTGTTTGTTGATGTCCACGGAGACGTTGGTCGGGGACTCAAAGTTCTTGGACTCCTGGGTGTTCGAGAAGCGAAACGCGGACAACTCGAACTCGCAGTTGGAATTGATCTCCTGGTCGAAATATGCGCTAAGCGTGTAGTACTTTACCGTATCGGTGCCATCCTTGGGGCCGACCGTGAAGTCGCGGTTCGGCAGCGCGGGCAGGATTTCCGTTCCGGTGCCCGAGGGCCAATAGCCCGGATTCTGAAGCGAATAGGCGCTCGGCCTCAGGATGGCCGTGGTGTAGAACGGTCCGTCCCCGAGTCCCGTGCCCCGGAAGCCGGCGCCCCAGTTCATCAAGGTTCCCTCGGAGGGAATCCAAAGCTGGAAGGAGGCGGGGCCGCCCCATTCGGCCATCGACTGGTAGGAATTGGAGGGCCCGCTCGGCGCAACGCCCCACGCTGGGGAGGCGGTCTGCCCGTTCCACTGGGAGTACTGGTCGCTTATATTCTCGGCGTACTGGGGAGTGATGATCTTGTATGCCTCCACATCGAATCGCAGGGAGGACAGCTTGGAGATATTGAAGGTGGTCGCAACGGATGCGCCCCAGCTCTTGATCTCGTCCTCCTTGCGCCAATCCTCATCCCGGTCGACCATGAGGTTAACGCGGACGCCAAGGTCGTCCTTGTGGAAAATTGAGGCCAATTGATTGACATCCAGGGCCGCCCGCGCCCCGCCATAGCTTGTCACCGAGAGGTCAAGCTCCGTGAAATCCTTGTTGAAAACCGGTTTCTTGGTGTAGGAGACAAACACTCCGCCCAGGTTGCCCACGCCGAACAGGATCGAGTTGGGCCCGAGATCGAGCTCGATGCGGTCAACGTTGAAAGTGTCCTTGATGGCGTAGAGAGGGAAATAGTTGACCGTCTGAGGCGTCCCGCCCTGCGGGCCGGCCCCTGCGCCACGAAAATTGTTTGCCCATGCGTTGAACTCATTGCCGCTTCCGACATTCGGCGCAAAATTCTGGGGAACTGCATTTATCATCCACTTGAGCGCGTCCGTGGTGTTCGTCAGCTGCAGGTCGTCAATAAACTGTCCGGTCAGCGACGAAACGGTCGTGGGGGTGATCGAGAGAGGCGTGTTGTTTCGCCCTCCGGCCAGTGAATTGACGGCGACGTAGCCTACATCCGTCGATGTATCGACGGTGAACGCATTGAGAACGACCGGCGCCTCGTTTGCCGCCTGGGATTGATCGGTTGCGCCGCCGCCCGATTGGGAGGTTTGTGCCTTCAACGAGGCACCCAGGCCGAGCGTCAGCAAGAGGGCCAACGCATATCTGCTAGTTTGTAATGTTTGCATTTGGTGGACGGTAAGGACGGACGTTTGGTGAATCCGCTAGGTCTTCTCGCAACGCGAGAAACGCTGAACAGGGGTTGGGGTTCCGCGCAAAATTGGATGACAACATTGTCATTGCAATCAAAAAAACGGACAGCCCCACTTTTCCACTCTACGTCCGACACCGCTCACTTTCAGTATGCGCAAACGTTATCAAAGGATCGGGCGCTGCCAGCCGCCGGGGCAACGCGCCAGGATTTCGCGCCTAGCGCTTGGAATCGCTATCGGGCGAGAAGCCGATCGCGGCGAGCGCCGCGCCGATTTCAGGGTTTGCCATGAAATGCCTCCATGCGAGTCCGGAGCGGTAGTTCTCGATCATGACAACGATTTGCGCCTGGTTGAGCCCCATCCAGACGGGTTGATACCAATTTTCCGTCTCGTTGAAGCCGTCGTAGAAGCCGTAGATGCCCCAGGTCTTTGCGCCGAGATCCCTGTAAAAATGCTTGAGGGCGGCCATGGACTCCTTCGGCGTGTAGGGAAACTCCCCGAGTGAGGCCGAGCAGCAGATGGTCCCGTTGTCCGCGTTCGGCTGCGGCATGCCGCCGCCGGAGTTGATGCCGGCGGAGAGCCCCCAGCAATCCGGCCCATAGCCCTTGAAATGCTCGGGATTGTCGGCGCAGTAGGCGCGGTTGATCAGGGCGATACTGCGGTTGTTGCGGAAGTAGTTTGTGAAGCGATCCCTTTTTCCGCGCGGGTCGAAGCCCAGGAACGAGAATTGCGTGAAGAAAAGGGCGCCACCGGAACCCTCCCCGACGTCGAGCTTCATGCCATAGAATTCCCGTCCGTTGGCATAGTGGTCGCCGATGGTGGTGCGGCTCCAGTTCTGGCGGTACTGGACGGCCATGTCGGACTGGCCAGCCCATCCCGAGTAATACAGGCTCGCGGGAACCGGGTGGGTCGGCGACGCGATGGCGAGCAGGTAGGCGATCATCGTTTCGTTCCAACCGACCAGGGGGTGGCCGATGTACCAGCCGTGGTCGGGTGACCAGTGCCAATACAGGACGTTGCCTTGAGGGCTGCGCCGGTACCAGTCCCACTCAACCCCTCGCCAGAGTGATGTGATCGTCTCGCGGATCTCCCGCTCAGCGGGCGTGTCGCCGGCGAAATAATGGCGCGCGGTAAGCAGGCCCTGCATGAGGAACGAGGTTTCCACGAGGTCGCCGCCGTCGTCATAGCGGCCGAAATAGGGGATGACCTTCCCCGTCCGGCCGTCCAGGAAGTGCGGCCAGACACCGTGAAAGCGGTCGGCACCCTTCAGGAAGCGGGCGATCCTGAGCATGCGGTCGGCGCCCTGTTCGCGGGTCACGAATCCCCGGTCGATTCCGACGATGAGCGCCATCGTCCCGAACCCGGAGGCTCCGAGGGCGACCAGGTTCTGGTCGCCCGGCAGGATTTCCAGGGCCATTCCGGCCTTCGGATGGCCTCCCTCCCAGTAGTAACGGAAGCAGCCCTCCTGAACCATGGTGAGAAGCTCGTCGTCGTTGAACTTGCGCGTCGTGGCCGAAACCACGGCGGACCTTGGGGACTCCGAGCCGGTGTTGGACACGGCGCTGATTTGGTAAAATGCCTTCTGCCCGGGCTTGCCCACAAAATCCGTATAGCGGTCAAAGTTTCCCTGCTGTATCCCGATCGGATCGTACGCGGTCCCGTCACGGGAGCGGTAGATCTTGTAGCGGAGCACGTCATCCCTTTGAGCCGGCGCCCACATCAAGTCGAAATGGCGCTCGCCCGCCTCGATCGCGAGGCCCGTGGGCGCCGCGGGCGCAGGCAGCGCGGCGGCGTTGCTCCAGCCGATCTGGACATCGTCGATGAATAGGGTGTGCGTCCTGCCGTCGTCCAGCCCCTGCTCGAACACGACGGCCGCCAGGCGGCGCATGTCGAATCTGTCGTCATCGGTGCTTCGATAAATCGCACGGAACTTGGCGATCGGCAGCCGCAGCTCGGTCCACTGGCCCGGCGGCAGGGCCGCGCGACCGATGAGGAGGTTGATCGTGAAGGTCCCCGCGCCGTCGGCGTCCTCCAGGTGGATGCGGGGCGCGTCGTCGGGCGACAGCCCGTCGGCCGAGAAGCACCAGAACGAGACGGTGTCCCCGTCAAAGTCGTTGATGAGCCCGTAATGGGCGCGGGTCTTAAGCGTCGCCCGCCAATCGCCCCCGGTCGCGGACTTCCAAGTCAGGCGCAGGGAATCTGGCGCAATGACGAAGTGCGCGGTGTCCAGGGGAATCCTTCCACCGACCAGGTCGACCGCGCTCGGAGCCGTCACAGTGCCCTCGCTCCGGTAGTAGGACGTCGCGGGAAGGCTCTGATCGAAGACTACGTGGCGGTCGTAAGTCGACTCGGCTAGCCCTCGCTCGGAGGCGGACAACAACGGGCAGAAAAGAAGCGTGGCGATGGCATGAGCGCGCATTTGTCGGGGAGCAAGGAAGGGGGACGCGGGGAAGCCTCTTTTTGATTGTGGTGCAAATGTTGTCAAAAAGATACTTTGCCGCGCAGGAACCCCTTGACTCGGCACCTGCCGTGTCCGCGATATAGATGGCAATCATGCATCGAAATCCCTCGATCGTCCTTGTTCTCGGCTGCCTGATGGCGTGGGCCGCGCAGCCCGGAAGGATCTCCGCGCAGAGCGCGGACTTCATGCCGCCTCAGACTAGGGAGCGGGTCGACGCCCTGCTGGGGCAGATGAGCCTCGAGGAGAAGGTCGGCCAGCTGAACCAGCTTTCGACGGGCTCGCTCACCGGCCCGCAGCGGATTGTCGAGAACGGCGACGAACTTATCAGGAAGGGTTGGGTGGGCGGCATCCTCAACGCCGTCACTGCCCGCGAGACGAATGCCTATCAGAAGGAGGCGATCGAGGGGTCGCGGCTGCGGGTGCCTATCCTGTTCGGGCTCGATGTGATTCACGGCTTCCGCACGCTCTTTCCGATTCCCCTGGGCCTGTCCTCGAGCTGGGATCAGGACCTGGTGGCGCAAACGGCGCGCTACGCGGCCGGGGAGGCATCGAGCCAGGGCGTCCGATGGACCTTTTCGCCGATGGTGGACATCGCGCGCGACCCGAGGTGGGGGCGGATCGCCGAGGGCTCCGGTGAGGACCCGTACCTCGGGTCCGCATTGGCGCGCGCCTATGTCCGGGGCTATCAGGGGGAGCGTCTGGACGACCCGGCCTCCGTCGTCGCATGCGCCAAGCATTTCGTGGGATACGGGGCGGTGGAGGGGGGGCGGGATTACAACACCACGGAAATTTCGGAGCGTACGCTGCGGGACGTGTACTTGCCGCCGTTTCACGCGGCGGTCGTCGAGGGTGCGGGAACCATAATGTCCGCGTTCAATGCCATCAACGGGACGCCGGCGAGCGCCAACGCCTTCACGCTGACTCAGGTTCTGCGGCGGGAGTGGAATTTCCAGGGGTTCGTCGACAGCGACTGGACCGCGGTGCGGGAAATCATGCTTCACGGCATTGCCAACGACGAGCGGACAGCGGCGCTCAAGAGCTTTATTGCCGGGGTCGACATGGACATGCAGAGCGACATCTTCTTGCGCTACATACCCGGGCTGGTCCGCTCGGGAGAGGTGCCGGTGAGCCGCCTTGACGAGGCGGTCCGCGGAATCCTGCGCGTCAAGTTCGCACTCGGCCTGTTCGACCATCCCTACGTGGTCGAGCCCGGTGCCCCCAGCGCCGCCGCCGCCGCCGCGGGCAACGCCCTCGCCCTTCGGGCGGCGGAGGAGTCGTTTGTGCTCCTTGAGAACCGAATCGTCGGGGACACTCCGCTGCTTCCCCTCGCGGCGGCGTCAGGCGCAAGAATAGCGTTGATCGGCCCGCTGGCGGACAGCGCCAAGGACATGCTGGGCTCCTGGTCATGCCAGGCGGTGTCGGGCGACATGGTGACCTTGCGCAGCGCCTTGTCCGAGCGCGCTGCGCGCCAAGGGATGCGCATGTCCTTCGCCCGGGGGACGGACGTCTCCGGCCCATCGGATTCGGGGTTTCCCGAAGCGCTGGAGGCCGCCAGGAACGCCGACATTGTCGTGCTGGCCCTGGGAGAGAGCGGACGCAGCTCCGGCGAGGCTTCCTCGAGATCCGATATCAACCTTCCCGGAAACCAGGAGAAGCTTCTGGAAGCCGTCGTGGGCACGGGCAAGCCCGTCGTCCTTGTTGTATTCAGCGGACGGCCACTTTCGATTGCGTGGGCCGCGAAGCACGTTCCCGCGATCCTCATGGCCTGGTTTCCCGGAACGCAGGCGGGTCCGGCCCTCGTGCGCGCGCTCTTTGGAGAGGCCGAGCCGGCCGGGCGCCTTACCGTTTCGGTGCCTCGCTCGGTCGGCCAGGTGCCGATCTACTACAACCATATGAACACGGGCAGGCCGCGCTCCGATCCAATCGGCATGGGCGCGTACAAGCCTGATCCCTATTATGTCACCGGCTACATTGACGAGACAAACACCCCGCTTTATCCCTTCGGTTACGGGCTGACCTATACATCGTTCAGCTATTCCGCCGTCCAAGTGAGCGCGGCCAGCGCGAGCGCGAAGGCGATCAACGAGGGGCAATCGCGGCTGACAGTCAGCGCCGAGGTCCGCAATACCGGCAAACGGGAGGGCACGGAGACGGCGCAGCTCTATATCCGGATGCGCGGAACGAGCGTCGCGCGTCCCGTGCGGGAGCTTAAGGGTTTTCAACGCGTTCATCTGGCCCCGGGCGAGAGCCGGCGCCTGGAATTCAACCTGGGGCGCGAGGAACTCTCGTTTTGGAACGCCGAGATGAGGTACGAAGCGGAACCCGGTTCCCTCTACGTTTGGGTGGCTCCAGACTGCACGCAGGGCGCGCCCGCGAAGGTGGAGCTGACGCAGTAGGCTTCAGTCCGGCGCCTAGGCGGGCCGCCGTGGGCTGGATTCGCCTGGTGCCACGTGTGGGATGGTCCTTCCGGGAAATGGCGAGGGCGCCCGGGGTCGGGAACGACCTGCGTCAAAGCTCGACGACGATCACGTTGTCGCCGGGCAGGAACAGCGCCTTCAACGCGTCCTCCGGAAAGCGCAGGCCCCCGGTGCGATACGGATTGGACTCGCGCCGCCCCCCGGTGAGCTTCACCCCGTTCACGCTCACCGAATTCGGGGCGAATGCCCCGCCCTTCACCCGACAGCGAATTTCCACGGCACGGCCGCACAGGGTCACGCGGGCGGAGAAACCATCGAGGCCCAGCGGCAGTACTGGATCGAAGACCACGTCGCCGAACGACTCCCGCAGCCCGAGCAGGCAGGCGCGGATCGCGTGGATGAACAATCCCGGGCCGCTTGAATAGAGCCGCCAGCCCCCGCGGACGCGCACGGCTCCGGTCCGCAGTTCCTTCCAATGAGCCGCCGCCTCGTAGCGGTCATGGAAATCGGCGTCCGAGCTGGAAAAATACACGTTGCTCTGGCGGTGCATCGCCTGGGAGACGACCTCCTTCAATCCCACCGGGTTCACCACCTGCAGGGCGCGCCAGAGACGGTCCGCATCCCCCAGCTTCGCCATGGCTTCGGCATAGCGCAGGTGCGCATGGACGTATTGCAGCCCGATTTCGCGGCCGACATTCGCCGCCGTGTCAGCCCGCTTGAAGAGGAGCTCACGGCCGCCGCGATAGGCCGCCGGCTCGCTCATCAGGCGCACGCCGTCGGGATACAGGAGTTCCTGGTTTACGATGGCCATATGCCGGGAAGCCTCCTGCGGCGTGAAGAGCTCGGCCAGGATCGAACGAGTCATCGGAAGCAGCCGGTAGCGAATGCCGGTCACGGCGTCCGACGGATGGAGGAGGGGACGGGTCGTCCCGTCGGAATCCGTAATCAGGAACCCTGCGACAATGGAGTCCGGCATCAGCAGCTCCGTGAAATCGCGCCGCATGTGCGCGAGCAGCGCCTCCAGGCGCGCCAGGCGCGCAGGCTCGGACACCCGGCGAAAGACCTCGGCCAGCTGCCGGAACGTGTGGAACGCGAGACCGACGGTCCAGGCGCTGACCATGCGGGTTCGCATCGCTGGATCGGCGGGTTGCAGGGTATCGTCCCAGTCTCCATCGCCGTAGTTGACGAGCGACGTGCCCGGGACAAACCGCGCCTCGCACTGATCGATGACCCGGTCGCAGTGCGCAAGCAGCGTCTCCTCGGGGCCGGTTGAATTGAACTGCTCCGGATCCGTGTAGCCGGTCTTCCAGCCGAGAAAGGCCAGGTCGTTGCTGGCCTCAAGGTAGTCGCACAGCGCCTTCACCGGCCAAAAGCAGACATCGCCGTGGCTGTGGGCCTGCTGCATGGAACGATACGGCGGGTGCATGAACCACTGGGGCCACGCACCGTCGCGGGCATACTGCTGGGCGAAAACGGTCTCAAGCATGCGGCGAGCGAGCGGCCACTCGCATGCGGCGAGCAGCCATTCGATCGAGCCTTGGCAGACATCGCGCACGCCCCATGCCGCGCCGCCCTGCTGCTCCAGCCCGTGCGGCGCCGAGAAATGTATGGCCGCGTTGTGCGCAAGCCAGGGCAGCATCTCGTCGAGCCTCGCCACGCCAGGCGCCTGCATGTCGCCATCCAGCGGGGGTTGTGCCTCAGCCAGCATCAGGCGCACAGGCGAATGCGGCGGCCCGGCCGGATCGCTCCCGGTCCTCCATTCGTTCCGCGCGGCCTCCACTTCGGTCGCGAGCAGAGTCAAGCCGCGTGGCGTCCCGCAAAGGATCACCCCAAGCCGACTCACCTTGGCCGTGCGCAGCACAAGGCAAGGGTGCCCGCGGGAGCGTCCGTCCTCAAAAAGGAGCTCCTCCCCTCCG
>OBLW0100004892.1_pt1 | contig 10118 bp, 8 predicted proteins | sample 1520161 | NCBI WGS metagenome assembly OBLW01 (sample SAMEA3539309, study PRJEB22396) | soil metagenome | biome: tundra; feature: field; material: soil | place: USA | collected 2010-05 | depth 0.15 m | reverse complement strand
CGCTGCTTACCACCCGGCTGCTGAGCTGGCCCACCAAGCTCCGCATGGGGATGGAACTCTTCCACCCGCCGGGCCGCCATCCGGAAGATCAATCTGTGGCGGACTTCGTCACGTCGCATTACGGCGCCGAAGCCGTGGACTATCTCGCCGAGCCGCTGCTCTCGGGCATCTACGGCGGCAGCCCCAGCGCGCTCAGCATCTCGAGCGTGCTGCCGCGGTTTGTCGAGCTGGAAGCCAAATATGGAAGCCTCACCAAAGGCGTGCTGGCCGAGCTGAAAGCCAATAAGGCCCAAGCCAAGCGCCTGCCGCTGTTTCGCACCCTTAAGAGCGGATTGGGCCAGTTGGTCTCGGCGTTGACCGAGCGGCTGGAAGGCCACGCAACCATCCTGCACCGGCGCGCCGAAGCGGTCGAACGGACCGGCGGCGGCTTCCGCATCAAGCTGGAAGGCGGCTCGCTCGAATGCGCGCAACTGGTGCTGGCGTGCGAAGCGCACAACGCCGCCCCGCTCGCCAGCAGTCTCGACGGCCGCCTCGCGGACTTGCTCGGCAGCGTCCCCTACAGCTCATCGATGACCGTTGCGCTCGGCTTCCCCAACAGCGCTTTTCCGAAGCCTCTCGATGGCTTCGGCTTTTTGGTCCCCAAGCGCGAACGCCGCCGTCTGGTGGCCTGCACCTGGGTGGGCACCAAGTTCTCGCACCGCGTGCCCAGCGGGACGACCCTGCTGCGCTGCTTTCTCGGCGGCATGGATGATGGCGCGATTCTCTCGGAAAACGACGACGCCATTATCGCCACGGTCGTGAACGAGTTGCACCGCATTGTCGGATTACGCGCGGCGCCAGCCTTCTCGCGCATCTTCCGCTGGCCCCGCTCCATGGCGCAGTACACGGTCGGTCACCCAGCACGGCTCGCCGAAATCGAAGCGCGGACCGCCGCCATTCCCGGCTTTCAACTGGCCGGCAATGCCTATACGGGCATCGGCATACCGGATTGCGTCCGCATGGGAAAGCAGGCGGCCGAAGCGATTTCGAAAGCGTTGTGCCCGGTTTGATCCACACCCATATCTCCATGAAATCTTCGATACTCTTTTGTAGTGCCATCGCGACGCTCTTCGTCTTATCCGCCGCTGGCCCACCCGCGGATCCGCTGCCGGGCATGCCGCCTGTCCTGGATAAGCGCGATATCTACTCTGCCGACGCGGCCGGCGATCTCAGTCCCGTGGTTCGTAAGTTTCCATCGCTGGTCTATGTGCCGAACAGCGGCAGTAACAGCGTGGATATCGTCGATCCGAAGACTTACCGTATCATCCGGCACTTTCGCGTGGGTCGGCAGCCCCAGCATGTTACTCCATCTTACGATCTAAAGACACTCTGGGTCCTGTGTGACTTGGGCGACAGTCTCACGCACATCGACCCCGCAACCGGCAAGAAGGGCAAGACCATCAAGGTAAAAGATCCGTATAACATGTATTACACGCCCGATGGTAAGTACGCCATCGTGGTGGCTGAGCGCATCCATCAACTGGATTTCCGGGACGCCCAGACCATGCGCTTGGTGAAGTCCGTTCCAGTGCCTTGCCGCGGCGTGGATCACATGGACTTTTCCGCCGACGGACGCTACCTGATCGCCAGTTGCGAATTCAGCGGCGCGGTGGTGAAGGTGGATGTGGAAGCCCAGAGTGTGGTTGGATCTCTCGGCCTGCCCGGCGGCGGCATGCCTCAGGACGTCAAGCTATCGCCGGACGGCGCCGTGTTCTATGTCGCCGATATGCAGGCCAATGGCGTCCATCTCATCGACGGCGCGCAATTGCGCGTCCTCGGATTCCTGCCGACCGGCAAGGGCGCGCACGGCCTCTACGCCAGCCGCGATTCCAAGGTGCTGTATGTTTCCAACCGCGAAGAAGGCAGCATATCGGTGATCGACTTCACCACACGCAAAGTAGTTTATAAGTGGGAAATCCCCCACGGCACACCCGATATGGGAGGCGTCTCCGCGGATGGCAAGGTGCTCTGGCTCTCCGGCCGTTACAGCAAGGAAGTGTACGCCATCGACACAGGCGATGGCCATCTGCTGGCGCGCATCCGCGTAGGCAAAGGTCCACACGGGCTATGCGTTTACCCGCAGCCAGGCCGGTACTCGCTGGGACACACCGGGGTGTTCCGATGAACGCCCACACGATTTGTTTACAAATCTTTCACAGATCGGCCCCAGGCGCACCGCCAAACCAGACTTATACTTAGAGGAGCTATGCATGTAAGATACTCAGTCGTGGTCCTGGCGCTGATAGGAGCGCCTGCGCTGACGCACGCGCAATCCATCTTCACCGTCGTGCCGACTCCCAACGGCCATCACGGAACGACCAATAATGCTCTGCAAGCCGTCTCGGCTTCGTCGCCCTCCGACATCTGGGCCGTGGGCCAGACAACCATCCATTTCGACGGCACAAGCTGGACGGCTTTCCCTGCGCCGATGATCAATGGCGACAACACCAGTTACCTCGACGGAGTGGTGGACATTTCGCCCACCGAAGCCTGGGCCGCCGGAATCGTGGGCATCGGGACGGCGACTCCGGGCCAGGTGATCGAACGCTGGGATGGCACCGCGTGGAGGGTATTTCCAGGGCCCACCTTCAGCTCCGGCGATCAACCCGAGATCTACGGCATGACGGGCGTCTCCGCCACCGACATCTGGGCGGTGGGTGCGCTGCTGGTGAATAACCAGACTCTCTACGCTCTTTTTGAGCATTGGGATGGCACTGCCTGGACCGCTCACACTGGTCCGTTCTATGGGTTTTTCCGGGCGGTTTCGGCCGACGCTTCCAACGATATCTGGGCGGTGGGCTACTCGGGCTTGAACTTTGTGACGTTCTCCGAGCATTACGATGGCACCAGTTGGACGCTCGTGCGGACTCCCAACGTCGGTTCCGGCCCGAATAGCCTGGGTGGGGTGCTGGCCCTCGCGCCTAACGATGTGTGGGCCGTGGGCTACTCAACGGCCAGCCAGAAGCCGCCGCCTGGCCAATATGACGTACCTACGAAGACGCTCATATTGCACTACGATGGCACCGGTTGGAGCGTTGTTGCCAGCCCGAACGTAGGGCCGAACAGCCAGTATCAATCCAACCGGCTGTTGGGTGCGACGGCTGTCTCATCGACCGATATCTGGGCCTTTGGCTCGTATTTCGCCGCCAGCGGCTCTGAGAATCAGATCACGCTATTGCTGCACTGGGACGGTACGAGATGGAGCCTGGCTCCGTGCCCGAGTCCCAAGCCCGGCGACTTTCTGGACGACATTCTTTACAGTGGAGTGGTGACCGCGCCGGGCAGTGTTTGGATCGTCGGCTCGCTGGCTCCGGCTGCCCAGGGCAAGCCGGTTACCGCCACGTTCGTTTTGCACACCACGGGCGGCTAGATACACTGGGTACATCATGAAAAGCGTTTTCGTGGTGTGCCTGCTTGCCGGGCTCGCCGCCGCCAGCGCCTGGTCCGCCGACGACCAGGCCGCTAACCTGAAGATCGATTGGAACAAGGTAACGCGCGAATCGCAGACCGTGCCCACGCTGCAGGTGGTTGTCAATCCGCCGCTGCGCCGCGGATCGCAGATTAGCGGCCGCGTTTATGAAGAGTTGAAGCGCCTGGGCGCAGACTACGTGCGCTACGTGCCCTGGCTGCCTTATCCCAAACTGGCCGTGGCCGAACTGCGCGCCCCGGACGCTGAGCAAACCTACTGGGATTTCTCCCTGATCGACCCCATGACCGTGGACTTTCTGAATGCCACCGAGGGGCATCCCACGATCATGAACTTCAGCACGATTCCCGCCTGGATGTTCAAGACGCCCCAGCCGGTCGAGTATCCGGACGATCCCGATCAGCCGGTTTGGAAGTACACCCAAGGGACTGAACTGCGCGATCCCACCATGCGGGAGCTGGGCGACTATTACGCGCGGCTGGTGAGTTGGTACACGCTCGGTGGGTTCACCGACGAATTGGGCAAGCGGCACGAGTCCGGCCATCATTTCAAGATCGACTACTGGGAAGTGCTCAATGAAGTCGATTTCGAGCACAACATGACGCCGGAACAATACACGGAACGGTATGATGCCGTGGTGGCGGCCATCCGGAAGGTAGCCCCGCGGATGAAGTTCGTGGGTCTGGCGCTGGCCGAACCGGGGCGCGCCCCCCGCATGTTCGAGTATTTCCTGAATCCGAAGAATCACCAGCCGGGCATTCCGCTGGACATGATCTCGTACCACTTCTACGCGGTTCCCACGGCGGACCAGCCACCGGAAGTGCAACAGTACACCTTCTTCACCCAGGCCGATCATTTTCTGGATGTAGTGCGTTACATCGAAGGGATCCGGCAGCGCCTGTCGCCCGCGACGCGCACCACCATAAATGAAATCGGCGCCATTCTGCCCGGCGATCCGGGCGAGCCCGGCCGCGCGCCGGCCCCCATCCCGAATTCCTATTGGCACCTGGCGGGTGCGACTTATGCGTATGTCTTCGGCAACCTCGCGTCGCTGGGCATCGAGGTAGCCGGCGAATCGCAATTAGTCGGCTATCCGACGCAATTCCCGAGCGTCACGATGGTGGATTGGTCGACCGGCGCGCCCAATGCGCGCTTCCGCGTGCTGGAGTTGCTCCACAAGCATTTCGGGCCGGGCGACAAGCTAATCGAAACGTCCATCTCCAATCCGTATATTTACGCACAGGCGTTCCGCACGCGCGCGGGGAAGCGCGAGGTGCTGCTCGTTAGCAAGCGCGACCGGCCGATGACCGTGGCTCTTCCGGAAGCGGGCACGTGGGAATATGTCGAGCAAGTTACCGCGGGCGGGCCGCCGGCATCTGCAGCCGTACAAGGTTCTGTGACGTTGAGCGGACTTGCGGTGAGCGTCTTGACGTTGCCATAACCAGCATCCGGCGACCTGTTACGCGCATCGAAACGGTAGATGGCAGATACCGTTACGCAACACATGGAAATCGAACATCCCGTGCTGGATGTGATCCGCAGCCGCTGGAGTCCGGCTGTCTACTCGCCGCAACCGGTGGAGACGGAGAAGCTTCTCAGCATCTTGGAAGCGGCGCGCTGGGCGCCCTCCAGCTACAACGCGCAACCCTGGAGTTTCCTGGTGGCGCGCAAAGAGGAGCCGGAGGAATTCGCACGCATGCTGAGCTGCCTGGTCCCCGGCAATGTCGCCTGGGCGCAGCACGTCCCCGTATTGATGATCTCGGTAGCCAAGCTGCAATTCGACCACGACGGCAATGCCAACCGGCACGCCTTTCACGACACCGGAATCGCCACCGGTTTCCTGATGCTGCAGGCGGCCGCGCTGGGAGTTCTGGCGCACGGCATGGCCGGCTTCGATGCGGCCAAGGCGCGCGAGTTGTATGGCATTCCGCAGTCGCACGAGGCAGTGGCGGCTATCGGTTTGGGCTATCCGGGCGACGAGCAGGGCGCGCCGGAAGAACTGCGGAAGCGGAATCAGCGCCGCAAGCCGCGCCGGACGTTGAATCAGTTTGTATTCGCGGGCCGATGGGGACAGCCGCTGCCACTGCTATGAAACGCCATGAAACGCTATGAACCTCCAACTGGAAGGCAAACTCGCCCTGGTGACCGGCTCCACTGCCGGTATCGGCTTCGCCATTGCCAAGGGACTCGCCGCGGAGGGCGCGCGGGTGGTGGTGAATGGGCGCACTGACGCGCGCGTGGCCACGGCCCTCAAAGCCATCCGGCGCGACCACCCCGGCGCGCGGCTCGATGGCTTCGTCGCGGATCTTTCGCGCGCCGAAGAATCGCTCGCCGCTTACGAACGGTTCCCGAATTTGGAGATCCTCGTCAACAACCTCGGCACTTACGAAGCCAAGCCTTTCGAGCAGATCACCGACGCCGATTGGCACGCCATCATCGAAACCAATTTCATGAGCGGCGTGCGTCTCAGCCGCCACTTTCTGCCGAAGATGAAGGCCGCCGGATGGGGGCGTATCATTTTCATTTCCAGCGAATCGGCGGTGAACATTCCCGTGGAAATGGTCCACTACGGCGTGACTAAGACCATGCAGTTGGCCCTGTCGCGCGGTCTGGCCGAGACGACATCTGGCACGGGCGTGACCGTGAACTCGATTCTCGCGGGCCCTACGCGCTCGGAAGGTGTGGAGAAGTTCGTCGAGGACATCGCAAAGACAAGGCAGATCACAACCGCGGATTTCGAGAAGGAGTTCTTCCGGACCATCCGCCCAAGCTCCATCATTCAGCGCTTCGCCACGCCGGACGAGGTAGCGGCGTTGGTGGTCTTTGCGGCGAGCCCACTGTCGTCGGCGACCAACGGAGCGGCATTGCACGTGGATGGCGGGACGGTGCGGTCGATCTTGTAGTGCCGCAACCCGAGTAACCCGGGCGCCATAAAGAGTGCAGGGGTTGTCGCCGGAGGAGAAGGCAGAGGCGCGGGCTCGCCAAATCCTTTCCGGTGGCCACAGTGGGCAGGCAATTGTGGAGCAGACTCCAGGTCTGCGCGGGTCCTCCAGGACTGGGAGTCCTGCCTCACAAGATGACACAGTTACTTTCAGCGATTGTGTCTCAATACTCCCCGCGATACTCGATCACCACCAGCGTGATATCGTCGGCCTGCGAGGCGCTTTCGGTAAAAGCGGCGACGGCGCTTTGGACCGCCTCGTGCAAGCCTTGGCAAGAGTCCGCATGATGCTCCGCGACCACCTGGCGGAGCCTCTGCCGGCCGAAAAATTCGCCTTGCAGGTTCTGCGCTTCGGTGACTCCGTCGGTGTAGATCACGATCTTATCGCCGGAAGCCATCGCGGTTTCGCTGACCTCGAACTCCGCGGACTCGATGAGCCCCACCGGCATGGCGGTCGCGGCCAGCGACTCGATGCCGCCCGCCTGCCGCACGATGAGCGGCGGGCAATGGCCGGCATTCACATAATGCAGCAGGCCGGCGCGCTCCAGCAGGCAATAGAAAACCGTGGCGTATTTCTCACCCGCGGTGCGCTCATTCAAGAACACGTTGATGCGTTCGAGGCGCTTGTGCAGGGCGGCATCGTCATGGCTCACCGCCAGGAAGGCGCCCTGCAACAACGCGGCCAGCAGCGCGGAGCTGACCCCCTTGCCGGAGACATCGGCAACCACGGCCGTCCAGGCTTGCGGGCCGGAAGGGATCACATCGTAATAATCGCCGCCCACCTGGTGCGAAGCCACGCTGCTGCCGCAGGCGCGGAACCAGCCATCGGCGGGCAGGCTGCGCGGCAGCAGGCTCTGCTGAATGGTGCGCGCCACGTCCAGCTCCTCCTCGATCTTCTGCTTGATGCGTTCTTCCTCGAGCAGGCGGGCATTCTCCAGAATGGTGGAGGCTTCGATGGCCAGGGTTTGCAGCAGTTCGCGATTGCCGCCCGCCAGGTCGGCGGTGTCCAGGCGGGAATCCATGTAGAGCACGCCGGCTGTCTCCTCGGCGGTGGAGAGCACGTTGGTCGCATCGCCGCGCAACTTGCCGATGCGCACCAGCGGCACGGATATGACGCTGCGCAGTTCAAGGTCAACTACGCTGCGCTCCGGCTGGAATTCGCCGGTGCCCTGCGGATCGAAGTTCATGGAGAACAGGTCGCGGCGCTGCTCGAGGGCGCGTTTGATGACGCGCCGGGGAACACGCAGGTCGCTGGCCGGGAGCGTCGCGCCCTGGCGATTACGGGCCACGCGGGTCTCCAGGTCGCCGCTGGTGCGCAGTAACAGGAAGCCGCGTTCGGCGCCGGTGATGGCCAGCGCCGCATCCACCACGGAATTGAGCACGTCCTGGAGAGATAAGCCGGTTTGCAGGGTACGCGCCACATCCAGAATGGCGCGCAGCTTGGCCAGGTTGGCGCCGGCGCCCGGCGCGCCGCCGATGGGTCCGGATTTCTCGTGCGCGCCGAATTGGTCGATCAGCCGGTTCAGCTCGGCGCCCTCCATGGCGAAGATGAGCTGGTAGGAATCTGGAAAGCCGAACTCGATGCGGTCGGAGTTGCGCAGCGCATGGCTTTCCACGCGCTTGCCGTTGACATAGACGCCATGCCGGCTGCCGGCGTCTTCAATCGTGTATTCGCGGCCCTCCCGCACGATCCGGGCGTGCACGCGCGAGGCGCGGCTGTCGCGCAGGATCAAGTCATTGTCGGCCTGGCGGCCGATTTTGAAAGGCAGCGGCGCGAGATCCACGCGGGAGCGGTGGCCGCTGGGATCGATGACGATTACGGAGGCCGAAGGCGCGACCTCCGCCGTGGCCGTGTCCATCACGCGGTGCGCTTGGCGCGGCGCCGATGCGGCGCGCCCGGCCCAGGGGGCACCCCGCTCGCCAACGGCGCGTCCGGAAGCCCGTGCTGCCGCGCCCTGTCCAGTTCCAGCGCGCGCAACGACTGGCAATGGGCGCAATATCCGCCGACCTCGGTGCGCGCCAGCAGGATTTGAAATCCGAAGTGGCTTTCGATCTGCTTGCGCAGCCGTTGCAGGGGTTCGCCGAAAAACTCCTCCACTTTGCCGCAGCGCAGGCAGATGACGTGCGCGTGCTCTTGCTTCAGCCGGGTTTCGTAGTAGTGCTGGTCGCCCGAGTGGTGCATGAGGTCCAACTCATCCACCAGGCCGCCAGCCTTGAGCATTTTCAGCGTACGGTAGACCGTGACGCGGTTTAGCTTGGGATCTTTTTCCTGGGCCAGTTGGAACAACCGCTCGGCATCCAGATGCTGTCCGGTCTGGTCGATCAGTTCGAGCAGGATCTGCCGCTGGCGGGTGAGGCGCACGCCCTTCTCGCGCAGGGAACCTTTGATGGAGTCGACGGTCATAACCGGCTTCTCACATTCTAGCAGGGGCTAGGGCGGCTTTTTCATAACCCGTTGGGGCCGCAGCCCGTGGGCCACTCACGCGCCGGCGGCCGCCGTCGCGGGTTCCCAACGGATATCCGCGGTGTCGCGGAACTCCGCCACCCGACGGAGGAAGAACACGTGCCGGTTCTGCACCGTCAGCACGCGCTCGATACCCGCGCGGACTTCCTCAAAGCTGGCCGGGCCGGCAGGCGTCCTGGCGCGTAGCTCGGCGATGTGGAAGCCGAAGGGCGTAGTGAAGATACCGGTGCGCTGGCCCGGTTCGAGCGCCCGGATGGCGTCCTCGAACTGCTGGACCATTTGGCCGGGGGCGAATTTGCCCGAACTCGCCACCGTTTCCCTTGCAATCGGAATAGCGCTCGGCCACTTCAGCAAACGGCAGCCCGCGCTCCAACTCTGCCAGCGCCGCCTCGATCACCACCCGCGCTTCCTCCGCACTGCGCCCCCGGCCGACGTGCCTTACAATGTGGGCCGCCCGAAATAACCCCGGGTTGCGAAAGTTCTCCCGGTTCGCCTGATAGAAAGCTTCCACCTTGTGTGGCTCCGCCGGGGGCGCTCCGGCCATCATCTCCGCACATGTACGCTGCAGGCGGAACTGCCGCTCGAATCGACTGCCGCAGCGCCCCTTTGTCGACCGAGCCGCGGCCGTTGGAGGCTTGTTTCTGCCGTTCGACTTCCTGCTCGACCGCCTGCGTATCGACAGGCCGCGATCACTGGCCGCCCCCAGCTCCACCAGCATGCGGTCGATTGCCGAGTGCTCCGCGGCCACGCGCAATTGCCGCGCCCGCTCGGCTTCATCGGCGATGGTCTGAAAACGGAGGTCGCGGGTGAGGCGCTGCTCTTCCTCGCGAATCCACTCCTCCGGCACGGGCTGCCCATTCACCAGGTATGGCATAGCTATTTGCTTGTATTGACGAGGACCATAACCCCGCCCGAAAGGTCGGGGACCACAATGTCCGGCCGTCCCGCCGAGGCCGGCTGCCCGTGCAGGTTCACCGCCACCACGTTGCCGGGATTCTCCCCCGCGCCAATATAATAGGGCGTCGCAAAGGTGCCGTTACCGTTGCCCAGAAAGATACCCAGCGTCCCCGCTTCCATCAGGCCGATGTCGGGAATGCCGTCCCCGTTCAAGTCCGCCACCATGACGGCGCCTGGGGCGTTGAGCGCGTCCGTGATCGCCTGGCTTTGGGTGAATCCGCCCTTGCCGTCGCCTAGGTATACTACGACGCCGCCGTTCAACACCTGCCCGACGACCAGATCCAGGTTTC